>SDBT01000162.1_pt1 | contig 91773 bp, 90 predicted proteins | sample 2277101 | NCBI WGS metagenome assembly SDBT01 (sample SAMN10404973, study PRJNA504765) | marine sediment metagenome | isolation source: marine sediment core GS10_PC15, 103 cmbsf | place: Arctic Ocean: Southern Knipovich Ridge | collected 2010
TGGGATATAAAATAAAGCGGTTTGCAAAATTTACGGTATATATTCTTAAATGTAAAAAGGGAACCTATTATACCGGATATACAAGCAATTTAAAAAAAAGAATTAAATTGCACAATGCAGGACTAGGAATACAGACCCTACGTAACTGGCTGATAGAGGAGGGTGTCTGGCAGGTTACACACAGACGAAGGAAGCATCGTATGTGGAGACAGAGGAAGTATCATTTTGGAGAGATGATACAGATAGATGGCTCACATCACAAGTGGTTTGAGGACAGAAGGCCGGAATGTGTATTAATGGGGTATGTAGATGATGCAACAGGGACAGTATATGTCAGGTTTTATGAATACGAAGGTACCGTGCCCGCTATGGACAGTTTTAAGAGGTATGTAAAGAAGTATGGAATACCGTATAGCATATATCTTGATAAACATACCACCTATAAATCGACAGCAAAGCCGACGATAGAGGAAGAGTTAAATGGAGAAGCGCCATTAAGCCAGTTTGGGAGGGCAGTTAAGGAGCTTGGAGTAGAGGTGATATATGCACACTCACCGCAGGCAAAGGGAAGAATAGAGAGGCTTTTTAACACATTCCAGGACCGGCTTATCAAGGAGATGAGGATAAGGGGTATTAAGAACATTGAAGAGGCGAATAAGTTTCTGGAGACCTATTTACTCATATATAACAAGAGATTTAGCATAGCTCCAATGGAGAAGGGAGATTTCCATAGGCCTTTGCCAAAGGATATGGATCTTAATTGTGTTTTATGTATGAAGACAGAGTGCACACTGAGGAATGATTTTACAATAGTGTATGATAAGAATCTTTATCAAATAATGGATAAAGTAAATGCAAAGAAGGTTACAGTTGAAAAGAGGATAAATGGGAGGATGTTTATAACATACAAGGGCAAACGTTTGAAATATAAAAAGATAATGCAAAGACCCAAAAGACAGGAAAAATCAAAGGAATTGGAGCTATTTGAAATAAAAAAGAAACCCTACATTCCTCCAAAGAATCACCCATGGCGTAGATTTAGAATAAGCAGATATCCAAAAAGTTATCCTTATTAACACATATCAAAGATATAAAAATAGGACATTTCTAATTGTGTAAAAATAGGACATTTCTAAATATACTTGACAACCAACTAAATTTTTCTGTTATTACTAAGTCAAGATGTTAGTTTTTTACTAAGCTAAAATGATATATTTTAGACATAGGAACTTTGATATTCTCTGGCATTTAGTAGTTGTTCTATTTCGTGTTCTTTCTTGAGGATTTTATTGTTCTTTGATAATTTAGATTTGGCAATTACAGAACCCTTGTAAAGGATAAGGATTCGGTTATCTTCCAGAATACAAACATCTACTTTACGCCTGGCAAAAGACATATGGATGGGAGATGATGGTATTTGGATAATCTGACCCTGGACATGAACAGTATTATCAGAGTTAACGGTTCTCTCTTTTTTAATGCAGAATATAGTGTCCAGCTTTTTGTCTTGAGGCAGAGGGAGATATACTGATTCGACATTCTTGTGAGAGTATTTAGAATTATACCAGGGCAGGAACTTCTCTTGTAAGAATTTGTTTGCCTGGTCATAGTTTTTGATTCCTGCCAGTCTCATTTCTTTAATGAGTCTATCCTGGAATAGCCGGAAGAGGACCTCGATTCTACCTTTTGCTTGAGGGGAGTTAGCAAAGATAAGGATGATATTCAGTTCATTTAAAGCTCTTTCTATTTAAGTTTCATCCTGCTCGGGATTAACGGTATAATGAAGGCCTCCGTGTCTTGTAGTTTTAAAATGGGAAGCTTTATCTACATAGAGGGAATAGAACACTCCTTTTATTTCGATGAAACGTCTTAAGACAAGCATATTTGAGAAAAGGGTATCTTTGGGGAAGAATTTAGCATAGGGGACTTCATTAGTAGCGTCATCTATCATAGCAGTAAGCCACCATTTTTCAGGTATATGCTCAAGCCATCTATGTTGAGAAGAGTCCATCTGGGCAAGCATTCCGGCTTTAGGCATTCTCCGGCGTTGCCGATGAACTATCTTCTTTTTCTTAGGTTGATGGATATTCTCTTTTATAAGGATCTTTCTTATTGATTCGTAAGACAAAGATATATTATGTAGTTGAGCGAGCTTATCTTTAAAGTGCATAATATTAAAGTCCCAGTAGTACTTTTTGTACAAACTTGCAATTAGTTTGATTTTCTCATCAGGGATTTTATTGGGAGCTTCTCGGCCTGGTCTTAAAAGACCTTTTAGACCAGCCTGAACGACTTTTTGTTTAAGTCGTAAGGTATGTATATAGCTTATTCCGAGAATTACGCTAGCTTGTACTGCTTTTAGTTTTTTCTCGATAACGTCTTTTAAGATTCTGTACCTTTGGATATCTTGCATAGTAACTAGAACCTTTGGCTCTTTCATTTGGCAGCCTCCTTTATTGTTTTTGGTTATTTTACCAATAAAGGAGCTGTCAAAAAAACTAACATTTAAGCTTAGTAATTAATACTAACATTTAAGCATTGTAACATCACCAACTAAATTTTTCTTGACTTCTTTTTATGTATATTATAAGATATCACAAAAAATCAAAACATATCAAAAGATATAAGAAAAAATCACAAGAAGAGAGGAAAGAATAATGCAAAGATTAATGACTATAAGAGAGATAGCAGATTATCTTAGATTGAGTAAAGTTACAGTTTACAAAATGACCCGCCAGGGTAAGATTCCTGCCTTAAAGATTGGGAAACAGTGGCGTTACAACAAGTCAGAAATAGATTCTTGGGTGAAGCAAAAATCGAATAGCAAGCGCCATTAAATTCTGGGATGGAGAAGAAAATGAAAAGGATTTTAACTTCAACAGATAGAAGAGCATTGATAAGAGTTTTAGCAGGGATCCCTGTTAAAGTAAGAGTTAGAGATTTACCCGGCAATATTCCCGCGAGTTTCTCTGCAGAGACAGCCGATTTAAGTTCCCGGGGGGCTTCTCTTCTTTTAAAGAATTCTCTACCAGTTTCTTCGAGGATTTCATTAATTCTTGATTTAGCCTTTCCTTTTCCCCGATTAGAGACAGATGCAAAAGTCCTCTGGAACTATTTCCTGCCGAGAGATAAAAGATTTAATTGTGGAGTGCAATTTTTAGGTTTAAGGAAAGAGCACAAGAGGATATTAAAAGAATTTACAAAGACGAAAAGCAATCTTGGTGAAGCAGTGCCTGAACGGAGAGGAACAGAAAGAAGAACAAAGGCTGAACGAAGGACCACGGTGATACCTGACTATGATTCCAATTGCCGGCGAGTAAGGGACCGCAGGTCTTTTGAGCGCAGACAGACTCTGGGGAGGCGCTTTTTTCGAAAATTAACAAAATCAGTTCTACAGTTAATTCTTCTATTTAAAAAGAAAGATATCGAATCTTGATAGTTCTTTATTTATTCACAGGAGTTTGGCCCCAAGAAGGAGGAATATAGATAGTGAAAATCGGACTGGTTATTCTCATTTTCCTTCTCTCAGCTACTGCTTATTCAGTAGAACAACCAAGGGAGATAAAACTACAGATAATCAGGGTAGAACCAGGAGACACTCTGCACGGGATTGCCGATAAATATCTGAAAGACCCGAGCCGCTGGCCAGAAATTTATAAATATAACACCAACTTGATTGACGACCCGGACTATATTCTGCCAGCAATGGAATTGAAAGTACCTGTGGAATTAATTAAGGAGCATTTGAGGGTAGCACACTTAATTTATCTGCTTAGAGAGGTTCGTGCGCGCAAGAGAGGGGAATCGAAATGGCAGAGTGCAAAGTTGAATATGAAGCTATCTAATGGAGATGCTATAAGAACATTGAAAAGGTCCTTTGCTCGGATTGGTTTTGAAACTGGGGAAGTTTTAAAAATAAGGGAGAATTCACTTGTAATTTTGAGGCCGGAAGAAGAGAGGGAAGAGGTGGAGCTTCTCTTGGGAGAACTGCGCGCTTCCCGGGCTAGGGTTCTCACGGCAGCAGCAGTAATTGAGCCCCGGCTTAACCCAGAAGGACCGAAGCCAGACTTCAAAGCCAGAGTGAGAAAGGATAAATCGACACAGGTTGCTGTCTATCGGGGGGAAGTTGACGTTGCCTCTGATGGAGTTAAGATAACCCTCTTCCAGGGATTTCGTTTAAATATCGACTACCAGAAAGGAATAGAGGAACCTCAGCCATTTGTGTATGTGCCTGGCTCGGAGGAGGGAGGAGTCGTTCCCATAGAATATTACCACTTGGAAATTGCTCGGGACGAAAGTTTTAAAGAGCTTGTTGTAGATAAGGAAAACGTTTTGGACAATAATGAGTACTTCTGGAAACTGTTCCATTCTAATGAGAAATCAATTTATTCTTCAGTAGAAAATTTTATGGTAAACACTTTCCCTATGGAGTTTTTCGGAAGTTCGGAGGAGGAAAGCAAGCTCCCCGACGGTAGATATTTCTGGCGACTTTTCTATTGCGACGATCTGGGTGCTAAGATTAAATCTTCTTCGATAAAGAGGCTGGTTATCGATACCAAGCCCCCCTATCTTGAGATTTTAGTCCCCAGAAAAAGAGCCAGAACGAAAGAAGATTTCATTGTGGTTAAGGGAAAGACAGAGGAGGGCTCTACTGTGGAAGTGAATGGAGAACGAGCAATTACTTATTTGGGGGGCAATTTTGTTATCTACTCGAAATTGGCTCCAGGGAAGAATATCCTGACAATCTTAGCTTGGGACAGAGCAGGCAATGTGACTACTGCAAAGAGAGAAATAGTGAAGATTAAATAAAATATGTCAATAAGAGAAAATTTAGAAAGAATTAAAGAGAAAATCCGAGTGAAGTCAGAATTGGTTGGTCGAGATCCTCAGGAGATAACTCTGGTGGCAGTGACTAAAACAGTAGAGGCGGATAGGATTGAACAGGCAATAGCTGCGGGAGTAAATATTATTGGCGAGAGCCGAATCCAGGAAGCGAAAGAAAAATATGAAAAAGTAGAAAGTAGAATTATCTGGCACTTGGTGGGACACTTGCAGAGGAATAAGGCAAAGGATGCTGTTAAAATTTTTGATTTAATCCATTCTGTGGACAGCGCTGAATTGGCGAAAGAGATTGACAGGCAGGCCAAAAAAATTGGGAAGATACAGAAAATATTAGTGGAAGCAAATGTATCGGGTGAAGAATCGAAGTATGGATTAAACCCTGAAGGAGTAATTACTTTTCTCCAAGAGGTTAGTGGACTTCCCAACATAAAGGTTGAAGGACTGATGACTATGGCACCCTTTTATGAGAATCCAGAAGATTGTAGACCCTGCTTTAGAAAATTGAGAGAGCTGATAGAAGAAGTAAAAGCTAAGAATATAAAAAATGTGGAAATGACATACCTCTCCATAGGTATGAGCAATGACTTTGAAGTGGCTATTGAAGAAGGCTCAAATATGGTGCGTATAGGAAGAGCAATCTTTGGGCTATAAAAATAATATAAGAGGAAAAATTATGGAACAAAATGACGAAAAATGGATGAAAGAAAAGAGAAGAAAAGGAGGAGAAAGGCGCCGTCCTGGTGGAGGAAGACCCCCTTTTGTTGAACGTCGTAAAGGAGAAAGAAGGAAAAATTCATCTGCTATGGTCCCTAAAGAGAAAAAGAACCTATGGAAAGAGAAAAGGGTGGTTTTCATTGGCTGTGGAAATATGGGTAGTGCATTGATCTCGGGAATTCTGGAGAGCAGACTGATTAGTAAGGGTAAGGTTTTGGTTACTGATATTAGACCTAAGCGGCTTGAGTATATCAGGGAAAAAGAAGGAGTCTCTACTACCGAGGACAACAGAGAAGCAGTGGAGAAGAGCGATGTTATTGTTTTGGCTGTAAAGCCCCAGGTAATTGGGAGGGTTCTTTCTGAAATTAAAGATGTTGTGACAGGAGATAAAATGATTATCTCCGTCGCTGCTGGAATTACTACAGGCTTTATAGAGAAAGCTCTTGGCAAAGAAGTTTCGGTGATTAGAGTAATGCCCAATACTCCTATTCTAGTCAAAACAGGTGCCTCAGGTCTCTCCCCAGGTAAGTATGCAGGCGAACAGGAAGAGGCTATTGCAGAACAGATGATGCGTAGAGTGGGAATTGTAGTTAAAGTTCCTGAAGAGATGCTCGATGCAGTAACTGCCCTTTCAGGTAGCGGTCCAGCATATATATTCTATATCATTGAGTCGCTAATTGAGGCAGGGGTGGAAATGGGGTTATCAGAGGATGATGTGAGAAAACTGGTTGGTCAGACGGTCCTCGGTGCAGTGAGGATGGTTATGGACACAGGGGAAAGTCCTCAAGTTTTAAGAGCGAGAGTGACATCGCCTGGCGGAACAACTGAAGCTGCATTGAAATATCTTGAGGAAAAAGGATTTCAGAAAATTTTGATTACCGCCGTGAAGGAGGCTGCTATAAGGTCAAAAGAGCTAAGCACAGGTTGATTGACAGGGGATCGCCGTCGCGACGAATAAGGAGCAACGAGTTAGCGACGCCTGCGAGTCGGTGAGCAGGCGGGTCCCCGACTGAAGCGAAGAGAAAGAGGAAGTGATATGCAATTTCTACTAAGTATTTTTGGTTATTTGATTAACTGTTTCTTAGTTATTCTGTTTATTGTAGTTTTAGCCAAGTTCATTCTGACCAGGCAAGGCAAAGATTTAAATACCATTTTTTTGGGACCGCTCATTAAGGACTTTTCAGAAATCATTTTCAATCAGGTACGCAAGTTTATACCGATTGAGGAAGAATCTACTCTTTCCATTACCCTTCTGGTGATATTTGTTCTACTCTTCTGGCTGGTAGGTTCTTTCATAATAAAATAAAAAATGATTAATACAATCTGCTGGAAAAAAGGCAAAGTCTATATCTTAGATCAAAGGGAACTCCCTCATAAAGAAGAAGTAATTGAGTGTAAGAATTACCAGAAAGTTGTCCTTTGTATTGAAAAGATGTCCATCCGCGGCGCTCCCGCGATTGGCATTGCTTCTGCGATGGGACTGGCTCTGGGGGCAAGAAGCATCAAGGACAAAACGAAAAGTGGGTTCTTCAAAAAATTAAAAGCAATAGCAAATCGTTTCCTACATACCCGACCAACAGGAGCAAATCTTTTCTGGGCAATTGAGAAGTTGCTTAGCTTAGCCAGAAAGAATCGTAAGAAATCTTTAGAAGAAATCAAATATATCCTTGAAAAAGAAGCCATTAACATACTAAAAGAGGACATTAAATTAAACAAACGCATTGGCAAAAATGGAATGAAGTTAATTGATAAGCCGGCCAATATTCTTACCCATTGCAATGCAGGTTCACTGGCTACAGGAGGTTATGGAACAGCCCTGGGAGTGATTAGAGCAGCTTATAGCAAGGGGAAGATAAAGAAAGTTTTTGTGGATGAGACACGTCCGGCACTGCAGGGAGCTCGTCTTACTGCGTGGGAGCTTGTTCATGATAAGATTCCATCTGTTTTGGTGACCGATAATATGGCCGGGCATCTTATGCAGAAGGGCGTTGTCGATTGCGTAATTGTGGGCGCCGACCGCATTGCTGCAAATGGCGATGTGGTTAACAAGATCGGGACCTATACTTTGGCTGTTTTAGCAAACCATCACCGTGTTCCTTTCTATGTTGCCGCTCCCTCAGCCACTGTTGATATGAAGACTCATAAGGGTGAAGATATTGTGATTGAACAGAGGAATTCCAAAGAAGTTCTGGAATTCCAAGGAAAGAGAATTGCTCCCAAGAATATGGCTGTGGTCAACCCTGCTTTCGACCTTACGCCACATAAGTTAGTGAGTGCTATCATAACTGAGAGAGGAGTTATCAGGCATCCCAATAGAAGAAAAATGACAAGGTTTTTTGGGTAGGGTTACCTCGAGGTCGGAGACGACCCCAGTACCATACCGGATGTGTAATGTGGAGACTTGACCCCAATGGATGACCCCAATGGAATACAATAAAACAATAAACCTTCCCACTACCCGGTTTCAGATGAAAGCCGATTTGCCAAATCGGGAACCCCAGATACAGAAAAGGTGGGAAGAAATGGAATTATACGAAGCTATCCAGGAAAAGAATAAGAATAGACCCAGGTATATTCTCCATGACGGTCCACCTTATGCTAATGGAAACATCCATATGGGACATGCCTTAAATAAAATTCTTAAGGATATAATCGTTAAGTTTAAACTGATGGGAGGATTCAATGTTCCCTTCGTTCCTGGATGGGATTGCCATGGACTGCCTATTGAATACCAGTTGTTAAAGAGTTTGGGGCTTAGGAAAGAAGAGATAGACAGGGTTGGATTCCGCAAGAAAGCGCGAGCTTATGCGCAAGAGTTTGCTTCCATTCAGAAAGAAGAGTTCAAGCGATTGGGAATTTTTGGCGACTGGGAAAAGCCCTATTTCACAATGTCTTACGATTACGAGGCTAAAATCATCGAGATATTCAAGCGTCTTGTGGGGCAAGGTTATATTTACAGAGGAAAGAAACCAGTCTATTGGTGTGCAAATTGCGAGACAGCTCTGGCCGAAGCCGAAGTAGAATATTCCAATCACACTTCCCATTCTGTTTATGTGAAATTCCCCCTCAAAAAATTGGGAAAAGATAAGGAGACTAAATTACAACTACCTACTTCCGTTCTCATCTGGACAACAACTCCCTGGACTTTGCCCGCTAATGTAGCTCTTGCTTTTCATCCACAGTACGAATATGCATGGGTAAAGTTATCTCCTTCGGAGTCTTGTTTAAAAGAAGAGATAATAATTGTAGCTAAAGAATTAGTGTCGAATATAATGGAAAAATTAGGGATTAAAAATTATGATATTCTGAAAGTTTGGCAGGGTAAAGGTTTCGAAGGAATTGTCTGTTCTCATCCTTTTATGGGAAGGGATTCTCTCGGCATCTTAGCCGATTTCGTGACCTTGAAGGAAGGAACGGGGATAGTGCACATAGCTCCCGGACACGGACAGGAAGATTACCAAATTGGGTTGAAATACAAGCTTCCTGTTTTAGCTCTTGTAGATGTTAAGGGAAAATTTACTAAAGAGGTTCCGCAATTTTCCGGGATGGATGTTTTTTCTTCTAATAAGCTAATTATAGAAAAAATGCAGAATTCCTCTCACCTTCTCCTTTCTGAAGAGATTGTCCATACTTATCCTCATTGTTGGCGCTGCAAGAAGCCGATTATTTTCCGGGCTACAGCGCAATGGTTCCTGGATATAGATAAAAATAAGCTCAGAGAAAGGGTGCTAAAAGCAATAAGAAAGGTGGAATGGATTCCCAAAATTGGAGAAAATAGAATCTCTAGTATGGTGGAAACAAGACCAGATTGGTGTCTTTCCCGTCAAAGGTATTGGGGAGTTCCCCTTCCTATCTTCTATTGTAAAAATTGTGGGGAACCACTAATGTCTGAAGAGAGCATAAGTGCTGTTCAAGATTTGTTTCTCAGGGAGGGAAGCGATGCCTGGTATATAAAAAGAGAAGAAGAGATTCTGCCAAAAAATATAAAGTGCCCCAAATGCAAAAAAAGAGAATTTGTTAAAGAGAAAGATATTATGGATGTTTGGTTCGATTCCGGGGTCAGTTACGAAGCTGTTCTGAGAGAGCGAGAAAATCTGTCCTGGCCTGCAGACTTATACCTGGAGGGCTCAGACCAGCACAGGGGTTGGTTCCAGGCCTCGTTAATTCCTGCAGTTGCCTTGGAAAAGAAGCCTCCCTTTAAGAGTGTTTTAACTCACGGGTTTGTCGTTGATGGTGAAGGCAGAAAAATGTCCAAATCGATAGGTAACGTAATTGCCCCCCAGGAAATTATCGAAAAGTATGGCGCTGAGATTTTAAGGCTATGGGTTGCTTCGGAAGACTACCGTGAAGACATACGCATTTCTTCAGAAATTCTCGGTCACCTTGTCGAAAGTTATCGACGGATCAGAAATACTTTCCGTTTCCTTTTAGGAAACTTGAATGATTTCAATATTTCAAAAAAGGTAAAATACAAAGAAATGTCGGAAATCGATCAGTGGATGCTGCATAGATTGCAAGAATTGATTTCCCAGGTGGTAGACGATTATGAATCCTTCGAATTACATCGAGTTTATAGAGCTATCCACAATTTCTGCACCATAGAGCTTTCCTCATTCTATTTAGATGTGCTTAAGGATAGGCTGTATACTTTTGACAGAAATTCTCTTCCCCGAAGGTCGGCTCAGACAGTTCTTTATGAAATAGTAGTGAGTTTAATCAAACTCACTGCACCAATTCTGCCACATACTGCCGAAGAGGCCTGGCAGATGGTGCCAGAGGTTAAGGAGCCAAGTGTCTTTTTGACTAATCTTCCTGGGGTGGAGAAAAAGTATTGGAACGAGCGACTGGCGAAAAAGTGGGAGAAGATTTTGCTCCTCAGGAAAAGTGTGGTGAAGGTACTGGAGATTGCCCGAAAAGAGAAGATTATCGGGAGTTCTCTGGAAGCAGAGGTAGACCTTTATACTCAGGAAAAGAAGTTAGCTACTCTTCTCCATAATTACCAGCGAGATTGGAATGAGATTCTCATTGTTTCTGAAGTGAAGATTCTCCAAGAAATGCCTTCAATTTCCTCCGGGATAGTGCAGGACAAATCGGAAGTTATGATGAGAAGCGAGGAGATGTCTGAACTATATATTAGAGTGAAAAGGGCACCGGGAAAGAAGTGTGTGCGCTGCTGGAACTGGAGTCTCACTGTAGGAGAAAACAGAGAACATACCCAGCTTTGCGCAAGGTGTGTACAAGTAGTTAAGAATCTATGAGAGTAATTTTTTCCCACTGGAGGATAAAATTATAGTGTACTTAATTACTCTAATTCTACTATCTGTTGACCAGTTCTCTAAGTATATAATCAGACAAAAGATGTCTCTCGCAGAGTCAATTCCGGTTATAAAGAGTGTATTCCACATCACTTATGTTGAGAATAGGGGCATTGCTTTCGGGCTTTTTCCTCAAGGGAGCTCTCTTTTTATCGTTATTTCCCTAATTATTATTTTAGGTATTATCTTTTTTGAAAGAAAAAAGGTTATTAAATCATTAAAGGAAAGGTTCTGTTTAGGGTTAATTTTGGGTGGTGCTTTAGGTAATCTTATTGACCGATTGAGGTTCGGGTTTGTAATCGATTTTTTAGATTTTCGCATCTGGCCTGTGTTTAACCTTGCCGATTCTGGTGTCTGTATTGGCGGCATTCTTATGGTATTTTTTCTGTTAAGGAAGCGTCCCTGTAAGGAAAGAACCGTTGCTTAGCGAGACGAAAGAATTTATTGTGCATAAGGGAGAAAAAGGAAAGAGACTCGATTTATATTTGTCTTCTTCTTTTCCTGGCCATTCCAGAAATTCCCTGCAAAAGATGATTGTCCAGGGAGATATACTGGTTAATGGCAAGACTGTTTCCAAACATTATAAAGTTAAGGAAAAAGATGTAGTAACCATAAATCTACCTCCAGTTAAGCCTCACAAGGCATTTCCTGAGAAGATTCCTCTGAATATCATCTATGAAGATAAAGCTGTAATTGTACTCAATAAACCGGCGGGCATAGTAGTCCATCCCGCATGTGGAAACTATTCGGGCACATTGGTGAATGCTCTTCTATACCATTTTCCTAGTTTAGATAAGGGAAAATTTCCCGATATTAATCGAGTGGGGCTTGTTCACCGCCTGGATAAGGACACTTCTGGAGTTATGGTTGTTGCCAAAAATAACACCTCCTTGTCCCGTTTAGCCAAACAGTTTGAAAATAGAAAAGTGGAAAAGGTATATCTGGCCTTAGTTTTTGGGAAAATTATAAATCCCAAAGGAAGTATTGAGGCGCCAGTGGGGAGAAAGATTACAGACCGGAGAAAGATGGCTGTAACCTCGATAAGTAGCCGCCAGGCAAGTACTGATTTTAGAGTACATGAAATTTTAGGAGATTTTACACTTTTGGAGGTAAGACCAAAGACAGGGAGGACGCATCAGATAAGGGTCCATCTGGCACACATCGGACATCCTGTTGTAGGAGATAGTGAGTATGGACGGCCTGCTCCAAAGAATTGGGGAGTGAGCCGACAGCTTCTACACGCATATAAATTGGGATTCATTCATCCTGTTAAAAAGGATTGGGTAAAATTTACTGCTCCCCTCCCCAGGGAATTCAAAAAAGTAATTGCTCAGTTAAGAAAGGATATGAAAATAGAAGGGAATGGTTGAGAAAAGAAAATATCGCGAATTGTTCAAAAGCAAAGACCTGGTGAGCTTCCGAGTTAACCAGAAAGAAACAGACATATACGTAGCTGTAAATGGTAGAGAAAAGAGAAAGCTAAAGAGTATTATCGCCAAAACAGAGAAATTGGTAGGAGATTACCGTCGGGATATTGAAAATTATATAAAGAATTATCCGATTTTTGAAGTAAGTTTTAGACCCGTGGCTGTAGATTCTAATGCTCCAGAAATTATTAAACAGATGGCCCAAGCAGCGCTAATTGCCAATGTAGGTCCCTTTGCCTCAGTAGCCGGAGCAATCGCTGGTGCAGTGGGAAGGAAATTGTCGGAAGAGATTTCCGATGTAATAATTGAAAATGGTGGCGATGTGTTTATAAAAACTAGCAAAACACGCAAAGTGGGAATATATTATGGTTCGAAAGAGATTTCTAACGGATTTGGTCTGGAAGTCCATTCTCCAGATACTCCCCTGGGAATCTGTGCTTCCAGTGGAACTCATGGCCATTCTTTCAGTTTTGGTCGAGCCGATGTGGCCGTGGCTGTTTCTAATTCCACTGCTTTAGCTGATGCCTGTGCTACAGCTATGGGAAATTTAGTAAAGGAAAATAGAGATATCGCCAAAGGAATCAATTTTGCCAAGAGTATCGAAGGGATTAAGGGAGTAGTTATAATTAAAGGTGGTCAATTTGGATTCTGGGGTGACATAAGAATAATTAGTATTTGACATATTTTCTATTTTTAGCTATAATTAAAGTTTAGATTTAATATGACCCTTCCCTCGGGGAAAAAAAATGGTAGTAAGATTGATTAATATAGGTTTTAATAACATAGTTGTTAATCAGAGAATTGTCACGGTAGTTAATCCTACTTCTTCGCCTGTGAAAAGATTGATAGAAATAGCCAAAAAGAGAGGTAGTTTGATTGACGCTACCTGTGGCCGGCGTACTCGCTCAGTAATCATTACCGATAGTAACCACGTTATCTTATCCGCATTGCAACCAGAAACGATTGGTGAGAGATTTCAACAGAAGACAGAAAAGGCCAACAAGAAGATACTGTCGACTTCTACTATAACAAAGCAGTATAAATTAAGAAAACGGAAATAAAGGTAATGGCTGAATCTGGACTACTCATAATTATCTCTGCTCCTTCAGGCACAGGTAAATCGACTCTGTGCAGAAAGTTAATTAGTGATTTCCCAAACGTCTGCTATTCAGTCTCACTCACTACCAGGGTTCCCCGTCGTGGAGAAGTTCAGGGAAAGGATTACTTCTTTGTCTCCAAGAATGAGTTTAAACAGAAGATCAAAAGGGGTGAGCTTGCAGAGTGGGCATTGGTTCATGGTCATTACTATGGCACACCCAAGAATTTCCTGAAAAAGAATCTGGTTAAAGGAAAAGATGTCATATTAGACATAGATGTGCAGGGTGCGATGAAATTGAAGAAGAGGTATTCCCAGGGGGTGTTTATCTTCCTTGCACCTCCGTCATTTTCTGAATTGGAAAGAAGGATTAAGGGGCGAAGGAGTAATAGCGAAGCAACTATTAAAAAAAGGCTCACTAATGCCCGCTGGGAAATGGGACGAATAGGAAGTTATGACTATTTAGTGATTAATGACCGGTTAGTAGATGCTTTTACACAGGTTAAATCCATTATACTGGCTGAAAAGAGTAAAGTAAAAAGGTTGAAAAAAAAGACACAAAAACTGAACCTTCTGTAAGAAAATGTGTAAATCTGGCTAATTCTGGATTTAATAGGAGTAAAAAGAATGAAAAAAGACAAAGCTAAACCTTCGCTGGATGAATTGTTGCTCGATAATGTATCTAATAAATACAAGTTGATTATTTTAGCCTCGAAGTCATTAAAAGAGAAGATAAAAAAAGACGGAAAAACTAAAATGACACCGGAAACAATTATAGAAACGCTATACGAGACGGCCAGTAAATATGCCAATCAGAAGAAAATCTCAAAGGGAAAGGCGCCAAAAGAGGAAAGTGTCGAAAAAAAGAAACCTAAAGAAAAATAGACCTTTTTGTGGTAGAAAGCTCGTTTTAGGCATAACCGGTAGTATTGCTGCTTACAAGGCCTGTGAGATAGTCTCTCGCTTAAAAGAGTTGGGTACTGAAGTTTTTGTAATAATGACCAAGGCGGCTACTCATTTCGTCACTCCTTTGACTTTTCAGACTCTCTCTGGGAATAGGGTCTATTTAAATCTTTTCGATTTGCCAGAAGAGTGGGAACCCGAGCATATTTCCTTGGCCGAAAGAGCGGACTTAATTTTAATCGCCCCCACTACAGCCAACACCATTGCAAAATTAGCCACAGGCATTGCTGATGATCTCCTGACAACCACTGTTTTAGCCAGTGAGGCTCCTATTTTAATAGCACCAGCAATGCATGAAACTATGTATAAGAATAGCTTTACACAAGCAAATATTGAGAAGCTGAAAGAGAAAGGATTCAAATTTATTGGACCCGAATATGGAAAGCTCGCCTCGGGAAATAGTGGCTTAGGCAGGTTAGCCAGTAATGATAAGATTATAGATGGCGTTAAGGATATTTTGAATAGAGAAAAAGATATGGCAGGGAAGACTTTTCTCATCACTGCTGGTCCCACTCATGAATACCTCGACTCGGTGAGGTATATAGCGAATGCTTCTTCCGGCAAAATGGGCTATGTTTTGGCTGAAGTAGCACAAAGAAGAGGGGCAAAGGTAACATTAATTAGTGGTCCTACAAATATTACACCACCACAAGGAGTGAATACCATATTTGTAGAGTCAGCCCTGGATATGGAAAAGGAAGTGGTAAAATACGCTCCTCGCTCCGATGTGGTTATCGCTTCTGCTGCTGTGGGTGATTACCGTCCAGAGAAGAGGGAGAAAGAGAAAATTAAAACTAACCTCCAGAGGAAAAGTATAAATTTGACAAGGAACCCTGATATCATTGGTCAATTGGGTAAACAGAAAGATGCGAAATGCTTGATCGGGTTCGCTTTAGAGACAAGAGATTTGGAAAAGAACGCCCGGGAGAAACTGAAAAAGAAGAATTTAGATATGATTATAGCTAATACTCCTCGAGCGATAAGTCAGAATGAAGCCACGGTTAAAATTTTCATAAAATCGGGGAAGAAAATTTTCTTACGAGAAATGCAAAAGGAAAAGATAGCTGAAAGGATACTATCCGAATTAAAAGAATTTATCACGAAATGAGTTAAGGATTTAGAATTGAATAAAGGCAAAGAATTTGCTGAGTTAATTTCAATAACCAGGAAGTTTCTGGAACAAGAAAGAAATAGGGGAATAAAAGAGTTTATGCAACATTGGGAAGAAAAGAAAGCTGAATCAGGAACCTTGGATGATCTGGCAAGGCGCATAAAGGATTGTCAGAAGTGTAAGTTGGGGAGAACGAGGACAAATTTGGTGTTTGGAGTGGGGAACCCCAAGGCTGAACTAATGTTTGTTGGTGAGGGGCCCGGTTTCGATGAGGATCGATTGGGAATTCCCTTTATAGGGAGAGCAGGACAGCTTTTAACTAAAATAATTGAATCGATTAAACTGACAAGAGAAGAAGTATACATTTCCAATATTGTGAAATGTCATCCCATGAAAGATCCCACCCACCCAGAAATGAGAGGTAACGACCGACCGCCAACTCAAGATGAGGTAGCTCAGTGCTTTCCAATTTTGTTTAAGCAGATTGGAATTATCGAGCCTAAAATCATCTGTACTTTGGGTTCACCGGCTACCAAGGCGCTATTGAACTTAACTGAAGGCATCGGAAAACTTCGTGGTAAGTTCTACGATTTTTATCCGCCTTATGGAAAGTTTGGAGAGCCTATAAAGGTTATTCCCACTTACCATCCAGCATATCTTTTGAGAGACCCGACGAGAAAACGGGAAGTGTGGGAAGACATGAAAGAGATAAAGAAGGCGATGACCTCTATTTCTCCACATTGAGGATGATTCCGCTATTTTCGAAGAAAGTTAACAGGAAGAAAAAAATAAAATAGAGTTGACCCCATTTTCTAAGGATTATTTATGGCAATACAAGGATGTGTGTCAGTTGTTTTTCCTATCCCTTTTAATAGAATTTTCCACTATTCGCTTCCCCTGGAACTGGAGTCAGAAAGACTGGCAGGAAGAAGAATAGTAGCACCTTTTGGACCCAAAGGAAGGATAGGATATATTGTAGATGGTTTAACGAGGCCAAGAGTAAAAGGCATAAAAATGATTAAAGAAATCATCGATAAAGAACCCTTAATTTCTACAAATCTATTAGAGCTGGCTAAGTGGATGTCTAAATATTATGTTTGTTCTCTGGGGCAGGCTCTGGATATAATACTCCCCCACAATTTTCGGCCTGTAAAACTAAGAGAAAAGATTAAAAAGACAGAAATAAAGGTTTTCTCTGCCTTTATACCATTTTCCCAGCAAAGGAGAATACTAAAGCCCATTCAAAATAATATAAAAGAAAAAAGTTTTACTGTCTTCCTTGTCCACGGCGTAACTGACAGTGGCAAGACAGAGGTCTATCTGCAGGCTATAGCTCAAGCTCAGGAGGTGGGAAGGCAGTCTATATTTTTGGTTCCGGAAATATCATTGACTCCACAATTCTTGAGTGTTTTTAAACAGAGATTCGGTTCCAGTCGAATCGGCCTGTGGCACAGTCGCCTTTCCCAGGGAGAGAGGTATAGAACTTGGCAATCTGCCTACCAGGGAAAGATAGATATAATGATTGGAGCAAGGTCAACGATTTTTGCGCCTTTCCCCAATTTGGGTTTAATAATAATTGATGAAGAACATGATACTTCTTACAAGCAGGAAAAGAGACCTTTGTATCATACTAGAGAATTAGCCCAGAAGAGGGCTGAACTCGAGGGGGCGACTCTTGTCCTGGGTTCAGCAACTCCCTCTATAGAGGCTTTCTATCGGGCGTTAACAGGAATAAAACCATATAGACTTTTAACTCTTCCGGAAAGGATATATGAAAGGCCTCTTCCTTCAGTAGATATAGTCGATATGCGTGAAGAACTAAAGAAAAGAAACACTCAAGGCGGCCTCTCTCAAAAACTTTCTGAAGCCATTGCTGAGAGATTGGAAAGAGGTGAACAAATTATCCTCTTATTAAATCGGCGAGGGTATTCTACTTTTATCTTATGTCGAGAATGTGGCTTCGTGTTAAAATGTCCAAATTGTAACATTTCCATGGTCCACCATTTTAATGAGAAAAGGGTTAAGTGTCACTATTGTAACCATCATGCTGAAGCGCCAAGATTCTGCTCTAGGTGTGGCAGTAAAAAAATTCGCTATTTTGGAACGGGGACGGAAAAAGTAGAACAAGTAGTAAAAAAGATGTTCCCCGGGGCAAAAGTTATGAGAATGGATAGGGATACGATGCGTTATAGACATGCTGCTGAGAAAATATTTAATGCGTTTCGTCAGCGAAAAGTCGATATCTTGGTGGGTACTCAGCTGGTGGCCAAGGGGTGGGATTTTCCCGATGTTACCCTGGTGGGAATAATCTCAGCGGATACGGCTTTAAATTTGCCAGATTTCCGTTCTGCAGAGAGAACTTTCTCCCTAATTACACAGGTTGCTGGACGGAGTGGACGAGGATCCAAAGGTGGTGAGGTTATCGTGCAGACCTATAATCCTGACCATTATAGCATAAAAATGGCATTGCAGCATAATTACCGCTCATTCTACGAGAAAGAGATGGAATTCCGGAAAGAATTGAACTATCCTCCTATTACTAACTTAGTAATTATTCTGGTAAGAGGGAAAGATGAAAAAAAAGTTATAACCACATCTGAAAAAATTGGTTCTCTATTAAAAAGAGAGCTTAATCAAATCACAATACTAGGACCCACCCCAGCCGTGCTGGATAAGATTGCCGGAAAATATCGCTGGCAGATTATCATCAAAACTACTGATATGAAGGGTATTGGTGAATTTTTTCAGAGACACTGCCTGGGATTTGAGCAGAAGGGGATGGAGATTAGTGTTGACGTTGACCCTCTCAATATGCTCTGAGAGAAAAAAAATTTGAATAAAGACAAAGAATTTGTTATTATTAAAAGCCACTTCATGCTATCTTAAACTTGGAAGTACTTGACTGGACCAGGAGGAAAAGTTGCGTATCTTGTTTATGGGAACCCCTGACTTTTCCCTCCAGTTCTTAAGAAAGATAATGGAGAATGACGAAATTGTAGCCATTGTCACTCAGGGGGATCGCCCTTCTAGACGGGGACATCGTTTGGAATACTCAGGGGTAAAGAAGTTTGCTTTACAGAAAAACTTTACTCTCTTTCAACCCGAAAAGATTGCAGACAGCAACTTTGTGAAAGGCATTAAAGAGTTAGCCCCGGATTTAATTGTGGTTGTTGCCTTTGGAAAAGTCTTGTTGCCTGAAGTTTTAAGTATTCCCCAGAAGGGTTGTATGAATATTCATTTCTCTCTGCTTCCTAAGTACCGTGGCCCGGCTCCTGTGCAGTGGGCGCTTCTTGAGGGCAATTCTTATACAGGAGTATCGTCGATCTTTATGAAAAAAGAAGTAGACACGGGAGACATTATTTTACAGAAAAAGATTTCCATAGATCCTGAAGATAATTATTTAACATTACAGAACAGATTATGTGAAGCAGGGGTAGTTTTACTGGGAGAGACACTCAATTTGATAAGGGAGGAGAGAGTTTCTGGTCACCCTCAGGATAGCTCTGGCATCAGTTATGCGCCATTGTTGAAGAAGAGTGATGGTCAGATTAATTGGAATGACTCATCTCGTAGGATACTCAATCGCATTCGGGCACTTAATCCCTGGCCAGGAACTTACATTAAAATAAAAAGCGGAAAGAAAGTGAAAATATTAGAGGCTAAAATTATACTAGTACCTGTTGAGGCTGACAAGGGAGGCTTTCCTAAACCGGGAAAGATTGTGGAAATTAGAAAGGGGGAAGGATTTGTAGTGGCTTGCGGAGAAGGAAGTCTTCTGGTCACTGGGGTTCAGCCAGAAAATAAGTCTGTTCAGAGGGCTTATGATTATCTTCAGGGTGCCCGATTAACAGTTGGTGATATGTGGGGGAAAGAGTGAAATCTGCCAGGAGAATTGCTTTAGAAATCCTATATAAGATTGAGGTAAAGGGTGCCTATAGCAGAATTGCTTTAGATAGTGCGCTCTCGACTCACGAGTTATCAAAAGAGGATAGGGCACTGGTTACCGAGTTGGTCTATGGGGTGATTCGACATCTCAATACTTTAGATTGGGTATTGAATACCTATAGTTTCAAGCAAAAGATAGAAGAGTTCTCCCCCTATGTGAGAAATATTTTGAGGTTAGGAGCTTACCAGTTAATGTATCTTGATAAGATTCCTGCTTACGCAGCAATTAACGAGTCAGTAGAGATGAGCAAAGAATTTGGACATACTGGTATTGTTTCACTGGTCAATGCACTACTACGTGCAGTTAGTGATAATGTAAAAGATATTGTCTATCCTGACCAACAAAAAAACCTCTCCCAGTATCTTTCCATAACCTATTCTCATCCACAATGGTTAATTACGCGTTGGCTGTCACGATTCGGAGAGAAGGAAACAATAGAGTTATGCGAAATCAATAATCAAGCACCTCCCCTTTCTATTCGCACCAACACACTGAAGACTACCCGGGAAGAGCTTATCCCTACACTGGAGAAAGAAGGTTTAAAAGTAGAGGTAAGTTCAGTTGCTCCCGGGGGACTAAAGATAAAAGATTTTGTCTCTCTGACTCAATTGGAATCCTTCAGGAAGGGTTTATTTACTGTCCAGGGAGAGAGTTCTCAGCTCATCAGTTATATTCTTGCACCTAAGCCTGGAGAGACTGTGTTGGACGCCTGTGCCGCCCCGGGTGGGAAAACTACACATATGGCAGAACTTATGAAAAATACAGGTTCAATTATTGCTCTAGATATTCGTAAACCTCGATTGGAGATGATTAAAGAAAACTGTATGCGTTTGGGAGTAACCAATGTGAAAGCAGAACTTTTGGATGCTACTAAAGTAAGTTCCCTTTACTCAAAAAGAGTTGACCGATGCCTTGTGGATGCGCCTTGCTCCAGTCTGGGAATTATCCAGAGTCAGCCGGAGGTTCGTTGGAATAGAGATTATCGGGGGACTCTGGTTAAAATGCCCCAGGTGCAATATGCAATTTTAGACGAGGGCTCTTTATGTGTTAAATCCAAAGGTGTTTTAGTTTATGCAGTCTGCAGTTTGGAACCGGAAGAGGGCGAGAGAATTATTGAGAAGTTCTTAAAGGAGAGACCGTTATTCCATCTGGAATCAGTTAAGCCCTATCTTCCTGTTTCTAAAGAAGAACTGATTGATGAAAATGGTTTCTTGAAAATTTATCCTCATCGTCACCACATGGATGGCATGTTTGCTTGTCGGATGGTGAAGATGTGAAGATAGCTCGGGATTTGGTTCGACAATTTTTTGCTTGTAGGGGTTCGATTTATCGAACCCGCATATACGGGCTCAATAAATTGAGCCCCTACAGTCTTCGTTTTTTGGCTAAAATTACTGATGTCTTTCACAAATTGCACAAATTGAATTTGTGCCTACAATGAGATAATCTGAATTTTTGTAGGCACGATTTCAAATCGTGCGGGGTTTTCAAAGGAATATTTTAAAAGGTTAAGTTATGAAAGCAATACTAGGAATTTTAATTCTAATTTCTGTTATGTTACTTGGGTTTTTTTCTCTCCAACAGGGGATAAAAAAATTTATTAAACTCATTCTGGCTACTTTTGCCTCTATAGTATTTGGAGTTCTCATCTTCAACCAATTGATGGGGATAGTTGTTCATCAGAAGAAAGAGATTATGATTCCTGACCTGACCGGAAGGACTGTGGGGCAGGCTTTCCAGATTTTAAGTGACCAGGACTTATATATTAAGAAAGTTGGCGAACAATATAATGAAAATATACCCGATGGCAGTATTATTTTTCAGGAACCGCTGCCAGGGTCAGTAGTGAAGAAAGGAAAAATTATTAAAGTTATCATTAGTTCTGGTGGTCAGGTTATTTTCGTTTCTCAGCTTGTAGGAAGGTCTTTACGCGAGGCAAAGATTCTCCTTCGTCAGACAGGCTTGGTTCTGGGCGAGGAAACAGGAATTTACTCAGAGGAAATAAAAAAGGACTTTGTAATAGCGCAAGACCCTTCACCCGAAGAAATCGTTGCCCGGGGAAGCATGATTAATCTGGTGATAAGTCTTGGTCCAGCCAGAGAAGCAGAAGTGCCTTTAATGGTTAATCTGCTTGGCCAAAATATTAAGAGCGCCCGGAAGATATTGCGGGATATGAATTTATCCTTAGGTGAAATTAAAGAAACTGTTAATGATAGTGTTCCTCAAGGCACTATTTTAAAACAAGAACCTCACACGGGTGAAATCGTCGATGAAAATACTATAGTCAAAGTAACTGTAGCAAAGAAAAGCGAAGAGCACAAAATAATCCGCGAAGCAACAGTATATTATGAAGTTTCCCAGGGAGTTTTAGATAGAGATGTTCTCATTGTGGTAGTGGATGGTCAAGGTGAAAGGGAAGTTTACCATAAAATACATTCTCCAGGAACGAAGATTTCATTGCCCATACAAGTTTTGGGAAAAGCAAAGGCAAAAATATTTGTTAACAGTATTCTGGTTAGGGAGATAGAATTGTGATTAAGATTGCTCCGTCTATTCTAAATTGCGATTTTACTAACTTAAAGGAATCGATATGGCTGGTTGAAAAAGCGGGAGTTGATATGTTGCATCTCGATATTATGGATGGTCACTTTGTTCCTAATATTTCTTTTGGACCTCAAATCGTCAAATCCATAAAGAAGATAACCAAGCTTCCGCTTGACGTCCATCTAATGATAGAGAATGCTCAAGAATTTATATCTATCTTTGCTCGTGCTGGAGCAAGAATTATTACAGTTTCCGCAGAAGCTTGTATTAATCTTAGAGAGGGAATTGAAGCAATTAAAAAGGAAGGATTGGAAGTAGGAGTGGCTCTCAAGCCCCAGACGCCTGTTGAGTCTTTGTTGAACTACTTAAATCAAATTGACATGGCCCTGTTGATGACAGTAGAGCCAGGTTTTGGGGGACAGAAGTTCGTTAGTTCTGTCTTACCCAAGATTGCTCATCTTCGAGACTACATTTCAAAAAATCGGTTGGATGTAGATATTCAGGTTGATGGCGGAATTGACCTTAACACGGCGCGGTTGACAGTAGACAATGGCGCAAATATTCTGGTTAGCGGTGAGTATATTTTCGGCTCACCCGATCCCAGGAAAGCAATTGCCGATCTCCGTCGAGTGTGTAACCTCTCTCAGAAGAAATCCGCCAGTAAATAAACGAGAGGTACCAAACTGCAATTTTATTATTTCCTATTTAAAAGGAGGAAGCATGTCCATAATAATTAGATTGAAGAGAATTGGCACACATAAGCGGCCTTTCTACACTATTGTGGCAGTTGATTCGAGAAAGAAAAGAGATGGACGAGTATTAGAAATTCTTGGTCATTATAATCCCCGCGAGGCCAGAGAAAGAGTTACTTTCTTTCAAGAAAAGATTAAAGCCTGGATGAAGAAAGGTGCGTTAGTTTCACCTACGGTAAAAAGTTTATTGAAAATTCACAAGGAAAAAGAATAATTATCAGGCATCAAAACTCATTATTATGTAATTTTGGAGGAATAGTTGAAAGAATTAGTTAGTCATGTAGTTAAACAGTTAGTAGATAATCCCGAAAAGGTTAAAGTCAAAGAAGTAAAAGGAGAACAGAATATAATTTTGGAACTGTCTACAGCGAAGGAAGACATAGGCAGAGTAATTGGCAAGCAAGGAAGGACTATTAAAGCACTTCGCACATTGCTTAATGCTGCTTCTGTGAAGACAGGACATCAAGTCACGATTGAGGTCATTAAATAAATGGTGGCTCGGGATTTAGTTTTACTCACTGACAATTTTTCTTCGATTTTTGGCTAAAAATTCTAATGCTCGCTTGACTAAATTCTCTCGCTTGGAGGAGGAAAGGAGTAGCGAAGCAAAGCTTCGCGTCATAAGAGTCTGTACAGGAGTCTCGCCCAAGCTGGGGTGTTGGCAAAATGGAAGAGAATGATAAAAATTTAATCTTTTTGGGAGAGATTGTTAATACACAGGGACGCAAAGGTGAAGTGAAACTCATTTCTTACCTGTCCTTATCAAGCTTCGTCACCAGAGACGGAAGGAGTCTTTTAGAAAGCATGAAGAATGTCTATTTAGTGAATCCAGATGGGGAGAGAAAGGAAACCCGGATACTTGGTATGAGGGAACATAAAGGATTCATTATCCTGAAATTTGCTGGTTATGATACTATTAGCCAGGCAGAGCAGTTGAAGAAATATAAGGTCGCTTGCAAGAGACTTCCCTTGGTGAGGGGAGCTTACTATGTTCGAGATTTGATGGGAATGGACGTTTTTGCGAAAGACAAAACGGGTCTGCGCAGGCTTGGAAAAATTGTGGATATTTTTGGGACAGGGGCAAATGATATCTATGTAATCAAAGAAGAGACTAAAGAAATTTTATTTCCCGCACTAAAAAGATTTGTAAAGGAAATTAATATTAATAAGAAAAGAATGATAATTGATCTTCCTGAGGAGCTATAATTGAAGACGAAAATGCAGATCGATGTAATAACTATATTTCCACAAATGTTAGAAAGAATAATTAAAGAAAGTATCTTAAAGCGGGCGCAACAGAAAAACATTGTTAAAATTAATATCCATAATTTGCGTGATTTTGCTTTAGATAAGCACTCCGTTGTGGACGATTATTCTTATGGTGGTGGGGCAGGGATGGTTTTGAAACCCGAGCCTATATTTCGCGCTGTAGAAAAAATCGTAGGTAGTAGAAAAAGAAAACGTAAGGTGCGCATTATTCTTTTGACTCCCCAAGGACAAACCTTCAATCAGGCTAAAGCCAAGGAACTTTCACAGGAGGAACACTTGCTGTTTATCTGTGGGCATTATGAGGGGGTGGACGAGCGGGTCAAGGAGAACTTAATTACTGATGAGATTTCCATTGGCGATTATGTTTTGACAGGGGGAGAATTGCCGGCAATGGTAATTATCGATTCTCTGGTAAGGATATTACCAGGAGTTTTAAATAAAAGAGAGTCTTTTGAGAATGATTCCTTCTACCAGGGATTATTAGATTATCCACATTACACCCGGCCGCGAAGGTTTAAGGAGAAGTCTGTTCCCGCCCTTCTTTTATCGGGGAACCATAGCCAAATTAAAGAGTGGCGAAGACAAAAAGCGCTAAAAAACACTTTAAACAAAAGGTCGGATCTTTTAGAAAAGATAACACTTTCTGCAGAAGACCAAAAAATCTTAAAAGAACTTAAGAAAAAACAAGACAGGGGCAAGACGATTACTTTCTGAAGGTGCAAATAGATAAACTTGCGATTATAGAAAGGTGGAGTTTATGGACAGTTTGCTAAAAAGAGCGACTACGGAGATGTTAAAAAAAGAGTTACCACACTTCCTCGTTGGCGATACAGTGCGTGTCATTTCAAAAGTTTTCGAAGGCGGGAGTGAAAGGGTTCACGCCTTTGAAGGAGTGGTCATTAGCCGTTCCGGGAGGGGCGTAAGTAAAACTTTCACTGTGCGAAAGCTTTCTTATGGTATAGGAGTGGAGAGGGTTTTTCCTCTCCATTCTCCTCAGATTAAAAAGGTAAGTGTTATTAAGAGCGGAAGAGTTCGCCGGGCAAAGTTGTATTATTTGCGTAAAAAGACAGGTAAAGCTGCGCGAGTTAAAGATAAAAAACTAAATGAGTAATAAAAGAATAAATTTAGGTAGAAAAGGGGAAGACATATCCGTAAAGTTCTTAAAAAAGCAGGGATATAAGATTATGGAGAGGAATTACCGTTGTTCTTTAGGTGAAATCGATATCGTTGCTAAAGACAAAAACATTCTTTGTTTTGTGGAAGTCAAGACGCGAAAGACAAAAGAATACGGTTTACCTGAAGAAGCAATAGATGGGCATAAACAAAAGAAGCTTGCTAAAGTAGCTTTAGTATATCTTAAAGAAAAGAAAATTTATAAGCAAGATCTTAGATTCGATGTTGTTTCTGTTTATTCCAATCATATAGAACTTATTAAAGATGCTTTTATTGTAAATACGGATTATGCCTACTAAATGCGAGGTGTAGCCATGCGTCTTTTTGGAAAAATTAAAGAAATCAAAAAAGGGCAAAAACTATTTGAATTGGGAATTTTTGATGAAGCCATTAAGCAGCTTTCTATGGCAATTTCCAAAAGAAAAGATATTAACACCTACTATCTTTTAGCAGAGGCCTATTTTAATAACAGAGCTTTTACAAGTACAAAAAAAGTCCTTGGGGAAGTAATCGCCTTAGGTCCCTCAGAGGAGATGGTTAGAAAAATCTGCGAATTGACAGGTATGAAAAAAATTGTAAGCGATGAATATTACAATGCCTTTCCATCATTTTCTCCAGATGGCAACAAGATAGTCTTTTGTAGCATTCGGCGTGATACTAACGGCGATGGCGTGATTGACCAGAGAGATAATTTTGAAATTTACATTATAGATGCGGAGAGAAAAAATGAGAAGCAAATTGTGAATGATGATTGTCAGAATACATATCCTTCTTTCTCGCCCGATGGGAGTAAGGTAGTATATTTAAGCAGGCGAAGGGATACTAATGGAGATGGCAAAATCGATTTATTTGATAATCCGGGAATATATATAAAAGACTTAGACGGAAGAGACGAAAAATGTATAGTTTCTGATGAGTACCATAATAAGTTCCCTTCCTTTTCCCCGGATGGTGGCAAGATTCTGTTTGCCAGCTGGCGAGGATACAATAGTGGAATCTATATGGTAGATATTGATGGTAAGAATGAAAAACAAATAGTCAGTGATGAATACGATAACACTTTTCCTTCTTTTTCACCCAATGGTCAAAAGATAATTTATGCCAGCTGGAGAAGGGATACTAACAAGGATGGTCGGATTGATTTGCGTGATAATAGTAGTATATATATTATAGATAGTGACGGCAGAAATGAACAGGAACTTGTAAGTGGTAGATACAGTAACTCTTTTCCCGTTTTTTCCCCGGACGGCACTAAAATAGTCTATTTAAGTAGGCAGAGAGATACTAATAAAGATGGGAAGATTGACTCACTGGATAATAGCGGAATCTATATATGTGACACTAAAGGAAGAAATAAAAAGTGTATTGTGAGTGATAAATCCTACAATAAATTCCCATCTTTTTCTCCCGATGGAAAGAAGATACTATTCTTAAGTAGCGGCAAATCTCATCGCAGAACGTCTGGTGAAGGATTCTTCGGCTGGAAAGGAATCTATACGGTTGATATTAATGGTCGAAACAAATGCCAGGTTGTAAGTGGAAAATATTATGGAAATACAAATCCTCTATTCTCGCCCACTCAGGAGAAGATATTATATTTAGCCTGGAGAGAGGGGACCCAGCGTGGAATTTACCTCGTCGATGCTAATACCCCACCCAATCTGCAAGAGTTAAAAAGCTTAGTAGAAGATAATCTTAAATAGAATGTTCTTAGTTCCGACAAATGGAGTAGCGTAGCTCCGCTTGCGATGAATAAGGAGCAACGGGCAGTTGCACAGATTGAATCTGTGCCTACAATGACAGGATTTGTAGGCACGGTTTTAACCGTGCAGGAGAGGTGGCTAAGCAGGCAGGTCAAATGAAGCCACAACTTATGTTTACTCGCTCCGCTCGTTCCATAAGTCGCGTGCTCATTGAAGGAGGGTCGCTGTTCCGACGAATAAGGAGGAACTGGTTAGCGACGCCTGCGAGTCGGTGAGCAGGCAGGTCAAATGAAGCCACGACTTATGGAGCGAAGCGAACATAGGTTGTATGGCTGAATTTGACCCCCCCACCCAAAAAATTGGGTGTGGGGGTCAATTCACACAGCGACTTATGTTTACTCGCTCCGCTCGTTCCATAAGTCGCGTGCTCATTGAAGGAGGGGAAGATGAAGAAATCGTTGATCGGGATAATTTTTATTCTGGGAATTTTTCTATTCACTGGCTTTGTGTTTGGAGGGAAAGCTAACTGGGAATACAAAGTAGCATTTCTTATGCCCGAGGGAAAAGCGATATTCTATACTACCGCTCTTCAGGAGTGGAAAGAACTGAAAACAGAAAGTGAAGAATTTAAAGACTTCTGTGAGAGATTCTATCCCCAGGGACTGAGCCCGGGAAGCGAATTAGAAGCTTTTAAATCATTTAAAGAATTTGAGCTGGAGAGAATAATGAAGAAAGGAATACCCAGTTTTGCTGAGCAGGAAGAATTTCTTAATAACCTTAGAGAGGACGGCTGGGAGCTTATCGCTGTGGAGACTTATGGAGAAAGCGGTCTACCTGTGGGGTATTTTAGAAGGGAAAGTAAAAGTAAAAAAGAGAAAAGAGAAAGAGAGGAGCCTGTTACTCCCTTCGACTATTATGAACGAGGACATTAAATTGTGGCCCATTTTACCTTTGTGGTGGACACTAAAAAATAATTATTGACAAAATTTGCAAAATGTTGTAGTATAATACTATCAAGTCGATGTAAACTTTCCTTAGCACAATCCTGCTTTATCAAATCTTAGACATTTTCCCTTTAGGTATTACTTTCCGGGAAGTTTTATCCTATAAAATAAGGAGGAATGGATAGTGGAAAAAACTCCATTAGATATAAGTGCCCTGTCCAAGATGACCATAGCAGATTTAACAAAGAAAGCAAAAGAGTTGAAAGTAGAAGGAATATCTAGCCTCAGAAAACAGGATTTAATTTTCAAAATTTTGCATGCCCAAGCTGAATCTAATGGACTTCTATTCGATGAAGGGGTGCTGGAAATTTTACCTGATGGTTTCGGTTTCTTGAGGTCTCCTAACAACAATTACTTGCCCGGCCCGGATGACATCTATATTTCTCCTTCACAAATTAAGCGTTTCAGTTTGAGTAAGGGGGATACTGTTTCTGGGCAGGTACGTCCACCAAAAGAAGGTGAGCGTTTTTTTGCTCTTTTACGGGTAGAAGCGGTCAATAGCGAAAATCCAGAGAATGTTCGTGACCGCGTACTATTTGATAATCTAACTCCTCTTTATCCCAATGAACGAATTAAATTAGAAACTAAACCTACGGAGGTATCCATGCGGGTAATGGACCTTTTGACTCCCATTGGAAAGGGACAGAGAGGGCTGATTGTTGCTGCACCGCGAACAGGGAAAACTATTTTATTGCAACAAATTGCAAATGGTATTACAACTAACCAGCCAGAGATTATTCTGATAGTGTTGCTCATAGACGAAAGACCTGAGGAAGTTACCGATATGCAAAGGTCAGTAAGAGGAGAGGTGATATCTTCAACCTTTGATGAGCCGGCGGATCGCCACATCCAAGTAGCAGAAATGGCTATGGAAAAGGCAAAGAGACTGGTTGAACATAAAAGAGATGTGGTTGTCTTGCTGGATAGCATAACTCGTTTAGCCAGGGCTTATAATACCGCAACTCCCTCCTCTGGTAAGGTGTTATCTGGCGGTTTAGATTCTAACGCTCTACAGAAGCCCAAGCGTTTTTTTGGTGCTGCCCGCAATATTGAAGAAGGGGGCAGCCTGACAATCATTGCTACAGCACTGGTTGATACAGGAAGCCGGATGGACGATGTCATCTTTGAAGAATTTAAAGGGACGGGTAACATGGAAGCTAATCTCGATCGTAGATTAGTTGACAAAAGAATATTTCCCACAATTGATATTCACCGCTCTGGGACGAGAAAAGAGGAGCTTCTTCTTTCTGAAGATGAACTGAACAAAGTGTGGCTTCTGCGAAAGGCATTGAGCTCCTTGAACGTCGTGGAAGCGATGGAGTTTTTACTAGGGAAATTGCAGACTACCAAGTCGAATAAAGAATTTTTTAAATTACTGGAACTGAATAACATCCAGTAAGGCTTTGCGAAATATTTTTAAAAGAGACCTCTGAAAAAGCTTCGTTTTTCGTCTGTCATTGCGAGGGCAAAGCCCGCGGCAAACCGACGAAGTCGTTGCGAGCCCCGAAGGGGCGTGGTCCTGATAGATCGGGATTTCGTCGCTCTACTCCTCGCAAAGACACTTAGGGGAACTTTTTCAGAGACCTCTAAAAAATTACTTGACAATTAAGAAAAACTTTGTTAGTATTATAGTTGAAAGAAGAAGGGAGGGATGCCTCGGAGAAATAAACTATTTTTCTCTCCGAAAGAAAGTCCCGCCAAAAGCACCTTCAGGTTCTTTTCTTTAAAAAGCAACATTTATTCCCCGGTTATAAATTTTAGTCATAACAAACAATATAATATAAAGGTATGTTTTTTTTCTATCTTTGGGTGGGTTTTTAAATATATAAAGGGAGTGTTGACAAAGTAATAATTATCTGGTATAATTAAGATGAGAGTTTAGGTCTTTGAAATCTAAATAGGAGTTTTGAAGCCAGCTAACCCTGGTTAATTCAAGATGTTAAGTAAGTAAATTTCTATGGAGAGTTTGATCCTGGCTCAGAACGAACGCTGGCGGCGCGCTTAACACATGCAAGTCGAACGGTCCCGATAAAGCCGTAAGGTGATATCGGGGTAGTGGCAAACGGGTGAGTAATACGTGGATAATCTACCTTTGAGTGGGGGATAACTCTACGAAAGTGGAGCTAATACCGCGTAAGACTACAGAATCGCATGATTCAGTAGTAAAAGGCTTCGGTTTACCGGAGTCGCTTAAGGATGAGTCCGCGCCTGATTAGCTAGTTGGTAAGGTAATAGCTTACCAAGGCAACGATCAGTAGTCGGCCTGAAAGGGTGTTCGGCCACATTGGAATTGAGATACGGTCCAGACTCCTACGGGAGGCAGCAGTGGGGAATTTTGCGCAATGGGGGAAACCCTGACGCAGTGACGCCGCGTGAACGATGAAGTCCTTCGGGATGTAAAGTTCTGTCAGGCGGGAAGAATCTTTCCCCGATGCAAATCGGGGGAGAATGACGGTACCGCCAAAGGAAGCACCGGCTAATTCCGTGCCAGCAGCCGCGGTAACACGGAGGGTGCAAGCGTTGTTCGGAATTACTAGGCGTAAAGAGCGTGTAGGTGGTTAGCTAAGTCGGATGTGAAAATCCCAAGCTTAACTTGGAACGTGCATTCGAAACTGGTTAACTTGAGTGTAGGAGAGGAGAGCGGAATTCCTAGTGTAGCGGTGAAATGCGTAGATATTAGGAAGAACACCGGTGGCGAAGGCGGCTCTCTGGCCTAAAACTGACACTGAGACGCGAAAGCGTGGGTAGCGAACAGGATTAGATACCCTGGTAGTCCACGCCGTAAACGATGGGCATTAGGTGTAGGAGGTATCCAATCCTTCTGTGCCGAAGCTAACGCATTAAATGCCCCGCCTGGGGAGTACGACCGCAAGGTTGAAACTCAAAGGAATTGACGGGGGCCCGCACAAGCGGTGGAGCATGTGGTTTAATTCGATGCAACGCGAAGAACCTTACCTGGGCTTGACATGTACTCGAATGTGCCAGAAACGGTACAGTCCGAAAGGACGGGTACACAGGTGCTGCATGGCTGTCGTCAGCTCGTGTCGTGAGATGTTGGGTTAAGTCCCGCAACGAGCGCAACCCTCATTCCTAGTTACCATCGGGTAATGCCGGGGACTCTAGGAAAAATGCCTCGGATAACGAGGAGGAAGGTGAGGACGACGTCAAGTCCGCATGGCCTTTATGCCCAGGGCTACACACGTGCTACAATGGCCTGTACAAAGAGTGGCAAACCCAAGAGGGGGAGCTAATCTCAAAAACCAGGCCTCAGTTCGGATTGAAGGCTGCAACTCGCCTTCATGAAGTCGGAATCGCTAGTAATCGTGAATCAGCACGTCACGGTGAATACGTTCCCGGGCCTTGTACACACCGCCCGTCACACCACGAAAGTCAGTTGTACTAGAAGTTGCTGAGTTAACCCCGATCTTTGATTGGGGAGACAGGCGCCCAAGGTATGATTGGCGATTGGGGTGAAGTCGTAACAAGGTAGCCGTACCGGAAGGTGCGGCTGGATCACCTCCTTTCTAAGGAGAAGATTTCAGGGTTTTTTGGCTTCAGCTCCTATTTAGTTTTATAGGTAGTAGTAATAGAAGGCTAAAGGCTTCGGATATATTAAAGAAGCGCATATACTAGCCATATAATTTTTAGGTTGATTCAGAAAGGGCCTTTAGCTCAGTTGGTTAGAGCGCTATCCTGATAAGGTAGAGGTCTCTGGTTCGAGCCCAGAAAGGCCCACCAAAGAGGCAGGGGTAAGTGAGAACTCACTTCCTATATCTGCTATCTGCCTTTTTTGTGGATTTGGCTCAGTTTAGAAATATTTCGCATATTTACAAGGGGAATTAGCTCAGTTGGGAGAGCGCCTCGCTTGCACCGAGGAGGTCACCGGTTCAAGTCCGGTATTCTCCACCAGATAAAAAAGACAAGTAGAAGAATATAAAGTGTAAGTGGGGAGAATTTCTCACTTACATTTTGTTTCTTATATTTACTTAATTGCTCTTTGACAAATAAAGGGTACCCTGCTATTATGCAGGTGGATTCAATATATCGTCGAGTAAAATCAAAATAGTATGGTCAAGTTACTAAGGGCGCATAGTGGATGCCTTGGCACCAGAAGCCGATGAAGGACGTGGTTAACTGCGATAATCCCCGGTGAGGAGTAAACATCTTTTGACCCGGGGGTTTCCGAATCGGGAAACCGCTCCGGTTAATAATCGGAGACTCCAGTTTGAATAAAATAGAATTGGAGAGGCAACGAGGCGAAGTGAAACATCTCAGTAACCTCAGGAAAAGAAAGAGAATTCGATTTCCTCAGTAGTGGCGAGCGAAATGGAAACAGCCTAAACTGCTTGTGCGTGATAGGACGTACCCGTTGTACAAGCAGGGTAGCGGGGCTTAGTCGTCTGTTGTACGTGATGGAGAGAAGTTACCAATGTATGTCTTAGTCGAATAGTCCTGGAAAAGGTTAACCGAAGAAGGTGACAGTCCTGTAGACGAAAAGACATACACTTCTTTGACTAAGTTCCCAAGTACCGCGAGACACGAGAAATCTTGTGGGAATCTGGCCGGACCACCGGCTAAGGCTAAATACTCTCTGGTGACCGATAGTGAACTAGTACCGTGAGGGAAAGGTGAAAAGGACCCGGGAACGGGAGTGAAATAGAACCTGAAACTGTGTGCCTACAAGCAATTCGAGCCCTATATCAGACGGAGGGCTTTAGACTAAGACTTTAGACTTTAAAAGGTTTTCCTTTTAAGGTTTTTTGTCGGTGTCTATTGTCTAATGTCTGAGATGGGTGAGAGTGTGCCTTTTGTATAATGAACCGGCGAGTTATTTAGTGTAGCAAGGTTAATTCCTTTAAATCGGAAGGAGCCGTAGCGAAAGCGAGTCTTAAGTGGGCGATAAGTTGCACTAAATAGACCCGAAGCCAAGTGATCTATCCATGGACAGGGTGAAGCCTCGATAAAACGGGGTGGAGGCCCGAACTGTTTGATGTTGAAAAATCACTAGATGAGCTGTGGATAGGGGTGAAAGGCCAATCTAACTTGGTAATAGCTGGTTCTCCCCGAAATAGTTTTGGGGCTAGCCTTGTAACTTAAACGATGGGGGTAGAGCACTGGATAGAGTAGGGGCCTTTCCGGGCTTCCAAATCTAACCAAACTCCGAATACCATCGCGGGCCCGATTTATCGGGCTAAATTACAGGAGTCAGACTGTGGGGGATAAGCTCCATAGTCGAGAGGGAAAGAGCCCAGACCATCCGTTAAGGTCCCTAATATAGGCTAAGTGGTAAAGGATGTAAGATTACCCAGACAGCCAGGAAGTTGGCTCAGAAGCAGCCATCCTTTAAAGAGTGCGTAACAGCTCACTGGTTAAGTGGTCTTGCGCCGATAATTTCCGGGGCTAAGTTTATAACCGAAACGGTGGATGCGTTAGTTCATTTTATGGACTGGCGTGTGGTAGGGGAGCGTTCCGTGATAGGATGAAGGCAGACCGTGAGGACTGCTGGACGAAACGGAAGTGATTATGCCGGTATGAGTAGCGATAATCCCGATGAGAAATCGGGACGCCGAAAGTCTAAGGTTTCCTTGAGTAAAGCTAATCTGCTCAGGGTTAGTCGGTCCTAAGTTGAGGCTGAAAAGCGTAGACGATGGGCAGTCCGTTAATATTCGGACACTGCCAGATTGGCGCTAAAAGCTGTGAGGTGACGCAGGGGGGTAGACCATCTCTGAGATGGAATTCAGAGTTCACGTCCCCCCGATTTTATCGGGGGAGTGTGAGGATTCCGATGAAAATCGGAAGAACTGGTTCAACCCACTGCCCAGAAAAACCTTTCAGTGAGCCATTCTGGCATCCGTACCGCAAACCGACACAGGTAGACGGGGTGAGAATCCTAAGGCGCTCGAGAGAACTCTCGTTAAGTAACTCGGCAAATTAACCCCGTAACTTCGGAAGAAGGGGTGCTCCGATAGCCCGTAAGGGCATATCGGAGTCGCAGTGAAATGGCCCAGGCGACTGTTTAACAAAAACACAGGACTCTGCTAACTCGTAAGAGGATGTATAGGGTCTGACGCCTGCCCGGTGCTGGAAGGTTAAGGGAAGAGGTTACTTCCCGATTTATCGGGAGGAAAGCTTCGAGCCGAAGCCCCAGTAAACGGCGGCCGTAACTATTGTTTGGACCACAGTAGTTGTAAAATCTGGCTATATGCTGGAAAATCCTGTTAGGCTAACAGTACTCTTCCTACAAGAAGGGAGAAGTAACAATCTGTTAGATAGGGACAATCAGCAGGAAAGACCTGAGAGGAGGTCTCCATGAAGACAGAGGTTGGCTACTACTTAGCAGGTTTTGCTGATGGAGAGGGAAGTTTTAATGTCTCCTTCAGGCCTCGGCAAGACTATAAGTTGCCGTGGAAGATTTCTCTCTGTTTCAATATTTCCCAAAGAGATAAAGTTATTTTAGCTTTGTATAAGCGCTATTTGGGTTGTGGAAGCTTAAGGAGTAGAGCGGATGGTGTCTGGTATTACGAAGTTAATAACTTTAACGCTATTTGGGAGAAGGTGATACCTTTCTTTAAAAGATATAATTTTCTTTCTGCAAAAAAGAAAAGGGATTTCTCAAAGTTTTGCAAGATTGCAGAGATAGTAAAGGAAGGAAAACATCTTAAGGAAGAAGGTATAAGGAAAATTATTGAAATAAGAAGAGAAATGAACGACGGTGGCAAGCGAAAGTATAGCGAAAAGGAGATTCTCCGCAAAATTCAGGAATCCTCAGAGACTATACGCCAGAAGCCTTAGAAGAGTTTGTCAGGCTATGATATAGTCCGGTCTTCTGAGAAATCAGAAGCTAACATAAACGAACGGTCCTAAGGTAGCGAAATTCCTTGTCGGGTGAGTTCCGACCCGCACGAATGGCGCAACGATCTGGGCACTGTCTCAACGAGAGACTCGGCGAAATTGTGATCCCGGTGAAGACGCCGGGTACCCGCAACGGGACGGAAAGACCCCGGGAGCTTTACTGTAACTTAATATTGGATTGTGGAATAATTTGTAGAGGATAGGTGGGAGACGGTGAAGTTCCGACGCTAGTCGGAATGGAGTCAACCTTGGAATACCACCCTTATTGTTCTGTGGTCCTAACCTACGGCCGTGAATCCGGTCGGGGAACAGTGTTAGGCGGGCAGTTTAACTGGGGCGGTTGCCTCCTAAAGAGTAACGGAGGCGTCCAAAGGTTTCCTCAGCGTGAATAGAAATCACGTGTCGAGTGTAAAGGCATAAGGAAGCTTGACTGTGACCCAGACATGGGGAGCAGGTGCGAAAGCAGGGCTTAGTGATCCGGCGGTTTAGTGTGGAATTGCCGTCGCTCAACGGATAAAAGCTACCCCGGGGATAACAGGCTTATCTCCCCCAAGAGTTCACATCGACGGGGAGGTTTGGCACCTCGATGTCGGCTCATCGCATCCTCCTGCTGAAGTAGGTGGGAAGGGTTTGTCTGTTCGCCAATTAAAGCGGTACGTGAGCTGGGTTCAGTACGTCGTGAGACAGTACGGTCCCTATCTGTTGCGGGCGCAGGATATTTGAGAGAAGCTGACCCTAGTACGAGAGGACCGGGTTGGACGAACCTCTGGTGTACCAGTTGTTCTGCCAAGAGCATAGCTGGGTAGCTATGTTCGGATGAGATAAACGCTGAAAGCATATAAGCGTGAAGCTCACCTCAAGATTAGATATCCCTCCTGATGAATAATCAGGACTAAAGACCCCTTGGAGACTACAAGGTTGATAGGCCAGCGGTGTAAGCTCAGTGATGAGTTTAGCTTACTGGTACTAATCGGTCGTGCGGCTTGATCATACTATTTGATTTTACACGGAAACATTTTCCCCTGGCGATTATGGCGGAGGTGAAACACCTGTTCCCATCCCGAACACAGAAGTTAAGCCCTCCTGCGCTGATGGTACTATACTGGTAACGGTATGGAAGAGTAGGACATCGCCAGGGTTTTTTGTTATATAGAGGGTATTTTTGGCATAAGGAGAAAATATGAGAATAGGGTGGATTTTTATTTTAAGCCTGGGATTAATTTATGGTATCTGTTCCTTTGGGCTGGCAGGAGAAGTAATGCCTTGGGTAACGCCTACCAGTATTGGAGGAGTTAATACAGAAGTTTATTATGCCCATTCAACACAAAAGGTTAAACTGAATATCACTGGGTACGAAGTACCCTTTGACTATATTTCTCAGAAAGTCAACATAAAATGCACTTTACGACCGGGGTTGGGAGTGGAGGTCTATGTTCTGGCAGGACTCATAGGTTCTGAATTGAAAGATGGGAGTACCTCTTATAAAGGGAAAATGGATGATATATTGTATGGTGGCGGGATAAGGTATGTTCTCTTGGGAGATATTATTATTCTACCAGCCGTATCTTTTGCCTTGGGGCTTACTCATGCTTCTTCTAATCTAACGGAAGAAGATGGCACGGAAATTGATTTTACATTAGATACTACGGAATTACAAGGAAGTGTGCTGGCAAGTAAGAAAATAGGAATGGTAACACCTTATGCTGGGGTGAAATTCTTTCATAATTGGATAAGATGGAAAGACGAAGTAGAGGGTGATACGGGAGAGGGAAGTAGTGGTGACATTAGTCCTTTTTTAGGTGGAAAGATATCATTTTGGTCTTTTCTTTCAATAAAAGGTGAGATTAGTTTTGTAGATGAACTTACTTATGCTGGCGGATTAAGCTTGAGTTTAGGGCTGTAAAAGCAGAGATTAGACTGAATAAGCTCTATTAAGGAATCCGATTTTTGGTCGGATTCCTTTTTTATTTTCTTTTTTAGCACAGTGGCGACCATTGGGGGATTTTTTAACTTGACACTTAAATTAATTTATCATAAAATAAGATTTTCTGGGCCCATATTTTTTACACGAGGAGGATACGATGAAGAAGTATAAGACGGAAGATATAAGAAATATCTCTATAGTGGGTAGTGGGTCAACAGGAAAGACCCAATTGGCTGAGGCAATCTTATTTTCAGCGAAGGCTATAGACAGGTTAGGGAAAGTAGACTCTGGCAATACAGTTTGCGATTATAATGCGGATGAGATTGAGAGGAAGATTTCCATCAATTCGTCGATCGCCTTCTGCGAATGGAAAGATAAAAAAATCAATATCATCGATACTCCCGGGTATGCCGATTTTGTTGGTGAAGTGATAGGAGCTCTTTTCGTTGTGGAGACTTCCATTGTTAACGTTTGTGCTTCCGGTGGTGTAGATAAGGGAACCGAAAGGAAGTGGGAATATGTTCAGAAAAGTGAAAAACCATCTATAATCTTCGTTAATCGCATGGATAAGGAAAATGCTGATTTCGATAAAGTAGAAGAGAGTTTGAAAGAGAAATTGACTCCCAATGTTGCGCCGATTTCTATCCCCATTGGTTCTGGTGACAAATTTTCCGGATTAATTAATCTGCTTACTAACAAGGCTATAGTAGAAGGGAAAGAAGTGGAAATACCCCAAGAAATGGTAGCCAAAGCTAAAGAATATAGAGAAAAACTGATCGAGGTAATCGCTTCTTCAGAAGACACGTTGATTGAGAAGTATCTGGAAGGTCAGGAATTAAGCCCGGAAGAGACTAAAAGCGCTCTTAAGAAAGGAATTGTGGAGCACAAAATTGTGCCTGTTCTTTGTGGTTCGGGATTACAAAATATTGGCATCGGTCAACTTCTCGACTTTCTGGTAGAATATGCGCCTTCGCCTATGGAAAGAGAGGGAGAAGTTAAGATTGATCCCAATGGCCCATTTTCAGCATTGGTGTTTAAGACCTTTTCTGAGCCCCATCTGGGAATAATAAACTATTTAAAGATATATTCAGGTAAAGCATCAACCGGGTTGGATGTGATTAATAACACTAAAAGTTCCTCTGAAAGAATAGGGCAAATTGCCTTTGTGCAGGGAAAAACGCGTATTGATGCCAAGGAAGGAGAAACAGGGGACATCATTGCCGTGGTTAAACTAAAAGATACGGGGACGAATGATGTGCTTTGTGACCCAAAAAAGAGGGTTTCCATCTCCAAGATAAGCTTTCCCGAACCAGTGGTAAACATGGCTGTCTATCCCAAGTCGAAAGGTGAAGAAGAGAAGATAGCCAATGCCTTAGCTACAGCCATGCGTGGAGATCCTACTTTGAAGTCCGGGATGAATAAAGAGACGAAAGAAATGATTTTATCAGGAATGGGCAGTCTCCAGTTAGAAATTATGTCCAGAAGAGTGAAAGCGAGATATGGCGTGGAGGTAGAATTGAGAAGGCCTAAGATTGCCTATAAGGAGACCATTCGCGTTGCTGCCGATGTTCAGGGAAAATATAAGAAGCAGTCCGGAGGTCGTGGGCAATATGGCGATTGCTGGATTAAAACCGAACCTTTAGAGAAAGGGAAAGGGTTCGAATTTGTTAATAAGATTTTCGGCGGTGCAATTCCCAATCAATATATTCCCGCAGTGGAGAAGGGAGTTAAGCAATCCATGGAAAAGGGAATAATTGCTGGGTATCCTGTAGTGGATGTCAGAGTGACTCTTTACGATGGTAGTTTCCACGATGTCGACTCTTCCAATTTAGCCTTCGAGATTGCCGGTAGCATGGCCATTAGGAAAGGGGTGGCAAATGCACAGCCTTTTATTTTAGAGCCGATTATGGAAGCGGAAGTGATCGTTCCTGAGGAGTTCATGGGCAGTGTAATGGGAGATTTAAATAGTCGGCGAGGCAGAGTTTTAGGCATGGACCGTGAGGGTAAGAAACAGGTGATAAAAGCATTAATTCCCGAGAGAGAAATTTTCAATTATGCTACAGACTTGCGCTCATTGACCAAGGGGAGTGGAGAACATAAAGTGAAGTTTTCTCATTATGAAGAAGTACCGCCAAATGTTACTCAACCTCTAATTGAAGCTTACCAAAAGGCAAAGGAAGAAGGAAGATAACCACCGAAGCCACCTTCAAAGTTTAAACATTGCGTAGTTAGAGTTTATTACATGTAGAACTCCTTAGCTGCTTTTGAACAGACGTTTTATCCCAGGTTTTCTCTTTACAAAAGGTAAAGTTTTATGATAAAATAACATAATCTCAAGACAATCTTCATCTCGTTCACATAAGGAGGTACTGGAAAAATGTCCGGACATTCCAAGTGGGCTGGAATAAAGCATAAAAAGGCTACTATAGATGCTAAAAGAGGCCAGATTTTCAGCAAGATTATAAGGGAAATCACTGTGGTATCAAGGCAAGGAGGAAGCGATCCTGTTGGCAATCCTCGCCTGAGAGTTGCCATTGACAAAGCCAGGGCAGTTAATATGCCCCAGGACAATATCAAGAAAGCGATTAAACGTGGTACAGGAGAGTTACCAGGCGTAACTTATGAAGAATTGGTTTATGAAGGTTATGGTCCGGGTGGAGTAGCAATTTTAGTAGAAATAACCACTGACAATAAGAATCGTGTAACTGCAGAAGTAAGAAAAACGTTTTCCAGACACGGGGGAAACTTAGGAGATGCGGGTTGTGTGGGCTGGATGTTTAACAAGAAGGGATATATTTCCGTAGATAAGAAGAAGATAAAAGAAGAAGAACTAATAGAAATAGCCCTGGAGTCCGGCGCAGAGGATGTAAAGGCAGATGACGAGGACCTTTTCGAGATAATCACTCAACCCCAGGATTTTGAAAAGGTAAAAAAATCCCTGGAGGAAAAAAATATTGAGATAAATTCTGCAGAGGTAACTATGCTACCACAGACCTACGTTAAACTTGAGGGAGCAAAGGCTGAGCAGATGCTGAGGCTTATGTACGGGTTAGATAATAATGACGATGTTCAGAATGTATATGCCAACTTCGATATACCGAAGGAGATAATGGAAAAGGTGTCTTGAAAATCATAAGTTAACTTTTAGGGGAAGAATGTGGTTGTTTTGGGAATCGACCCGGGCATAGCTGCTTTAGGCTGGGGGATTATAAACAGAACAGAAGAAGTAACTTATAAAGTTGAGGCATATGGGTGTATAAACACTGATAAAAGGAGTCTCTTCTCAAGAAGGTTAGAAGAGATACATAAAAAACTCAGTAAAATAATTAAAAAATATGAACCAGACATTGCTGCTATAGAGCAGCTTTTTTTTGCTAAAAATGTAAAGACAGCAATAAATGTAGGAGAAGCTAGAGGAGTGGCTATTCTGGCAGCAGTCCAAGCAAATTTGCCTATAGCTGAATATACTCCCCTCCAGGTTAAACAAGCTCTGGTTGGCTACGGACGGGCAGAAAAAAAACAGATGCAAAAAATGCTCAAGATTTTATTAGGACTAAAAGATATACCCCAACCCGACGATGCAGCAGATGCCCTGGCTGTAGCTCTTTGCCATCTCAATTCCCAGAAAATGGCTAAACTACTGGGAAAGTGAGAATAAGTGTGAGACTCCCGTTCAAATTGCTGGCTAATGGGAACTAAAAGATGTTCGACTTTTTAAGAGGAAGATTAGAAGACAAAGAAACTGACCACATTGTTGTGGAAGCTCAAGGAGTGGGCTACAAGATTTCCATTCCTCTGTCCACGTATGAAAAACTGCCTTCCCCAGGAGCGGAAGTCAAAATTTACACCTGGATATCAGCATCTATGTACGGCAAAGGAAACACACTTTACGGGTTTCTAACTCTGGAAGAGAGAGAAGTGTTTCTCATTCTGCGGTCAATTTCCAAGATAGGAGCCAAGGGCGCGCTGGAAATTCTCTCCAAGATTTCCAAATCTTTTCCCGATTTCAGAAGAGCGGTAATTGCCAGAGATACGCAAGTTCTAACGGGAATTTTTAGCCTGACCAAAAAGACTGCAGAGAAGTTGATCATAGGTTTGAAGGACAAGATAGAAGTCTTATCCTTTGCCGGAAAGGAAAGATTTGCTGCCAGAAACGAACAGGAAATTGCCGATGCCATAAGTGGGCTGGTCGCTTTAGGGTATAAAGTTTTCCAGGCAAAAGAAGCAGTAAATTCTGTATGTGAAACCATAGATAAAGATGCTCAGGCTGAAGAAATAATTAAGCAGGCATTAAAATATTTATAAAAAAATGGGGTTGAAAAATGCAAGAGAAGATTACAGCACCCATTGTAAAGAACGAGGAAGAGAGGAAATTCGACTATACTCTCAGGCCCAGGACGTTAGAAGAGTTCGTGGGCCAGACAAAGTTAAAGGAAAATCTTAAGATATTTTTTGCAGCAGCAAAGAAGAGGAAAGAAGCTCTTGACCATTGCCTCTTCTATAGCCCTCCGGGGTTAGGGAAAACCACGCTTGCCTACATAATTGCTAATGAATTAAAAGTCAATATAAAGACAACTTCCGGTCCTATTCTGGAACGAATTGGCGATTTGGCCGCTCTTCTAACCGATCTTTCTGATGGAGATATTTTCTTTATTGACGAGATCCATCGACTTAACCGTATGGTTGAAGAAGCGTTATATCCGGCAATGGAAGAATATAATTTAGATATAATAATCGGCCAGGGCCCCAGCGCCAGAAACATTAAACTTCAGCTTCCCCGTTTCACCTTAGTCGGCGCAACTACCCGAGCAGGCTCTTTGACATCTCCTTTAAGAGAAAGATTTGGTATTGTAGCCCGTCTCAATTTCTATACGGATAGCGAACTGGAACAGATAGTTCTTCGTTCAGCGAGAATTTTAAATATTGTTATTGACCCGGTTGGAGCCAGGGAAATTGCCCACAGGAGTCGTGCTACACCCAGGGTAGCTAATCGACTTCTAAGAAGAGTGCGTGACTATGCACAGGTCAAAGGAGACGGGAGAATTTCAGAGGAGATTGCCCAGAAAGCTCTGGAGATGTTCGAGGTCGATGGGATGGGATTGGATAGTATGGACAGGAAAGTTTTGACTACAATCATGGATAAGTTTTCCGGAGGGCCGGTAGGTTTAGAGACAATAGCAATAGCTGTAGGCGAAGAGACAGAAACCATAACCGATGTTTATGAGCCTTTCCTGATTCAATCTGGATTTTTAGAGCGCACCCCTCGGGGAAGAATGGCTACTAAATTAGCCTACGAACATCTAAAGTTACCCAAGAATTCCATTAAAGACCAACAAGAACTATTTTAAAACGAAAAACGAAAAGGGGTCAGAGTCATTTTTAGTACCCCATTATAATAATGTCCCGATAAATCCAGCCCCTGCAAAAATCGAATTTCAGAGGCTGGATAAATCGGGGCTACTCCACTAAAGCCTGTAAGTTAAGACAGGCTTTATTTAAATTATCCCAAGAAGAGAGACTCAAATGAGACTCTTACTACATGTATGTTGTGCAGGTTGCGCCTGTTATCCATTAAAGAAACTACGCGAAGTGAGAGTGGAAGAAAAAGATTTAGAAATCACTGGGTTTTGGTATAATCCCAACATACACCCTTATAGCGAGTATCAAAACAGGATGATGACTATGGGTTATTTTTCCCAGAAAGAAAAGCTACCGATGATATGGAAAGACGAGTATGCTTTAGAGGAGTGGCTGGAAGCAACCAGAGGAAAATTTGATTTGCCTGTCCATTCTGCGGGCCAAGGGAGAACTCCTGTGTCCTGGAAGAAAGAGAAAAGATGTGAAAAGTGTTATGATTTAAGGTTAGAGAAACTGGCCAAAGAGGCAAAGGAAGGAGGCTACGACTATTTTTCCACAACACTTTTATATAGTAAATTTCAGGAACACGAAATAATAAAAAAAATTTGCGAAAAACTTAGAAATGAGTATAATATAAGTTTCTATTATGCAAATTTTCGCGTTGGTTGGAAAGAAGGCATAGAGATTTCCAAGAAGATGGACCTTTATCGACAGCACTATTGCGGATGCATTTTCAGTGAAAAAGAGAAAATAGATGAGAAAAGAATTTAATTTATTTTTCAGATTGATATTTCTAATCCTCCCCATACTTCTGTCCCCACCGTCTTTAGCCGGGAACCGTTTGCCGGAAACAATTATTCGCATAGGGATTTTAGAAAATGTCTATTCAGCCAATATCAGTGCGGACGGTGGTTTTGAAGTCATCGATTTAGGAACGGGAAGGCATGTTAAACTGAAGAGCAGTAGTATCTATTTAATCTTGTCTACCTCGAAAGGAATAAGAATTGGGAATGAAATATTCAGCCCATCGCTTCGGTTCAATTCCCTTTCTGATGGTGAGATGCTCAGGGTTAATGGTCGGAGATACCGGGATGGGATTAAAATTTCGTTAAACAGTAAAGGAAACTTAAATGTAATAAACGAACTGGGAGTAGAAGGATACCTTTACGGGGTAATGACCCGGGAAGTTTCTCCGGAATGGCCTATAGAAGCTCTTAAAGCCCAGGCAGTCGTTTCCCGAACCTACGTTATGAAAAATTTAGGAAAGTACGATAAAGAAGGTTTCGACCTTTCAGCTACAATAACCTCTCAAGTATATGGTGGTGGGGAATCAGAAGACCCGCGCACGTCCAAAGCAGTCGACCTAACCCGGGGAGAGGTGGTTACCTATAAGGGAGAGCTTATCAAGAGCTTCTTTCACAGTAATTGTGGAGGACACACAGAAGATGTAACCAACGTCTGGGAAGGAGAAGGGCGACTTCCTTATTTGAAAGGGGTAGTCTGCCCTTTTTGTAAAAAGACTCACCAGTACTACTGGGAAAAGACGATAAAGAAAAAAATGCTTGAACAGAAACTAAATGAAAAAGGATACAATGTCGAAGACATCAAGAAGATTAAAATTTTAGGGAGAAGTTCCTCTGGTAGAGTAACTTATTTAAAAATCTATCACCAGCGAGGTCGCCTCAAAATCAAAGCAAGCCGTTTTAGGATGGTTATGGGTCCCAACCTTATCAAGAGCACACTATTTGCCATGGAACATATAGGTAACAGAATAAAGTTCTATGGCCGAGGGTGGGGGCATGGGGTAGGCATGTGTCAATGGGGCGCTAAGGGAATGGCTGAACGGGGAGCCAGCTATCGACAGATTTTACGATACTATTATCCTAAAACAAAAATTGAGAAATGGGAAGATTAACCCAACTCCGCGAATACGATTACCACTTGCCTGGAGAGTTTATTGCACAGACACCTGCTAAACCCAGAGACTACTGTCGACTGATGGTACTATCCAGAAAAACAGGCCAGGTAGAACATAAAAAGTTCGTTGATATAGTGAAACTGATTAAGCCTGGCGATTTACTGGTAATTAATAATACAAAGGTAATAAGAGCCAGGCTTTTAGGAAGGAAAAGGGATACTGGAGGAAAAGTAGAAGTTCTCCTGTTAAGGCGGTTGGCAAAGCCGGAAAAGACAATTACTAGTTCTTGCGGAAAAAGAGAGAATTTCAAAGAAGTTTGGGAGACAATAGTCAAGCCAGCAAGGAGAATAAGGGAAGGGCTTGAAGTGGACTTCTGGAAGGACAGTTGGGCAAGCTCACGTTCTCCAGGAACCCCTTGTTTACTGGGCAAGGTTTTATCTACAGGAAGAGGGAAATTTATCTTTGGATTCGACTTTCCAGGAACTTTCCAAGAGAACCTGGAAAAGATTGGCGAAGTCCCCCTTCCCCCTTATATTAAAAGAAATTCTCACGATAGATTTAAACTTCAAGACAAGAAATGGTATCAGACGGTATTTGCAAAAAAGGAAGGGGCAGTAGCAGCTCCCACTGCAGGGCTCCACTTCACCAAGAGGCTATTGAACAGGATCGAAGCTAAAGGAGCAAAGGTTGTACCCCTCACTTTGCACGTAAGCTGGGGAACTTTTAGGCCAGTAAGAGAGGCTGAAATTACCAGGCATAGACTGGATGCCGAATACTTTGAATTAAGTGGGGCTACTGCCAGAGCAATTAATCAGGCTATAGAAAAGGGAAAGCGAATCATTGCCGTGGGAACCACTACGGTAAGAGCTTTAGAATCATGTTGTGTGGAGGAAAAGTCACCATCAATTTCTGCCAAATTGGGAAAGAAGGTCGTAGTAAAACCGGGAAAGAACTGGACAGAACTATTTATTTATCCTGGCTATAAATTTAAAGTAATAGACGGGTTAATTACCAATTTCCACTTGCCGGAATCTACTCTTTTAATGCTTGTGGCGGCATTTGCTGGAAAGGAGAATATTTTCCAGGCATATGAAGAAGCCATAAAGGAAAAGTATCATTTTTACAGTTACGGCGATGCTATGTTCATCATTTGAAACTTTTGCAAAGAGAAACATTGTGGTGCAGATCTTTAGAGAGGGGTGAGAAAGTCCGCAGGGTTTCGCTCTATCGAATTATGATCAGACAATACATTTTATTAATGATTAAGAGAATAAACACTCCAGGGTTATGAAAAAATGAAAAAGATAATTAGCCTCCTTTCAAATAACTCTTTACGTCTTATTGGAACTCTTTTAGTATCGATTTTTTTTGCATTTTCGGCCTTTCCTAATTTGATAAATCTGGAATTTGTAAAAAATTTCTTGGACAAATTTTCAATAGGACATTTGATTGGCCTTACAGCCTTTGTATTATTTGGTATCATTCTATTTTGGGAAAAGTCACGAAATCTATGGCAAAGATATAAAAATACTTATGCGGTAGAAAATCCTCCTTTTGTTCACTTAGATTATATATTTTCGTTTATTTTTTTCTCTTTTCTATTAATTGTTTTATTTCAGACAAAATATCTTCCATCCCAATCGGTACAATTTGAGCTATTTACAATTATTAATTTTGTCTTGATAGTATTATGGTTTTTAAGCAGTTATTTTTGGGAATTTAGAAATAAAAAGGAAGAACCCTTCAATATGACTTCTTTTCCACTTTCAGATGAACCCATACAATTTGATGTACAGGATTTTCTAGGAAGAGGAAAGTTTATTGAAGATTTATACGGAGAAATTGCTAGTATTCCTTTCGGTGATTCTTTTGTTTTTGGACTTCATGGGAGTTGGGGTGAGGGGAAAACATCTATCATTAATATGTTGAGGAACAAATTTAAGAACAACGAGGATTTTCTAATTGTAAATTTTGATCCTTGGCACTTTAGAAATGAGAAAGCGGTTTTATCTGCCTTTTACAGACAAGTAGAAAGAGCTATAAGCGAAAAATTTATTTTTCCTAATATCAAGAGGCTATTTATAAAATATGAGAAAATAATTTCTTCAGGGATATCTTATGCTGGAATCAGATTCGATTTTCCTTTTAAAGACGAAGGCTTGGAGAAGATTAAACAAAGAATAGAATCCTATATAAGGGGAACAAAAAAGAAGATTCTAGTTTTTATTGATGATATTGACAGATTACAACCTCACGAAATTCTACTCATTTTTAACCTTGTGCGCCTCAATGCCAAATTTAGAAATACGATTTTTCTTTTAAGTTTTGACCAAATTGTGGTTCAAAACTATCTTAAAGAAAATTTAAGTGCTGACCCAGAATTTTTGGAAAAAATTGTACAAAAACCTGTTCCATTGCCGGCCATTGAACAGGTATATGTTGATCAGTTTTTGGATATCTGTATAGATGGGAGTGTCAATAGGTCATTGATTTTAGATATGTTTCGTAAATACAAAGATGCGGATTGGAAAAAGATATTTAAGGACCCAGGGAGCGAAATTATTCACTTTATGTCTGACCTACAAAGGGAAGATTTTGAGTTTATAACGGACCCAAGAGATAAAATTAAGATTTCATTACTTTGGAATTTGGCTAAAAATAACCTCTTTGATACAATCGGTATTAATATCGGTATTAATAAAGAGGAAAAAGAAAAATTTGAAAAGGATCTTTCGTACATCTATCAAACACAAATTAAGAAACTATTTAGGACATTACGTCATGTTAAAAGATATATAAATGGTTTGCGTTCAACACTTCCACCGATCAGGAATGAAGTAAACTTGCACGATTTCTTTATTCTAGAAGTGATAAGAATTTTCTATCCTAGAGTTTATGATGATATTTGGCGAAATCCTTGGTTTTATATTCCTGTAAGGTGGAGTGATGCGACTTTTTTTCTGGCTCCTTTTAGTTTCCTTGAAGATGACGAGAAGAATGCACTGATTAAGGACCATGTTGAAAGTATACTTAAGAATGAAACACAAGGCGAAATCTTAAGAGCCTTACTTGAAGCTATATTCTTCGTGGAAGTTAAAAATGCTTTGAGTCAGAGTAGAACTGACCATAGTGGTGTTGCTGCAAGTTATAGAGAAGAGAAACGAATTACGCACCCCGAGTCCTTCAGAAAGTATTTTATGCTAAAAGTATCACCATTAGAGATTCCAGACGAGTTTGTGGAAACAACTTTAAAGTTATGGCATTCGGCGAAGAAAAATGTCCGGGGAAGTATTGTGGAAGAAACAATTTTTGAACTTCAAGGAAAAGATAAACTTTTGGAATTTTTCAAGAAACTCATGATATTTAAAGATAGAATTCAAAAAGAAGTAGCGCTCGAGATAATAAAGGTCATCTATAAAAATGCGGGGAAATTGTCAAAAAAGGGTAGAGAAAATTTCTGGAATTCTGAATATGGTAAAGGTGAAAGCCTTATGTTATGGCTTATTAATGACAAAGTCGATAAAGGTAAAATAGAGGAAACATTAGAAAAGGCTATATTGAATAGCCCTCATATACCTTTTGCAGTCGAAGTTGTTTTGTCTTGTAAAAAAGAACGAGGGGGACTGTGTCATAATATTTATGATTCAATAAAAATTGAAAAATTGCAAAATAAAATTGCTGAAAGATTGAAAAAATATTTTGTGGATAAAAACAGGGATATTTTTAAGGAATTAAGAGAGGAAAGTGATTGGGGATTTGTGTTATATCTATGGGGAACAAATTGGATGACCTTTAGGGGTAGTAATAATCGGGTTGTAAATAGGTATGTGTTGTCTCTTATTAGACAGAACAGTAAAAAATTTGCAAGATTTCTTATGCGCCAGAGAAAAAGAACAGATCCTAGAGCTAGAGCGTGGACTTTCGACTTAGAAGAATTTAGCAAGACTTATAACCTTGTAGAATTTCAGAAAATAGCAAATAAGTTCAGAAATGATACTTCTTTGACACTAGAGGAAAAAGAAACAATAAGAATATTCTTAGAGAAGATTAAAGGGTGGAAAGAGAAGCAAAAATAACATGGCTTGAGAAGGAATACGCGATTAATAAGAGTTGGAAAAATTTGACGTCTTCAAAGAAATTCTTTAGACTGTTCATATGCTTTTGTGACTGGAGCGAGGCAGTCATACAGAATAAGAGATAGACAAGAGGTAAACCAGACAGGAGGATACTTGTGTAATCAATTTTCACCCAACGCAGGAATTATACAAATTTAAGGCTTTTTGAAACAGGCTGATAATAACTTCACTGCTATTGGATACAAGAATATGAAAGTGAAATTCTTATAAGAGGTAATGAAAAAAACGTTTGAAGTATTAAAGAAGAGTAAAAAAGCGAGAATAGGTAGAATTGTAACCACCCACGGCGTAATCACTACTCCTGTGTTTATTCCCGTAGGGACTCAGGGTACAGTAAAAACTATGTCGCCCAAGGAACTGGAAGAGGCAGGAGTAGAGATAGTCCTCAGCAATACTTACTATCTATTCTTAAGACCGGGAGTGGAGATAATAAAGAAGGCTGGTGGTATCCATAAGTTTATGGGCTGGAATAGACCAATTATAAGTGATAGTGGCGGATATCAAGTTTTCAGTCTTGCCGACCGAAGGAAGATAAGCAAGGAAGGGGTAGAGTTCCAGTCGCATATAGATGGCGCTAAGCATTTCTTTTCACCGGAAAAAATTATTGAGATTCAGATTAATTTAGCTTCCGATATTATAACCTGTTTTGATGAGTGCATTCCCTATCCCTGCGGGAAAGATTACGCCCAGCAGTCGATGGAATTGACATTGAAATGGGCCAGACGGTGCAAAAAGGAATTCAACAATCACCACTCATCGCCAAATTCACAATGGCTTTTTGGCATTATCCAGGGAGGGATGCATAAGGACTTAAGGAAAAGAAGTGCTGAGGAGACGATAGAAATTGGATTTGAAGGTTACGCAATAGGTGGCTTGAGCGTGGGAGAACCGCAGGATTTACGGAATGAGATTCTGGACTACACTACGCCGTTCCTTCCCGAGGACAAGCCACGCTATTTAATGGGAGTGGGAGAGCCTCAACAACTATGGGAAGCTGTGGAGAAGGGTATTGATATGTTTGATTGTACTATGCCTACCAGGAACGCCCGCAACGGTCAGGTGTTTACCTCCCGAGGAAAAGTAGTAATTAAAAATGCCCAATACAAAGACGATTTTGCATCTCTCGATCCAGAATGTGGATGTTACACCTGTCGTCACTTTTCCCGAGCCTATCTCTGCCATCTTTTCCGAGCAGGGGAGATTTTGGCATTAAGATTAAACACTTTACATAATATGCATTTTATGGTAAAATTATTCAAACAAATTCGTCAGGCGATTGAACAGGATCGCTATGAGGAAGCAAAAAGAGAATTTTTAAAAAAGTGGCATAAGGATAGTGAAAAAACTCACTAAATATAAACATGGAGGTATCTAATGGATCTTGTTTATGCTTTGGGTCAACGTCCAGGAGGAGCGGAAGGGGCTTCCAGAGGTAGTGCATTTGGAGGCTTATTGCCTCTAGTTCTAATCTTTTTTGTTTTCTATTTTCTTCTGATTCGTCCTCAACAGAGGAAAGTTAAAGAACACCAGAATCTTCTCAATGCCCTAAAGAAGGGAGATGAAATCATTACTTCTGGCGGAATTCACGGGATAGTAAGTGCAATCAAAGGCAATGTTGTGGATTTGAAGATTGCTGAAGGAGTAAAAGTGGTTATTTCCAAAAGTGCAATTGCCACAGTGGTCAAATTACCGGCCAGTCCCGAGCAAGGAAAAGAGGCAAAATGAGTAGAGTAACAATTGAAGAAGTTAAACAGCATCCTCGGGTGATTGCTTTCCTGGGAGCGGCAGACCAATATATGAGTGCAGTGGGCTACACTGAGCATGGGCAGCGTCACGCTAAGTTGGTTTCCAATATTGCTCATAATATCTTAACCTACTTAGAATATAATCAACGATTAACAGAGTTGGTTGCAATTGCTGGTTATCTCCACGACACAGGAAATATGATCGGTAGGACGCGTCATGAGCAGAGTGGAGCGCTGTTAGCTATTGAAATTTTGGAAAGATTGAAGATGGATAGTGATGAAATTGCCTTGATTGCCGGGGCGATTGGTAATCATGAAGAGGAGACCGGTGGTCCCATCAATGCCATTGCTGCAGCCGTTATTCTAGCTGACAAGTCGGATGTTCATCAATCGAGAGTGCGTCCCAATCTAAAGATATTTGATATTCACGACCGTGTAAATTACGCATCGAAGAAGTCATTTCTGAGAGTAAACCACGCCAAGAAGATAATTACATTAGAACTCACCATTGATACCAAAGCTTCCCAGGTGATGGAGTACTTTGAGATATTTCTGAAAAGAATGATAATGTGTCGGCGAGCAGCAAAATTTTTAAAATGCAATTTTGAACTGCTTATTAATAAAATTAAACTGCTTTAGGCGCTTTTCATATGTCAATAGGCATTTAGGAGATATTTATGCAGAAATCAATTCAGTGGAAAGCAATCCTTACAGCAATAATTGTTATATTGGCACTAGCGTATTTATATCCGACATACCAATGGTATAGTAAATCTCCTGAGGAAAGGGTAAAGCTGGAAGAGAGGAAAGATAAAATTCTGGGCAAAATCCTGAAGCTGGGCCTCGATTTAAGGGGAGGAATGCATCTGGTTTTGGAAGTTGATTTAAATAGACTTCCCCAAGGAACTTCCCCCAGCGATGCTATGGAAAGAGCATTAGAGGTCATACGCAATCGTGTAGACCAATTCGGCGTGGCCGAACCGTTAATTGCTCGTCAGGGAGATAGGTGGCTCATTGTGGAATTACCCGGAGTAAAAGACCCCGAAAGGGCAATTGGGCTTATTGGAAAGACGGCATTACTCGAGTTCAAATTGGTCAATGATGGAATCAGAATAAGCGAGATATTAGATTCTGAAGGAAAAGTGGATCCCAGCAAGATTCCCCCTGGTTACGAAGTCCTGCCCGGGAAGGGAGAGACATTGTTTTTAGTGAAAGAAGAGCCGGAAATTACTGGGGCAGCACTGACTAATGCTAAAGTAGAGATAGGTGGCCAGTATAATATGCCCTATGTAGCTATCGATTTCAATAAAGACGGTGCCAAAAAATTTGCCAGGATAACGGAAATCAACATTGAGAGAAACCTGTCTATTGTTCTTGACGGGCGAGTTCAGTCAGCTCCTGTAATCAAGAGTAAGATTCCTGATGGCCATGCAATAATTGAAGGAAACTTCACCATGGAGGAAGCCAAGAACTTAGCTATTGTATTGAGGGCAGGTGCTTTGCCTGCACCAGTTAACATCATAGAGAATAGAACCGTAGGTCCCAGTCTGGGAAGAGACTCAGTTCGTGCTGGAGTAGTGGCCACGGGAATTGGTCTTATTTGCGTAATGCTCTTTATGGTAATCTACTACAGGTTGTCTGGTTTGGTTGTCAACTTAGCACTCATCTTAAATTTGATTATACTTTTGGGAATGATGGCTTATTTTCGTGCAACCCTAACCTTGCCTGGCATCGCTGGCATCATCTTAATCATCGGTATGTCAGTAGATGCCAATGTTTTGATTTTTGAGAGGATCAGAGAAGAGTTAAGAGCAGGCAAAACGGTCAGAGTAGCAATTGATTCAGGATACCAGAAGGCATTCAGGACTATTCTCGATTCCAACCTGACTACATTGATAGCAGCAGCTTTCTTGTTTCAATTCGGCACGGGTCCGGTAAAAGGTTTTGCGGTCACGCTTTCTCTAGGTATATTAATTAGTATGTTTACCGCCTTAGTGGTTACACATATGGTTTTCGATATGGTTTTAATGGGTAAAAAAATAGAGAAACTAAGCATATAATGTAGGGGTTCGATTCATCGAACCCGCATCATCGGGCGCCATAAATGTCGCCCCTACATTCTTCGATTTTTGGCTAAAAAGATATGTCTTTAGAACTATCTTTCAATTATTAATAAATAGGAGAGAGGGATGCAATTTTTTGGTAAAACGAACTTCAAGTTTATTGAAAAGAGAAAGAAAGCTTTTATCCTTTCGGGACTTATGATTTTGGTCTCAGGGTATGTCATCTTTCACAAAGGAGTAAATTTGGGGATAGACTTTACTGGTGGCACACTCGTACAAATAAATTTCTCCCAGGAAATCGCCGTAGGAGGGATGAGAGAAACACTGTCGAGACACGAGCTATCCGGAGCTACCATTCAGAAATTTCCCAATACCAATGTGCTGATCATTAGAGTAAAAAGTTTGGATGTCGGACCTTTAGAGATTGTTCAAAAGTTAACTTCCATTTTCCAAGAAGAGTTTCCTCAAAATCAATTTACCATTGAGCGAAACGAGGTAGTGGGACCCGTGGTTGGTGAGTATCTTAAAAAACGTGGTATAAAGGCTTTCTTATTCGCCTTCTTGGGCATTATTATCTATGTCGCCTGGCGCTTTATAGGTGGTATCTGGGGCCTTGCTGGAGTAACAGCCTTAATTCACGATGTATTCATCACTTTTGGTATATTCACCATATTGGGAAAAGAGATTACTCTTCCCATTGTTGCTGCCCTCCTTACATTAGCTGGATATTCCATAAACGATACTATCGTGGTCTACGACAGGATAAGAGAGAATATCAAGCTGCAATATAAAAAGCCTTTGATTGAGGTAATAAACTCAAGCATTAATGAGACATTATCCCGCACTACGATGACTTCCCTGACCACTCTGTTGGTGGTCTTATCAATATTCATTCTGGGTGGTCCTGTTATTCACGATTTTTCTTTTGCAATTTTAATAGGGATATTTATCGGAACATATTCGTCTATATTTATAGCCAGTCCCCTCGTTTATGAGTGGAAGGTGAAAAAGAGTAGATAAGAAAATGTAATGAGAGAGAAAATAATAGGCTTCTATCTAGCCTGCATAAATAACGAAAGAGGGAAAATCCATTCTCTTTTTCGTTCTTTATTTTTTATCTTAGCTCGATTCTACTATTTAGCGATTAAGATTCGTTGGCTCATCTACAAACTGGGAGTCATCCCTAAAACCAGGATACCCTGTGCTGTAATTAGTGTGGGTAATATTACATGGGGTGGCACAGGAAAGACTCCCGCTGTAATTATGATAGCTAAGCTACTCAAAGAAATGGGAAAGAGAGTTACCGTTTTATCTCGAGGGTATGGAAGGAGAAAGGAAAAGGATAAAAAGAACAAGATATCGATAGTATCCAACGGAAAGAGGTTAATCCTCTCTTCCAGGGAGGCTGGGGATGAGCCTTATCTCCTTTCAAAAAATCTACCCGGTGTTTCCGTAATTGTAGGAAAAAATAGAATAAACAGTGGAAAATATGCAATAGAAAGATTTGCTACTGAAGTTGTGGTTTTAGATGATGGTTTTCAATACTGGTCCTTGAACAGGGACATAGACATTGTAACCATAGATTGTTCAAATCCTTATGGTAATGGCTACTTAATTCCTCGCGGGTCTTTAAGAGAACCTGTCTCACACTTATCCAGGGCAGACATTTTTCTTTTGACCAGAGCAAATCTTGTTTCCCGGGATGATTTACACAGGATAATTGGCGATTTAGAAAGACTCAATCCTCACTCGACAATCCTGGAAAGCGTTCACCGGCCAAAATATCTACAAGGTTCTTTCTCTGGAGAGAAGAAAAATTTAGATTTTATTAAGGATAGAAGAGTAGTTGCTTTTTCCAGTATCGGCAATCCTTATTCCTTTGAGAAGACATTAGAAGGGTTGGGCGCAGAAATCGTCAAAATTTTCCAATTTCCTGACCACCACGATTATCAGCGAAATGACCTCCGGAAAATAGAAACCGCATGCAGAACTGACCTGGAGAAAAGAGAAGTAATCGCAGTTACCACTGAAAAGGATGGAGTGCGACTGGAGAGAATTATTTCTCCAGAAGCCGACAGGGTTTTCCGGAAAATTTGGATATTGAAAGTAGAACTGGAGATTGTTCGAGGCAAAGAGGAATGGCAAAGAAAAATAGAATCATATATCTGATTTTTATTCTTTTTCTCATTTTTTACAGTGGTTCAATAGATTGCTCGGCAAATTCTCTCTGGCGTAAAGTAGAGAATAGGGCTTTCCGAGTAGGAGAGAAGTTAACCTATATAGTTAAGTGGAAAGGGGTGGCCGGCGGGACTGCGGTAATGCGAGTAAAGAAGATTGTGAAAATTTCTGGCAGAGATGCCTATTACGTAACTCTTTCTATTCGTAGCTCGAAATTTTTCGATATCTTTTACAAGATTAGAGACTTTATAGAATCGTATATTGATAAACAAGGTATATTTACCTGGAAGCAGAGAAAAAAATTGAGAGGAGGCAAGTATCACTCTAATAAGGAGATAATTTACGACCAGGAAAAACATCAAGCTTTATATAAAGGGAAAAAGATTGATATTCCTGTTTATGTTCAGGATTCTCTGTCCTCTGTCTATTACCTGAGAACGCAGGAACTCAATGATGGAGATTCGCTAATTATAGATGCCAATGATGACGGCAAAAACTATTCAGTAGAAGTAAAAGTTATCGGGATTGAGAAAGTTGTCACTCCTTCTGGTAGATATAAAGCACTCAAGACCGAAGTAGTATGGAAGAGCGAAGGAAAGGTTCACGCAGAGAGCTCCCAGATGTGGCTCAGCAATGACGAAAGGAAGGTTCCGGTAAAAATAGAAAGGCAAAGCAAGATGGGAAAGATTACTATGCTTCTAAAGAAAGCGAAATTCTAAATGGAAAAACCTGTGAAAGCCAAAATTAAGAAATTCGATTTCTTCTGGACTTTTTACCAGATTCTTTTAGTTTTCTTCTTCTCTATCTTCTGGCCATTTTTTATTCAGAAAATAAGAAAAGGGCTGAAACAGAGATTAGGTTTTTTGAATGAAAGCATAAACAGAGCAAGAAATGAAAACCTCATTTGGGCCCATGCCGCTTCCGTGGGCGAAGTGGTAGCCATGGGAAATTTAATAAGAGCGGTTAAAAAGGAATGCCCTGATTACGATTTTGTTATTTCCACATTAACCACTACTGGTCAAACTATGGCTAGAAAGGTAATTCCCGATGCCCGGGCATTCATTTACTTTCCTCTTGATTTCTCATGCATAGTGGGAAGAGTTCTTGATACCATCAAACCAAAACTGTTGATTATAACCGAAACAGAGCTCTGGCCGAATTTCATAAGGGAAGCAAAGAAAAGGACAATTCCCATAATGGTAGCTAATGGAAGGATTTCTGCGGGCTCTTTTAGAAAGTATAAAATGGTTAAGTTCTTGATGAACAGAGTCCTGGAAAATATCGACCTATTTATTATGCAGAGCCGGATGGATGCAGAGCGGATTATCTCATTGGGAGCTAATTCCTCAGCAGTCACTGTAACAGGGAATTTGAAGTTTGATGTAGGCACTGACATTCTTCTTCGCTCAGCAAATTCAAATGTAGGCACAAATTCAATTTGTGCATACTTAGAAAGCAAGGTAATTTTTGTTGCCGGTAGCACGCATAGGGGAGAAGAAGAGACAATCCTTGATGTTTATGGAGAAATTAAAAAGTCTTATCCTCAGATAGTTTTAATTCTTGCACCTCGCCATATGCAGAGAGTAAACGAAGTAGAAAAGTTGCTGAATAGCAGAAATTTTAAATTCACCAGAAGGTCAGAACTTTCCTCTCCATTTCAAGGCAACAATCTAAATCAGATTATTCTCCTGGACACCATTGGCGAGCTCACTCATTTCTATGCTCTGGCAAAAATTGTCTTTGTAGGTGGAAGCCTGGTTCCTGTGGGAGGGCACAATATTCTCGAGCCGGCCAGTTTAGGAAAGGGGGTCCTCTTCGGTCCCTATATGGACAATTTTGAAGAAATAGCTCAATCTTTTATTTCCCGGGGAGCAGGAAGAGTAGTATCTAATAGAGAAGAGCTACTTAACAGTATCCTTAAGTTATTATCAAATCCCGAAGAATTAGAAAGAATGGGAAGGACTGCTCTGGAAATAGTTAAGGCGCATAAGGGAGCTGCCGAAAAGAGTGCCATATTAGCAAAAAACCTACTCAAGAAAAATGGGGTCAACTCTATTTTATTTTTTCTGGGGAAAGGTGAGAAGGATTAAAATAAAATGAAGAGAAAGAAAAAGAAAAAAAGTAAATTCAAGAAGAGATTTGAAAAAAACGCATCCTGGGTTACATTCTTAATTATGCGCGTGTTGTTTACGGTTACGTCCGCAAAAGCATTTCCTCTTATTGCCCGCTACTTAGAGGTCATTTCTCGTCCGTTTACCAGGAAGCACCGAAAAATAGCTCTAGAAAACCTCACTTTGAGTTTAGGAAAGGAAAAGAGCAAGAAAGAAATCGAATATATTTGTCGTGCTTGCTTGCGAGAAGTTACTCAGAGTTTTTGTGAATTGGTTTCGGCAACGAGTTCTCTTTTTGGGAATTCTTCACCCCTCGATCAATTTAAAGAACAGTTTGTCTTAGAGGGAGAAGAAAATTTGAAACAGGCACTATCCCGGGGGAAAGGGGTAATAGGGCTCTGTGCACACTTTGGTAATTTTACACTGATGGGAACAGGACTTACTTCCCGGGGGTATCCATATGCATTGGTGGTGAGGCCAGCAGATGAATCGAGGGTGGAAACATACTTCCAGAAGTGGAGAGACCAGTTAGGCTTCCATTCGATACCTGCCCGTCCCAGGTCGACAGCCGTACGTGGATCTCTCGGCGCTTTGCGTCAAAACAAGATACTCGCTCTATTTGCCGATCAAAACAAAGCAAAAGGCGGAGTATTTGTCGATTTTTTTGGCCGTCCAGCAGGAACTGTTGTTGGACCTGCAGTCATGGCTTTAAAGACAGGTGCACCCATAGTTCCCATATTCACCGTGCGTCAGGGAGTGAATAAACATAAAGTTATTATCGGTCCACCGGTCGAGTTTGAAATATCCGGTAATCAGGAGAAAGATGTTCTCACTGTCACAGCTAAGATTACCAAAGTTATCGAGGAGTTTGTCCGGCAGTATCCCACACATTGGTGGTGGTTTCACAACAGGTGGAGAAGTAAACCAAAGAAGGAAGAGGGAGTGGAAAAGCCGGAAGCTTCTACGCCGTTCCTTTAAAAAACTAAGGAATTAAAAGATAGTTTGTTCATCGCTAGGGAAGATATGCTTGGGATTTGGTTCGCTCGCTGACAATTTTTTGCTCTTCGAGCACCGCCTGTCATTGCGAGCGACTGAAAGGAGCGTGGCAATCTCGAGATTGCTTCGGTCGCTTCGCTTCCTCGCAATGACACATCTAATCTTCAATTTTTGGCTAAAAATTCTAATGCTCGCTATACCAAATCCCCTCGCATTAGGGGAATAGGTTGTGCACAGAGAGAAGCTCTGCTTTAAAGATAGGAAAGGGATTGGGAAATGGCTAAGATTTTAGTTAAGGGTGTAAATTGGATTGGAGATTCACTGTTTATGACCCCGGCTTTAGCTGCTTTAAAAAAAGGATTCCCCAATTCCCATATAAGCCTTCTAATCAATCCCTGGGTGAGAGAAATATTTGACGGTAATCCTGATTTAGATGAAATCATTATTTATGATGAGAGAGGCAAGGAGAAGACCTTAAAGGGGAAGAGTAGGTTTATTCAGTCCCTAAGGAATAGAAATTTCGACATGGGCATAATTATGCAGCCACGTTCCTATAAAGCTGCTCTTTTTGTCTATTTAAGTAGAATTCCCCAGCGAATCGGCTATAGTCATTCACTGAGAAATCTACTTCTAACCAGAAGAGTAGAGCCTCCTACGGCACCTCTCCACGATATAGATATGTTCCTAAATATCGTCCTTTCCCTGGGAGTAGCACCGGCGAGGAAGGAACCCTATTTGCCTTTCAGCCCAAAAGCTGACGATTGGGCCGACAGGTTTTTAGAAGAACGGGGAGTTAACAAAGGAGAATTACTGATAGGTATCAATCCCGGAGCATTTAAGCAATCGAAAAGGTGGCCAGAGCCAAGATACGCCGAGCTATCCGATATACTGATTAAAGAATTCAAAACAAAAATTATCATTTTCCAGGGACCGGGTGAAGATGAAATTATAGAAAAAGTAGTAAGTTTAATGAAAGAAAAAGCCATAATAGTAAAGGCAGGTATCAAAGAACTGTCTGCGCTTTCCCGGAAATGCAAGTTATTCGTGGGTAACGATACAGGCCCTATGCATGTGGCTGCTGCCAGCGGTACTCCGGTAATTGCTCTATTCGGCCCTGCAGACCCCCAACGCAGCCGCCCCTGGGGCAGGAACCATGTGGTAATAAAGAAAGACCTGCCGTGCAGTCCCTGTTCGAGGGTAGTTTGCAAAGAACCGACCTGTATGGAATCGATTACCGTGGAAGATGTCCTTCAGGCCGTTCGGGTTCAGCTTAAGAGAACTGAGAAGTCTGAGGGGGAGCACTCGACACTAACAGAGGTTAAGAAAAAGGTTGGACAAGAAAATTCCGCCACAATTTGAGAAAGTAATGATAGGTAGAACTACTATATTGGTAAAAGATAAATATAGAGACCAGATATTAAGTCAAAAAGTGGCTCTTTCCAGAAAGATAAAAGAAGAAGGAGAATTGTTTCCAGGGGTTAGTCTACTCAAGGGCAGGAACATAATTCCCTGTATTCCAATTAAAGGTTCCAATGAAAGGATGCTCGTAAAACGCTATGAACATGGAGGATTATTTCGTAAAGTAACAAGAGACATCCTCTTGGGAAATTCAAGACCATTTCGGGAACTGGCTATCCTGGAAGCAGCGTCCCAAAAAGGCATCCCTGTTCCCGAAGTCCTTGCTGCCAGAGTCGACAGGATTTTTGGTCCATTCTATAAAGGAGAGATAGTTTATAAAGAAATTCCTGATAGTGCCAATTTATTAGAATACCTGAAGGGGCTCAATGAGAGACCGCTGGAGGAAAAGATGTCTCTAAAGAGAGAGATAATTAACTCCTTAGCCCAAGCCATTAAGAAAATGCATACCTCAGGAATATACCATGCAGATTTAAATGTTAAGAATGTATTGATTCAGAATAGGGGAGAGGCACCCCGGATTTATCTCGTTGATTTCGATTGCTCAAAGATTAAGAAGAACCTCACCCTGAGAGTGAGGATTAAGAATCTGGCTCGTTTTAATAGGTCTTGTGAAAAATGGAAAGCGCCACTAACTACTACAGACAAACTCAGATTCTTCCTCTCCTATTTTAAAGGAAATAGATTAGTAGAGACGAATCTCAGAAAATATATTCGCAGATGCTCACATTTCCATTGGGGACACAGGCTCTACTGGAAACTTTTCGGATAATGCCTTCATTTTGGTCCAAAAGGAGTAGGGGTTCGATTCATCGAACCCTAATTAAATATTCCATTTGTAGGCACAATTTCAAATTGTGCAGAGCAGAACAACGGAGATAGGGCGAGAAAAATAGATGAATAGACTTTCAGTAATTATCATTACTTGCAATGAAGAAGAAAATATTAAGCACTGTTTGGAAAGTGTAAAGTGGTCAGATGAGATTATAATTGTAGACTCTTTCAGTAGTGACAAGACTGTAGAGATTGCCAGAGAATACACTTCCAAAGTATTCCAGAACAAATGGACCGATTTTTCTCAGCAAAAGAATTTGGCCTTAGAAAAAGCAAGTAGTGAATGGGTATTAAATATAGACGCTGATGAAAGGGTTACACCAGAATTGAAGAAAGAAATTCTCGCAGTTCTCAATTCCCAGTTCCAGTCCTTCGATGGTTATTATATACCCCTAAGAAATCACTATCTGGGGAGATGGATTAGACATTGTGGGTGGTATCCGGACTACCACTTACGGCTCTTTCGAAAAGGAAAGGGAAGATTTAACGAGCGCATCGTACATGAGTCAGTAGTAGTAGAAGGCAAGAAAGGTCATCTTAAATCTTGTTTAAACCACTATTCATATAAAGATTTATCTGACCATTTAAATAAAATTGATAAGTTTACTTCACTGGCTGCCCAAGAGATGTTTACCAATGGTAAGAGAGCAAGAGTTTTTGACTTACTACTTCGACCTCTCGTTAAATTCGTCAAGATGTACCTGATAAAGAGAGGTTATCTGGATGGAATTTATGGATTCATTGTTTCAATCATAGGTAGTTTCTACGTGTTTACGAAATATCTGAAACTCTGGGAACTTTCTAAGAGGGAAATCCATTGAAAATAGCTGCTATACTTCCACATCTTGAAGTTTTTGGAGGAGTTAGAAGGTATATCGAGATAGGGAACAATTTTATAAAAAGAGGTCACTCCTTCAGAATCTACCACTCAGATGGAAGTCGTCCCGCCTGGCTGGAGTTCTTTGGTGAGACAAGACCTGTAGAACAGGTAACTTTAGAAGAAAACGACATTGTAATATCCAGTGATTACGCAGCTGTTCATTACTTAGAAAGTGCTAAAGCTCAGAAGAAAATTTTCTATTGCATCGGTGAGCACAGAAATAATCGAAAAGTATGCAGCAACAGAAGACTCCTCATTATGGGAAACTCTACCGGAATATGTGAAATAATAAAGCGAAAGTATAAGAGAGAATGCATTAAGGGAATTGGTGGGATAAATTCCGAATTATTCCATCCTGTGGAAACAAAGAAGGACAACCGTCAGATAAAAATTCTCTGTTACGGAAGAGTGTACAAGAGGAGTAAGAGGATACAGAAAATCGTTAAGGCAATTGAGCTGTTGTATAAGAGATATCCTTCTTTAAGGCTCCTGCTATTCGATACCCCTGTTGGCAATCCCAGGATGGATGCCCGACAAATGCTTCAGAGCAGAGTTCCAGTTACATTTTATACTGCTCTGCCCCAGGAAAGAATGGCCGGGCTCTACTCTCAAGCAGATATTTTTGTTAGTGCTGAAAAGAGAGCGGGATGGTCCAATCCTTGTGCTGAAGCCATGGCTTGCAAAGTTCCGGTAGTCTGCTCCCCTTCGGGGACGAGAGATTTTGCTGTCGATGGAGAAACCGCCCTAGTTTTTCGTTTTAGATACCCTTTTCTAATTGCAAAAAAGATAAAAAGCCTAATTGAAAATAGAGATTTAAAAGAGCAGATAGCAGAGAGAGGCTATAGGAAAATTCAACAGTATACATGGTCGAATCTCGTGGACAAGTTAGAAAAAGAATTTACGAATCTTCTGTGATTGGAAGGAGTAGCGAAGCAAAGCTTCGCGTTATTAGTAAAGACGATGAGAGTCTGTTTTTTTGGGGGTTATAATCCTGGATATATACGTAATGTAATCATTAAAAAAGGTCTTATAAAAAATGGCGTGGAAGTAGTAGAATGCCATACAAAGTCAAAATTTAAATTCTGGCTCAGATATCCCATACTATTCTTTCAACATCTTAAATTTTTTCCTGTAAAATATGACTTCATTTTTGTTCCTGCTTTTCGACACAAAGATGTTCCTCTGGCCAAGCTTCTGGGACTCCTGACCAATAAGCCTGTAGTTTTTGACCCATTAGTTTCCAGGTATGAAAGCAAAGTTGTCGACCAGAAAAAGGTAGCCCCGTATTCTATACAGGCAAGACATAATTTTAGAATAGACAAATTGTCCTTTAAACTTGCAGATATAGTTCTGGTAGATACCTTTGCTCATGCGGATTATTATGCCAGGGAATTTGGCATAAAGAGAAATAAATTTAGTCGAGTCCCGGTAGGAGTTCCCGACGAACTTTTTTCTTTATTTAAAGCTAAGGACGAAGAGGAAAATAGAAAAGAAAGTAATTTCCTCGTTCAATTTTATGGGTCTTTCCTTCCCTTGCAGGGAATAGAGTATATTGTGCGAGCAGCCAGGATAGTGGAGACGAAGGATAGGACCGTTCGCTTCGAATTGATAGGCTCGGGGCAGACCTTTCCCATGATTAAAAGGCTGGTCGAAGAACTGGGATTAAAAAATATAGTTTTACGAGACTGGGTTCCTTTTAACCAGTTACCAGAGGTAGTTTCCCGTGCCCACATCTGCCTGGGAATATTCGGGAATACGGAGAAAGCATTGAGGGTAGTTCCTAACAAAGTCTTTCAGTACTTATCTTTAAAGAAGCCTGTAATTACTGGAAGAACTCCCGCTATTCTCGAATTTTTTGTGGATAGAGAGAACATTCTCCTCTGCGAAGGGGCAGATGCTGACTCTTTGGCTAATGCAATTATGTTATTAAAAGATAATGAAGAATTGCGGAGAAAAATAGCCGAAAATGGATATAAATTAATTCAGGAAAACTTTACTTCAGAATTGATTGGCAGGCAAGTAAAAGAAATCTTAGGTAAGACTTTAGTGTAAAAAGATTGGATACTATATTACATATCGATTCAGCAAAAACATGGAGGGGTGGCCAGCAGCAAGTTTTCTATCTTGCCCAGAGGCTAACAAATTACGATAACATAATTGCCTGTCCTCCTCGAAGCCCTCTGGCACAAAGAGCAAAAGCTACAGGGTTAAAAGTTTTCCCGGTCCAGATGCATGGAGAATGGGATCTTTTAGCAGTCTATAAATTAAAAAAGATAATAAGAAAAAATTCAATTAAAATAGTCCATCTCCATTCTTCCCACGCGCACGCATTGGGTCTTTTGGCAACAAAAAGTAGTAGAAATTGTAAAGTGGTTCTCTCCCGCAGAGTCGACTTTCCCATTAAGAAGAATATACTCAGTCGCCTGAAGTATTCAAATGTTGACAGGATAATAGCAATTTCTGAGAGAGTTAAACAGGTTTTAATGACTGATGGTTTACCAAAAGAGAGGATTGATGTTGTTTACAGCGGAGTAGATATACAAAAATTCCAGAATATAGAGGCAAACTATCTTATTTCTGAATTGGCACTGAATAGAAATAAGTTAATCATAGGAAATATTGCTGCTTTTGCTTGGCATAAAGACCACAAAACTCTTCTTGAGGCAGCAAAAATTGTAGTAGATGAATTTCCTGAGATAATCTTTTTAATAGCAGGAGAAGGTCCTCTTCGTAGAGAAATAGAGATTCTAATTAGAAAATTTAATTTAGAAGAAAGGGTGAAATTACTCGGATTTCGCCAGGATATTCCGGAAATTCTTTCCATTCTCCATCTCTTTGTGTTATCTTCCAGTTGGGAAGGATTAGGCACTTCTCTCCTGGATGCCTTTGCTTCTCGAGTTCCCGTAGTGGCTACCAATGTGGGAGGAATCCCGGAAATTGTGAGAGACGGAGTAAATGGAATTTTAGTCCCCCCGGGAAATCCCGAGGCTTTATCTAGTGCCATTATTTCTCTTCTGAAAAATAGAGACCTCGCGGGTCAAATGGCAGAAGAAGGTTTTAAGACGGTAAAAGAAAAGTTCAGTATAGAAAGGATGGTTGAAGAGACAAGAAAGATTTACGACCGTCTAGTCGCATAGGGGTGACCTTTATGGTCGCCCAGGGCTTTACCCCCACCACCAATGTATTGGTGTGGGGGTTTATCCCCGTAATAGTTTTAGGAGAATTCCAATGAACATCTTTCACTACTACCCCAAGGTCTTGCCTGTGAAAAAGTACGGAGGAACACAGAGGATAGCTGTTAATTTAATGAAAGAACAGGTAAACAGGGGACATAAGGTATATCTACTCAGCCTGGCGGGCACGCATTTACCTTCTGTAAATGTCACCACAATAAAGAAACCCATACAAAATTTTAAAGATTATATTCCTGACAATATAGACATTGTTCAGCTATATGGCACACCGCAAGAGACTCCCCCGAAACCCTATTTAGTCTTGATTGAGGGAAATGGTAAACCGGGAGAGAAGTTTCTACCCAATACAGTATTTGTAAGCAGGAACCATGCTATTCGCCATAAGAGCACACATTATATTTACAACGGAATCAAACTCGACAGTTTTACCTATAGGGAGAAGAAGGAAAACTATTTTGTCTTCTTATCAAAAGTCTCCTGGAAAGTTAAGAATGTAGATTTAGCCATAAGGTTAGCAAAGGTGATGAGATTCAAACTGATCGTTGCTGGGGGATGGAAGCTCTCCTTTAGAAAGAATATCAAATTTATAGGAGAAGTAGATGATAGAGAAAAAGCAGAGCTTTTGGCAGGAGCAAGAGCCCTCATTTTTCCCACAAACTGGAAGGAACCATTTGGTCTGGTGACCATAGAAGCATTAGCCTCAGGAACACCTGTTATCACTACTAATAAAGGAGCAATGCCTGAGTTAGTTACTCCTGATGTTGGTTTTCGCTGTAACACCTTTGAAGAATTCAAGGAAGCTATAAACAGAATCGATGAAATCAGTCCCAGAAAATGCAGAGAGAGAGTGGAGGAGAATTTTACAGCTGAAATCATGACCGAGAAGTATATAAATGCATATGAGAAAATAATTCAAACAGGAAATCTGTAATCCCTTGGTAGTGTAGGGCTTTATGCCCGTAATGATTTTAAACATTGGAGAGAGAAATTGAAGGTAAGCGGATTTACTTTTGTGAAAGACGCTATAAAATTTTCATTTCCTGTAGTAGAATCGATCAAATCCATACTACCCATCTGTGATGAGTTTATAGTAAATGTAGGGAAGTCTGATGATGGCACTTTGGATGAGGTCAGTGCAATTAAAAGCGAAAAAATCAAGATAATCAAGTCGGAATGGGATCAAAACTTCAAGTATAAGGGCCGAATTCTGGCACAGCAAACAGACATTGCCCTGGCGAAATGTACGGGCGATTGGTGTTTCTACTTACAGGCTGATGAAGTAATCCATGAGCGAGATCTAGACAGGATATTAAAACGCATGGAAGAAGAACTTTCCGATGAGAGAGTGGAAGGGCTTATATTTAACTGGCTACATTTTTACGGAGATTACTCGACTTTCATAAACTCATACCACTGGTATCAACGAGAAGTGAGAATAATCAGGAATTTTCGAGGCATAGCCTCCTGGAGCAGTGCCCAGGGCTTCAGGCTCAATGGAAAGAAATTAAGAGTAAAAGATACTGGTGCCCACGTCTATCACTACGGTTGGGTACGACCTTCTAAAGTAATGGCAGCAAAGAAACGCTATCATGACTCTCTCCACCACGGTAATGGTTGGGAGAAGGAATATAAGAAAGAAAAATTCGACTATCTTAAACATATCGATCCTGCAATGCTCAAGAAATACAATGGAAGCCATCCTAAAGTAATGGAAAGAAGAACCAGTGAGTGGCAAGGAAAATTCGATATTTCCAAGAGCACTCATAGATTGATATTTAAAGACATAAGAAATAGGATTTCAGATTTCATTGCCAGGAAGACAGGCTGGAAGATCGGAGAGTACAAAAATTTCATCTTAATGAAATAAATATGAGGAGTAGCAGACTTCAGTCTGCGTGAAAAAAGGAGTAGCTCCGATGAATCGGAGCGGCTACCAAAGGAGGGTCGACTTGGCAGAGACATTAGGAAGTTTAGTTGACAAATTAACTATCAAGAACATTAGACTCAACAATTTAAGAAAAAAAGGGAGTGAGAAGAAGATAAATATAGTTCAGTCCCAGCGTAAAGAGTTGATTGAGGAAATGAATCAATTTTTAGCTCGGGCATTGAAGAGAAAAGTAAAGTTAAAAGATGAAAAGGTGAAGCTGTATAAACAGCCCAAGGTGGAAGAGAAGATTTTGGCAACGCTGGGAGCCTTAGTGGATCGTCTATGTCAGAAAAATATGCAGCTCTGGCATCTTGAAGACGAAGCCAGAAGGTCTGATGTTAACGACGCCTATATTGGAAGGATTAAGAGAAAAATAGACATCGCCAATCTAAGTCGTAATGACCTCATTGACCGAATTGACGAATTGCTGGAGAAAAAAGTCAAGAAATCAAAATGATATTACAAGAATTCCGGAGGATTTTGATTATAAGGTTAAGCGGGATAGGTGACGTTGTACACACCCTTCCCCTTTTGGGAGCTTTGAGAAAAAGGTATCCCTATGCATATATTGCCTGGCTGGTCCAGAAAAAGGCAGAAGAGCTCCTCCTCGGACATCCCTACCTGGATGAAGTCATTACCTTTGACAGGGATAGGTGGATTAGTAGACTGTGGCCGCTTATAAAGAAATTAAGGAACAGGAAATTCGATCTTGTAGTAGACTCCCACGGCCAATTCCGCAGTGGACTATTTGCCTATATAACAGGCGCAAAGACGAGGCTCGGCTTCGATCCCAAGAACGGCAGGGAATTCAACTCACTATTTATTAATTTTAAAGCTCCTCCATTTCCTGAAGATTGGCACGCAGTGGAGAGGTACCTCGCCTTAGCCAATCTTTTAGGAGCGGAGATAGAAACGAAAGAATTTTTAATTCAAATTGGAGAACCTGAAAAGGAGTACGTGGAACGATTTTTAGAAGGAGAAGGGATAGAGAAAGAAGAATTTCTAATTGCTTTAAATCCTGGTTCAAGCTGGAAGAGCAAAATTTGGCCAAGCAAGAACTATGCTCACCTGGCAGATATTCTCATAAAAAAGTTTAAAGCGAAAACAGTGTTCCTCTGGGGTCCTGGGGAAGAAAATCTAATTGAATCTATAAATAGTCTAATGGAAGAAAAACCCCTAATTGCTCCCAGGACAGGTCTCAAAGAATTAGCTTCTCTTATTTCCAGGTGCACACTGTTCATAGGGAGCGACAGCGCACCACTCCATATTGCTTCATCTTTCTCTATTCCTTCAATTGGACTTTATGGGCCCACCGATCCCCAAAGAAATGGCCCTTACGGTTCAGGGAATGTTGTCATCAAGAAAGACTTAAGTCTACTCTCCTGCCGCAGAAAGGGTTGTAGAAAATGCAAGATTCAGGATTGCATGGAGCTTATAACAGTGGAAGAAGTTGTAAAGCAGGTAAAAGATAAAATAAAAAAATTATAAATGGTAGAAAGTAAAAAATGGATGTAGAAGAATACAAAAGAACCAGATATAAAGGTATTGACCAGAAGGTAGTTAACAAGAGGGAACGCAAGATACTGGAGAAAATTTTTGAGTCTATAGAAGAGAAGTCCATTTCAATACTGGACGTTCCCTGTGGCTATGGGCGCTTTTCCGAGTTGCTCCTGAAAAAAAGTCTCAATTTAACCAGTGCAGATGTCTCTTTTCCCATGGTTCTAACTACCAGAAAATATTCTCCTCCCACTAATTCCCCTCACCACTTCTTGGTAGGAGATATAAAGCACTTACCCTTAAAAGATAATTCCTTCGATTGCATCGTAACCATAAGATTATTCCAGCACATCCTTCATTCCAGCGCCCGATTTCAGATTTTAAAAGAACTTCACAGAGTGGCAAAAAAAATCGTCATACTCTCATTTTATCGCTATAATCTCTTACATAGTGTAGAAAGATGGGTGAGATGCCGGATTAAAAATGTCAACAAGAAGATAAGCATGTTGCCCCTCGGTGCTTTTGAGAAGGAATTAAGTTCCATTGGATTTAAAGGCTTAAAGCTGTTTCCTGTGATGAGATACTTTCATGCTCATAATATTGTTTTATTACAAAAGTTTAAGCCATAATTTGTATTAGCAATTATTTCAATTATATGCTAAAATAAAAGATTGAGTTTTGTGGAGATATGTTCCTTTTCGCTATCTCCTCTCCCTTGGAAGAGAGGGTGAGGGGGCATGAGGCACTTTTAAAGGAAGAATGAAAATTATAGGGATCATTCCAGCCCGCTACGATTCGAAGCGTTTTCCAGGTAAAGTATTAGCCGACATCCTCGGTAAACCCTTGATTCAGAAAGTCTACGAACAAGCAAAGAAGGCGGAACTTCTGAACGACATCCTGGTAGCCACAGATAACGAGGAAATTTTCAAAACAGTTGAAAATTTTAGAGGCAAAGCAATAATGACCTCTTCTAACTGTAGAAGTGGTACTGACAGAGTAGCTGAAGTAGCCAAAGGGTTAAATGCAGATATCTTCGTAAACATTCAAGGGGATGAACCTCTGATTTCTCCAGAAGTTATATCAAAAGTGGCACAAGCATTAATTGAAGATAAAACTATCGATATAGCCACCGTTGCCCGGAAAATAATTGCACAAGAAGAACTCAATAATCCCAATGTAGTTAAAGTAGTAATAGACAATGGTGGATTTGCTCTCTATTTTTCTCGTGCACAAATCCCCTATGTTAGGGATTCGTTAGAGTTGGAAAATCTCGGTTCTGTCTGTTGCAAACACATTGGCCTCTATGCCTACAGGAGAGACTTTCTTCTGAATTTTGTCCAGATGAAGCAGACCCCTTTAGAGAAAATTGAGGACTTAGAACAAATGAGGGTTTTGGAGAATGGATACAAAATAAAAGTAGTAATTACAGAGTGCGACTCTGTTGGCGTGGACACTCGGGAAGACCTGGAAAAAGTCAGAAAAATATTGAAAAATTCTGGATAAGGAGGTTTTATGGCCATTAACAAAGAGTTATTAGATATTTTAGCCTGCCCCAAATGCAAGGGCAACGTCCATTTAAATGAAAAAGAAGATGGGATAATCTGTGATGGCTGTAAACTGATGTATCCTATTAAAGACGACATTCCCATAATGTTAATCGATGAAGCTATTCCATTAAAATAGCACTTGGGCTTTTGTAGTGTAGGGCTTTACCCCCACCACCAATGTATTGGTGTGGGGGTTTATGCCCGTATTGTCTTTTGAGGAAATTAAATGGTAAAAATAGTAAAAATCGGCCATATTGAAATCGGAGGAAACAGACCTCTGGTTCTGATTGCTGGGCCCTGCGTTATCGAATCGGAAGACCAGGTCAGAAAGACAATAGAAGGATTAAAAGAGATTACAGGCGAAATAAACATCCCCTTTATTTTCAAGTCTTCTTACGATAAAGCCAATCGAACTTCCATCAAGTCCTATCGGGGTCTTGGATTGGACAAGGGATTGGAGATTTTAGAGAAAGTCAAAAGAGAATTCGATATTCCATTACTAGTCGATGTTCATCAGATAGAAGAAGTTAAATTGGTTAGCAAGGTAGCCGATATCTTACAGGTTCCGGCATTCTTATGCCGACAGACTGACCTTATCATATCCATAGCCAAGACAGGGAAACCAATAAATGTAAAGAAAGGGCAATTCCTTGCCCCCTGGGATATGCAGAATGTAATAGAAAAAATAGAATCGACTGGAAACAAAAATATCCTGTTGACAGAAAGAGGAAGTTGTTTTGGTTACAATAATTTAGTTGTAGACATGAAATCTTTACCCATAATAAGGTCCTTTGGTTATCCTGTAGTTTTCGATGCCACCCACAGTGTTCAAAAACCAGGGGGAAAGGGAACCACCACTGCCGGGGAGAGAAAATATGTTCCTTTCCTTGCTCAGGCAGCAGTAGCAACAGGCATTGATGGACTTTTTTTAGAGGTTCATCCACAACCAGAGAAAGCTCTAAGCGATGGCCCAAATATGATTAGATTGAGTCGAGTAAAAGAGCTATTGGAAAAACTAATAAAAATAGATAAAGTAGTCAAGACAACCTGTAAAGAATAAGACTCTGGAGGTACATATGCATTGTCCAAAATGTGGGCATGACAACAAAGAGAATGCCAAATTTTGTGTAAAATGCAAAGCAGACATTAGACCTGTTCTGATAGAAGAACCAACCTGGAAATGGCATCTAAAAGTTTTAGCAATCATTTATGCTATTTTAGGTATCGCTTATATTTTGTTGCGGATATTCCTGAAAGATTAATTTCCGATTCTGTAGGGCTGTGATAATAAATTCCCCTCTTTCCTTGGGGGAGAGGGAGAAGGGGTATCTTGTGGGAAGTATTGAAGAAGCAAAAAAGGTCTTAAAAATTGAAGCCAGAGCTATAAAGAATCTTATCTCCACTATTGACCGTAATTTTGAAAAGGCTGTGGAAATAGTAGCTTCCTGTAAGGGGAGAATTGTAGTTATGGGCATGGGAAAGTCGGGATTGATCGGGAAAAAGATTGCAGCTACCCTGGCCTCTACAGGCACTCCTGCATTTTTCCTCCACCCCGCAGAAGGGATTCTTGGTGACGTGGGAATGATGACTGAAGGAGACTTAGTTTTAGCTCTCTCACATAGTGGGGAGACTGAAGAGATTGAGAAACTCTTGCCGGTGATAAGGAGAATGAATTTAAAGTTAATAACCATAACCGGAAAACCTAAATCGAAATTAGCAAAGAAAAGCGATTTAGTCATTAATGTGAAAGTAAAAGAGGAAGCTTGCCCTTATAATCTCGTTCCTACAGCAAGCACAACAGCAATGTTAGCCATGGGCGATGCTTTAGCGATTTCCCTGTTGAAAAGAAAGAAGTTCAAAAAAGAGGACTTTGCTCGTCTCCATCCTGGTGGAATCCTGGGCAAAAGGTTACTCCTTAAGGTTAAAGACATAATGAGAAAAGGCAAAGATAATCCTGTAATCCATCAGGAAAAGACAGTTAGAGAAGCGTTATTGGTAATGACTAAAACGCGTCTCGGTGCAACGAGCGTCGTTGACGGTTCTGGTAAATTGGTGGGGTTCTTCACTGATGGGGATTTGCGACGTAGATTGCAGAAAGATGAAAAAATTCTAAACAAAAAAATTCATACCGTAATGACCAAAAATCCAAAGACTATTACCCATGACATACTGGCTATAGAAGCAGCAAAAATGATGCAGGCGAAGAAGTTCGATAATATACCTGTAGTAGATGGAAAAGGCTATCCCATAGGAATTGTGGATGAGAGAGACCTTCTTTCCGAAGGCATTCTTTAAGGTCGCCCGATAAGGAGGGGGCTTTACCCCCACCACCAATGTATTGGTGTGGGGGTTTATGCCCGTAATAATTTTGGTCGCGTAGGGGCGACCTTTACGGTCGCCCGAGGGTTTTATGAAAGGAGTAGCGAAGCTTCACGTCAGTGTTTGAGGTATAATGAAATGGATGAAAAAATCAAAGCAAAAGCCCAAAATATAGAGATGATAGGAATGGACATTGATGGTGTGCTCACCCCGGGCGATATTGTAATTATGGAGTCTGGAGAGGAGATAAAGAGCTGGAACGTTAAAGACCGTCTGGGGTTTAATCTTGCTCGCCGTGCAGGAAATTTGAGATTTGCCTGGATCTCCGGAAGAGGTTGTAAACAGGTGGAACAGAGAGTAGAGGATTTAAGGATAGAAGCCGTTCGTCTTAAAAGACTGGACAAAGGTAAAGCCCTTGAAGAGATTTTACAAGAATTTAAACTTAAGGCGGAAAACTTCGCCTACATTGGAGACGACCTTGTGGACATACCGGTTCTGAAGAGGGCAGGACTATCTTTCTGTCCGAAAGATGCGCCAGAAGAGGTGAAACAGGTAGTAGATTATGTAACCAAAACTGAGGGTGGTCGGGGTGTCTTGCGGGAAGTGGTTGAGCTGATACTGAAATTACAGGGGAAATGGGAAAAGGCTACCGGAGAGTATTGTAATAAATGAACAATAACATTATGATGAAGAAGAATTTTTTTTGGGTATTTACTTTTCTCATTATTGTTAGTTTATCAAGTTGTGGAAAAGAGAAATCCGAAAAACCAAGAATTTCTGACAAAAAATCTTTTCCTGACCAGGCCATAGAAAATTTTACCCTCACCCATACAAATCAGGGAGAGAAGGAGTGGGAGTTGGAGGCAGATAGAGCGGAAATTTATAAGAGAGAAGGAAGGACAATTGTACAGAAACTCAAAATTAGGTTTTATGACCAGGGGAAAATTACTTCTATTCTAACTGCCAGGGAAGGGGAGCTTCGTTCTCCATCAGGCGATATGGAAGTGAGGGGAGACGTAGTAGTTACTTCTGAAAAAGAAGGAATAACGTTAAAAACAGAAAGCCTGAAGTGGGATACCCAGCGAAAGAAAATAGTTACTGATGATTTTGTTCGCCAGGAAAAGGGTGACACAATAATCACCGGACAGGGATTAGAGTCAGATCCAGAGTTGGAGAAAATTATTATAAAAAAGAACGTAAAAGTAATCCATAAATCACCAGAATAACATGAAAAAGAGTATTCTACTTTTTTTGCCATTCATTTTTGTAAGCGCAGTTTTTGCTGAGAAGCCCAAACAGCCAGTGAATATTACAGGGGAGAGGATGGAAGTATTGGGAAGGGGGGAAATCACTCGTTTTCTTGGGAACGTAAAATTGGTTAGGGGAAAAGATGTAATAACTTCCGATATAATGGAACATTATGAGAAAAAGAACTATATAGTAGGAGAAGGGAATGTCCATCTTATAGCCTATCCAGAAGAATCTATAAAACTGGAAGCCTTTTCTGACCGATTAACTTACAATGTGGATAGCAAGAAGAGTACTTTAACTGGCAATCCAGAACTCATCCGAATTGATGAGGAGAATCCCGAAGACAGAATAAAAATGGAAGGAGAAGTAATAAAGTTATTGGACAATGGGAAAAAAATTCATGTACAGGGTGATGCCAGGGTAGAACACGGAGAAATAACGGCTACAGGCGAGATTCTTGACTACGATTATGAAATAAAAAAAATTGTTCTATCCGGAGGTTCTCCCTGTATTTACCAGGATAACGAACAAGCAAAGGCTAACTACTCGGCAGAAATCATTACTATGTTTATCGATGAACAAAGAATCATTATGGAAGGAAATGTAAAGGCATCTATTTACCCCAAAAACCGGTAGTGTAGCCTTTTATGGGCGCCCCGATTTATCGGGGCGGGCATAAACCCCCACACCAATACATTGGTGGTGGGGGTAAAGCCCCTGGGCGACCATAAAGGTCGCCCCTACGCGACAAAATATTTCTATCGAATGGTGGAAAATGAGCTTATTAGCAAGTGGTCTGGTTAAAACATATTCACATCGCAAAATTGTTGATGATGTAGAAATAGAAATAAACCCGGGTGAAATTGTAGGTCTGCTTGGTCCAAACGGGGCTGGTAAAACAACTACCTTTTATATGATTGTGGGCCTTCTTCGTCCCGACAAAGGCAGGATATTCTTGGAGGGAAGGGACATAACAGAGTTACCGATGTATAAGCGAGCCAGGCAAGGGATTGGTTATTTATCCCAGGAACCTTCCATATTCAGGCGACTTTCAGTCAGGAAAAACATAGAGGCTATTTTGGAGACAACCAAACTAACTCAGTCCGAAAAGAAAGAAAAATTGAAAAGTCTACTTCGAGAGTTGGGAGTGGAACATTTGGCAGAAAACAAGGCCTGCTTACTATCCGGAGGAGAAAAGAGAAGGGTAGAGATTTCCCGAGCCCTGGTAACCACTCCTCAATACATTCTTTTGGATGAACCATTTGTAGGCATTGATCCCATAACCACCGTGGAAATCCAACAGATTGTTTCCCGGCTCAAAAATAATGGATTGGGAGTGCTGATTACAGACCATAATGTTAGAGAGACACTGGAAATCATCGATAGAGCCTATATTATGTATGAGGGAAGAATTTTGCTCTCGGGAACTGCTAAAGAGTTGTTGGAATCAGAAGAAGCGCGCAAAGTTTACTTAGGCGAAAAATTCAAGATGTAAAAACGTAGTCGCAGGCTTCAGCCAGCGTTTTAGGAGTAGAAAATTGGAGTAGCACCGCTTGCGGTGCGTTAACGCGAAACAAGTTTCGCTACTCCAGAAAATTCTGGTAATTGACAAAATTATTAAAATGTAGTTTAATTATAAAGCAAAAATAATGAAAAAAAAGACCATTTTGCATAAGGGGAGAAAAAGATGAAGATTATGGGGTTTCTTTGCAAAGATGCCATTGAAGTAGATTTACAAGCAATCAAAAAGAAAGAGACGCTGAAAGAGTTAATTGATAAGTTGGTGGTTGCCAAGAGGATAAAAGAAAATGCAAAAGAAAAAATACTTCAGGCTCTATTGGATAGAGAAAAATTAGGTTCCACCGGGATTGGACAGGGGGTAGCAATTCCCCATGCTAAAACAGATAAAGTAACAGAAATCGTCTGTGCATTTGCCACATCCAGAAAGGGAATAGAATTTGATGCTTTAGACGGAGAAAAGGTATATATAATTTTTCTCCTGATCGCTCCCCAAGACTCGGCAGGGATGCATCTGAAAGTATTGGCAAAAATATCCCGGCTTCTTAAGGATAAGTTCTTTCGCCAGGCACTACGAGAAGCAAAAGCCCCAAGTGAAGTAGTTAAAATTATCAAGGAAGAAGATGTATATTAGTTAGTGCAATGGTGAACAAATAAGAGGTCAGTTCACAATGGTAAATCTTCTGGTTGAAGAATTACTTAAACAGAAAAAGGCAGAGTTAGATTTGCAGCTTGTGGCTGGAAAGGAAGGTTTAAATCGGAAAATAACCTGCTGGGAAGTTCATCGTCTTGGCCTTGCGTTATCTGGCGAGGCAGATATTTTACCTCCTGGTCAACTCCAGATTTTAGACCGGGAAGAACTAGATTATTTAAAGAAGTTAGACATCAAGGGAAAAGCCACTGTGTTAAGCGGGATCTTCTCCAAGGGAATCCCATGTTTTATTGTTACCAGCAATTTTGCTCCTCCTCAAGAATTTATAAAAATGGCGCAGAAAGCGAAAATTCCGGTCTTTAGAACCTCCATTTCTATTTCTACATTCGTAAATCGCCTTTCGCCTTTTTTAGAGGATAGACTTACACTCACTAAATCTGTTCAAGGAGTGATGGTTGAAGTTTACGGTCTTGGGATTTTGATATTAGGAGTGACTGGCATTGGCAAAAGCGAGTGTGCCCTAGAACTTATCGATAGAGGACATCGTTTAATTGCTGGAGAAGTAGCAGGAATTAAACAGCGTAGGGGCAACATTCTTATTGGCTTTGCCAGGGAACCGATCCGCTACTATTTAGAAGTCCAAGGACTGGGAATAATAGATGTTGAAAAATTGTTTGGAGCAAGTAAGGTAAGAAATTCGGCAAAAATTGATCTGGTAATTAGACTTGAAGAGTGGGACAAAACCAAAGAGTACGAACTACTTGGTTTCGACCAGAAATATACAACGATTCTGGAAGTTAATGTTCCGGAATTAGTAATCCCGATTCGTCCTGGAAGGAACATAGCGAGTATTATTGAGGTAGCAGCTATGAATCAGCGACTAAGAAGAGAGGGATATTCCGCAATTAGCGAGTTGGATAAGGAAATAATAAAAATCACCCAGCGAAAGAGGGAAAAAAATAGGCACAATTTTCCCGATTGAAAATCGGGATGCAGAATGTAGCCGCAGAGCGAATCTCTGCTTCAATTCTCCCCAGAGGAAGGGAAGTAGAAATATATGGCCAAGGGTAACTTTGTCATAATAACAGGGCTTTCAGGAGCAGGGAAAAGTACAGCCTTAAAGAATTTTGAGGACTTGGGATATTTCTGCGTAGATAATTTACCTACTACCCTGATACCTAAATTTGCTGAAATTTGTTTACAGTTGAAGTATAAAATAAAGAAAGTCGCTTTAGGCATTGACATTCGAGAAGGAGACTTTTTAGATGACCTTTTTAGTTCATTAGAAGAACTCGGTAAAATGGGATTCAGCCACCAGATTCTCTTTTTAGAAGCCAGTAATTCTGTCCTGGTGAGAAGATATAGTGAAACGCGCAGGAAACATCCCCTGGATAAGGAAGGAAGAAGTATACTTGAGGTTATCATCAAAGAGAGAAAGAGACTTATGGGAATAAAAGAACGAGCTGATAAGATCATTGATACTACAACTCTCACGCCTCAGGAGTTTAAGCAAGTGGTCTTTTCTAGTTTCAGAGAGGTACCGGAACTGGATACGATGAATGTCAGCCTAGTTGCTTTTGGCTATAAATATGGTATCCCGGTTGACGCCGATCTGGTAATCGACACTCGTTTTCTACCTAATCCTCATTATATAGAAAAACTGAGGCCATTAACCGGAAACAATCCAGAAGTTTCCCGATTTGTTTTGAAATCCTCTGTTACCCAGAAGTTTTTGAGGAAATATTCTGGGTTATTGAAATTTCTAATTCCTTACTATATTAAAGAAGGGAAATCTTATTTGACCATAGCTGTGGGGTGCACGGGAGGGCGCCATCGTTCAGTAATTGTTGTGAATGAATTGAATAAGTTTCTGGGAAAGAAGTGCCCTGTTAAAACTCAGTACCGTGACATTGAAAAATCGGCATAAAGAAAGCACAAGAGCTTGGTAGCCGCAGGCTTCAGCCTGCGTATTATAGGAGTAGCTCCGATTTATCGGAGCGTATCAAATGATTGGATTCATTATTATAACTCACGGCGATTTTGGTCGGCAGTTAGTTAAAGCAGCTCAGGTTATTTTAGGAGAGCAGAAGGAAGTATGGGCATTATCTTTACATGAGAATGATGGGTTGGACACATTAAGTAAAAGGGTAGGAAAGATACTAAAGGAAGGGAACGAACAATCGGAAGGGAAAATCATTTTCGTGGATATGTTTGGAGGTACACCGGCAAACGCCAGCCTCAAGTTTGTTAATGACGAGAAAGTCGAAATTATTAGTGGAGTTAATTTGCCGATGCTAATTACTGGTATAAACTATCGTCAGGCTCTCCCTCTGAAAGAATTGGCTCGTCTCATCCGCCAAAAGGGTGAACAGAGCATTCTTGATGTCAAACAAAAGTTTCTTGATAAAGTTTCAAAGGCGAAAAATAAATAATGGGCATGGTTCTAGTGCGAATTGATGACCGATTAATTCACGGTCAAGTAGTTGAAAACTGGATGAAATTCCTGAAAATTAATCATGTGATTGTAGTCAACGACTTTGTTGCCAGTGACCGAATGCAAAAAACCCTGTTTTCAATGGCAGTTCCAGACCACGCCAAGACATCCATTTTGACTATAACTCAAGCGAAAGAGGCGATACTGAATGGTCAATTTGAAGGGGATAAGGCGATGCTTCTTCTCGTCTCACCCCAGGATGTTCTGAATTTAATCAATAAAGGAGTGAGAATAAAAGAAGTAAATGTGGGGGGAATGCATTATTCTCCTGATAAGAAACAAATTCTCAAAGCTATTTCAGTCAGCAAAGAAGACATTCAAGCTTTTCAGGAACTGGATAAACTTGGAGTCTGCTTGGAGGCGAGAATGGTTCCTAATGATGAAAAAATTGATATAATGAAAATTATCAAGAGAGAAATAACATAGGAGTAGCAGACTTTAGTCTGCGTACACAAATTTCAAGTTCCTCTCGGAAATCTTGAGAATATGAAAAAAATAAACTTCGCATTCGGTATTCATAACCATCAGCCAGTTGGTAATTTTGAGACCATTTTTGAGGAGGCTTACCAGAAGGCGTACCTTCCCTTCCTGGAAGTTCTGATAAAACATCCTGGCATAAAAGCGACTTTCCATTTTAGCGGTATTCTTCTGGAGTGGATTGTTAAACATCACCCAGAATTTATTTCAATGATAAAGAATCTTTTACAAACCGAGCAAATTGAACTTATGACCGGTGGTTACTATGAACCAATTTTAGCTATGTTATATGACCGTGATAGGATTGGTCAAATAATGAAATTGAGCAAATATATCAAGGACTTGTTTGATTACGAACCAAAAGGTATGTGGCTGGCAGAACGTGTCTGGGAGCCACATTTAGCAAAGTCAATTTCCGAGGCAGGTGTAGAATATACTGTCATTGACGATTTGCCTTTCAAATCTGCCGGGCTTTTTGAGGAACAACTTTTTGGGTATTATCTTACCGAGGAACAAGGCTATCCTCTCAAAGTTTTTCCTATTAGTGAAAAGCTGCGATTTCTCATACCTTTCCATCCCGTAGAAGAAGTCATTAAGTATTTTAAATCCCAGGCAACGGAGAAAGAAGAGAGACTGGCAGTAATGGCTGATGACGGAGAGAAGTTTGGTATCTGGCCAGGCACCTATGAGCTAGCCTATAAACAGAATTGGCTTGAGCAGTTCTTTACTGAATTAGAAAGAAATAAAAAATGGATTAGAACAGTTACTTTTTCCGAATGCATTGCCCAGTTTGAACCTAAAGGAAGAATATATCTTCCCACAGGTTCCTATTCCCAAATGATGGAATGGGTTTTACCCACTAAGGCGAGAAAGGAATTTACTGATATCCAGAGGAAAGTTGAAAAATTGCCTCAGTCCGAACGATATGCAAGGTTTCTGAAAGGAGGCTTCTGGCGAAACTTCTTTGTGAAATACACCGAGAGTAACTGGATGCAGAAGAAGATGCTGTTAGTTAGCAACAAGATTTTCAAAGCAGCTAAGAACATACACGCCTCGGAAAGAGGAAGTAATAAAAAAGGAAACGAGTTTTCAGTGGAATTTAAAGGAGGAAATGTAGAACTTCCAGATTGGTTGGGAAAAGCGAGGGATGAACTCTGGAAAGGCCAGTGCAATTGCGCTTACTGGCATGGCGTTTTCGGAGGACTCTACTTTCCCCATCTTAGAAAAGCGATTTATAAACATCTGATTAATGCAGAAAAAACTGTTGATGGTAAGAACCAAACAGGTTCTAAATGTATAGAAACAGAGGAATTCGATTTCGACCTGGATGGAAATCCAGAGGTTTTGGTCAGTACCCCCTTACTCAATGCCTACTTTAAACCATTTATGGGAGCATCTCTGTTCGAATTAGATTATAAGCCACAAAACTTAAATCTGCTAACTACTCTGACTCGAAGGAAAGAAGCTTACCACGAAGAGATTATTCGAGCCAGTCTCTTTGATTCTAAATCCGATATGGAAAATAAAAGTGTAAAATCAATTCATAATATGGAAAAAGTAAAAGACAAGAACTTGGTGAAATATCTTCACTATGATTGGTATGAAAGGGTCTCCTTGGTAGACCATTTCTTACATCCTGATACAGAGATCTTTGATTTCTCAACTTGCCAGTATGGAGAACAGGGAGATTTCGTCGACCAATCTTACATGTATAGAATTGAACCGAGCGGAATAAACTTCGTTAGAGAAGGATTTGTCTGGGTAGGAGATTTTCAGCAACCCATAAAAGTGGAAAAGAAAATAACAGTATCAGCGAACTCGGCGGAAATTATCATTATTTATCAAATTGTCAATAAAGGAGAAAACCACGCAGAATTATGGTTCGGTTCTGAATTTAACTTCTCTTTCTCTTCATCAGAAGATAAAAGATGTTATTATTATGTTCCCGATAAAAAGGAGAAAAAAGATTTCTCTTCATTTGGAGAAATTTCTGATTTGAAGGAAATTGGTATGCACGACGAGCATTATGGAATAAATATAACTTTGGAATTCAACCCACATTGTTGTTTGTGGCATTTTCCCATAGAAACAATCTCAGAAGGAGATGCAGCTTACGAGCGTATGTATCAACAATCAGTTGTATTTCCTCACTGGAAATTAAATCTAAAACCTAAAGAGGAACAGACTATCACTTTGAAACTAAAAATTGAAAACCTCTAAGTTGTAATTTGTGAGATAAAATGGAGGAAAGATGGGTAATAAGAATATTTTAGTTGTTGATGATGACCCTCATTTGTCATAAGAGGAATGAAAATGAAATTATTAAAATCAATTAAAAAGTCATTTAATCCAACCACAAAAGAATACTGGGATAAAGTCTATGCTTCAGAAATTTCTCAAGGAATTATAAAACAAGATAAAGGCTTATTAAAAACAATCCCTCTTCTTAAAGATAAAAAAAATATTCTTGATTTTGGCAGTGGGTTTGGTGGTAATATAAAATTACTAACAGATAAATTAAGAGATAAAAATTTTTTTCTTATAGATCATAGTATTAAAGCCATTGAATTTGCACGAAAGAGTTATCTTGGAAATAAAGATATACATGGGAATTTTTTTTATTACTTTACCAATATTAGTTCTCTTTCCGGGAAAACTTTAGATGCAATTCTATCAATAGAAGTTTTAGAGCATATAAAAGAGTATCAAGAAGTATTAGATAATCTTTGGAATTTATTGGAAAAACAAGGTATTCTAATTATTTCCGTTCCGGTGAAAGGCTGGCGCGATCGACATCGTGAACATGTAAACAAATTTACAATAAAAACTATGTTTCAAATTCTTTCTAAATATAGTGAATGGGTACATGTTTCTCCCAGAACATATTCAAGCAGGAGTGGAATTTTAGCAACAGCCTTTTTTTATATTATAAAAAAGTGACAAAGAATGCCTAACTTGGTGTATATGCTGGTGCTTCGCACCAGCCCTGGGGGACACCACTTTTGTGGAGTTGTATAAGATTGTGACCGCTGAAATTCTTTTAGTTAGTTTTATTGGAGGATTGTTAAGTTTAGATGTAAGTGCTTGGGGACAAATAATGGTCTGCCGGCCTATTGTCTGTGGACCCCTCATAGGTTTATTATTAGGAGACCTCAAGACAGGACTCATTATTGGTGTTCTTTTAGAACTCATTTGGATAAATGTGATATCTATGGGTGCAGCTATTCCTCCTGATGCAACAATAGTAGCAGTAACTTGCACAACTCTGATAATGTTGACCGAGAGAATGCTCCCCCTGGGTAATAATTTTCAGGGTTCTTACAGAATAATCGTCCTAGCACTTACGATGCCTCTGGGAGAAATTTTTACGCGCATAGATATTAAGCAAAGAAAACTAAATGCACATTTCGTGCACTACTTAGATCGAGAAATCCCCAAAGGTAATTTAAAAGCCTTAGGAAAAGTTAATTATTTTAGCTTATTTCTGTTTTTTCTTAAAGGATTCCTTTTCTCTCTGATTGCAATTAGTGCAGGAGTATATTTTCTGCCCAAATTATTTTCCTGTTTACCGTATGGCATATTGACAGGTCTGAATTTTGCATATAGGTTGTTACCTGCTCTGGGTTTAGCAATAGCTTTTAATACCTTCAGAGATTTGTAGGCACAAATTCAATTTGTGCAGGATATATTTATAGGTATAAATTTCCCGATTGAAAATCGTGATGTATAATCCAATGGACAATAGAATAATCAAGAAACTCGATTTATATCGTCTTTGCTGGAGGTCCTTTTGTGTGCAAGCTGTATGGAATTTCGAGCGGATGCAAAACTTGGGATTTCTTTACATGTTGGCACCAGTTCTGAATAAGCTCTATCCTGAAAAAGAGAAAAGGATCCAGTCTTATAAGAGACATTTAGAATTTTTCAATACCCATCCATACTTTGCAAATGTGTTAGTAGGGATAGTCGCGCGTCTGGAAGAAGAAATGGCAAAGGGAGGAGAGGTCAAACCGGAAGAAATTAGCGCAGTAAAGATGAGTATGGGCGGAGCATTCGGAGGTATTGGCGATTCACTATTTTGGGGAGCGTGGCGACCCTTTACTGCATTGGTAGCTTGCGTTCTGGTGATTATATATTTAAAGAAGTGGGAAGGCGCCTGGCTGGCACCACTAATTTTTCTGTTTCTCTATAATTTTCTGCACTTTCATACTCGCATTAAGGGAGTGATGGAAGGTTATGAAAAGAAGACTAAAGTGGTAAGACTTCTTGAGAAAATGCATTATCTTCGTACAATATGGAGTAGCCATCTTATTGGTTTAGCTCTTGTTTTACTCACTATTGTAGTATTACTGTTTCGGGACTGGAGAGCGATAGAAAGACTATACTTTTTAGCGTTCTTCCTTTCGGTTGTCTTACTTAATCGCTGGCGAATTTCTTCCGCAAAGCTTTTGTATTTGCTTATTGGAATTTCCTGCGTAGGAGCCTATATATTCTGATATTAGGAATGTTTAATGATAGAAAAAAATTTTAAAATCAAGAATAAATTAGGTCTACATGCAAGACCTGCGGCACTTCTTGCCCAGACTGTCGCTAAGTTCCAATCAAAAGTAGCCATAATTAAAAATGGCCAGGAAGTTGACGGAGATAGCATTTTGGGAATTATGATGTTGGCAGCAGAGTTCGGTTCTGAGATAACAGTAATTGTTAATGGAAAAGATGAAAAAGAAGCCATAAAAAAAATAGAAGAGTTATTTGCAAAAAAATTTGATGAGGAGTAGAGGTTATGTTAAAAGGAATTGCTGCTTCACCTGGTATTGTGATTGGACGAGCTTTCCTCCTCGAAAAAGAAGAATTCTATATTTCCAAGAGAACAATTTACCCTGCTGATATAAAACAGGAAATTATTCGCTTTCGCAAAGCAGTTGCTGAGACAAGGGAGGAGATGGACGGAATAAGGCAGAAAGCTTTGAAGCAACTTGGCAAGAGACACATACGTCTTTTTGATGCTTATCTCCTAGTTTTGCAAGACCCTATTATTCGAAATGACGTCACAAAAATGATTACGGAGCAAAGAGTAAATGCCGAATACGCTCTCCAGACGGTATTTGATAAAATAACAAAGACTTTCAATATAATCGATGACGGATACCTACGAGACCGTGGTCGTGACATTCTGGATGTGGTGAAAAGAGTATTGAAGCGCCTACTTGGCCGGGAAAGGGAAGAACTGGCTGCTCTCCCATCGCCAGTAATTGTAATCGCTCATAATCTTACTCCTGCCGACACGATTGCTATGCGCAAAGAGAATGTGATAGGATTTGCTACAGATATTGGAGGAAGGACTTCGCATACCGCGATTATGGCACAATCTTTAGAGATTCCTGCTATAGTAGGTTTGAAAAATGTAACTAAGAAAGTCAAGCCAGGCGATACAATAATCATAGACGGAACAGAAGGAATTGTTATTATCGATCCCGATTCAGAAACAGTGGAGAATTATGAACGCCAGAAGCTAAAATATTCCAATGTTGAAGAAGCATTGAAGAAACTGACAGACCTTCCAGCAGTCACAGCTGATGAGCATAACGTTGAATTACATGCAAATATTGAAGTCCCGGAAGAAATTCCCTCGGTTCATGCTCACGGTGCAACAGGAATTGGATTATTCCGTACCGAGTATATCTATTTAAATCGAGCCGATCTACCATCGGAAGAAGAACAATATCAACAGTATGTCTCTGTAGCTCGAAAAATGATGCCTTATCCGGTGATAATCAGGACAATGGACCTGGGAGCAGATAAGTTTGTGGGCGAATTTGGCATTTCTCCGGAGCGCAATCCTTTTATGGGCTTGAGGGCAATTCGGCTCTGCTTTAGATATCCTTATGTTTTTAAAACCCAATTAAGGGCTATTCTTCGCGCCTCAGCAGAAGGGAATTTGAAGATAATGTATCCCATGATATGTTGTGCAAAGGAACTGAGACATGCCAATGAGTTGCTCGAAGAAGTAAAAAATGAATTAAGAAAAGAGGAAATCTCTTTTGATGAAAATATAAAAGTAGGAGTAATGATTGAAACTCCTTCCGCTGCTTTAATTGCAGATATTCTAGCCCGAGAAGCCGATTTCTTAAGCATTGGAACAAACGATTTAATCCAATATACCTTAGCAGTAGACCGCGTTAACGAAAATGTCGCGCACCTTTACAAACCATTGCATCTATCCATTTTGCGGCTGATCAAAAGGATAATAGATGCTGGACATCAAGTGGGCAAGCACGTGGGAATGTGTGGGGAAATGGCTGCAGACCCTTCTTTTACAAAGATTCTCCTTGGTATGGGTCTCAATGAGTTCAGTATGTCCCCATTATCCATACCTAAGATTAAGAAAATTGTTCGTTCGACGAACTTAACTACAGCTCGGGAACTGGCCAACCAGGTTTTGGCTACTTCAAAAGAAGAAGAAGTAAACAAAATTATAGAGAAATTCGAAGCCTTACCATAATTTTATTTCAACGTAGGAGTAGCGAAGCAAAGCTTCGCGTTCTGGCACTCTGAAGAGTGCCAGACCAGATTAGGTCGGTCGCCCTTTAGGGTGACGGGGAGTAGCGAAAATGAATGAAATGCTTAAATATCTGGAAGATTTTCCCGTTCAATGTGAACAGGCAGTGCAAATTACCAAGAAATATCCCATTGATGTGAAAAGATACGACTCCATCCACCAGGTGGTGGTCTGTGGAATGGGAGGCTCAGCAGCAGGTGGTGACCTGTTAAAGTCCTATCTCCAGAGAGAGGCAAATATTCCCATTGAAGTCAACAGGGGTTATCTCCTTCCACAGTATGTAGGAAAGAATACCTTAGTCTTCGCCATCAGCTATTCGGGCAATACCGAGGAGACTCTATCTGCCTATCAGGATGCTCTCTCTCGTTCCGCAAAGATCATAACTATTACCAGTGGGGGAAAGTTAAAAGAACTATGTCAGAAAGATGGCATCGATATAATTGAAATTATAGGAGGCATGCCACCACGGGCAACTTTCGGGTATCTATTTTTTCCCATGGTTACTCTTCTGGAAAGGTTGGGATTAATTGGCTCTAAAGAAGAGGAGATTCGAGAGACAATTCAGAATTTGCAACTCTTGTGTAAACAGTATAATCCCCGGAGTAAGGCCAATTTAGCAAAGGAGCTGTCGGAAAGAATAAAAGGGCATTTTCTACTCATATATGCTTCTGAGCATCTGGCTGCCTGTGCTGTCCGCTGGAAGAACCAATTCAATGAAAATAGCAAGAGCGTAGCTTTCTTCAGTCTATTGCCAGAAATGAACCATAATGAAATTGAAGTTTGGGCCAGTGGTAGCGAATTTACGAAGAAATTCTACCTAATTTTCCTGAGGGACAGTGCTGAAAACGAAAGAATTAAACAGAGAATCATAATAACAGAAAGTATTCTAAAAGACAAGGTAGCAGGAGTCCAGCATGTAACTTCCAGCGGGAAATCTCTTCTGTCTCGCCTCCATTCTCTCATATATCTTAGTGATTGGGTCAGCACCTATTTAGCGTTGATAAGTTCTGTAGACCCCATTCCCACCCCAATGATCAACTTGCTGAAAAAGAGACTCTCCCAGCTATAGTAATTATTATCGCATTTTTCGCTTGACAATTTGACTTTTCTGTAGTATAATCAAGAGTTGATATTTTGTCCAAAGTATGTTCTGGAAGAAAAATGGAAGAATGTCTCTTTTGTAGTATCGTAAACAAAAAGGTTCCCGCGAATATCGTTTATGAGGATGAGCAAGTTATAGCTTTCAGGGATATCAATCCACAGGCTCCGGTACACCTTTTAATCGTGCCTAAAAAGCACATTCCCACAATTGTGGATTTGACTTCAGAAGACAAGGATTTAATAGGAGAGATTTACTTAGTTGCTCAAAAACTGGCTTCTCAAGAGAGCATTGCCCAATGTGGCTTCCGTATTGTAGCAAATTGCAATGCCGATGCTGGCCAAGCAGTATTTCACATACATTTCCACTTGTTGGGTGGTCGAAAGTTGGGCTGGCCTCCAGGCTAACAGGTAACGAGGCGAACACTCCCGATATGTAATATCGGGAAGCACAGGCTGATTTTATTTATGTAAGGGGTGAAAAGATGTGACTGAGGTAAAGCTTAGAGAAAATGAGTCTATAGATGCAGCTTTACGGCGATTTAAACGCGAATGCGAAAGAGCAGGACTTATGACAGAAATAAAGAAAAGGGAATATTATGAAAGTCCCAGTGTTCGCAGAAAGAGAAAGGCCGCCGAGTCAAAAAGGAAACAGAAGAGAAGGCAACTAAAGCTTGTAAGTCGTTTCAACAGAAAAAGATAATTGATAAGTAAACTGTCAAAAAAATTTTATTCCCGCAAGACAGAAATCGTTGCTCAAGAACTGTTAGGTAAAACCCTCGTTCATAAAACGGATGAGGGTATAATTTCGGGTAAAATTGTAGAAACAGAAGCCTATCTTGGACAGAGAGACCCCGGAAGCCATGCTTATCGGGGAATTACCCAACGTAACAGGATAATGTTTGGGCCAGCAGGGAAAGCGTATATCTACTTCGTATATGGCAATCATTACTGCTTTAACGTTGTTACAGAAAAGGATGGCGTAAGCGGGGCTGTTCTGATCAGGGCCTTAGAACCCCATGAAGGCATAAAACTAATGAAAAAACACAGGAGAATAGATGGGCCCTTAGCTCATCTTACCAATGGCCCTGGAAAATTGACCAGTGCTTTAGGTATTAAAGGGTCGATGAACGAGGTTGACTTAACGGGAAACAAACTATTTATTATCTCCCAAATTGCTTCCAGAAAGAAGGAAAGCTCTTCTAAGGACTTCAGCATCGTCAGGACAGGGCGTATAGGAATAAAGGAAGGCAGGAACCTACCTTATCGGTATTATATAAAGGGAAGTAAATTCGTATCTCGAACCATCCCCATTAGAAAAAAGGAATGTAGATAAGGTCTTCTCTTTGCGCAAAATCCATTCCCCAAGGGTAGTGATGAATGCTCTAAAGGGGAGGACCGGAAAGGAAATGATAAATTGAACATTACTGGATTTTACAAATTCGTCATAGAAGAGGGAATTTCTCACGACCCTCGTGGGGTAGAGAAAGTTAAACTGGAAATAAAAAGGAAAAAAGAAGAGTTTGAAAAAATGGAAGGAGCAAAAAAAAGAGAGTTTGACCAGGAAACCCTTAGTAACCCTTATAGTGATACCAGGATATTGAACAACACTAAAAAAGAAATAAAAAACATCCTTGTAGGAATTGATATAGAGACCCCAGAACTGCTTTTAGCCGATCGCTTAATATCCCAGGGGAAAAAGATTGAATTAGTCCTTGCCCACCATCCCGAAGGCCGCGCTTATGCCAATTTCTATGAAGTTATGGGTATGCAAGCAGACATCCTGAACAAGTATGGTGTTCCCATAAATATAGCAGAAGACCTTATGGCAAAGAGGATAAAGGACGTTAGCCGCAAGGTGATGCCGGTAAACCACTTCCGGGCAGTGGATGCAGCAGAGTTACTCGATATTTCCTTTATTTGTGTGCATACTCCAGCAGATAATTGTGTAACTACATATCTGCAGGAGTTACTAGATAAAAAGAGACCAGAACGAGTGGAAGATACGATTGGGCTGTTGAAGGAGATACCCGAGTATAAACAGTCCACCGCGAGAGGGAGTGGACCGAAGGTTATAGTTGGTTCTGAAAAGAGGCGGGCAGGAAAGATATTCGTTGATATGACCGGTGGCACTGAAGGGTCAGAAGAAGCCTTAGAGAAACTCAGCGATTCAGGAGTCGGCACAATAGTGGGAATGCACATGAGCGAGAAACATTACCAGAATGCAGAAAAGTTCCATATAAATGTGGTAATTGCCGGTCATATGGCCTCCGATACTTTAGGGCTCAACCTCCTATTAGATCAAGCTATAAAGAAGTTTAGCCCTCTAAATATTATTTCTTGTTCGGGTTTTTACCGGATAACAAAAAGGTGACAGGTACTTTTTCTGTTTTTACCGCGTCCAGCGATAGCCTCTCTAAGATAAAAGAGAAAGTTTCCCCTTAGGAGAGATGGTTAGGGTGAGGGGGAAGGAGTTACTTTGGCTATTCCAGACTATTTAATAGACCAAATACGGCAGAGCAATAATATTGTAGAGGTCATTTCTGGATATTTTCCTCTAAAGAAAATAGGAAGTAATTTTAAGGCGCTCTGTCCATTCCATCAGGAAAAGACACCTTCTTTCATCGTTTCACCGCAAAAAGAGATATTTCATTGCTTCGGTTGCGGAGAAGGAGGAAATGTCTTCAATTTCCTGATGAAGCATGAGAAGATAAGTTTTATAGAGGCTGTAGAAAGGTTAGCTGAGCGGGCAGGGATTTCTCTTCCCAAAGATAGAGCCAGCCGGGAGGAATTCTCCAGAGTCTCTCAAGATAGAAAGAGTCTCTTTGAAATCAATTGTCATGCAGCCGACTTTTTTCACAGGTGTTTAAAGAGTTCCATATCCGCTCAAAAGGCACGGGAATATCTCAACAAGAGAGGATTGAAAGAAGAAATTATTGACAAATTTGGACTTGGCTATGCCCCTGGTTCGGGGAGGGGGTTGTTAGAGGCTGCTGTAAATAAAGGTTATTCGAAGGAGCTCTTAGAAAAAGCTGGATTGATCACTTTTTCCGAAAAGAGAAACGATTATCGCGACCAGCTTTTCGATCGGATTATTTTCCCGATTTCTGATGTTCAGTCCAGAATAATTGCATTTGGTGGAAGAGTTTTAGGAGAACGATTACCCAAATACCTGAATTCTCCCGAGACAGCGGTTTTTTATAAAGGAAAGATTCTTTACGCACTCAATCTCGCTAAGGAATCTATTCAGAAAAAGAATCAGATTATAATCTTGGAGGGATATACAGATGTTCTAACTTGTCATCAATTTGGAGTAGAGAACAGTGTGGCCACTCTGGGAACTGCTTTGACCAGAGACCATGTTTCCATAATATCGCGGTATGCTGAAGAGGTAGTAATAGTATACGATGCTGATACCGCCGGGGTTAAGGCCGCATTAAGGGGATTAGACCTATTGATAGGGAGTGGACTGAAAGTGAAAGTAGTGGCATTGCCTCAAGGCACTGACCCTGATGATTTCCTCCGCTCTCAGGGGGCAGAAAAATTTCAAAGAGAAATTTCCCAATCACTCTCTTTAGTTGATTATCGCATTAAGTTAGTTTCACAAACTACTGATTTGAATACTTCTGAAGGAAAAGTTGCCGTAGTGGAAGAGGTTTTGCCCACCATTGCCAGGATAAAGAATCTGATAGAGCAGAAAGAAGAGGTTAAAAAGTTATCCCGGTTAATTTCCGTGGATGAAGAGACATTACTTTTAGAGCTGGGAAGAATAAACAGAAAGACTTACCAGTGGCAAGAGCCCTCTTACAGAGAGGAACTCGCCAGAGACTTTCGAGACCCTACTTCTCAGCAAGGTGTTCTCAAGGCAGAGAAGGGGCTGGTGCAGGTAATGCTCAATTTTCCTGAGGAAATTGAAACAATCAGGGCAGAAGTCGCACCTGAAGACTTCTTTATAAACGACCTTTCTAGGGTTGTGAAGGTTATATACGAATTATATGACAAGAAGAAATCTGTAAATCCAGCAATAGTTATGGATAGGATTTACAGTGAGGATTTACAATTTTCAGCCAAGATCAATCAAATTATCGCTTCATTGGCTATCGAAGAGAAAAAAGCAGAATTCTCGCCAGGGATAGTCAACGCATTGGTTAATGAAGTAAAAACGCACAAGTCAGAAAAGAAAGAAAGAAAAATGAGAGAAGAACTTGCCTCTCTGACAGATAGAGGCTTGCCAGTACAATCTGAGAAGATAGAAAAGATTCAAAAACTGAGAAAGCAACTTAAAGGAAGCAAAAATGAAAGAATATAGACAAAAAATTTCTGAGTTAATTGAACAAGGAAAAGAGACAGGAAAACTGACCTATCAAGAGATAAACGAGCAACTTCCTGAAAGTATAATCGATTCTGACGAAATAGACGATATCCTTGCCAAGCTGGATGAGCTGGGAATCGACGTAGTTGATAAAATTTCCCTAATTGAACGGCCGGAGAAAGCCGAGGAGGAAAAGGGAGGCTTAGTCCCCATAACTCCCACCACTGAAATAGAAACAAGCGATTCCATAAAGATGTACCTGAACGAAATGGGCAAGGTTTCTCTTCTTAGTCGGCCTCAGGAGATGTATTTAGCCAAGAACATAAAAGACAACGAAAAAAAGCTGAAACAGATAGCGTTAGAGTCTCCCATAGCTTTGAGAGAAATAAGGCAGATGGGTAAGATGCTAGAGAAACGTGAGATTACTCCTAAGGAGTTAATGCCTCGAGGTCGAAAGACTAACGCAGCTTTAGCCAGAATGAGACAGAAGATGAAAAAGGTAGTTCGGGAAATTACTAAAAGCGAGAAGAAAATCCTTGCCTACGAGAAGAGATTAACGGCAAAGAGAATTACTCCCAAGTCAAAAGAGAAGGTCGAGAAATTATTGAGCCAGGAAAAGAAGAAAATTCTACAACAAATTCTCGATTTGAACTTAAAATCAGAGAAAATTAAAAAAATAATTACAAAAATAAAACAGACAGGTCTAAAGTTAAAACAACTGGAAAAGGAAAACAATTACTATCAGCGAAAACTTAAACTCCCCTTCGCTGAAGCTAAAAAGCTCTGGCGAAGAGCTAAGGCAAAGAAAATCTCCCACTCAGAATTCAAGAAGAAAACGGGAGTAACTTTAAAAGAGATTGAAGAAATATACAAGAATTTAAAAAACATTTCTCAGCGCATCCTCCAGATTCAGCGAACCATGGGAATGGACTTCTTAGCCATAAAGAAGCTGTACGATCAGGTTACTCAACTCGAGTCAGAAATTCTCGACAGTAAACTGAAACTGGTTAAGGCAAACTTAAGACTGGTGGTAAGTATTGCCAAAAAACATATCAACCCCAACCTCTCTTTGTTAGATTTAATTCAGGAAGGCAGTATCGGCCTGATGAAAGCAGTTGACAAATTTGAATATAAGAGAGGGTTTAAGTTTTCCACCTATGCAACCTGGTGGATTAGGCAATCTATAAATCGGGCAATAGCCGACCAAGCTCGCACCATCAGAATTCCCGTACACATGAAAGAGATTATTAGTAAATTGACCAAAATTGCTCGTCGCTATCGCCAGAAATATGGACGGGACCCTCTCATTGAAGAATATGCTAAAGAAATGAAGATGGCACCAGAAAGAATACGTGCCGTATTAAAGATAATGCAAGAGCCGATATCCTTAGCTACTCCTATTGGTGAAGAAGAAGAAAGCCATCTGGAAGATTTCATCGAAGACCGCGATAACCTTTCTCCGGTCAATGTCGCCTTAGGTGTTTTGCGCCAAAAGGAAATAGAGAAAGTGTTATCAACTTTGACTGAACGGGAGGCAAAGATTATCAAATTGAGATTTGGAATTGGAGTGGGATATCCCCGCACTTTAGAAGAGGTAGGTCATATATTTAATGTAACCAGGGAAAGAGTAAGACAAATCGAGGCAAAAGCGATAAGAAAACTGCGACATCCTTCAAGAAGTAAGTATTTAAGAGAATACGTTGAATAATTCCATAGGAAAAAGGTGACAAAAAAGAGGACAGGCTACTTTTTTGCCCAGCAATCGAATTTGGAGTCCTCCCGAAAGGGAGGGTTAATAGAATCCCTGAGTTTTAGGAAAACCATTTTTCTCTAAACTCGGGGATTTTTTTGTTGATTATTTTTTGAAAAAAAGTTAAATTAGAAAAAGTGACAGGTACTTTTTTACGATACCGTCAATTAAAATGGTGACAGGTACATTTTTAACGAGACCGGGGTGTCAAACGAAAGTTTGACTCATAACTTGGAATCCCTATTGAAAGTAAATGTAAAATTATTTGCCAGTGTTCGTAAGTTTTCCCGGAGAGACAATCTGGAGATAGATATCGAAGAAGGTTCTATCGTAAAAGATCTACTTTCCAAAATAGGAATCCCCCAGAATGAACCTCTTCTTGTTATCGTCAATGAGTCTACCCAAGGAAAAGAGACTCCCCTTCAAGAAGGGGACACCCTTTGTCTCTTCCCGATAATTGCTGGAGGATAAGATGTTTGGTTGGAACGGGAAGATAGCAAAAGTTTACTTAACTGAAAAGAAAATAGAGCCCATTCCATTAGGCGAAGAATTCCTTGCTGACTACCTGGGAGGCCGTGGTCTAGGGGTGAAACTCGTCTATGATTTAGTGAAGCCTGGTGTCGACCCACTCTCTTCGGAAAATATCCTCGTGTTTGCTGCCGGACCTCTCACTGGTACTACTTGCCCCACTTCCGGACGATATGCCACTGTTTCTAAATCTCCACTAACCGGCACCATATTCGATTCTAACAGTGGCGGGAGCTTTGGCCCCGAACTGAAGTTTGCCGGGTTTGACGGATTAGTAGTATTCGGGAAAGCAGAGGAACCAGTATACATAGAGATTCATAACGGCAAAATCTCCATAAAAGATGCAAAGCATCTCTGGGGCAAAAATACCCGGGAAGTCA
>SDBT01000163.1_pt1 | contig 91454 bp, 77 predicted proteins | sample 2277101 | NCBI WGS metagenome assembly SDBT01 (sample SAMN10404973, study PRJNA504765) | marine sediment metagenome | isolation source: marine sediment core GS10_PC15, 103 cmbsf | place: Arctic Ocean: Southern Knipovich Ridge | collected 2010
CTTCCCCACCTTCGATAAACAGAGAAGAATCGCCGCAGTGAGTGTCGTCTTCCCGTGGTCTACATGTCCAATTGTGCCCACATTTACATGTGGCTTAGTTCGTACAAACTTCTCCTTGGCCATTTTTTTACCCCCCTTTAGTTATTTTAAATTCCTTCAATAATTTCTTTTGCTAATTCCTCCGAAACCTCCTCATAATGGGAAGGCTCCATACTATAGGTTGCTCGACCTTGCGTTAGGGACCGTAAACTGGTAGCATATCCGAACATCTCTGACAGGGGCGCAAAACCATCTACTATCCCCATTTGACTTCGTCTATCTATCTTTGTTATTTTCGTCCGGCGAATGTTAAGGTCACCAAGCACATCTCCTAAATAGTTCTCAGGCATCACCACCTCCAACTTCATCACCGGTTCTAATAGAACAGGAGAAGCTTTCTTCATTCCCTTATGGATAGCTATAGCAGCAGCATTCTTAAATGCCAGGGCTGAGGAATCCACTTCATGGAAACTACCATCCACTAATGTTACTTCCAGGTCAACTACTGTATATCCAGCCAGCACGCCCGCTTCCATTGCTTCACGAACTCCCTTCTCTACAGAAGGAATGTATTCTTTGGGAATTCTTCCCTCTTTTACCTTATCAATAAACCGGATTCCAGAGCCCCTTTCCTGGGGCTTCCCTTTTAACACAACATGCCCATACTGGCCATGGCCACCTGTCTGTTTGATATATTTCTCCTCCTGTTTAAAAGGCTGAGTGATACTCTCTTTATAGGCTACCTGTGGCTTGCCCACATTTGCTTCCACTTTGAACTCCCTCAACATGCGATCGACAAGAACCTCCAGATGGAGTTCTCCCATCCCTGAGATTATGGTCTGGCCTGTCTCGGGATGAACCTTTATTTTGAAAGTGGGGTCTTCATTCGCCAGGATATTTAAAGTTGTAATCAACTTCTGCTCATCAGTTTTAGTTTTCGGCTCGATAGCCAGGAAAATAACTGGTTCAGGAAAATGTATCGACTCCAGAACTATCGGATGATGCTCGGCACAAAGGGTATCTCCAGTTGCAGTATTCTTAAGCCCCACCACTGCAACAATATCGCCGGCATATACCATCCCGATACTTTCTCTGCGATTAGCGTGCATTCGCAGAATACGAGTTACTCTTTCCCTTATATCTTTAGTAGCATTGTATATATAGGAGCCTGCTTTTATTGTCCCTGAATAGACGCGAAGAAAAGTCAATTTTCCCACATAGGAATCAGCCATTATCTTAAACGCTAAAGCACTGAAGTTCTCTTCATCGCTGGGTTCTCTCTTCTCTTCTTTTCCGCTCCGGGGATTAACCCCTGATATAGCCGGTAAATCTTTGGGGGAAGGCAAACAATCGACCACTCCATCTAAAAGCATCTGAACTCCTTTATTCTTCAGCGACGATCCACAGAAGACAGGAATCATCTTAACTGCAATCGTTGCCTTGCGCAGAGCTGTAATTATCTCCTCACTCCTTATCTCCTTACCGTGAACGTATTTATCCAATAAACTATCATCCGTTTCGGAAAGAGCTTCCAGGAGTTCTTCCCGGTACTTTCTTGCCGCGGGAAGAAATTCCTGTGGAATATCTATCTCCTCATAATCTACTCCCAGGTCCTCTCCCTTATAGAGTCGAGCCTTCATCTTGATCAAATCGATGACTCCTCTAAAATCTTCCTCTTTACCAAGAGGGATTTGCACGGGATAAGCTTTTGCCCTTAACCTCTCCCTCATCCTGTCTACTACCCAGAAGAAGTCACTCCCCACGCGGTCCAGCTTATTGACAAAAGTTATCCGGGGAACACTATATTTATCTGCCTGTCGCCAAACTGTTTCTGACTGGGGCTCAACCCCCTCCACCCCGCAGAAAATCACTATGCATCCATCCAATACTCTTAAAGACCTCTCAACTTCTACGGTGAAATCAACGTGTCCAGGAGTATCAATAATATTTATCCGGTAATCCCGCCAGTGGCAGGTGGTCGCTGCCGAAGTAATGGTAATACCTCTTTCCTGCTCCTGTTCCATCCAGTCCATTGTTGCCGTGCCTTCGTGTACTTCACCCATTTTATAAATCTTCCCGGTATAATATAGGATCCTTTCTGTGGTTGTAGTTTTGCCAGCATCAATATGGGCAACAATTCCTATATTCCTCACTTTTTCTAACGGAAATTCTCTCTTCATAATCACACAAAAACAAAAAAGGGTTTAAATTCATTTTTTCCTAAAAAAAGGGGCCAGGCTACTTTTTTACAGTCCCTCTTTTACCAGCGATAGTGAGCAAAAGCACGGTTGGCTTCAGCCATTTTGTGAAGGTCTACCTTCTTCTTCACTGCCAAGCCTTCACTATTTGCAGCGGCAACTATCTCCGCAGCCAGTCTTTCGAACATGGGCTTACCCTTTCGTAGTCTGGCAAACTGGATTATCCAACGTATTGCTAAGTCGATCGAACGTTCCGTCTTTACCTCAAGTGGAACCTGATAGGTGGCGCCACCAACCCTTCTGGCTTTTACTTCTAAAACAGGTTTCACATTACCTACAGCTTTATTGAATGTGTCCATGGGGGAAAGGTTAAGTTTCTTTCCCGCACTCTCCAGAGCCTGGTAAACAATTTGTTCGGCTATTCTCTTTTTTCCCTTTAACATTACCCTGTTTATAAATTTAGTTATAATCAAACTATTGTGAATATAATCTGTCTCTATTTTTTTTCTTCTTGCTTTTCCTTTTCTTGACAAGGTCTCAACCTCCTACTTCTGCTAAAGCGGTGACTCCAAAAGACTCTGGAGTAGCACCGCTTGCGGTGCGTTAACGCGAGACAAGTCTCGCTACTCCTTATCTTTTTAAGCTGCTGGCGGAGCTACAGTCTTTACTCTCTTTGTACCGTACTTCGAGCGCCCCTTTTTCCTATCGGTTACCCCGGCAGTATCTAAGATGCCTCGCACTATATGGTAACGGACCCCCGGCAGATCCTTCACTCTTCCGCCTCGAATTAAAACTATGGAATGCTCTTGCAAATTGTGCCCTATTCCGGGTATATAAGCAGTCACTTCCATACCGTTACTCAATTTCACCCGTGCCACTTTTCTAAGTGCTGAATTGGGCTTCTTGGGTGTCGTAGTATAAACACGAATACAGACCCCTCTCTTTTGAGAACACCCGTCTAAGGCGGGTGTCTTTGCTTTCTGTTTAATCTTTTTTCTACCTTTTTTTATTAGTTGATTAATTGTAGGCATTTTAATCCTGCGTTTCGCCCCCCTTTTCATCTCAAAGATCGTTTTTTCTGACCTTCCCCTCGATAGAATCGGGGGGTTTCAATCTCATAAAGCCTTCCTTTCGGAAGGAGTCCAGCTCAATCTTTCAGCATTAGGTTTCCAACTCTTTCTGATAGTTAACCATTCCTGTCCCTGCAGGAATTAATCTTCCTATTATGACATTTTCCTTCAATCCTTGCAAATTATCACTCTCGCCAGAGAGAGCAGCATTTGTCAAAACCCGCGTGGTCTCCTGAAAACTGGCAGCAGAGATAAAGCTCTCACTGGAGAGAGCAGCCTTAGTTATACCTAAAAGAACTGGGTGGTACTGAATGGGCTTCTTACGTTTAGACTTAATCTTCTTATTTTCTTCTATAACTTTCGTTTTCTTAACTACCTCTCCCGTAAGAAAGCTGCTATCCCCACTATCTTCGATGCGAACGTTGGACAGCATTTGCCGTACAATAGCTTCAATGTGTTTATCGTTAATTCTCACTCCCTGCAACCGATACACTTCTTGTATCTCATTAACTAAATATTCTTGTACCTCTTTATCTCCTTTTACCCTGAGAATGTCACGGGGGTTGATGGGGCCGTCGGTTAAAGGAGCCGCCTCCGCTACTCTGTCTCCTTCGTAAACAACCAGATGGCAGTCTGGTGGTATGGGATACTCCTTGGGTTCTCCTATATCAGGGATAACCGTTACTTTAAATGCTCCTTTCTTAGTAGTCCCTAGCTTTACTACGCCACTAATTTCAGAAATAACTGCACTGTTCTTGGGGTTTCTGGCTTCGAATAGATCGGAGATTCTTGGCAACCCACCAGTAATATCACGCGGCTTGTAATCGACCTGGGGAATCTTGCATAAAACATCTCCTTGAGAAACTTCCACTCCGTTTTCCGCCACAATGTGCGTATCCACAGGTAAAAGGTAAGACCCCAATTTTTTTCGACTCTTATCAACTACTTCTATGCGGGGTCTGAGTTTCTCCGAACGGTAGGGAATAATTATCCTTTCTTTTAAACCTGTATTTCGATTTATCTCCTCATGCAGGCTTACGCCATCAATAATATCTTCCAATCTAACCTTGCCTGAAACTTCGGCAATAATCGGCATGGAATAAGGATCCCATTCCACCAGGAGTTCCCCTTTTTTAACTTTCTTATTCTCTTTAACTTTCAACCGCGCACCGTAAGGAACCAATTGATACTGTTCTTTACTTTGCTTCTTTGAAGATTTAACACTTATCTCGCCATTACGACTAACCATAATCAGTTGTTCCTGTTTATTCTTTATTGTACGGATATTATGATATTTAATTACTCCATCATCTTTAGCTACGATCGAGGACTTCTTCACCGGTCCTGTAGCAGTCCCTCCGATATGAAAGGTTCTAAGAGTAAGCTGCGTCCCGGGTTCGCCAATAGATTGTGCTGCCACGACCCCCACAGCTAAGCCAACTTCAGCCAGCTTTCCTGTAGTCAAATCTATACCATAGCACTTGGAGCAAATGCCTCTCGTAGTCTCACAGGTTAAAACTGAACGGATTCTAATCCGTTCAATATCAGATTCCTGGATTTTCTTCGCTATCTCGGGAACGATTATTTCTCCTGTTTCTACAATGACCTTATCAGTTAAAGGATGGGCGATCCTATCAATGCTTATACGCCCTGCAATCCGCTCACTTAAAGATTCAATAAGCTCATCACCCTCTTTTAATTCACTCACGCGAACACCATTCATTGTGCCACAATCTTCCTCATTAATTACAACATTATGGGCAACATCGACGAGTCTCCTGGTAAGGTATCCAGCATCCGCGGTTTTCAAGGCTGTATCGGCTAAGCCCTTGCGGCCCCCGTGTGTGGATATGAAGTATTCCAGAACCGTCAGTCCTTCCCTAAAGTTAGATTCAATGGGAGATTCTATAATTTCTCCCACTTTACCAGTAATTCTCTTTTCCGGCCTGGCCATTAACCCGCGCATACCGGCAAGTTGTCTAATCTGCTGAACAGAGCCCCTTGCTCCAGATTCAGCCATAAGGTATATGGAATTAAACTTAGGAGTCCCTTCCTTAGCCACCTCCAGCCCCTGGTTTTTTAACTCCATAAACATAGTATCCGCTATTTTATTGGTCACGCTGGTCCAGATATCGATAATATTATTATACCTCTCCGCCTCAGTAATTAAACCCTGCCTATAATTTGATTCAATCTTTTTTACCTGAGATCTGGCTGATTCCAATAACTGTTCCTTTATCCGGGGAGTTTTCATATCATTGAGGGAGATGGTAATTCCAGATTTGGTAACATATTTAAAACCCAATGCTTTTACTTCATCGAGCAAAGCCAATGTCCTGTAATTGCCCAGTTGGTGAAAACACCTCTGAATTAAATCTGCCAAGATTTTCTTATCGATTACTGTATTGACAAAGCGAAGTTTCTCGGGGAGAACCTGGTTGAATAGAATTCTGCCCACAGTTGTATAGTCTCTCCACCTATCAGGGTTAATGAAGTCTTCTTTTTCCCAATCGTCCTGTTCTCTAATTTTATTAATTCCTCTCACTTTTATCCGGGCGTGAAGGTCGACTTCACCCTCCTCATGGGCTACGGCAACTTCATCTACACTGGCAAAGATGAATCCCTCTCCTTTTACTCCTTTTTTCTCTTTAGTCAAATAACAGCACCCTAAAACTATGTCCTGTGTTGGCGTTACAATCGATTGTCCATTGGCTGGAGAAAGGATATTATTTGCTGCCGACATAAGCACCTTTGCTTCCATGCAAGCTTCAGCAGATAAGGGCACGTGCACTGCCATTTGGTCACCGTCAAAATCTGCATTGAATGCTGCGCAAACCAAAGGATGTAATTGGATTGCTTTGCCTTCGACCAAAACTGGTTGAAAGGCCTGAATTCCTAACCGATGGAGGGTGGGAGCTCTATTAAGTAGAACAGGATGGTCACTAATTACCTTTTCCAGAATATCGAAAACAACTGGAGTCCGCTTTTCCAGTTCTTTCTTAGCGCTCTTCAAAGTGGTCACGTGTCCCTGAGAGATTAACTCATTTAAAATAAACGGCTTGAATAATTCCAGGGCCATCTCTTTGGGCAGGCCACACTGGTGTATCTTCAGATGGGGACCAACGACGATAACAGAACGACCGGAATAATCGACTCTCTTGCCCAGTAAATTCTGGCGGAAGCGCCCCTGTTTCCCTTTCAGAATATCCGAGAGAGATTTCAATGGCCGATTGCCAGGACCATTAACTGTCTTACCCCGGGCTCCGTTTTCAAATAGAGCGTCCACGGCTTCTTGAAGCAAGCGCTTCTCAGAATGGATCATCACTGCGGGGGCTTTCAGATTTTCAATATGTTTCAACCTATTATTTCGATTAATTATTCTTCTGTATAAATCGTTCAAATCGGAAGAAGCAAACCTTCCTCCTTCCAGAGGAACTAATGGTCTAAGTTCTGGAGGAATCACGGGAATACAGTCAAAGACCAGCCACTCCGGTTTGTTTCCTGATTTAATAAAGCCATCGATTATCCTCAGCTGTTTCACCACCCTTGTCCTGGTAGTTTGCGCTATCTCCTCCTTTATTTTTGATCTCAACTCCTCAGCCATCTTAACCAAATCTATTTCTTTAAGCAAAGTCTTTATTGCCGATGCCCCTATCTCTGCTTTAAACGCTCTTTCACCTTGTTCTGTTTTGTATCTCTCATATTCTTCCTGTGAGAGAAGTTGCTTTTTAAATAAGCCTTGCACTTTCCCCGGATCAACTACAACGTAAGCGGCATAATAAACAACTCTTTCCAAATCTCCCAGCTTCATATTCAAAAGCATGCCAATTCGAGAAGGGGGCTTTCTCAAAAACCAGATATGAGAAACGGGCACGGCCAATTCTATATGGCCCATTCTTTCCCTTCTCACGTTAGACTCTGTAACTTCAACCCCACAACGATCGCAGATAATTCCTTTATGTTTGGACCACTTATATTTACCACAACTACATTCATAATCCTTAACTGGCCCAAAAATTCTCTCACAAAATAGACCCTCCCATTCTGGCTTGAAAGTGCGATAGTTGATCGTTTCTGGTTTTTTAACTTCGCCATAAGACCATCCTCTTATCCGTTCCGGAGAAGCTAAATATAAGCGAATAGATTTAAAATCACTGTAGTCCAATTTTTCTCTAAATTTTTTTATTCTCGCTTTTTTAACCAATTTACCACCTCACCTCTAAAATTCAGAACTAATGAGAACTAATGATTTGTTCTTATTTTTGGAGTTCCACATTCAGACCTAAGGCTTGAAGCTCCTTTACCAATACTTTAAACGACTCGGGCACCCCTGATTCCTCTATCGGTTCTCCTTTCACAATTGCCTCATACATTTTGGTGCGGCCAGTGACATCATCGCTCTTCACGGTCAAAAATTCCTTTAAAATATAAGCTGCACCGTATCCCTCTACTGCCCAGACTTCCATCTCCCCAAACCTCTGGCCACCAAACTGCGCTTTCCCACCCAGGGGCTGTCGGGTAATCAGTGAGTAGGGACCTATAGAACGAGCATGAATTTTATCTTCTACCAAATGTGCCAGTTTCATAATATACATATATCCCACTGTAATTTTCTCTTCCATAGGCTCGCCAGTCAGGCCATCATACAGGGTAATTTTACCATCCTCAGGAAGTTTTGCTTGTTTCAACTTACTTTCTATTTCTTTTTCTTTCGCTCCATCGAAGATGGGTGAAACCATCTGCACACCCAACTCATGGGCAGCCCAGCCCAATTCTGCCTCCAGGAGCTGCCCCACATTCATACGGGAAGGAATGGACAAAGGGTTCAACACTATATCCACGGGAGTCCCATCGGGCAAATAGGGCATATTCTCAGCAGGTAGGATGCTGGCGACAACGCCCTTATTCCCATGCCTACCCGCCAACTTATCACCTGCGGAAACCTTCCTCTTACTTACTACGAAAACCTTCACCACGTTGTTAACTGTAACCGGCAAGTCATCCCCTTGACGGAGATTCTCCTGCGTTTTCTTCTTATTTCTCTTCAGTTCCTCTATTTGAAATTCAGTTAATTTATTGATTTTTTCTTTCTCTTCCTTACTCAACTTTTTCGCACGGGCAAGTGCCTTTTTCCTCTTTTGCCTCAAATCGAAAATCAGTTTACTATATTTCTGATCGATCTCCTTCGACTTCTTTAGCTCTTGGTCCTTGGAAATTTTCCCCTTACGGGTGAACACCCGGACATCCAAGACCTTGCCCTCTACCCCAGGAGGGACTCTCAGTGAAGCATCTTGAACTTCCTCAGCTTTCTTTCCAAAAATCACCCTTAATAACCTCTCTTCAGGAGTAGCCCTGGTCTCGCCCTTGGGAGTAACCTTCCCCACAAGGATATCTCCAGGATAGACATAAGCTCCAATATACACTATACCATTCTCATTCAGATTCTTCAGAGCCTCTTCTCCCACATTAGGAATATCTCGGGTTATCTCTTCTGAACCTATGGTTAAATCACGAGCATCGACTTCAAATTCTTGAATATGAATTGAAGTGAAAATGTCATCCCTGACCAGCCTTTCGTTAACTAAGATCGCATCTTCAAAATTGTATCCACCCCAGGACATAAAAGCCACCAGAACATTTCTGCCCAAAGCAAGCCCTCCCTGACAGGTAGCTGGGCCATCGGCAATTACTTGACCTTTCCTGACATGGTCGCCTGCCTTAACAGTAGGAAGCTGATTCACACATGTATCCTGATTACTCCGCTTATACTTTTTCAAATGGTAAATATCTACAGGACTATCTTTATTTTTGCCCTCTTCGCCACACCAAACTATAATTTGATCCGCTCTCACGCTCTCCACGCGACCAGCCCGCCGAGCAGTCACCACCACTCCAGAATCCCGGGCTACAGTTTCCTCAATGCCCGTGACCACCAGTGGCTCCTCACAGATAAGAAGAGGAACCGCCTGCCTTTGCATATTAGAACCCATTAAGGCACGATTAGCATCGTCGTGTTCTAAAAAGGGAATTAACCCAGCCGAGGCACCCACAAGCTGTTTCGGTGAGATGTCCATAAGATCTATCTCTTTTGGCGAAACCAGAGAAAAATCTCCCCGACAACGGGTGGCTACCAAGTCTTCTTTAAATTTGCCTTCCTCATTTATGGGAGTATTTGCCTGAGCAATTACATACTCATCCTCTCGGTCAGCAGTGAGATACTCAATCTGGTCAGTAACTCTTTCTCTAATTATTTTACGGTAAGGTGTCTCAATAAGTCCGTACTTATTGATCCGTGCATAAAGTGACAAACTGGTAATCAAACCTATGTTTGGACCTTCGGGAGTCTCAATGGGACAAATCCGACCATAATGGGAATGGTGAACATCGCGCACTTCAAAACCAGCCCTTTTGCGATTCAGTCCCCCGGGTCCCAAGGCAGAGAGCCTTCTCTTGTGAGTGAGTTCAGCCAGAGGGTTTGTCTGGTCCATAAATTGAGATAGTTGACTAGTCCCGAAAAATTTCCGAATAACTCCCACCACTGGAGCAGTATTGATTATATCCCGAGCACTTATTGTTTCACTACTCTGCATATTCATTCTCTCCCTAACCAGGCGAGCCATATGGGAAAGTCCAATTCTTATCTGATTCTCCAAAAGCTCACCTACCGAACGGACACGACGATTCCCCAGGTGATCGATATCGTCTATTTCTCCACCAGTTCCATTATTTAAATCGATAAGATACTTAATTGTGGCTAAAATGTCCTGCAGACATAGGGTTCGCCTCGTCTCTAGAGGGATTTCCAATTTCTTACTGTCCCCGGTTCCAAAATAGTAGTTGCTGCGACAAATAGTCTCCTGCAGTTGAGTAGGTAATTCAGATCTCATCTTTTCCAATACAGAAGATAGTTTTCTATTTATTTTATAGCGTCCAACTTTAGATAAATCGTATTTTTTAGTCCTGAACAACAACGTATCAAAGAATGCTATCGCCGATTCTTCGGTAATATATTCCTGCGCGCGCAACCTGCGAAATATGTCCAGTATTGCTTGAGCCTGCGATTTAATTCTGTCCTTTTTTAAGGTTTCATGAATAGTTACATCGTTAATAGTAGGATCAAATTTCAACACTTCAACTTTGCTAATTTCTACCCTGATTATCTTCTTTGCTAACTCCAGAGTAATCTGTTCGTTGGCCTCCGCTAATATCTCTCCAGTCTTTTTGTCAATTATATCGGAAGCAAGGATCTTGCCTGATAAGGAAGAAATAACTTTTTGTATATTACGCGAGGAGATGCCTGTTTTTAAATGAATGGTCTCCGTGTTATAGAACGCGTGTAAAATCTCAGGGTGAGTTTCCAAACCCAATGCCTTCAACAGCACACTCGCCGGAAGTTTTCTCTTTTTATCGATCTTAACAAAAAGCGCATTATTGTTGTCGAATTCAAACTCTACCCAAGCTCCCCGATATGGTATAATACTGGCCACATAGAGTCTTTTACCATAAGATGATATCTTTATCTTTTTGGTCCCCGGTTCCTGGTCTTCTTCAAAAATGACTCCAGGCGAGCGGTGCAATTGATTGACTACCACTCGCTCGGCACCATTAATAATGAAGGTTCCGGTATCAGTCATACAAGGAAGATTGCATAGGTATACGGTTTGTTCTTTAAAGATTGGCTTTTTACGAGTTTCTTTCTTGATCTCCAACCTCACTCTTATCTTTAATGGCCTGGCATACATTATGTCTTTATTTATCGCTTCTATCTTATCGTACTTAGGCTCTTCTAAAATATATTCCACAAAGCTCAATCGTAGCGTTTGGTCGACATTATCAATAGGGAAGATATCCTCAAAAGCCGCCTGAAGACCCTGCCTCTTCCTTTTTTCAGGTGGGACGTCCTTCTGCAAAAATTCTTCAAAGGAAGCTTTCTGCACCTCAATGAGATTAGGGATATCCATAATTGAAGGAATCCGTGCGAAATCTATTTTCTTCGCCAAATCAGACACCTCCTAATTTTGTAATTTCAAAATTTTTTATTTAATTTCTGCTTCTGCTCCAACTTCTTTTATCTTATTTTTGATTTCTTCTGCCGCATTCTTATCTATTCCTTCCTTCACTGCCTTTGGCGTACTATCTACAAGGTCCTTTGCCTCTTTCAGTCCTAAACCAGTAAGTTCACGCACGACCTTTATTACCTGAATCTTTTTGTCACCAATTTTCGTCAAAATAACACTAAATTCGGTCTGCTCTTCAGCCTTAGCCGCTTCCGGTTGAGCTCCCGCTGCTACACCAACTGGAGCTAAAGAGGCAGCACTAACTCCGAACTTCTCTTCCAGAGCCTTTACCAGCTCAGACAATTCCAGCACACTCATCTTTTCAATTGTCTGGATAATCTCGTCTTTACTCTTCTTCGCAGTCGTCATCTTTTATTCCTCCTTTACTTCTTCTGGCTTTTTCTTCCTAATCGCATCTAAGAGAAAAATCAAATTCCTCCCTAACCCCTGAAGTACTCCATAAAACCTAACAATAGGTCTCTGGAGGCTCAGGCATAATTGGGCAAGGAGCACTTCTTTCGAAGGTAACTTAGCTAAAGATTCCACCTCCTGGGGAAGGATGACGTGGCCTTCTAAAAAACCTCCCTTAATCTTTAAATTCTGGTGCTTGCGAGAAAAATCTACAAGAGTTTTTGTAGCAACAATAATATCGGTTTTTTCAACGGCAATAGCAGTCGGTCCCCGAAAGTACTCTATTAAACTCTCCAATTTGAGATTCTTCATAGCCAAGCGCGCCAGAGTATTTTTTACCACTTTGAACTCGCAACCTATTTTGTGCATCCTGTTCCTCAGATCAGTCATTTCTTCCACATTCAGTCCTTTATAATCAGTCAAGATGAAATTATTATTCGTTCTTAGCCTATCGGTAAGTTCGTTCACAAAAGCTTCCTTCTCTTTTCGTGCCATTATTTCCCCCAAACTGGAAAAAATTAAGCAAAAAAATTCGCCTTTTCAGGCGATAAAAAAACTTCCCCCAGACAGAGAAGTTTTATTTTTGCCCTTATCTAATCTCGGCAGGCAAGATTTAACCCGCAACAGCGGAGACCTACTGTCTTCGACCTATATAAATTGGCTTCCTAAATATGTAATTTTATATAAACTTTTAATTTTTGTCAAGTGTTTTTTTATTTTTTTCTATTTTTTCCCGTTTCCTCCCTAAAAAGGGGTCAGAGTGATTTTCTCGTTCCCCTTTGTTTCAAACCTTATGGAGGATATCCCCCGTCGGATGACTTCGGCGTTCGCGGGCTTCGGTCCTTCGGACCCCGGGGCGCTCACCGTCTCGCGCCCGTCTCTACCCGGAGCTCCTTATTCGTCGCTCCAGCGACCCCTCCTATGAATCAACGGAGAGGGTGAGATTCTCCTCGTCGCTCTCCCTTCCCTCCCTCGCTCCTGCGGCTGCCCGCTCACTTCCGCTCATCCTTCGCTCTTCCTCGGATGACCTCGGCGTTCGCGGGCTTCGAATCTCTCCTGTGAATCAACGGAGAGGGTGAGATTCGAACTCACGCTAGGCCATTAGACCTACTACAGGTTTAGCAAACCCGCCCCTTCAGCCACTTGGGTACCTCTCCGTTTCTTAAAAACCTTTATATTTCCTATATGATTTTCAAACTGCCTATTTTCCACCGCTTCAGTAGATTGCTCTGGTGTCCAAAAAGTGTCCATTCTGGACCCTAAAATCTCCATTGCCTCCCTTTTGTGAACAGGTGAAAGATGGGCATATCTTAGGGTCATATCAATCTTCTGGTGTCCTAAAATCTCCTTAACCGTTGCCAAATCGATTCCCAACATAACCATATAAGAGGCGGCGGTATGCCTTAAATCATGGAAACAGAAATCCTGAATATTGGCTCTTTTTACCACACTCTGAAAAAGTGTATCAATCCTTCTATAAGGTTTAGCCTGCTCATTACAGAAAACATATACGCCGTCTGTATTCTGATGACATTCTAAGAGCACCCTCTCCAACAACCCACATATTGGTATTTCTCTCATTCTTCCTGTTTTAGTGTGCTTTAGCAAAATAATGCCGTGTTGTATGTTCACATCATCCCACTTAAGATTTAATATTTCTCCCCTTCTCATTCCAGTCAAAAGGGCACACATAACAATTCTTCTCAAACATTCTGGGCAAGCATCAAGCAGTCTCTTAATTTCCTCATTGCTCAAATATCTGGTGCGAGTGTTGTCTTCTTTTAATAACCTGACACGCTTTACTGGATTTTCCGCCGCCTTATTGTTCTTTATTGCCCAGTTGAACATGCATTTGAGGCAGCCGACCTCTCTGTTTACTGTCGCCGGCGCTTTCCCTTCTTTAAGCCTTTTTCCCTTATATTCCTCTATCAGTATTGGCGTAATTTCAGTTAGCCGTTTGCCCCCAAAAAATCGTCTAAGATTCTCGACAATCGTAACGTCCCTATCATAGGAGAGTTTGTTATTTCGGGAGTAATTAAGAAAATCCTGGGCCATTTCATCAAAGGTAATTCTCCCTCCCTTATTGATATCCAGGAATTTCCCCTCAGCAATCTGGATTTTTCTCTTTTCCAGAGCAAGTCGGGCCAACTGTTTATTAGGCCCTACCTTCTCTCTCTTCCTTCTGCCGTGCACATAGTAATCTATGAACCAACTATTACCCTTTTTGCAAATGCCCATTTCCTTTTCTCCTTTTTAAATTTTACTAAATAGGATAGGTAAAGTCAAGTCCTGGACTTGGACAAATCTACTCCATTGACAGTATTTTCATCAATCCACTTGTCAATAGCCTTAAGGTCAAACTTTGTCAACCTTCCACATTTAACAAAAGGAATTCTTCTCTGGCTAACCCATGTATAAAGGGTGTGCTCTTTCACCCCGAGATATTCCGAAACTTCCTTAATGTTCAGAAGTCTTTTTTCCATTGGTCGCTTACACAATACCGTTTTTACTAAGATTTTGCCAATTCAAGTTGCCTAAATCTTTTGGATTTTCGCCTACCCCCTATTCCAGCCCTTTTGGGATTTTTTCCAAGCCTAAAAACGAAAAGAGAACAATTTTTACTATCACAATGTCTTGGAGCTTTTTGATTCCCAGCACACTGTATGCAATATTTCCTAATTGCTTTAACTGGAGTCAAGTTTTTCATTCTTTCTACACTTCCCATGCCATAGCCTACCTCTTTTCTACGGTTTTTCCTGCTTCTTCCTGTCGTCCATAAACTTGTGTCGCCGGCGCTCAAATTCCTCCTGAAGCTCCTCGTCAGTCATCCCGTCATAGATATTTTCCCCTTACTCTTCAGGAAGCCTTCCTGGAAGGGTTTAGGTTTTATCTGCAACTTCTCCAAGTCGTTTTCCAAGATCATCCTCCACTTTCCCACTGTCCATTACTATGATTTGCCTGAACCTTTCCTTTTTAGGTTTTATTTTTTGCCTAATTCCAAATTCATCGGGTAATTTTCTTTCAAGATATTTCAAGGCAAATTCAGGATTGCCATCTAATCCTTTTATTACTTCCTGGCGGGCTTTCAAAATAGGTTTATTTCTCAAAGCGGTTAATCTGTCAGATAATTCCTTATCTTTTTTCATCCAATTATAATAAGTATCTCTGCTTATATCGGCATAAAAACACATCTCCGATATAGTGCAATCTAATGATGCAGTAAGCTCTAATTTTCTGACAGTGTCATTATCAATTTTACTTGGTCTGCCAACATTTTTCTTTTGCTTCCTTTTCAATTTCTGCCTCCGCTTACTTATTCCAAGATTCCCCGATTTCCTCTTTTGCCCCTTCGACTATCTTCACTATTTCGTCCCGGGTAAGCTCTTGTTCTTCCTTCTCCTCAATTTTTATCCCTTCTGTCATTGCAAGCATATTTGCGACTTCCTCTTGGGTTAAGTCTTGTTTATATGCGTAGTAATTTTTGGGGTCGTGCTTCTTATGGTAGCGTTCAAGAAATTTCCAAAGCCTGTTATCGATTATGTGTTCTGCCTCTCCATTCTGCTGAAAGTATGCGATAACTTGTTCAGGCACAAATTGACGGGGAGAAAACAGGGGTTCGTCCCCTGATTGATAACCACCCGCTGGAGGAGGAATATCTGGCCTTATCTTTGTTGCCGGTGCTGGCGGCTTTGTGCCTTCCTTAAGCATAGTGAAAAATAGACCGACTGGATTCTTTGCACTGCTCTCTTCCTGGCAATAGCGTGCCAGGGCGATTACCTCATCAGGATTCTTGCCTTTGATTTGGTCTTTGACTTTATCGGTTTTGACTCTCCCCTTAAAAATTTGGGAAACGACAGCAGCAACATCCTTGTTGTTGTTGTTTCTTTTGTCTTTGTTGTTTAAGTCTTTGTACAAGGCACTCCCATTTTTGCCAGTTTTTAATTCTCTCTTATTTTCTTTGGGTTTTTCTTTACCTATGCCATTTTGACATAGGTCATTTTGACCTTTATCAAAGGTCGTTTCGACCTTTGTCATAGGTCGTTTTGACCTTTGCTTTGGGTCATTTCGACCTATATCCTTGACTGCCTTAAAGCTCCTTTCAAAAGTCCCGGGAATGGGATATACAACAATCCGGGCTCCGACTCCCCGCCGCCTTTGGTAGTCAATGCGCTTTACTTCTTTGAGATGTTCCAAATCTCTCTCAATTGCCTTTCTGCTCTTGCCTCGAATTTCTGCAAGTTCATCAATTAGAGTCTTGCACCACTGCCCATTATAAACTAAATAACCTATTACTTTTCCGTTAATTGTTGCTGTGGCAGTGCATTTATCTCCTAAGACTAACCACGTCAAGGTCGGGTCGCCCATCCTGGCAATATGCCCATTCTGGTATAAAGAATTATAAATGCAAAGGCGATATCTCTGCCTTCGCTTTTCCTTTTTGATTTCTAAATCGCATTGGTCTATTTTCTCGAAGATGTCGTTCATTTAAATACCCTTTTCGGGCGGCGGAAAAGGGTATTGAACCCGCCACCCGATTCTTTCAAAATCAGGAAGTTCCAGGCCTCGCCCCTAAAATCCTTATTCCGCTTCTCGTGGAAAAATTTCTTGCACAGGCACGCCTAAGCCGCGGGCCACCTTCTTTCTTATCTCTTCATTACCAGTCCAGCCATTTTCTAACATACTAATAAATGGCGGTGCAACGTGAATTTTGGCGCCCAGCTCGTATTGCGTGATTTTCTTTTTCTTTCTTATCTCTCGAAGTCGATTGCCCAAGGTTCCACCTCCTTTACATATCCTTGAAAATAAAAAAAAGGGCTATTGTCACCTTCCAAAAGAAGAGGCTTGACCTCTTCTTCAGAAGAGGAGTAACCTCTTTTTTGAAACGTGACAATAGCCCCCGTGTTTTACCCGTCAGGGCTACAAATATTTAGTCCTTCTGCAAGCTCGCTCCTCAAATTTCCCAACCTCATAGTTTATCCCGCCCTAATTGGTTGGGTGCGTACTAATAATATATTTTATTTTTTTATTTTTGTCAAGAGAAATCTATAAACTTTGTTCCCATCAAAATTTTCTATTTCTTTCCCAGGGCGACCTCACGACTTTTGAACAATTGCCAACCTGCATATAAAATCCAACACCAACATCCAAGCCATCCTAAATTCTCTTTTATTTTATCATACTTTGCTTGAAAGTAATCTGTATATATAAATAATCCGCCTTAAAGAAATTAGTAGAATTCAAGGCGGATTTTTTATATTCCTATAAAAGTTTATTACAACAAAAAATTAACAGCCTTTAACTTTTCCCATTGAAACTAAATATTCCTTAAATTTTTCCTCCGTAACAGGGCAATTAATAAAGTCTATAAGATATTTCTTTTGGGGCATGCATAATTCTCGTTTCATCTTTGCAAGCAAATCATCACCATATTCTTTATAGTTAGAACCATGAGAAACGAAAGTTGATATCCTCGTTTTCTTGCCCCCAACATAAAATCTAAAAACTCGATGTTCATTATTATCTTTTTTAAATCCTTTCCTCAATAAACCCGATTGTATCTTCCTACGAGGTAACTGTGTCATAATTCTATATAAGAATCATACAAGCTTAATAGTTCCTTTGCGTCTTCGGATAATTGTTCAGGTGAAGAGTTTTTGAGATTTCGATAATCAGCTATTATAAAATCTTCAAATTCTTTTAAAGCTTCCTCCTTTGAAAATCCTATTCCGTATTTGTTTAGTTTTTCATTTCCTACTAAGAGAACATTTGGATTTATACCTTGCTCCATAACCATCAGCAATGGCTTTTTGAGCCTATAATTGTAGCTTGTAAAAAATAGAAGATAAAAAACCGATTTAGAGGCACTACGGTATTCTTCATCTATATCATACGCTGGACTTGCAATAACTAAGGTTGGTTCTTCCGTAGAAGAGGCACTAACAAAATTGTCTGCTGGAATTCCTATTGAAACATCAGATTTTTTCTCTTCTACATAAACCCAATCAGTTTTACTTTCTTTCTGGAAGGAGAATTTATACAAAGGCTTTTTGTCTTTCTTGGCTAACGCCTCATTTTTAACGGCAATTGGCATATTAGCCTCCTATTGGTTCTGTATCCATAACCACCTTATATTCATCGCTAATAATATCTTCGAATATTCTCTTTGTGTGCTCATGTGATTTCCTTAGATAGTCACGAATTTTATCAGCCTTTAATTTCTCTTCGTAATAATAATCAAAATCTAATAAAATAAATTCTTTTTTAGGGGGACTGGGGACTTCAAAATAATGAGTCAATAATCTTAATTTACCTTCTCCAATCTTAACAACAAAAGTTGTATGAAATAATTCAAATTTATCTGATTCCAAATTTTGGGGTAAATGATAACCAAAATTAAGATATTTCTGTATTGGTATACATCCATCAATTCTAACTATAGGAATGTGATTTATATATCTTAAACCTGTTCTATTTAGAGAAGTTATATTATAAAGTTTAGTAAATAATTGAGTATAATTAAGACAATCTCCTTCAAATTTCGCAAATCCTTCATATTTATTAGCGTGAAAAGAAAACCTGTTTATAGAACATCTGATTATTTTCTTACCATCCAAACTTTTAAATTCATAGCTCTTTAAAGCGGGAGATTCCCCCCTAACTATTGGGACAAATATCTGAGGGTAGTCTTTTCTTATTTTTTCATAAAATCTGTCTCTTTGACATTCAATGGATAACTCGGCAGGAAACCTTATTTCAAATACGGCTTCTATTAAAGGAGGATTCTTGTATAATTTACTCATCTTTTTTTAGTATATCATAATATATTTTTTCTGTCAACATCAAAAAATTGACATACACATTTTACTTCTTAATAATCAAAGACATAGACAATCAAGACTATTTTCAGAATCTCTGCTTAAGCTACTCAGTCTCAGTCTGGGATATCTCCCAGAATCAGGGTTGGAGAGGCGTAGATGAGAGTGGACCAGAGTTTTTGGAGTGTGAAAACCGGTAAAAATGAGTAAATCGTGTTACGCAAATCTTTAAAATCAGCTATATTACTTGGACATGAGCCTATCTAAGTTCACACATAATTTAAATTATGTTAACTTTTACGTTATGGCTCCCTAGGTGGATTTGGGGTGGGTGTGTGAGGTTGAAACGGTTCCCTGGAGTTAACACTATGTATATATGCTCTAAAGATAGTCTGTAGTCTATAGTCCTAAGTACAGAATATATTAACTAATAGTATTATTATAAGTTAACCTTTAGCTCTAATAATAATCCAGATAATACTAATTACCACAAATAGACCTATAATCCAGGATTTAAAGTAGAATGCACTCCAGATTAAGAATAAGAGCCAAAGTATTCTAACTACTGCCAGACCTTTAATTACCGGTTTTGTCATTTCGGGTTTTAAGAGTTTAAGATAGTTAACACTTACCCTAACAGCTTGCTACGGATTTCTGTTCCCCCTACGCAATTTGGAGAATCCCGCTTAAATAGTCTCTATTCAATTGTTTGCGTGGGGTCTTTACTCCAATTCTAAGTGTCCAAAAAGTGTCTATTAAAATGTACAAACGGGCATAAAATTTTTGAGTGTCATTAGCGTGTAGAGCCGCCTCAAGAGGCTTGCATATTTACGTTCTACGGGGCTTTTTGGGGGTAGTTAAGGTGTCCTAACATGTCTTTTTCTCTGTGGCTGACTATATACTCAGGTAGAATTCTCTAATGATCCCTTTTACTTAGGGACTTCGCCTAATCTATCTACCTCGGTAAGGAAGTCCTTTAACAAAAGAGCTGATAAAATTATCTGATTCGCCTCGGTTATCTTCCTATGCATTTTATTGTTTGCTTCTATCCAAACTACACCATCTAATATCGCCATCCCAACACAATTATTTTTTTCAAAAGCAGCAATTCTCAGGGCATCCTCAAATTGTGCCATCTGATGTCCACCATAGTCTGTAAGAAATTTTGCTTCTCCCAAAAAGAAATGTATTCTACCTGCCTTAGCAATAATATCTATACCTTTCTCTATATCATATCCTAATTTACTTTCCGCGTATCTTTTTAGGCTAGCATCACTACCCGCTAGAAAACATACTCCTTCATAGGTTTCAAATTCCCTCTCTCCTAATATAGGAACTCCTATCGTGGGTATCCATTTCCCAAAAAGTACCCCAATTTGTCTATTAAATTCCTTAGGTTCTATTATTCCTTTCACCATTGCCTCGAATCCTATGGAATATATTTGCTCTGCTATTCTCCTTACAGTCTCAGGATTCTTTTTAATAAATGCTCCTCTTTTCCTTCGCAAAAAAGCAACATACGGATCCTTTATCGGAAATTTATCAAACTCCAACAATTTCCATATTAATTGTTCATTATTCTGCTCATCAAAAATCTTTTTCAATTCCTCCTTTGCTCTTTGACTTAACTTTCTTTCTTCAGTCAGTGTCACAGGATAAATCGCCTGTAGTTTATCTAGATAACCATCAGCATTTGCAAGATCAACACTATCTTTTATCCATTTATTCATACTTTTAACCCTTTTTCTTTAAGAACTGTGAAGGCTGATACATTCTTTTGTTTTTTTAGGCGTACTTCTGAAATTTTGATCGCAGCTTTGGAAGTATCTATCCCAATCCAGTGTTTCCCTAAAATCTCAGCCGCTACGAGTGTGGTCCCGGATCCACAAAAAGAATCCATAACTATGTCACCTAAGTTAGAAGAAGCATTTACTATCGTCTTTAACATGTCTAAGTTTTTTTCTGTGGGATATTTTGGATATGGAGGGTCTTTAAATTCCCAAATATCTTGCATTTTTTTCCCATTCACCCTTGCCTCATCCGCATAGATTATCTTTCTTGGATTCCCCGATTGAGACCATTCAATCAATCCCTCCCCGTCCAATCTCGTTAATTCTTTAGGTGAACACCTCCAATGTCGCCCAGGTGGCGGTTTTAGCCCTTTCCACTCTTTACCAGTATCCCCATTTTTAGTCTCCCCCGGGGCGTGCAGGGGCGTTGTCGTATAGCACCTGCCATCTCTATCAACCTTCGGAAACAACCTAGCGATTTCTTCTTCTCCCATCTTTTTCCTTGGTTCATTCCATATATAGTTTTTTGTCTTAGAATAAAACAGAATCATATCTTTTATATTACCATAGCCCTTTCTAGCAAAATTTTTTGGGCTGCATTTTATCCTAGTAATATCATTTATAAATCTATTTCTCCCAAAAACTTCATCCATTAAAATCTTCATATAATGCCCCATTTTTAAATCAATATGTACATATATGGAGCCTTCATCTGATAATATTTCTCTCATTAAGATAAGTCTTTCTTTCAAAAATTCTAAATACTCTGTTCCTATCACTGTATCGTGATAAGCTATTTCATCATTCAAACTTCGGCTTATCGTAGCTGTTCTGTCTTCGCTTCCACTAAAAGACTGATTTGTCGCGAAGGGTGGATCAATATAAATAAGATTTACTCTCTTGTAGATATTCTTGTTATTTAGAAGTGCCTTTAATATTTTTAAATTGTCTCCCAGGATCAATAAGTCATCCCAATTATCCAATATCCTGTGTCCGTGGTGAGATACCTTCTCAAACTCTACATTTGGTATAGAATTTATTAAGGAATCTATGTTCTTCGTATTTACATCTAACACCTGTTCTAGATTCATTTTCTTATCTTTTAATCCCCGTAAAAAAAAGCAGTAAGACTTAACACCAATCCTACTTTTGTCTTCAATCCTTCTTTAGGGTTCTTCTGCTTATGATGTCGGTAATATATATGTTTCCATACCAACACCTCTTTACCTAACTAGACCCTCGAAATTAACCAAATAACTATGATTATCGCTGAAATGATGAGGCCCACGATTAGCATTCTTGTATAATAGGAGTGTAGTTGATGCATTTATAAGCCTCTAATGGGGCGTTCCTTGGTAGCGTCAAGAGGACAAGCCTCTTCAAGGAGAGACCCCGAGATATACGACGTTTTGCGATAGCAAAATGTCCAGAAGGGCAAGGGCATTAGCCCGTAGCGTATATGCTGTGTTATAAGTGGCGCAATCTATTGCTTTATAATCCATATTTACTAAACTCTTCCTTTGGTATAATCTTTATTCCATTCATTAACCGTATAGAAAAAATGTGGATTTGGTAATCTTCTTTAACTGCAGTATGCTTATATTTTTTATCTGTTTTTCTGATGAGAATTTTCGTGGTCTTTCCAATCTCCCAGCATATAACCTTTGGAAATTGTGATGGTTTGTGTCCATGAGGAATGTAATTATAGAATTTACTCTCAATTTCAATTGGGGCATAACGCTCTTGATCGCTTTGTTCATCTTCTTGAAAATGAGTAATCAAATCTGGCCCACCTTTTTTACCTGAACCTACATACCCCAATGTTTGAAACTTTTTGAATGGAAGTGCATTTAAAGCTTCTAATTTCCATAAAAGACACAGCACATCACTTTCATATTCTGGCTCCCTTGATAATAGAATTGGTTTTTCTGATTCAGAGTGTTGATAGATTACCCATTTTTGGTTTTGTGACTCTAATTTTTGTTTCGTTATCCCTAATTCTCCTGCACTAGCAACAGCTTTTCTCCTCTCTTGTATCCTTCTAAACTTTAAATACTCATCCGAAGATTCAATCTTTTCAAATATTTCTGCTACTGCTTTTTTGAAAAGGTCTGTGGCTTCTGAGTCAACTAAACCACTTCGAGAAATATTCATTTCTTCCTGAATCTGATCACACTCAACAATGAGACAACAGTTGTTCACTCCCGGACGCGCAGTCCTTAAACTTCGGCTCCCATACTCTTCCATGTCCAAACCAAAATATGGAATTCCTTTTACAGACAGTATAAGCCCTGTATTCATTTGATTCTTATCCAATCCATACTCTTCTTCATCCCAAGTATAAAATCCTTTCATGCGAACAGAAACACTTCTGTTTGTCCCACTCTTTGTGACTGTCCTATGTTCATCAATGAATACAGTCCCCTCTTTACTTTCTTTAAATTTCAATTCTATAAATCCAAAGTCAATTTCCTCCATCTGCCCCAGAACTGAAAGAAAGATTTTCGGTTTATTCTCTCTTTTACGGGTAAATCCAATAAAAGTACGATGTAAAAAGAATTTCTTAATTTCCTCAATACTAAAAGGCCTTTCTTTCCGATGGGGTGGGTGACCGAATACTTTTATTGAAGTCCCTGTTTTTCTTCCTTCTTCAGGTTCATACATAAAGATTTTCGGTTTTGGAATAAGCTTTCTTTCTATAGAACTCCACGGTTCATTTATATCGACTTTAATAGCGTCGCCTGAACCACACCAAGTATTGATCTCAATCATTCTCGATTGGTATGCTAATTTCGAGCCCAATCCCTTCCAAGAGAATTCGTCTGACTTTATACCTACTATTGATGATAAACCTAATCCTAAAAATCTATCAAGCCGTCCTGGAAGCATTTTTTCACCCGTATAATTCATTCCACAACCGTTATCTATAACTTCAAATATATGGCCTTCCTCATCTACGGTATACTTGATCTTTATCTCTGTGGCTCCAACCTCTTTGGCTCCTGAATTTGAAATGAGTTCTCTTAAGAGAGATAAAGGATGAGACCTCTCCTTTATCAACTGTTTCATCAAAGCAACTTCCTGTATAATTAGGTCAACATCCTTACCTTGACTCTTTATAAAATCGCCTAACTTTACCATTTTAAGCCTCCTTCTTTATATGCTTATTGCACCATTTCATATAACTATTTATATCCGAACTGATCCAGATGTACTCACAAATTGGCACATCACCCACATTGTTGTGGACATTATCAATTGTTGTATTAAATACCTTAAATTAAAAAGCGGGGCGACCTCACACTCCAGAGCTTACTCATTTTTAAGTACTATAGCACAAAAATTAAGATTTTGAAAGATTTTTTTGCTCTAATTAGCAAAAATGCTAATTAGAAGGCTAATTTTGGGACATAAAATTTGTGCCTCTGAAGGTGGGGTTATTCGGCACTTTCAGAAGGGAGTTTACCGACACATTGGCGGGCAAGCCGAATCTTTTCCCGCCCTCCCGAGCGGTTTTGGTGCTCGGATTCCAGCCCTGCGGGCTTCCATTTCTTGCGCTCCGAACCCGCTCCCCCCTTAACTTCATCAAGAACATTATTGGAAAGGTACGTTTAATGGGATGTTGTTATCTTGTTTTTTGAGAACGCTAGTGCGCAGCTGCGCCGATTAGGCGTCGGGCTGACGCACCTTGTTCGTCTTACGTTTCGATTCCGTTTTCGTCCACCAAAAAAGCCTTCAAGTGAATAGCCCTAATAGCACTACTGGCAGGCAATTTACGATCCAAAAGCCTTCCCGCTAGCTCTACTGACCTCGAGGGCCACAAGTTTACATAGAATTGCATCGGAAGATGTGGGATGGGAGTTGGCTCCCAATTGAACCGCTCATGCACGAGCCGATCGTCGACGAACCATCGGATTGCCGCGGGAGACCATTCAACTCTATAGCGATGGAAGTCCTCGGACGCATCAAAACCAAGATCAATGAGGACTGGCGTACCTCTGTACCCATATTCAAACCTCGCCCCTTCGCCTCCTGGGTTATAGTACACATTCAACAGCAGCTTGGTTGTATCCTTGCCAAGAAGCTCAATATCGATCTCTTGGCGCGGGGAATTTCGGTGTAAAAAGACTCCCGTTACCACGCCCGGGGCATTCGCCGGTCTAATTTCAGCCTCGAATCGACCGTACAAGAACCTTTGGCGGCTACAAATCGAAGCAGAGGTATAGTCCCGCACGCCCGAGCGCTCCTTATTCAGCGTTAATCTTGCAGTACCATCATCCGTAATTGAAAAGTTGGATGGGTCGAAAAGCGCCAAATTGCTCGGAAATGTATCGTCGCGCAATAGCCAGAACGAACTGTCGAGCTTGCGAAACCGCTCGCATACCGTTATCGAATCCTCATCAGCCATCGCTTCAAAATTACCCCCATCGGTTGGAACCCCGGTCCAGTTTCTGTTTGAAATAGCGATCCAAGGTGAGGAGGCATCGAACTTCAACCTATTCATTCGAGGAAAATGGTCCCGGCCGTCCTTGATGTTGCCCAGAGAAAGTCGGCGTTGCATTCGGTCGACGAATGCCGGGTATTGACTAGTGGGCGGAACACACTCGAGAAATTCGCAAATAGACTTCCATTTGTCCGATGCCTGCGCAGGCAATATTAGTAAATTATCTGACGATTGCCGAATCCGACGAACTAATCTGTGAATATTGCGCAGGCTGCCCCCGTCATCTGGAGCTTCACGTTCATTTAATATTTCCTGATTCAATTCGGCTAAATCCTTTTCGGTATTTACCGTAACAATGAACCTAGCGTTGGGGTACTCCTTCGCAAATTCGACGTAATGCTCATCCAACGATCCAACATTAACGTATACATCAAATACTCGCCCCTTCTTGTTGCAAAAGAGGTTCTCACGTTCGGTCATCGGCAATTCGTTAACGTCACTGCAGCAGCGGTAGCCCAGCATTGAGAGCGCCATAGCAAGCGAGGTCAAGCCCGTACCATGCTTGCCAACAGCAAATACAGGCCTCTTCAATGGTTTCGTCTCAAACGGTATTGGCTTCTCCTTTTTCAGAATCCCTATCTTGGATAGAACAGGCAGAATCGAGTATGAGTTATCGGATCGATGGTCCAATCTTTGATTAATGACGGATTTTGAAGTTGCGAACACATTGAGTTTTTCAAATTTATGATTAATCCATAGATCAATGGGTCCACGAACGGGTAGGAGGCTCAAGAGGTTACGCGCCCCACTCTTAGATAAGACGTATCCGGAGAGGTGCCACAAGCCACGATACGGTCTAAAGACAAAGCCTGATACGTCAGATTTTTGCGCCCTAGTCTTTGCCTCTTTGTAAGACAGATATAGGACGTCGAAGGGAGGCGAGTATCCATGCGCATCTCCCAGATCTTCCCATGCTTGGTCCGTAAATTGAGCGAAGCCGCGGTGAAAACAAACATCGTCCTCAAGAACCAACGTGTAGCCATGTTCGCCTGAGGCTATCCGTTTCCATACCTCGATATGCGAAAGTGCCACAGCCACCTCTTGGCGTGTCATTTGAATACGTTGATCAATGTTTATCCGAGCTGTCGATATAGCTGGCTGTGGTTCCACATACAGCTGGTCGGCAAGCGAGTAGTGGGTCTCGATTACCGATTCGCTAGGAGATCCTGCGTAGTCTTTTGCGTCAATTGCTGGAAAACGTCTCGTTAATTCAACTAGAGGCGTGCCGGAGCCGTCGTAAATCTGTTGCAATTCTCGTTGCATTTGGCTCCATCGGAGAGCTCGTCGGTCTAAGTTGATGACATATATTTGTTGGATCGTTTCATATGACTGGTCATTCGCGCGACCAAATGACTTGCAGACGGGTTTGGTGGCTATCCACCGTCCGCTGAGCGCAAGGCGATATGCCAACCGGAAAAGCAATCCTGGGTAACTAAAATCGTTCATTCGTAAGAGGCTCCTTGAGTCGGTTACTGCATGAGGAAGTATATCGACTAACCTCCTTCCGCATAATCATTTTCGTTTGAGAGCCTCCAATTCCTTACGTCATTACGATAACTCAAAGGCCAGGGACTTATTGACGTGGATTCCCAGTCAGACAGGATTAAAAAGTCTTGAGCTTCGCCAGCCAATTCTTTGGAAATGGCATGTCTAACTAAGCTAGCGGTAAGATTCCCTGGTCCGGTCGTGGATTGGATTTCTGGTCTCTCTCTAGAGTTTATTAGAATGCACGTTGCCCTTTCGAGCGCAAGGCGGATTATTGGATGTCCAGCCGGAGCGATTATAGGGTTATTGTTGAAATAGAATATCCAATTGGGCGAATATAGTCGATCTTTCATGAAGACATTAGGGTTGATCATTGCTCCGGTTTCGATATCATAGCAAAGGGGTTGTAACTTTAATCTGTTATCATCAAAAAGGTGGTTGAGATCCATTCCTTGATACATTTCATCCGCGTCGACGTAGAATCCGCCACTCGACAAGATATAGCAAAGTCGAAAATAGTCGCATCTCATTGCCGGGTGATAACAGCAATCAAAGGCTTCGACGTGAGTAGATCCAAAATGAGTGAAAATGAAGCGTCTGGCTTTTCGATCATCAAATATCAACCTAGCAAAGCCGTGAGGTGCAAGTGGTTTCCAAGTATCAAGGCATTCTTGCACATCTCTGGGCATTCGGCCCAAGTTGTCCCAAAATTGAACAATTACCTTCGGTATGGTGCTCCTAGAGCGTAACGGTGGCGCTGGTAAAGATTGAGGAGTTTGAACGAGACTGCGGACGTAGCTGGAACGAGAATAATCATCCTCTGCGCAGCCTATTGGATCGTTGAAGAGATGACACATCGACTCACCGTTGGATCTAATGGATTGCGATTTCAGTAGCTGCACGCCTGTACTTTTAGACGAAAAATTAATATGCGACTGTCCTTTTTTACGAAATTTTGATATTTCGCTTGTTATTACCTAATTTAAATCCTAATCTAAATTTTAGCATTCCAAAAACAAAAGGGTTTTTAATATATTTTAAAGCCATATTTTTTGTTTTATCGAATTTGCATCATTCCTGTTTGCATAACAGTTTTCAATTAAGTGAGTTACATTATTTCAGGAGTACCATATCCCAGTAAAGGATACTAATATTTAATGTTTTCTTTCCTTACAGCAAACCATGTTCACCAAAACTGTAGTAAGTATCATCACCTATAATAATGTGATCATGAAAGCCAAAACCCACGCCCCGTTAAAAACCTGGAGTAACACAAATCCCAAAGCAAGTAATGTCGCTTCTACCATCATGAATAGCGTTCTATAACTTTGAAGCAAGGAATTCTCCATTGAGAAAGCTTGCCAACAAATTTGAAGACTATCTTTGTTTTCCATTTTATTTAAACCCCCTTATTTTTAAAAAATTTTGTTACTAGGCTATAAAATTTTCCTTGAAATTCCACTACCTTTAAAATAACATAAATAAAATAAGGCTAAAAAATCATAAACCTATTTTATGAAAAAATATTTATAATCCTTTATAATCAGATTTTTAAGTAATCGGGAGCTTTCCCCATCAATAATTGGACATCTCCAGATGGCATATAAATTTTAGCTTTTGCATTTTCTGGATCTCCCGTTTTAGATAGTAATTCATATTCCTCAAGTTTCTTCAAATGAGAATAGAGAGCCTGAGAACTTCTGAAATTAAATTTGGCAAAATCTTTGGGTCGAAACTTCCTTAAGGATACTGCAGCCTCCAATATTTGCATTTCAGTTTTAGTCAGATAAAGCCTCTTAATTCGCTCATGCGAAATAATCCTTAATAAATTAAATGCCTGTTTATTTGTTATTGTTGTGGCGGATGGAAATTCCGTTTTAAATTGAAGCATAAGGTCAGTTGCTCGCTTAAATAAATAACGTATTTGACCTTTTGAGAGTTCATAGAGAAGTTTTATTATTCCATCGCTCAATGGCGAATGTATCTCAGGACTAAGTCCTAGTTTCTCTATCCGTTTATTTATAGCTTCAAGAACTTCTTCTAATTTAAGAGGGCCTATAATAATCGGACGTCCACTAAACATCTCGCTTAATCTAGGAGCATTGATTTCTAAAATTGAGAAAAAACCTCTACCGGCTATCAGTGTAGACCAATATCCTTTTTGTGTCAAAAATAGATCCCTAATTTCATTTAGAAAATTTATTACAAATCCTTCTTCTAAGATATCGATATTATTTATCGGGACAAAAATTCCTTCAAAGCCTAAGCTTTTGACAAAAGTGTAGGCGTCAGCTACTGCATTAATCAGAGATTGTGTAACCACAGCAATGGGTTGCGTCACAGTTGTAACAGATTGCCATCCTACTTGTCCACTAAAACCGTAAACCCCCCCTCCCACAGAAAATCCTGTTCTCGAATCAATCTGTTGATTAACTAAGCTATTTATATATTGGAATGTCTCTTCTTTTTCAATTTCCTTCTTAATTATCTTGAGTGAAAAAAGAATATTTGACAAGACGGATAAAATAAAATCTGCTGTTGTCATGTCCGAGCGAAGTTGAATGGTCTGAAAAGATGGCAATAAATAAGGAGCATCCGGATATAGTTTTTGCCAAAAGTTGCGTTGCTGAATATTTATAAAGCTTGTTTTACCTACACCAACATCTCCCTCCACAATCATTATTGCTCTGTCACCAGTGGACGCGTTAATTTTTAATTTTTCACCTTCTCTAACTCTTCCAACAAATAACTCATAATCCTCTTTACTCGTTGAAAGTGCTAAAGGATTATATGGATTATCCCTAAAACCAAAATTTTGCCATATACCCATTGCACGCCTCCTTACCTCAATTTTTGATTATACTATCAAACTCAATTCCATAAATCAAGATATTGCTCGAAAATTTGTTACCATTTTTAACCGCAACTCCGCCAAAATGCGATAAATTCCGATAAACTTCCATTAAGCTATTTTTCATTTCTTTAATTGCTTTATTGACCAAATTATAGAACGAGCAAATAAACACAAAAGATAAGGAATAAACAAGAGGTAATAGTGTTCAGAGCAGCCCTTAAAAGGACTGTATCCCTTTTTAGCGTCCATTCTTACCTTTTTTATCCCTTCAAAATTCCATTCTTCTTCCATATCAAAAATTGTGCCTAGCTCCTGACTTTTGTTTTTCTCACCCACAGTGGGTTTCGGGCTTATAAATTTCCTCCAACAATAGTAATCATCTAGAGTATAGAGAACTAGACCAACAAACAAGAATATGACTAATAATAACCATTCTCTTGCAATAGCTTTTTTGACCTTCATTCTTTCCTTCTTTCTTTTAAGAAGCGTTCAAGGATGGTGTCCAAAAAGTGTCCATGAGAAGTACAAATTGGTGTATATTGGTGGATAGTGATGGATACCTTTATCGTCGATGTCTGGATTTCTCGTCAGGGATTTTTCGCTTTAGCAAACCCGCCCCTTCAGCCACTTGGGTACCTCTCCGTTTAGAGGCCTGAATTAAAGATAAAATGGTAATTGTCGCTTTATTTATACCAGATTTAATTGTTTTTGTCAATAATAAGAAACCACCGGAGGATAGTCCCCGGTGGTCAATTTAAACTCACCAGTCTGTCCGATATAAAAGAGAAATACTCCAATTTTATACTTTGATTACCTGGTTGGAGAGGCTTATCCAGGACTTCACCTGGTTCCTGCCGTGCTGTTTAACCCAGTATAGAGACTTGTCTGCCCTTTCCACCATCTCCTCGGCACTTATATCCTTCTCATAAATAGAAATCCCGATACTCAGGGTCAGATGGAATTTGCCATTAACTACTTTAAAACGATGCTTTCCCATACTCTTCCTGATTCTTTCAGCCGTCCTAAGAGCCAATTTTTCATCCACTCCAGGCAAAATTATGGCGAATTCCTCTCCTCCATAACGAGCAACCGTATCGATGTCGCGAAGGTCTTTTTTAAGAATCTCAGCAACTTTCACTAAAGCTTTATCCCCCATGGGATGCCCGTAAGTATCATTGAACTGCTTAAAATGGTCCAGATCCAACATTAAAAGAGCTAAAGATAAATTTTGCCGCTCAGCTCGAGAGATTTCCTTCTCCAGACATTGATAAAAGAACCAATGTACATAAAGGCCGGTCAAACCATCTATAATTATTTGACGACCGTAAGTAATATTGGCAACAATTATTGCCGCCTGGCTGGCAAGCGTTTCTATTATCCCCCGGTATTCTCGTAGATAATTTCTTTTAAACCTTTTAGAATTTAAAAGAATTACTCCTACATTCCGATTTCTGTAAGTTAGGGGAACGAGTAAGAGAGAAGAGGGGTTGACAGGTTTCTCCTTGAACAGTAATAAATTCTCATACGTAGAATCTTGCAAAATCTCGGCTGCAGAGATGGGACTTGTAATTTTTGTTATTTCAGCAAAAACAGGGCCGTCTTTACTAAACCTGAAGTCCCCGGGGAGGTCGGGCTTAACACCTACACCGGTTCCTAAAATTAAGTCACCTGTTTTATCTTCAATGGTTAATAATGCCCCTGACTTTGCTTCCACTGTATCCATGAAAGCCTTAAGAATAGTGTCCAGAATTTCTCCTTTATGCTCAGTAGTAGTGGCAGTCTTACTAAGATTTTCCAGTAGTTTCAGGTTCTTATCCGACGATTCCCGCTTTTTTAGAACCCGTGCCTTATATGTAAAGAACACTCCCGCAAGTATACTGCCCAAAAGAAGAAAAAGTGTAACCTGTTTCGGCGTAATCGGAGCCCTCTTTTCAGAAATTCTTATAGGCAATCCCTCAGGTTCTTCTGATTTCTCTTTGGCAATTTCTCTTTTAATTACTTCAATATCCTGAGCTATCTTGGATATCTCCTGACTTATTAAATCACGAACTATCCTGGGTATCTCTCGGCTTACGGGCCTTTCTGGCTCGCGTTTCTCCTCTTTACTTATAACTTCACCCTTTACCTCCTCGATGCCACTGGTTTCTTTTCTAATCTTTTGTATGTATTCTGTTGCTTCACGATTTCTTGGATTCAAATCCAAAACCTGCACAAACTTGTCCAGGGCAACTTCATAATTCTGCTCCTGATAATCTTTAATAGCCTGATTGAGAAGTTCCTGTTCTTTTCTTCTCTTAAGTGCATCTTTTGTCCTATTCATGTATTTCAGGGTTAATTTATTATTTCGATTTAATTCCAGTGCTTGCAGAAAATTTTTTAGGGCGAGCTCATAGTTTTCCGTTCTATAATACTGGAGACCCTGTTCAAAATAGTATTTCTCTCCCTCTGACCCTAAATTTTCTGAATGGACAGGCTGAATAGCAAGTGAGAAAAACAGGAACATAAACAGAAAGATATTACTTATTAATTTCATTACGCTTCTCCTTTGGGAAATGCTCTTTTATACCCCTCTTTAATTGGACCGACTGGACTATTCTGTATCCTTTCCCTGTCAGCGTATCTGGAAGGTTTTCTCTGTTATCTTTTTAGGCATCAACTGCGAAGAAGTTCGCTCTCTATAAGGGAGGGATAAATCCTTTTTTGGCTTTGTACTTCTTCGATTACTTTGACCAATTTCTCTATGTCCAGGAAAGGCTTATATAAACAGGTGTAAGCTCCTTTCCTTAGTAAATCTGCCACAAGCCTCACCGAAGAATAGTCAATCATCATTACCACTCGTATATCTGGTTTAATCTTTTTGACTGTCTCCAGGATTTCTATGCCCTCCACTCCTGCCCTCCCTGTATCCAGAAGCACAACATCAAAATCGTTTTCCTGGACCATCTCAATTGCTTCATCTCCATCTTTAGCCACTAAGGCACGGTACCTTCTCTCCATCAACATATTCCTCAAAGCCTCCCGGTCTTGTGCCTTATAATCAACTATCAACACTGAGGGTGCCTCAAGGATAGACTCAACAGTGTGGACAAGCTCTTTCACATTGAAGGGCTTATTCACCACAGCTTCTACTTCTGAGTCCAGAATCTCCGTCATTTCTTTCTTCTCACTCACAGAATTCACTATTATTACTGCCATAGACGGGCAGAGCCTCTTCATTACCTTAAAATCCCATACGCCACTTACTCCAGGCAATTGGGCAGGCGTAATCAAGACATCGAAGTTTCTCTTCTTTAAAAGCCAAATTGCCTTATCTCCATCTTCTACCATACTCACATTATAGCCCTTCCGCTGGAAAATTTTCTCCAGAGGTTGTACAAGGTCAATTTTATGGTCCACAATCAGGATATTTACATTCTTCATCTCTTCCCTCCTTCCTCTCTCTCCATAAGGAGCTGATTTGCTTCTTTCATCTTGCTTAGTGCTTCGTTATTTTCTGGATTTAATAATAAAATTTCACCGAATTTATCAATTGCCTGGATATACTGTTTCTGGTTGAAGTAGTCCATACCCTCTTCGTAAAGGGAAGCGATTGTTGCCTCTTTCTCTTTATCAATTATAGCTTTCTCTATTTCCGGTTTTCCAAAATAGAAACCAACACTAAACTGATGTGTGTCTCCCAGAATGTTATGAGGTATATAAGCATAATCTAAGCGTAAATCCTCATCCTTCAAACCCACTCCAAATCTGAACTCATCGTCTATCCTGGAGTCAAATTTTCGTCCAATTCTCAATGCAAGATTGTTCCCCAACCACCATTCGGCACCTAACCCAAAATAGATGTCCCTATTCTCCGATTTGTTAGCGTCTAAAGTTAATATTACCGGATAGGTGGGGAACAAGTTATACGCCAATCCAAACTTCCAATTTAGAGGCAAACTCGCAGATTGTGTAATGAATCTTATTTTTGTCCCCACGTTCTGGATATTGAGCCCTAAGACCAAATTGGGTATTCCGGTCTTGTAAAGGGCTCCCAAATCGAATGCAAAAGCATTGGCATCCTCATTCTCCAGTTTCTCACTGATAAATTTAAGATTTAATCCCGTGGAGAGTTTATCAGTTAATTGTCTACTATAGGAAAAGGCGAAAGCGAGATCGTACACGCTAAACTCACCTGTGGGATTACTTGCGTCGTCACTGCCCTCAATACTTTCTGCACCTAAATAGTAAACACTGAGGGCAAAAACCGAATCGTTAAATAGATGGCTATAACCGAAAAAGTAGTATCCAATGTCTTCAAACCATCTGTTATATGTAAAACCGGCTTCCTGTCGCCTCAGCTGAACAAGCCCGGCTGGATTCCAGTAAATTGCACTAATATCATCGGCCAGCGCTACATAGGCTTCACCCATGGCAAGGGGACGGGCTCCCACTCCTATTTTAAGGAAGTCTAATCCCGTAGTAGAGGCAACGGATGGACACCGTTGCCCAATCAAAAACATTACCAGAATAAGACTTAAAGTTACGATTTTTTTCATTGACGTTTTTCGGTTTCTCATCTGATAATTACCACTTTTCCCGTCTGGTTCCCCTTAGCACTCTCAATGCGATAGAGATAGAACCCACTGGATACTTTATTCCCTTCACTATTTTTTACGTTCCACTTTGCTTCCCCGGCCTCTTCTTCAAGAGTTGCCATTATCCTACCTTCAATATGAAATATTTTCACCGACGCACCTGAGGGAAGGTTAGTAAATGTGATTTCAGTGTGACCCTCACTCGGTTTAAAGGGATTAGGATAAACTTTGATAGAAGGAGAAACCGGCTCGGGAGGACCCGGCTCAGGACAAATCCCTTCTGTCTCGTAAGATATTACCAATTTGGGCCGGTAGGATTCCCACTCCAATTCACTGGAAAGAAACCAAACTGCCTCATTCTCACAATTATGCTCCTTAAGCAAAAACCCGAAGTTAACGTATTTTCCTTCCAACCAATCCTTTATTGTGCGCGTCACGTCCCAGGAAACCCACCCGTAGGCTCTGCCGATAAAAGATTTCGCATTCTCTAATTCCGAATCGAAGTCGCCCCCTGGCGCCCTCCAATTGCGCTTCTCTATACTCTGGTTCCAGGTTGCTTCTTTGTCCTTCCAGAAACCCGTAATTTTATGTACATAAATCACTCTCTTCTCATAGAAATAGTAGTCCTCTGCCAGACAGAGTTGTAATTCCGCCGAGGAAATAATTGCATCAGGAGGAATGGACGTCAGATCGAACCGAATCAGTATGCGTTTAGTATCGCGCTGCCCGAGACCCATATTTTCTTTGCTTCCAAAGTTCTTCATCTCGTCTCCAAGACCCTTGGAAATATGACTATCTCGTGACTTCTCCGGTCCTGGCTGAATGATGTGTTTTTTGGATTGTTTGGCATGTGAGTGGGTAAAATTGCAAAATATTACCACAACACAGAATACCAAGAAAGATAGTACCTTTATTCTATTTCTCATAGACTCCCCATTTTCTTGCCGAAAAAAAACCGATTTCTCTATCCAGCCCTGCCGGATAGTAAAATCGGTTATCAAGAAACTCTTTGGCAGCTCGGCTGGCATCCAAGCCCCGTGGCTTTGTGTCCCCCGATTGTTCCCCGATTATTCGGGAGTTACCTTTTCGGAGTTTCCAATATGTTTACTAAAACTTCTTAAAATGCAAAATCCTAATCTCAAACCTTCTCCCTGCCGCCGTAAAGAGGATAATCGGAAAGACCTTTACCATTTAGATATTCCTCAATGCCGGCGCAGGTTAAGCAAATATAATATCCGTCCATTTTCTTTACAAAATATTTGGAAAATTTCCCTGTGCATCTTTTGCAATAGAAAAGTTTTCTTTTTTTGTTCTTCTTCATTTTTTTGCCTTAATTCAAACCCCCGCGGGAAGGCGAGGATTAGGGTAAAGGTTAAATGTAGAATACCTTCTACATACCTTCTACCTACTATCTACTATAATTTTACTGGAATTCTTCATTTTTACAATGGGTCGACCGTATAATTTTCTGAAATTTTTTGTAAAAAAAAAGACCCATTAAAAAATGGGTCTTTGAGGTAAACTTACGGAATATTACTTATAGGAACAGAACAGAATTTTTTAGTGCCTGCCGATGTAGTCCCTCTTCAGTCCTTCCACCACTGCCTGTGCGCGGTTTTTCGCTCCCAGTTTTCTATAAACATGGTTAAGATGGTTTTTGACCGTCTTTTCGCTCACTGAGAACTTCTTTGCAATCTCTTTATTAGTTTTCCCAAAAGCCACTAACTTGAGGACTTTTACTTCTCTCTTTGTTAGATTGAGGCGTTTTGTCCCGCCCCAAAAATCTGGCTTCCTTATGCCCTTTAGTAGTTTATGCTCTATGCAGGATGGAATTGAAACCCCTTCTCTAAATACAGAACGGATGGTCTCTATCAATTCACCAGAGGGATAAGTCTTTATTACGTAGCCAGAAGCACCTGCCTGAAATGATTCGGTAATATGTGCTGCGTCCTCGTACATAGATAGCATGATAACGTGAACCTTTCTACATCTCTTTTTAATCTGGCGCGTAATCCTTATCCCATTTGGGCCAGAAAAGCTAATATCCATCAAAATCACATCCGGCTTCAATTTACTTACCAACTCCAAGGCTTCGGCACCATCCTTGGCTTCTCCCACTATTTCGATATCTTCCTCCAGTTGCAATATCTTTCGCAAACCTTCCCGGAAAAGTGCGTGGTCGTCTGCTACGATAATTCTAATTGTTTCCTTAGAAGCAACCTCATCCATTTCACTCTTCAAGCGGAACTTTTACCTTTATCCTGGTCCCTTGCCCCTTTTCAGTTTTAACAGTAAAGGTCCCTCCTAAAAGTTTCGCTTGTTCCTCCATTCCCATTAGTCCAAAATTCTCGGCACATTTACTATTATGAGCCAAGACTCTCTTTAAGTCAAATCCTTTCCCATCATCTTCTATGACAAGGCAGAGATTTCTATTTTTATCAGTTCTTAATCTCAAATCCACCTTCTTTGCCATAGCGTGTTTCCTTATATTGTTCATTGCCTCTCGAATAATTCGATAAGTGCCTACCTGTATCTTCATAGAGAGACTTTCCTCTACTTTAAGATTTAAAGTAGCGATAATCCTTGTCTTTCTGCGAAACTCTTCCAGATACTGTTTCAGGACAGTAATAAATCCCGTTCTATGAAATTTCGGGAGCCGCAAATCAAATATGACATGTCGGGTCGCATTAATACCTTTTACCAGAATCTTTCTCAAATTCCATAGTTCTCTCTTCACCTTTTCTGGATTGTCATCCAGAAGTCTCTCGCAAAAGTCAATCTTCAAAAGTAAACAGGCTAAAGTCTGGGCTAAACCATCGTGAATCTCCTGGGCCAGTCTATTCCTCTCCTCTGTAACGGTAACTCCTCTATACAGCTCGACCAGTTGCCCGGTCCTCTTTTCCATTTCTTTCTCCAGCTCTATGGTATGTTCTTTCAATTTCTCTTCTGCTTTCTTTTTTTCCGTAATATCAGATATAACTACCACACCTCCATCAAATTTTCCCTCTTTGTCAAAAAGAGGAACACTGCAAACCGAGAAGAACAGCTCCTCCCCCCCCTTTGTCTTGGCTGCTACAGTATAATGTGATGCTTTACCCTTAGCTCTCTTCTTGAACTCACTTTCTACTATCTCTTTATTCATACCTTCAAAAAAAAGGCGAACATCCTTACCCAAAAGCTCATCCCTACTGTAACCCGAGGTTTTACATAATTTATCATTCACAGAAGTTATCACCCTGTCTTTATTGAGAACATATACACCTTCACCCATATTTTCAAAAAACATTCTATATTTCCCTTCCAATTCTTCTGCCTGGTCAACTTTATCCACCATTTTTTACTCCTTCATTCATCAACCCTGTAATTATCTCTGTTATATTTTCATCTTTTATGAAAAGAAAAACTAATTACATTTCTATGACTATATGGACTATGTGAGTTTACTATGGATTTTTCACTCTTGCAATAGGTCTAATGGTTAATTTTCTAAAATTTTTTGGCAAAAAAAAGACCCATTAAAAAATGGGTCTTTTGGGTAAACCTATGTCTATAAGAACAGAATCTTTTATTACCTACTAATATAATCTCTCTTCAATGCTTCCATGACCGCCTGTGCGCGGTTCTTCACCCTCAGCTTCCTATAGATATGGTTAAGGTGGTTTTTGACCGTCTTTTCACTGATGAAGAACTTCTTTGCAATTTCTTTATTGGTATTCCCGGAAGCCACTAACTTGAGGATTTTTACTTCTCTCTTTGTTAGATGGGCACTTTCTGTCCCGCTCAAAAAACCCGGCTTCCTTATGCCTTTTAGTAGTTTATGCTCTATAGCGGGTGGAATTGAAACCCCCTCTCTAAATACAGAACGGATAGTCTGTAGTAATTCACCAGAAGGCCGAGTCTTTATTACGTAGCCAGAAGCACCTGCCTGGAATGATTCGATAATATGCGCCGTGTCTTCATACATAGACAGCATAATAACATAAACTTTTCGGTATCTCTTTTTAATTTGACGCGTAATCCTTATCCCATTGGGACCGAGCAAGCTGATATCCATCAGAATCACATCTGGCTTCAATCTACTTGCCAACTCTAAGGCCTCCGCACCATCCTTGGCTTCTCCCACTATTTTTATATCTTTCTCAAGTTCCAGTATCCTTCGCAAACCTTCCCGGAAAAGTGCGTGGTCGTCTGCTACGAGAATTCTAATTGTTTTCTTCAAGTCAATTTTACTCATTTTACTCCTCAACCGGAACCTTTACTTTTATCCTGGTCCCTTGCCTCTTTGCGCTTTCAACAGTAAAGGTCCCTCCTAAAAGTTTCGCTTGCTCCTCCATTCCCTTCAGTCCAAAATGCTTGGCATATTTCCTCTGAGTTAAGGCTCTCTTTAAGTCGAACCCTTTCCCATCATCTTCTATAATAAGGCGGAGATTTCTATTCTTATCAGTTATTAATTTCAAATCCATATTCTTTGCCTTAGCATGTTTCCTTATATTGTTTATCGCCTCTCGAATTATTCGATAGGTGCCCACCTGTATCTTTGGGGAAAGACTCTCCTCCACTTTAAAATTTAAGGTAGCTGCAATCCCTGTCTTTTTGCAAAACCCTTCCAAATATTGTTTCAGGACAGTAGCAAAGCCAGTTCTGTGAAATCTCGGGAGCCGTAACTCAAATATGACCTGTCGGGTCGCCTTAATACTTTTTGCTAGCATCTTTCTCAGTGCCAATAGTTCCCTCTTTACCTTCTCTGGATTACCATCCAGAAGTCTCTCACAAAACTCAATCTTCAAAAGTGAACTAGCCAAATTCTGGGCTAAACCATCGTGAATCTCCTGGGCCAATCTATTCCTCTCTTCTGTAACTGTAACTCCCTTGTACAGCTCGACCAGTTGCTCGGTCCTCTTCTTTACTTCTTCCTCTAACTCCATTGAACGTGCTGCACGTTCTTTCAATTTCTCCTCTGCTTTCTTTTTTTCCGTAATATCGGAGATAATTACGATGGCTCCATTAAATTTCCTCTTTTTGCCAAAAAGAGGAACACTGCAGACCGAGAAGAACAGCTCCTCCCCTTCCTTTGTCTTGCCTGCTAAAGTATAATGCGATGATTTACCTTTGGTTCTCTTTTTGAACTCACTTTTTATTATCTTTTTACTCGCACCTTCAAAAAAAGAGTGAATTTCCTTACCCAAAAGCTCATCCCTGCTGTAACCCGAGGTTTTACATAAGTTATTATTAGCAAGAGTTATTACCATATTTTCATCAAGAATGCACACACCTTCGCCCATATTTTCAAAAAACATTCTATATTTCTGCTCCAGTTCCTCTACCCGATTGGCCTTATCCACCATTTTTTCTCCCTCGAAAAAACGAAAAAAGGGGTGAGCTCTCTTCGGCTCTTCCCTTATCTCCCAGAGCCTCAGAGCCGGCTCACTCGCTGCCGCGGTCCTTCGGACCCTGGGCGCTCACCATCTCGCGCCCGTCGCTAACACGGAACTCCTTATTCGTCGCTCCAGCGACCCCTCCTGTGAATCATGCGGAAGGGGTGAGATTCGAACTCACGTTCCAATTGCTCGGAAACTGGTTTTCAAGACCAGCGCCATCAACCGCTCGGCCACCCTTCCACTTACTCCTTCTTCTCCTCCTCCGATCCTGAGGGTTTGAATCCTTTCTTTTCCCATCTATTCTTCTTTTTTTGCCACCCAGTAATTCTCCAGTCGACATGTTTTACATCACGCAGGGCCAGTATTTCCCTCTCCACCTTCCTCAGTTGACTGGAGACTGCTAATTCATTATGTCCGTCTACTTTATCTCCCATAAATGCCAAATCCCCTTTAATACAGACTGTATCCTTTACCGTATTCACCAACAGTCCAGGCACGTTAACCCAGTTCCTGTTTAATATTATCTTCACTTTACTATTAATTTTCCATGATTCCATGCCCATTTTTAATCTCTATCAATTATCTCCAATCCATTCATATAGGGCTGGAGAACTTTGGGAATAATTACTGTTCCCTTCTCAGTTTGATTATTTTCTAAAATGGCAGCAAAGGTTCTACCAATGGCCAGCCCGGAACCATTCAATGTATGGACATATTCCAGTGTTCCCGTTTTTTCCTTCTTATGCTTAATATTTATTCTCCTCGCCTGGAAATCTGTAAAGTTACTGCAAGAGGAGACTTCCCGCCACCTGTTTTCACCAGGCATCCACACTTCCAGGTCGTAAGTCTTGGCTGCCCCGAACCCCAAATCGCCTGTGCAAAGAGCTACAACCTGATAAGGAATCTCCAATAATTCTAAGACCTTTTCAGCATCAGAGACCAGAGTCTCCAATTCCCCGTAAGAATCTTCGGGCTTGGTGAACTTTACCAGTTCCACCTTGTTAAACTGGTGATTCCTGATTAATCCTTTGGTGTCCTTTCCATAAGAACCGGCTTCTCTACGAAAACATGGTGTATAAGCCACATAATTCAAAGGCAAGTCTTTCTCCTTCAGAAGTTGATTCTTGTGCAGATTGGTCAGAGGCACTTCGCCAGTGGGAATCAAATAGAGGTCATCGTCTTTGCACTTGTAAAGTTCTATGGAAAACTTGGGCAACTGTCCTGTGCCTATCATGCTCTCACCAGTGACCATAAAGGGCGGCAATATTTCCTTATACCCTTTTTTAATATGTAGATCGAGCATGAAGTTAATCAGTGCCCTTTCCAGCCTCGCTCCCTTTCCTTTGAGGAGGGCAAACCTGGTGCCGGAAATCCTGGAGGCGAGGGGAAAATCGAGGATTCCCAAACTCTCCCCCACCTCCCAATGTTCACGAGGCTCAAAATTGAACTTCTTCTTCCGGGGTTTCCCTTCTCTTATAACCTTATTATCCTTAGGTGTCTTCCCCACAGGCACAGATTCGTGGGGAAGGTTGGGAATCATCAACAGATGTCTTGTTGTCTTCTCCTGAAGTTCTTTTAACTTATCATCTAACTCTCTTATACGCTCAGAGACTTTCTGCATCTCCCCAATCGATTCTTTAATTTCCTTGCCTTCCCTCTTTAATTTCCCTATCTCTTCCGAAGCCTTATTCCTTCTATATTTCAAATCTTCCACTTCAACTAAAATTTTCCTCCGCTCTCCATCCAACTGGAGAAGTTCATCGAGAGAAATTTTCTCTCCCTTGTTTTTTAAACCCTTGTTGACTTTTTTTATATTTTCCCTGATAAATTTCAAATCGAGCATCTTATCCTTTCATCACCCCGATTGGTCTCATCCTGGCTACTTTCTTAGAAATACCTGCATTGTGGCAGACATCCACTACTTCATTAACGTCCTTATAGGCGCTGGGCGCTTCTTCTGCCAATGTCTTGTATCCTTTTGCCCGAATAACGATTCCTTTCTCTCCTAACTCCCTCTGTAACTGTTCGCCGCTAATCGTATGCAAAGCTTTTGTTCTGGACATCATTCTCCCCGCACCATGGCATGTACTTCCCCACGTCTCCTGCATAGCTCTCTCGGTGCCCACCAGGACATAGGAGGTGGAACCCATTGTCCCGGGAATAATAACCGGCTGTCCTACCCCTCTATAATCCTCGGGCACATCAGGATGTCCTGCAGGGAAGGCTCTGGTTGCACCCTTTCTATGAATACAAAGAGTTGTCTTCTTTCCCTCTACCGGGTGCTCTTCAATTTTTCCGATATTGTGCGCTACATCGTATATAAGCACCATTCCCAGGTCTTTAGGACTTATCTTAAGCACCCTTTCGAAGGTCTCTCTTGTCCAGTGCATTATGCACTGCCTGTTTGCCAAGGCGTAATTGGCTGCGCATCTCATTGCTTTCAGGTAATTTTGACCTTCCTCTGACTTTACTGGCGCACAGGCCAGTTGTCGGTCAGGAAGACTGATGTTATATTTTCTTACAGCATTCCCCATTAGCCTGAGGTAGTCATCACAAATCTGATAACCGAGCCCCCTTGAGCCGGTATGAATCATCACTGTAATCTGTCCGGGAAATATACCGAAAACTTTAGCAATCCCTTCGTCGTATATCTCTTCTACAATTTGAATCTCCAGGAAATGGTTTCCTGCTCCCAATGTGCCCAGCTGCGGCCTTCCTCTTTCTAAAGCTCTCTGTCCCACCTTGGTAGCATCAGCACCCTCCATTGAGCCCTTCTCCTCGGTATGTAAAGCATCTTCGGCAAGCCCATAACCCCTCTTTATTGCCCACTGGCTGCCTTTCTCCAGAACTTCCATTACCTCCTGAGAGGAAATCTTTATTCTTCCCTTAGAACCTACTCCTGAAGGAATGGCTAAAAACAATGCAGAGATTAAATCGTGAAGTTTGGGACGAACATCCTTTTCCTTCAAATTGGTCCTGAGAAGCCTCACTCCACAATTAGAAACAACAAAATTGTTAGCCACAAAGTTGTGGTGGGGATGAGCAACTGTGAAATCGTATACATAACCATCAAAATCTACTTCTTCGATACTTTCAATTTCATCCCAGACCATACCCGATTCTTCCAATCCTTCTCTCGCCTTCTCTAAGAACTGGTCAAACTTGGGAAAATTCGTGGGCACTCTGGGCTCAAAATTTTTCCCTTCATAAATTGAACGTTCCACAAAACGGAAGTTGACAGAAGAAGAATCGAGGCCACTAAAAATATCCCGGGCAGACATTGCCTTTACTAATTCTTTCTGCTTTACTTTACTTGCCATTTCTTTCCGCTTTGCAATAACTAATTGTTTCCATTTCAGATATTGCACGGCAACATTGGCAAGCCCTTTCCGTTTCTTATTATATTCGAAGCCTATTCTGGTAAAGAGATTAATCATATTCTGTGGACGGCCTGATAATATCAGTCTCAGGCGAAATGTATTCACATTCTCTTTTCTTTGACTGATTTTGAGAGTGGTTACACCAAACTCGCTCAGTAACTTACTTATCTCTTTAAAAAATAGAACTCCATTTTCTACAAACTCTTCCTTCTTATTCATAGAAACCACTGGACAATAAAAATTATGCCCAAGACCTGTCCTTGTTTTAGGCGTAGTCATTTCTGCACCAAAGAAAGATGCTAAGAATAGTCTCTTCTGCCATAATGGTGCTTCAAACAGCCATCGGGGAACATGGTATTCCTGTCTCGCCTTATTTCCCAGAGGCACACCCAGAGCAACCAGTAGAATGGCTAAACTGCTCGAACAGACCCTACACATAGTCTCCATTCTCTCAAATTCATAAACCGAATAACTTGTCTTAATTTTCTGCTTTCTCTTTCTGGAATATATCCTTGAACATCTGTAGCCAATACTGGCTATATCTCTCCTTATCGTTTCCAGGTCTTCTGGCTTACCCCAGAACCCAGTAATTCCCTTGCCTCTCTTTCTAACAAAATGGATACTCCCATCGCCAAATACATAGCCCATTACTTTCAAAATATAGGGAAGTTGTGGAGAGCTAAATCTTAAAGGCAGAAGTCCTCTTTTCTTCAAGTGGATAATAATCTGTTCCAAGCCATGTCCCCGGGAATCTTTTTCCAGAGTTAGAAGAATCTTTCTTATATCCTTTTCCTCAATAATAATTTCATCACCGGGTTTCTCATAGGGCACACCTTCGAAGGGATAGACTGCTACTTCACTACCTTGAGACAAATTCTTAAGTTCTACCATACCATCTCTGGTATAAAAAGGATGGTCTTCTGTAGCAGTAATTTTCTTGCCCATCTTTGTAGTTACTTTAAAAACTCTATTGTAAGGTTTTCGTTTCAGGAAATTTACTATTCCAGTATCAGTAAACTCTCCTGAATTGAAATCGAAACATCCGATTTTCTCGTCGCTCCACATTCTTTCAAATTTTTCTATTTTCAGACGATATCCTAAATTATGCAGAATTAAACTATCTCCAGAAAGGCAGCAAATATCATATCCAATTCCTCCTGGCGAGATTACACCTCCGGCTTCGATATCCATAGCTGCCACTCCACCAATGGGAAACCCATAGCCCCAGTGGATATCGGGCATAGCCATAGATTTGCCCACAATTCCCGGAAGATAGGCAACATTGGCTACCTGGACAGGTGTTCTATCCATCCTGAGGTGCTGGAGCATCTTCTCACTGGTATATATCAATCCCGGCACCCTCATCCCTTCTTTCTTAGGGAGTAGCCACCTGTAGTCATCAATCTTCTTAAATGTCCCTTTCCACTCTTCTGCCATAATATCCTCCAGAAAATGGGGTCAGAGTGATTTTCTCGTTCTTATGCTTGGTCGGGCACCATTTATGGTGCCATCTGGTCGGGCACTCTTTAGAGTGCCGATGCCGTCACCCTGAAGGGCGACCAACCTAAAATGACTCTGACCCCTTTTTTAAATATCGAATATTATCTCTGCCTGCAAAACTCCTTCAGGGAGAGTAGAATTTGAAATTTTCAGTCGGTGGTAAGTAGCAGCCTTAAACTCCGTTTCGATCTGGTGTCTGGTGATATCGAGTTCTTCTCCGAATATCTTTGCTTTAAGATGCCTCTCATCTATCTCGGAGACCTCAAATTTGGAGAAGAGCATGCTCTTGAAAGCAAAAAGATAGATTATCTCGTTCAGCCAGGAGACCAGAAGCTCTTCTTTATTCTCTGCCTCTAACGAGATATCCTCTGAATCCTTAGGGTTCACTTTCTTTAAATCTGTAATCAAACTTGCCATCCCATAGGCTGCATTTATAAATAGCTCGGCCAAATCCTTACCGTATGCTTTAATCCCCATATCTGCAGTATGCTCAATTACTTCAAACTTCTTCACCCTTTCTCCTCGTTCTCTTTAACCACGCTGGCAATGGCCACCAATCTGTCTCCTTCCTCAAGTCTGATTAGCCTCACCCCTTTGGTACTCCTGCCTATGCGTCGAATACCTTTTACGGCTTGACGTATAAATAGACCACGCGAAGTAACTAACACTATATCGTCACTATCAGTGACACTTTTTATTCCCACTACTTCACCATTCCTTTGGTCGGTTATTATGTTAATTACTCCCTTACCCCCTCGTGCTTGTAATCTATATTTGTCCACATGAGTCCTCTTTCCATAACCTTTGGATGTGGCAGTTAAGAGTGTATCACCCTCCTTCATTATCTCCATACCCACCACTCCATCTCCTTTGCCCAGCCTTATACCTCTTACTCCCTGTCCCGCACGACCAATGGAACGCATCTCCTCTTCGGCAAAACGGATGGACTTCCCTTTTCCTGTGCCGATAATTACCTCTTCTTTACCAGTAGTAAGCTTGACATCAATAAGACTATCTTTTTTACCCAGTTTTATAGCTATAATACCGCCTTTCCTGGGATTCGAATATTCCTTCAAAGAGGTCATCTTTATCACTCCATTACAAGTTGCCATCAGAAGATATTTCTCTTCCTCTTTGGCGAAGTCTCTTACTGATACCATCGCTGTAATTGATTCTCCAATAGAAGATAGCCTAACCAGATTTACAATGGCTTTTCCTTTGGCAGTTCGAGTCGCCTCGGGAATCTCATAAACTTTCAACCAGTAGACTCTACCCAGATTAGTGAAAAATAGCATATAGCTATGCGTGGTGGTAATAAATATGTTCTCTATAAAATCTTCTTCCCTGGTCGCCATTCCCGTAATTCCTCTGCCTCCTCTTCTCTGAGCACGATATGTAGAAACAGGGAGCCTTTTGACATAGCCAGCGTGGGAGATAGTAACCACTACATCCTCTTCGGGAATCAAGTCTTCTATATCCATTTCTATGGCCTGAGCCTTAATCTTGGTTCTCCGTTTTTCTCCGTATTTCTCCTTTATGCTTATTAATTCTTTCCTGATAATCTCCAGAACCTTTTGGGGAGTAGCAAGAATCGCTTTGAACTGCTCTATATTTTTAATCAATTCTACATACTCTTCCAATAGCTTGTCCCGCTCTAAGCCGGTTAATTGGTGCAACCTCATATCCAGAATCGCCTGGGCCTGGGCTTTAGTGAATTTGAAATTTTCCATTAAGGACTCTCTCGCCTTATCTACATCTTTCGATTTTTCTATAATATTAATTACCTTATCTATATTTTCCACCGCTTTCTTTAACCCTTCCAGAATGTGAGCTCGCTGTTCGGCCTTCTCCAACTCAAACTTTGTGCGCCGGGTAACGATCTCCTTTCGATATTCGAGATAATGGGAGAGCACTTCTTTGAGATTCAGTATTCGGGGAACATTATTTACCAGGGCAAGAGTAATTACTCCAAAAGTAGTCGCCAGCTGTGTGTGATTGAATAACTGGTTAAGCACAATCTGCGCATTCGCTTCCCGCTTCAGTTCAATAACTACGCGCATCCCCATGCGGTCAGATTCGTCACGCAGGTTACTGATACTATCTATCTTTTTATCCCTTACCAGATTGGCTATTGTCTCCAGAAGCTGAGATTTATTTACCTGATAGGGAATCTCATTAACCACTATGGCTTGCCTACCACTACCAATTTGTTCAATATCCGCATCGGCTCTCAACTTAATCGAACCCCTGCCTGTGAGATAGGCATCTTTTATCCCCTTCTTCCCGAATATTATCCCACCAGTAGGGAAGTCGGGTCCTTTAATTACTTTCATTAATTCTGTAATTTCAGTGTTGGGATTATCTATAAGCATTATTATTCCATCAACAACCTCTTCCAGGTTATGGGGCGGTATATTGGTGGCCATTCCTACAGCAATACCTGAAGAACCGTTGATCAGGAGGTTAGGAAGCCGAGCAGGTAGAACCACAGGCTCTTTTAAAGACTCATCAAAATTAGGGACGAAGTCGACTGTGTTCTTGTTAATATCGGTAAGCATTTCTGAAGCAATGTTTGCCAGCCTTACCTCTGTGTTGTGACTTATAAATCCATTTGATACAAATGAATGGCAGGGGTTATCTACTCTAATTGAATAAACTCTTTTTATCCCTCCGTCCTCAACAGAAATAACTTTATCAAAGACATATCTATTCCTTTTTAAGTCTTCATATAAGCGTGCGTCTTCTCTGTCGAGTATTCTCCTTAAATCTAGCCAGCATTTTTCTATCTTTGTATATCTGTCGATATTATGCTTAATCAGCCATCTTCTATATCCCCTATATTTGTACTTCTTATACTTATCACTTTTACGAATATAGTCAGATAAATAGGGTATAAAATCCATCTTTGACATAACCCAGCCGCTACTATTTCTCTTAGAAATCTCTCCTAATTTCTTCTGCTTTCTTTCTGTAACAAAGCCTATCTCACCTTTGAATAAATTGAGATTCTCGTAACTTCTAATAAACAATTTAAAAACATTTCTTGACTTCTGAAATCTATAGGAAGAATCTATTCCAAACCTCAGCAGTAAAATTTGTAATTCTTGCATCAGTTTTTTGCTGGCCGAGATAAAAGCTAATTCTGAGCTTCTTAAAGAAGAAGATATAGATACGCTTCCATCTCCTTCCGCAAAACTGCGCAGAAATGAAGCGATTGACTTCTTTGAGGACTGAAATATTATTTCCGGCACGACCCTTTCTCTCGCTCTGCCCGGAGTCAACCCAAGGTTTCTTAAAAATTCTATTATCTGAAGGGAATGGATTTCTAAAGACATGTAGCTTTTTTTGGTATATCCTACAGGTCTTCTCACAAATTCATGAAGTCGGCAATCTGGGAATACCCTTTTAAAGCTTGTTTTAAACTTTTCGATAAATTCTCTGTCGTTATTGCAAAATCCGATATGTTCCTTACCAATACTTCCCTCGGAAGCTATTGCCCCCAAAATAAAAGCAAGGTCTTCATTCATAAACCGGGGAAGTTTGTGAATCTCACGTCTATTTTTGGGTTTTGGATAAAATCGTCTTAAAGATGGGTCTTTTTTAGGAAACAATAAATTGCTTCTACTAATTACTGTGTAGTCGCCTTGTTTAACGTCGCTTAGTAATTTCCACTTAAACTGTGGTCTTCCTCCCTCTTTTTGCCAGGTAAGAATAGGATGATTAAGGCTCCCGCACAGATTAAATCCCCTGTAGGTTTCGATTATTTTGGTTGGGTGCTCCCCCGAATCAAACCATTTTGAGACATGATTTATTTTGTTATTTGCTGAAAGTACTTGAAAGGATACTTCTGAGTGATGAGGTATCTCTCCCATTCTTTGTAAACCTCTATCTGTAACAATAAAAGAATCTCCACTAACACAGTACCGCATCGCCGCTGCCATATCGCCATCAACACTACCGAAATTGCCCTGCCCATCAATGAGAGGATGCCTTAAGGAGAAATCCTGAACCATTCTCACCATAGCATCATATACAGCCGTATCTCCATGGGGATGGTACTTTCCCAGTACTTCCCCCACAATACGGGCACTCTTCTTATAAGGCTTATTGGTAGCTAAACCGAGATCCTGCATAGCGTAGAGAATACGCCGGTGAACCGGTTTCAAGCCATCCCTCACATCGGGAAGAGCTCTACCCACAATTACGCTCATGGCATAGTCTAGATAAGAGTCTTTCATCTCATCTTCTATGGTTCGCGGTATAATTTTTTCAGAAGATTCCATTATCTTTCCTTTAATTTCCCTTTAAGGAAAAGTTAGTTCGCAAGGAGCTTTTAATTTTTTGCTTTACTAAATCTTTGCGAGCGAAACAATAAAAATTTCAATTGTTCGACTCCGATTTATCAGGGGAGTTTTTGAAATTTTAGTGTAGCGAGCAATAGATTTTGTTAGCAAGAAATTTCAGCGATGAGCAAACTAACTTTTCTATCTCTTTCCATTATATATCCAGGTTTTTCACTTCAGGAGCATAAGCTTGTATAAAATTTTTCCGTGGTTCGACTTTATCTCCCATGAGAGCGGTGAATATCCTATCCGCCTCTACCGCATCTTCCAGTTGGACCTGAAGAAGGGTTCTCTTCTTGGGATCCATTGTCGTCTCCCATAATTGAATAGGATTCATCTCTCCCAACCCTTTATATCTCTGTATATTGATCCCTTTTCTTCCCAGATTCTTTACCACCTCCAGCATCTCACCAAAACTGTGCACATCGAACTCTTCTCCATTACATCTTATTTTATTTATGACTTCCTTCCCACTCTCCTTGCCATACAGGGAAATGTCCAGACCTGTCTTTTCCAGGTTAGCTACAACCTCTTTTATCTTTTTCAACTCCCAGAGGTCCTTCACTTCCGGCCTTTCCTCCTCACTGGGTAGAGCCTTCTCTTTCTTCTCACTTTTCTCCTTCTCCGTAAGCTCTTTGCGGAAACTTTTCAACTCTTTCTCTGAATATAAATACTTCTCCTTAAGCGAAACCCCTTTCCCTTTAGCCTCTATTACAGAATAAAGAGGAAGCCTGCCTGATTTATTGAGTTCTAAAAAATTTTTCCAGGTAATTCCTTTCTTTCCCACTTTCTTAAGGAGCCCTTCCATCTCCATTAGTCCCTGGAGAATCTGTTTAATCTTTTCTTCTTCATATTTTAAGATTTCCTTGCCATCCTTTAATTTAAAAAGCCGGATGCCTTGCATACCCTGGCGTAAAAGGTATCTATTCAGTTCATCATCGCCCCTTAAATACATCTCCTGTTTCCCTTTTTTTACCCTATAAAGGGGTGGTTGGGCTATGTATATATAACCATTCTCAATCAGAAGGCGCATCTGCCGATAGAAAAAGGTCAATAGCAGTGTCCGGATATGTGCCCCATCAACGTCGGCATCAGTCATAAGAATGATCTTATGGTAGCGGGCTTTTGCCAGGTTAAACTCCTCTTCGCCAATGCCGCTTCCTACAGCAGCAATTATTGTCCGGATCTCCTCATTGGAGAGCACTTTATCTAACCGTGCCTTTTCCACATTTAGTATTTTCCCTTTTAAGGGAAGGATAGCCTGGAAAGCCCTATCCCTCCCCTGCTTTGCACTTCCTCCAGCAGAATCGCCTTCAACTATATATAATTCACACAATGAGGGATCTCTCTCTATACAATCGGCCAATTTCCCGGGCAGAGAAGCACTATCCAGCGCCCCTTTTCTCCTGGTCAGTTCACGCGCCTTTCTGGCAGCTTCTCTGGCGCGTGCTGCAGTGATCGATTTTTCTACAATCTTATTAGCAATAGAAGGATTCTCTTCCCAAAAAGCGCTCAGGTATTCGCCAACTATAGATTCGACAATTCCCTTCACCTCAGAATTACCCAGCCTGGCCTTGGTCTGACCTTCAAATTGCGGTTCAGGCACTTTCACGCTAATTACTGCAGTTAGCCCCTCACGCACATCCTCTCCGGAAAGCGACACCTGTTTGTCCTTCAGGGCAGCATTTCGCCTTATGTAGTCATTGATTACTCTGGTTAGAGAAGTCTTAAAGCCGACAAGGTGGGTACCACCTTCTTTAGTGTTGATATTATTAGCAAAGGTGAAGATGTTTTCGGTGTAACTATCATTATACTGCAGAGCAATCTCCGCGTTTACCCCCTCTTTCTCTCGAGAAAAGTAGATAGGCTTTTTATGAAGAACATTCTTATTAGCATTCAGGTGTTTTACGAAAGAGGTGATTCCTCCCTCGTAACAGAAAGAGTGCTGTTTGTCTTCCCTCTCATCATAAATATTTATAGTAGTGCCGGGATTCAAAAATGCCAGTTCACGCAAGCGGTGGGAGAGAATGTCGAAATTGAAAGTCACACTCTCTGTGAACACATTAGGGTCTGGTTTAAAAGTTATCTTGGTCCCTTGATCATCGGTTGGGCCTACAACCTTTAGATTATAATCTGGTTTGCCTCGATGGTACAACTGTTTATAAATCTTACCGTCTCGATAAACTTCCACCTCCAGCCATTCGGAAAGGGCATTTACCACTGAAATTCCCACCCCGTGGAGCCCGCCGGATGCTTTATATGTTTTCTTATCGAACTTCGCGCCAGCAAAGAGCTTAGTCATAATAACTTCTACAGCTGGCTTCTTCTCGGTAAGGTGAATATCCACAGGAATGCCCCGGCCATCGTCCATAACACATATACTATTGTCCTGACGAATGGTAACCTCAATATTTTTACAGTAGCCGGCTAAGACTTCATCGATGCTGTTATCTACAGCCTCCTCTACTAAATGGTGTAACCCCACGGGCCCTGTTGTCCCTATATACATAGCCGGTCTCTTCTGAACCGACTCCAAACCCTCCAGAACCTGAATCTTATCAGCAGTATACTCGCTTTTTCCTGAGACCATCTTCCTACTGTTTGCCTCCCAACCTCTCAAATCTTTTGCCTATAGCTCGAGCACTGATTCCCGATAAGTGGAAGGAACCATCCTCAAGTAATATCGCTGCTTTTGCCTTCTGTTTTAAACTGGAAAATTGTCCCCACTTCGCCTTTCGCATATCAATAATCATAACTGTCTCCCTGATGTCAATTATTTGACCATTTCCAATGCATAAAAACAAGATAACCCCTTCGGGAATACTTCCTTCGGGAATACTTCCTTCGGGAATACTTCCAATTTCGATTTTTCCAATTTATTTTACCTTTTTTAATCGCTATTTGTCAAGAGAAAATGGACTATAGTTAGAGAGAAAAGATGACAAAAGAAAAACCCTCCAACATAATATGTCAGAGGGTTATATAAAAAATCTCAACTCCGGGCAAAGAGTCAGCTTCTCTCGCCTCCAGAAATGGGCGAGTGTCCATAGCCCCTTAACACTGCTTCCACCCTTGCCGCTAACTCATCAGGGTCAAAAGGCTTAGTAATGTAATCGTCTGCTCCCTTATTTAGTCCAACAATCCTGTCTTTAACCGAACACTTAATACTCAATATTATAATAGGAATAAGGTTGGTATGGTCGTCGGTCTTTAAAATCTTGCACGTATCATAACCGTCTATACCCGGAAGTATTATGTCCAGAATGATCAAATCCGGCCTCAATTTAGGCACTTCTCCCAGCGCCTCTTCCCCGCTCTCCGCCGCATAGACCCTATAGTCTTCTGCTTCCAGAATAGTCTTAACCAAATTCGTAAGATCTGGATCGTCGTCTACGATTAAAATCTTTGCCCTCATAGTCATTTCTCCACACAATAGTAAATCCTGTCTTTCCCTATATTAAGTATAATCTGTTAATGTTAAGTTTAGGTTAATAATTTGTAAAATTTTTGTAAATTTTGTGGGGCCTTTCAGAAATGGTCATCTATGGGAAAACCGAGCAGAGCAAGATTGAATGGTCATTCTTCCTCAATAAATTTATAACCCACGCCTTCCACAGTTTCTACCTTCTTCCCCTCTTCCCCCATCTTCTCCCTCAAATGGCGCACGTGGACATCCACAGTTCTTGTGCCACCGAGATATTCGTATCCCCAGATATTTTCAATGAGAAAAGTTCTGCTGAGCACTTTGCCCTTTTTTTTCATTAACAGATAAAGCAGATTAAACTCTTTTGGTGTAAGGTCGATTTTTTTATCCATTACATATACCATATGTTCAGTTGAATCGAGCCTAATCTCTCCAGACACCAGAACCTCTCCGGGCTCGCCTGCATAGAGAATCCTTCTTAGAACAGCCCTCGTTCTGGCCACCAGTTCAGCTGTACTGAAAGGCTTGGTCATATAGTCGTCAGCTCCTGCTTCCAACCCAGCAATCTTGTCAGTCTCAGTCGATTTTACAGTCAACATGATAATGGGAATAGAACTCGTTTTTTTATCTCGCTTCAAAATACGACAAACCTCTATACCTCCGATACCCGGAAGATTCAAATCTAAAATTATGAGGTCGGGATTAGATTCTTTGACCTTCTTGATAGCAAGATCAGCATTGCGTGCCGAAATGACAAAGTAATTATTCCGTTCTAATACATCTTTGACCAGTTCCACAAGGTCTGGTTCATCATCGACCACTAAAATCTTCTGTTTTGCCACAACCACTCCTCCTATTCCATTATGGTGATTTCTATTTTGTTCTCCTGTCTATTATGTAATTGCTCCCCTCAAGAGACTTTATATGCCTCTTTAACTCAGCACCTACTGCTACAATCTGTCCTTTATGGCTAAATTTCCTTTTCGTATTGGTTACTACACCAATGGTTATGGTCATTATGGGAAACTTATTTATGTTCCCCTGTCTGTCTTTCTCAGTGATGTGTCCCCTGATTCGGTCTTTTGCTGAATAGAATTTAAGAATCTTTTTATCAAATGATTTAATAATCGCAGAACAGATTAAATCGATTTTATCCGGCGTAGTAATGGCGATGAAATCGTCTCCGCCAATATGCCCGATAAAATCTTCAGGATTGCCCATCTCTTTTATATATTCGATAATTATCCTGGCTGTCTGCTGGATTACTTTATCCCCGAGCTGGAAACTATACCTGTCGTTAAAAGCCTTAAAATTGTCGAGGTCGAAATAGAGCACTGCGAAAAGTCTGTCGCCGTCGATACGCTCTTCTATCTCCTCAATGATTGCAGTATTGCCAGGAAGACGAGTGAGCGGGTTTGCTTCCAAGCCTCGCAGTGTGCGCTTGAGCACCATCTTCACCCTGGCTAAGAGAACACCCGGCCGGAAAGGCTTTATTATATAGTCATCAGCACCGATGCCCAACCCTTTAATTTCATCTCTCTCTCCTCCTTTAACTGTTAACATAATGATGGGAATATTGGACAGGAGGAGGTCGCCTCTTATCTCCCGGCAAACCTGATATCCGTCTACCCTGGGCATCAAAATGTCCAGAAGAATCAAATCGGGAGATTCGGTATAGACTTTTTCTAGTGCCTCCTTAGCACTGTAAGCAGGAATAACCTTATATCCTCCCGATTCCAGGATATCCCTGATCAGTTCCACTACATACTTTTCATCATCAACAACTAAGATCTTTCTCCTGGCCATAACGTTCCTTTTTACTTATACCTTGGGCAGAGTGAAGATAAACTTGCTACCTTTCCCCAATTCACTTTCCACCCATATCTTCCCACCCTGTGCCTCCACTATACCTTTAGAGATTGCCAACCCTAAACCAGGCCCCTTCAATTCTTCCATCACTGTCTCATCTTCCGGAGCCAACCTGCGAAATTTATCAAATACCTTTGAAATTTCCGTTTCTGATATGCCGCATCCCGTGTCGCTAATGGACACCTCAACGAAACCACTGCTTTCTCCTGCCTGACCACCGCACTCCTTTGCCTCTATAACCACCTTGCCTTGCCTGTGGTTGAACTTCAGCGCATTACTTAAAAGGTTATCTATGACTTTTTTCATCTCTTCTCTATCCCCTAAAACCTGTCCCATCTTTTCTTCTTTTTTCACCTCGATTTCAATCTCTCTCTTCCGGGCAAGAGATTGAAACTCTCCTGCCTCTTCTTCAAGGACCTCGCCTAAATTAAAAGGCTGCCTCTTAATCTCAATCTGTCCGGCTTCTATCTCAGCCAAGTCAAGGACATCGTTAATCAACTTGCCCAGGCGGGAAGCATTATGTTTCATTATGTTTAATGCTTTAATCTGCTTTTCCTTTCCGATTCCAGCATCTATTCCTTCAATAAAAAAATCAATATAACCTTCTATGGCTGTGAGAGGAGACTTGAATTGATGGGAAATACTGGAAATAAAGGTGCTCTTTAAACACTCCAGTTCTCCGGATTTTTCAGCAATCCAATTCAATTCTGCGCCCAATTGGCTTAACTCGTCATTTTCTGGTTCTATCACCCTAGTGAATTGTCCCCTGGCAATAGATTTTGCTACAGTGGTTAATTTTTCGACCCTGCCCGATATTCGGCTGGCCATAACCAATGCTCCAAGAATTCCTAAAACTATTCCTATTATACCTAAAAGCAGGAAAACCCACCTTTCTAAGAAAAAACCCGCGGCGATTAATCCCCCTATAATTCCGCATAAAAATAGACCGGAAAAAAGAACGGTTTTTGTCTTAATTTTCACTTCTACTCCTATCTGTTTTACCAAGCTTAAAACGAACCTCCACAATAAATCTTTTGCCCATCCTTTTATTTACTCTATCCATTATAGACTTCCTTTTTGCTGACAATTCCTGCATATACACAGGGTTATCTACTTCTACCAACAATTTGCCTTCTCGAAAGTTACCAATCTGGGCATGCTTTGCCAGTCCACCCACCTCTTCTTGCCAGATAGTGAACAACTTCTGACTCTCCTCGCCCAGATTAAACTTTCGGAAAGTTTCTTTAATTATTCCTTTTATTTCCCTCAGGTATGTCACTGTGTTTGTTCTCTTCTTTTATATATGGAGTCCCCCGATTCCATCGGGGGTCGATTCCCTCCCTTTCTTCCGAGGCTGTGTCGTAACCCTGTTTTGGGTAGCCGCAGGCTTCAGCCTGCGTTTAACAAAGCGCAACTTAAAAGTTGCGACTACCAATTTGGGCAAAATCATAAGAAGTTACGACACAGCCCTCCTTTTCGGGAGGACCCCTTTGTTTTAAATATTATATCATATTCTCATAGGCATGACTATAGAAATATAATCTTCCCCAGTTGTTGGTCTTATTAAACATGGATTGAGGGAATTGGTCAGTTCTAAACAGACTTCCTCGCAGCCAATATTTCTCAAGACACTTATCAGAAATTGGGGATTATATGCAATTTCCATCTCCTTGCCAGCATAATCGACTCCCACCACGTCTCGAGCCTCACCGAGCCCTTCTGTATTGGCGCTAATAACTAGCTCCTTCTTCTTCAGCGAATACTTGATCGAGTTAGACTTTTCGGTAGTCAACAGGGCAACTCTCCTGGTTGCTTGTAACAGTGCTTCAGTCTTTATTTTAAGCTTGATCTCACTGCTTTTGGGAATGACCTGTTCGTAATTGGGGAAATGACCCTCGATTAATCTGGAAATCAAAATAGTATCACCTATCATAAAGCCTACTTGATTCTCCTCAATATTTATTCTTACTTTGCCTTCTTTTTCGGTTTCTTCTCTTGTGGAAATTTGTGTTAGGATTCTATTAAGCTCATTGACCGCCTTTGTGGGAATGATTACTTTTACTTCCTTTTTCTTATCAATGCCTATGTCTTTGGAAATATAAGACAATCGTCGGCCATCAGTGGAAACCATTCTAACCTTCCCTTTCTCCACGCGAAAATATATCCCACAGAGAACATAGCGAGTCTCATCTTGGGAAACAGAAAAGATGGTTTTCTTAATCATTTCACTTAATGATTCCCGGTCAATAGAGAATTCCCCGTCAGTTTTGAATTTTGGTAGCGTGGGATAATCTTCTTTAGGCAATCCCATCAGATTAAAAATTGCTTGCCCACTATTAATTTGTACCCGACTCTTTTCGTCAACTTTGACGTTAATCTCCTCAGAGGGTAATTCTCGCACCACCTCCGAGAGAGTCCTTGCTGGCAGAGTTATCGCCCCCGGTTCGGAAACTTTTACTTTTATCGAACATCTTACTCCTACTTCTAAGTCTGTGGCTGTTATATCCATTTTTTCTCCCTTAGCTTCCAATAGAACATTTGCCAGTACAGGGAGAGTACTCTTAGTTCCTACCACAGATTGCACTGTTTGAATTCCTTTAAGCAATTCTTCTCGTTTGCAACTAATCTGCATTTTCTTCCTCCTCCTTCTTCTTTTTTTTAAATATTAAGACTAGTAGTCTGTATTAGTAGGGAATGTTAATATGTTAATAAAGTTAAAAGAACGGGAAAAATTTAGATTTAACTTATTTTTTGGAAAAATACTTAAAGAAGAATATGATGTGAATAAGAATTATAAAATATTAAGATAATGCACAAGAAATCAATTTTTGAAAATTTATTCACTAAACCTTTCCCTTACTCACAATCTATTAACATATTATCCCCAAAAAGTGACAGGCACTTTTTTCCTCCAGATACTTTCCTGTATGATGAACCAACTCCCGAACTTCTCTTTTATGCTCCAGTCTTTATTTCCTGCGTTATCCTATTTATGAGAGCGGCGAAGAAAGGGTCGCCGGCAAGTTTCATCTTAATCTTTTCACAAGCATACATTACTGTTGTATGATCTCTGCCACCAAAGTCCGTCCCAATCTCTGTCGTAGAATATTCGGTTAAGGTTCTGGCCAGATACATTGCCACCTGCCTGGGAAAAGCAACGGCATCTGTTCTCTTTTTACTTTTCATCTCTTTAACATCCAGATGGAAATGTTTACTCACTGCGTTTTGAATCAGTTCTATGGTTATGGGAACAGCAAGCTCTTCTTTGGTAATTATATCCTTTAGAATTTCTTTAGACCGGTCCACAGTAACTTCACTTCCGGTCAATGAAGAAAATGCCACAATTCTGATTAAACACCCTTCCAACTCTCTGATGTTGGACTTTATTTGGCTGGCAAGAAACAGAACTACATCGTCTGGAATGAAGATGTTTTCTGCCCCTGCTTTCTTTCTCAAGATGGCAATTCTGGTCTCTATATCAGGCGGCTGGATATCGGCAATTACTCCCCATTGGAATCGGGAGCGGAGCCTTTCTTCGATAGTAGGTATCTCCTTGGGAGTGGAATCAGAGGAAATAACAATCTGTTTGTGAGCTTCATAAAGGGTATTGAAAAGATGGAAAAATTCTTCTTGTGTGCTTTCTTTCCCGGCCAGAAATTGGATGTCGTCAATCATAAGAACATCCAGATGGCGATATTTGTTGCGGAATTCTACCATCCTGTCGTTTCGGATCGATTCAATAAGTTCATTGGTGAATCTTTCCGATGTGCTATAGAGAACAGCGAGCCTGGGGTTCTGTTTTTTATTATAGTGTCCAATAGCCTGTAATAAATGTGTTTTCCCCAAGCCCACTCCTCCATATATGAATAGAGGATTGTAGGCTTTTCCAGGGTCATTGGCTACCGCCTCAGCAGTTGCGTGAGCGAAACGATTAGAAGGACCAACCACAAAATTCTCAAAGGTGTACTTGGGATTGAATTCCATTGTGGTGAAGGTAGTCTCGTCTGCGGCAATCGATGTAGGTTCAATTTCTTCATCTTTTCTTTCCTTTTCATGGATGTGGGATTGGGGGTCAATGGTGAAAATTATTTGCGCTTCTGAGGCAGTAGTTACTTTTAACAATTCTTCGATTTTTCCCTTGTGCCTCTCTTGTAAATATTTGGAAAAGAACCTATTGGGCACCTGAACGTTTAGGATATTGTCTTCAAAAGATACGGCTCTTGTGGGTTTGAACCAGAGTTCGTAACTATCTTTGGGCATTTCTTCCTTGAGTTTATTTAGAATTTCGTCCCATAATTGCTCTGCGGACAGTATCATTCTTGGCTCCCTTCTCCACCAATTTGCGGAAAGTTACTAACAGGTTGTTCACAGGTGTGCATAACTTAGAAAAGAGTAATCCGATTTTTGGTTTGAAGTATCTATAATTCAGAATTTATCAAATTTCTTTTGGTAAGAGAACTGAAACTGCCTGTCGTCAATCCAGGGGTTTGGGGATAAACCTCAGGCAGTAATGGGGTAAAGGGACAGAACTTTGATAGCCTTTGCCTAATGTAGAAAAAAATTTCCGAAGATATTATATTATTCTTCTCAAACCCTGTCAACATTTTTTTTAGGGGAAAAGTTTTTGACCTCGAACCAATCCTTGACAAGAGAAGAAATAAAAGATATAATTTAAAAAAATTTTAGATTGGTGTGAGAACAGATGAAAAGGACTTATCAACCAAAAGTTAGAAGAAAAAAGAGAACTCACGGCTTCAAAAAGAGAATGGCCACAAAGGGTGGCCGGAGGATTTTGCGGGCAAGGAGAAAAAAGAAGAGAAGAAGGTTGTCTTCTTAGAAGAATCTTTGGTTATGAAAAAATTTGCCCTGGAAAAACAGCAGAGGATAAAACGTGAGTCCGAATTTAAAAAAATTATGGAAAAAGGGAAATCCTATGCGGATAAGTATTTAGTTGTGTATGTCCTGGAGAAGTCTTCCCAGATAAATCCGCTTACTTGCCCGTCGGAAGAAGTAACTCAAGAGGGAGAGAGTCGATTACCCAGGATGGGACTTTCTGTAAGCAGGCGGATTGGTAAGGCGGTAATTCGCAATCGCATTAAACGCTGGATGCGGGAAGTGTTTCGCCTCCACCAGTCCTGCTTAAAAGACAGGATGGAAATAATCTTGATCGCCCGTCCTTCTGCTAAGGAATTAGTCGATTACTTTGAGATGGAAAAGAGAATTTTGCATCTCTGGGGAAAGGCGAGGATAGTGAGGAATTGAGGAGAATGGTAGTAAATATAACTGTAATGGTAATTAAATTTTATCAGAAGATTTCATTTCTTCTCCCCAGGGCTTGCCGTTTCTATCCTACCTGTTCGGAGTACACAATTCAAGCCCTTAAAAAATACGGAATAGCGAAAGGGTCATTCTTAGGAATAAGAAGACTTTTGAAATGTCATCCTTTCCACCCCGGAGGTTACGACCCTGTAAAATAAATTTCATTCTAAATTAGAAAGGAAATTCAATGGAGAAAAAAACGATACTTGCTGTAGTCATTTCCATGATAATTCTTCTGGTCTGGTCAAGATTTTTGCGCCCTCCTCCCGTGGAGAAAAAAGTTGCTCCTGTTACAGAAAGAGAGGAGAGGATGGAAGATATCGACAGGGAAGCGAGAGTTTCTCCTCGAGCTTTGCAACTTGACAAAGAGGCTAAACGAATAGTAGTAGTCACCGATACTTCCAGAATTGTCCTCGCCACACAGGGAGCAAGGGTGCTGGAATGGTTTATTAAGGAGAAAGAAGGTAAGATCGACCTCGTTCTGGAGAGCTTTCGTAGCCAGGGGATTCTACCTCTTGATTTGGAGATAGAGGGCTTCCCAGGACTTTCCCATGCCCATTTCCAAACAGAGGAGGAAGAACTCGTATTGGAGGAGGGCGAAGAAGGAGAAGTTCTTTTCAATTATCGGTTGGGGAAGGGACTGCTTCTCTCCAAGATATACCGGTTCTCCTATGGAGGTTATCTGCAAAGTCTGGAAGTGAGAATTCATAACCAGTCCAAAATCCCTCAACAGATGGGGAATCTGACCCTGTTGTGGCAGGCAGGGTTGTCCATAGATGAGGTTTTACTTAAAGAGAATATGAAGATGATGAAAGCACAGGGAAGGATTGATGGGGTGGTTACCAAAAAATTGAAACCCAGTACTTATACGGGTAAGATAGAGTGGATAGGTGTAACCAACCGATACTTCCTTGCTGCATTTATTAACAGGGAAGAGGATTTCTCTACGGGTAAAGTGGAAATCTTCGATAAGCGTACTCCTGCTGTTGGTCTGATTGCTCCCTCTTCTATTTTAGAGCCCAACCAGATTAAGAGCTACAAAGTTGATCTATTGGTGGGGCCCAAGGACTATGGGTACTTGAAGAATTTAAATATTGGTCTGGAGCGCACTCTCGACTTTGGACTTTTCGGATTCTTAAGCACAATCTTTCTATCTGTTTTAAACTTTTTTTATAGGCTAACTTATAACTATGGCTTCTCTATAATCATTTTAACCTGTATATTGCAGGTGTTCACCTTCCCTTTGACCAGGAAAAGTTTCAAATCGATGGAGGCAATGAAGAGCCTTCAGCCGAAGATGAAGGAATTGAAGTTGAAATATAAGAGTGATCCCAAAAGACTTAATGTGGAAACGATGAATCTTTATCGTTCCCGGAAAATGAACCCTTTTGGTGGTTGTCTACCGATGATTTTACAGATTCCTATATTCTGGGCACTGTTCACCATGCTTAGAAACGCAGTTGAGCTCCGCCATTCGCCTTTTATATTCTGGATAGGAGACCTATCCATGAAAGACCCTATCTATGTTTTACCAATTTTGATGGGAGCTACAATGTTTTTGCAGCAGAAGTTGACTGCCACCGGTGACCCTGCGCAGTCTAAAATGATGATGTTTATGCCTGTTTTCTTTACGTTTATCTTCATGAAGTTCCCTTCAGGCCTGGTTCTTTACTGGTTAACGAATAATATTCTCACCTTAACGATGCAATTAATTATGAAGAGGAAGTCGAAAGTTAAAGCCTGAATTTATAGGAGATTTTCCAATGGAAGAGAAAGAATTTAGTGGTAAGAATGTCGAGGAAGCAATTGAGAAAGGATTAAAAGAGCTCGGCCTTTCCCGGGACGATGTGGAAGTAAAGATTCTCGATGAAGGCAAGGCAGGATTATTTGGTCTCATGGGGGCAAGCCCGGCTAAAATCAAGCTGATAGTTAAGCCTTTGAAAGGTTTAAAAGCTGAAGAGAAAGGAAAAGCAACTCAGGAGAAACTTTCTGGCGCCAATCTTATTTCTGCTCAGAAAAAAGTAAAGGAAGAACTGAATGAAATCCTAAAATTAATGGGAATGGAAGCAGAAATAACCACCTCCTTAGAAGGGGAGAGGGTAGTGGCAGACATCAAAAGCGAAAACGGGGCAATTCTAATCGGGAAGAAAGGTCAGACTCTAAATGCCCTCCAGCTAATTGTGAATCTAATTGTGAATAGAGACGAAAAGACGAGAACAAAGGTAATTGTAGATACTGAAAATTATCGTCAGCGACGGGAGAATGCATTAGTGAAGATGGCCGGGGAGGTGGCTGATGAAGTGAAGAGTAAGGACAGGTCTCGTGAGTTAGAACCAATGAATCCCGCTGAGCGCAGAGTAATCCATCTTGCATTGAAAGATGACAGGGATGTGGAGACTACCTCACAGGGAGAAGGCAATTTCAGGAGAGTGGTGGTCTCTCCAAAGAAGAAATAGGAGAGAGGTTCGATTTGAACATTGATACAGAGGATACAATTGCTGCCATCTCCACGCCAATGGGGGAGGGCGGATTTGGCATTGTCCGCTTAAGTGGAAGCCAGGCTATCCCCATTGTGATGAGACTGTTCATTCCCAAAAGGAAGAAGAATTTAGCTGGGGTAGACACATTTACCATCCATTATGGACACATCTACGATAGAGAAAAATTGGTAGACGAAGTTCTCCTCAGCGTGATGCGGACACCTTATACTTATACCCGTGAAGATGTGGCAGAGATTTCTTGCCATGGGGGGATAGTTCCTTTACGCAAGGTTCTGGAATTATGTTTAATGGAAGGTGCCCGGTTAGCAGAGCCAGGAGAGTTCACCCTGAGAGCTTTCCTAAATGGCAGAATAGACCTTATCCAGGCCGAGGCAGTCTGTGATATAATCAGGTCTCGAACTGACGCCGCCCTGAATTGTGCACTCCACCAGATGGAAGGACACTTATCTATAACTGTAAACAGGATTCGTGACTGTATAGTAGACCTTCTAGCCCACATTGAAGCTTGCCTTGATTATTCTGAAGAGGATATTCCCCATCTTTCCCGAGGAGAATTAGCGGAAAGGATGGAGAAGCTCTCCGGGGAGTTAAAAGAACTTCTGAAGTCTGCGCAATCAGGAAGAATTTTACGAGAAGGTTTGCAGACAACCATAGTGGGCAAGCCTAATGTGGGGAAGTCCTCCCTGTTGAACGTGCTTCTTGAGGAGGATAAGGCGATTGTAACTCCTGTTCCGGGAACGACCAGAGATGTGGTTGAAGATATGGTTAATATTCTCGGTATTCCCATGAAGATTATGGATACCGCGGGAATCAGACATGCCCGGGATGAAATTGAAATGGCAGGGATAGAACGGACGAGAAGGGCTATTGCACTTGCAGACCTTGTCCTTTTTGTAATTGATTTATCGATACCCTTGAGCGAAGAGGATTGTCGTATCGCAGAAAACCTACTGGGCAGGAAAACAATCTTAGTGGCTAATAAATGTGACCTTCCCCAGGTGGTATCTGAGGAAGAAATAAGAGAACTTTGGGTATCTTGCCTTAATCGACTTGAGCCTGAAAGAGAATCATTATCGGTTAATTCAGCTAACCCCGCACATGACAGTTTAAGCAATCCCTCTATTCTGAGAAACCCGCCTTTAATTAAAGTATCAGCAACCAAAAAGACAAGAATAAAAGATTTACAAGAGCTAATCTACCATCTATTTATTAAGGGAGAAGTGAGTATCTCTGATGCTGTTCTGGTTACAAACGTTAGGCATCAAGATGCTCTGGTAAAAGCTGAAGAATCCTTAAAAAAGGGAATAGAAGCTTGCGGGAGGGGAGAGTCGGAAGAATTTATAGCCCTCGATTTACGCCGGGCACTGAAGGCACTGGGAGAAATTGTGGGAGAGACTGCCACTGAAGATATTTTAAGTAGAATCTTCTCCAAATTCTGTATAGGCAAATAAAAAAGGGTCAGAGTAGAATGAAGAGACTCGTTGTCCTCCTTATTGTCCTTGCTATTCTGTTCATTGTATACGATTCATTCATCAAAGATCGCTGGTTGGTTGAACGATCCATTAAGGAAGCAAAGCAACTGATAGAGGAGAAGAAGTTTGAGGAGGCGTTTAATTACGTTTCCAGAGATTATAAAGATAGATATGAGAACGATTACCATGGTTTAAAGGTTAAAGTAGAAGATTTCCTTAAGGGGTAGAAGAAGATTTCTAACGAAATAAACTAATGGGAGTAATCCAGAATAAAAAACGTGATTCTCTACTATTCCCGGACGGGGAAGACAAGATTTTTAGCAGAGAAACTTCAACAGGAACTGGGCGGAGACTTGGTGGAGATAAGAGACCTCAAAAAGAGAAAAGGGCCCTTTGGTTTCCTCAGAGGGGCGCGGGATGCCCTCCTTGGCTTAAACACTAAAGTGGCTCCTTCAGGTTTTGATATAAGCAAATATGAACTGATTATATTGGGCACACCTGTTTGGGCATACAGTCCCACTCCTGCCCTTAACGCATTTCTCCAGACCTGTAATCTTATGGATAAAAAGGTAATTATATTTGTTACCTCAAGAGGAGTGGGATATCACTGGGCTATCGATATTTTAAAGGGCAAAGTGGAAGCAAAAGGAGGAAAAGTAGCAGGAGTCGGTTCGGTAAAGACATGGTTCAGGGGAAAGAAATACCTCTTCAAGGCTGGAGTCGAGCTGGCAAAATTGTGGAAAACTGTATAAAAAGGGGTCAAAAAGAATTGGTAGTGTAGGGCTTTATGCCCGTAATGGTTTCTGAAAGGAGTAGCGGAGCAAAGCTCCGCGTCAATGTAGGTAGGAAAAAAGGGGTCAGGTCCCTTTTTGACTATTGAGAGTGCTGGAAAATTGTTTCACGTGAAACAATTTGGGGGCTCTCATTTCGCATAAGGAAGATATATGCGAGAATTGAGGTTTGAAAAAGAGAGGGTCAAAGCCCTTTTTGAGGTCCCTTTTTGGCCCCTTTTTGCTGGAAAATTGTTTCACGTGAAACAATTTGGGGGCTCTCGTTTTGTATAAGGAAAATATATGCGAAAATTGAGGTTTGAAAAAGAGAGGGTCAGAGCCCTTTTTGAGGCTCCTTTTTGACCCCTTTTTGCTGGAAAATTGTTTCACGTGAAACAATTTAGGGGGATATCGTTTTGTATAAGGAAAATATATGCGAGAATTGAGGTTCGGTTTAGCCCTGGGTGGCGGAGGAGCAAGGGGGCTGGCGCACATAGGGGTGTTGAAGGTTCTGGAGGATGAGGGAATATCCATCGATGTTATTGCCGGCACCAGCTCAGGGGCCCTAATCGGGGCGCTCTATGCCTGTGGGTATAATGCTTCTTCTATTGAGAAGAAAGGTTTAGAATTTTTGGGGAGCAGTGAATACAAACGAGTCAGGCTCGAATTCTTAAAGGATGAGATAGGAGAAGAAGGCTCAAAACCCATTAAAAAGATTGTCTCTTATGCAAAGTGGAAGTTGATTTATAACCTGAGTTTAGTAAAGCTTGCTCTGGTTAGTGAAAAGAGGGTAGAGACAATAGTAAATAGTATCCTGCCAGATAAGAATATAGAAGATTTAAAGATTCCCTTTGCTTGTGTCAGTACTGACCTAACTTCTAATAGAGAATTCTGTTTTACTAAGGGGCCTTTGAGAGAGGCGGTTCGGGCAAGCATCACTATTCCTGGCCTTTTCCCACCCTTGAAATGGAAGGGCAGGAGATTGGTCGATGGAGGTGCGGTGAACCTGGTTCCCGTGGATGTTGCTTTCAGATTGGGTGCCGATTTAGTGGCAGGTGTGGATGTGCACGGGTCTTTCCCGCGTAGTAACTATCAGGAGATGAAGACAGGGCTTGACGTTATTCTCAGGACTAGCTATATTTCAGGGTTATTTCTTAACGAACTTCGGTTGAAAAAGGCAGATCTGGTGATAAAGCCAGATGTGGATAATATTCACTGGGTAAATTTTAAGAAGTTAGATTATTGTATAAAGAAAGGGGAAGAATCTACCAGAGCTAAACTAAGAGAAATCTATAAATTAATGAGGAAAAGAAAAGTGGAAACCCTGTGGAAGAGGCTCTGGGAACCACGATAAACTTATGGATGGGTTAGCTACTACCTCGTTTCAAAAAAGAGCTAAACAAGCAGGGATAGAGCTCACTAAGGACCAGATAGGAAAGTTCCTCCTGTTTTTGCAGGAGCTCAAGGAATGGAATAGAAAGTTTAATCTCACTGCCATAAATGATGAGGAAGAGATTTTGGTTAAACATTTTATAGATTCTCTCTCCTGCCTGTTAGGAGTTCCATCTAAAATTTCTCAAAATATAAGAAAAATTATAGATATCGGTTCAGGAGCAGGATTTCCCGGGATACCGCTAAAGATTTATCAGCCAAGATTCGACATAACATTGCTTGAGGCGACAAGGAAGAAGGTAGAATTCATGCGTTATGTCTCCTGTAGACTGGGTTTTGAAAGTAGTTTAAAAGTAATTCACGGAAGAGCAGAGGAATACGGAAGGAATGGGGAGTACAGGGAGAAGTATGATCTAGCGGTATCCAGGGCAGTTAGTAATTTAGCTATCCTCGCTGAATACTGTCTCCCTTTCGTTAAGATTGGAGGGATTTTCATTTCCCAAAAGGGTCGAGAGATTAAGGGTGAACTCCAGAAAGCAGGTAAGGCGATAGAAGTTCTGGGTGGGAGAGTAAGGGAGGTTATACCTTATAAGCTGCCATTGAGAGAAGGAGAATTAGAGAGAAATTTAGTAGTGATAGATAAGATGGAGAAGACGCCAGAAGATTATCCGCGGAGGACAGGAGTGGTGGCCAAAAGGCCGATTAGATAAATTTTTGCTATTGTATATTTTTAATTTTTTTGCTAATATTTTAAAAACAATACTTTTTCTGTCATTGCGAACGAAATGAAGCAATCTCGTAGTTCATAAGGAGATTGCCACGCTCTTTTCAGTCGCTCGCAATGACATTTGTAGCAGGAGTATCTTATGGCAAAGATTGTGGCAATTGCAAATCAGAAGGGAGGAGTGGGGAAGACCACAACAGCTATTAACCTCTCCAGCTGCCTGGCACATTATGGTCAGGAGACACTCCTTATCGATATGGATTCTCAGTCGAATGCTACAAGTGGCCTGGGTATGGAAAAGGAGAAAGTTAAACATACTATCTATGAGGTGCTTTTGGAAAAAGCCTCGATTGAAAATATCCTCGTTCCCACCGAGATTGACTGGCTCGATTTAATTCCAGCAAATGTAGATTTGATTGGAGCAGAAGTGGAACTTGTGGGACTTATCTCCCGGGAGACAAGGCTAAAGAAAGCACTCAATGGATTGGGTAACCTCTACAAGTATATTCTCCTCGATTGTCCACCTTCCCTGGGCCTTCTCACAATTAACTCCCTGACTGCAGCCCATTCAGTAATTATTCCCATCCAGTGTGAATATTATGCTCTGGAAGGTCTGGGCCAACTAATGAATACATTGAGGTTGGTAAGAGAGAATTTGAATCCCAGATTGCAGATCGAAGGGGCTCTTTTAACTATGTTTGATGGCCGAGTCAACCTCTCTTCCCAGGTAGTTGAGGAGGTAAATAAGTTCTTTAAACAGGCGGTCTATCAGACAAAAATTCCCAGAAATGTGCGGTTGGCTGAGGCTCCGGGTTTTGGGAAACCTGTTATTCTATATAGTAAAGATTCGAAAGGTGCACAGTCGTACCTTTCATTGACTCGAGAGTTCCTGAAGAGGAACGGAGTGGAAATAGAAGAGAAGTCAGAGAGTTGAGTTTGGGGAGGTAATGGGAATGCGTAAAGCACTGGGTAAGGGGATAGAAGCACTAATTCCGAAGGTATCCCGGGTAGCTCCCATGGAAATTGTAAGTATTGATATTAATAAGATAAAACCTAACAAATACCAGTCCAGGATGCAATTCGACCAGGAAAAGTTAAAGGAGTTAGCGAATTCTATAAAGGGAAAGGGGGTAGTTCAACCAATAATTGTTTCTCCCTCAGGAGAGAACTACCAACTGGTAGCCGGAGAGAGGCGCTGGTGGGCAGCCAAAATGGCAGAGTTGAAAGAGATTCCAGCAGTGGTCAAGAGAGTTACTGATAGGGAGATGTTCGAGATATCTCTAATTGAGAATATCCAGAGAGAGGATCTGAATCCCATAGAAGAAGCCACAGCTTTTGAGAGGTTGATGAAGGAGTTCAATCTAACCCAGCAGGAATTGGCTGACCATTTAGGAAAGACCAGGTCAACGGTTGCCAATATTTTGAGACTTATCAATTTGCCTGAGGAGATTAAAGAGTTCGTTTTCCGTAAACTTATATCTGCCGGACATGCCCGGGTGCTCCTCTCTATCGCAGGGGAGGAGAAACGAATAGACTTGGCCCGGAAGATACTCAAGGAGAAGTTGACAGTACGTGAAACAGAAGATATTGTAGAAAGATTGAGACTCAAACGGGCCCCGTCAGGAAAAAGAGTTGCCCAGAAAGAGAAGAGTCCCGAGGTCGTTGAACTGGAGGAAGAACTACAGAGAATTCTGGGGACGAAAGTGAGGATTAAGTCTACTGGTTCTGGCAGGTTTTCTCTGGGAGAAGGAGGGAAAGTTCGGGGTAAGATAGAAATCGAATACTATTCCCTGGAAGATTTGGAAAGGATAGTTGAACTATTAAAAAGCTGATAGTGTTCTGGGAGGTTGTAAATGGTCGAAGAAGAGCCAAAGCATGATGACAAATCTAAAAAGAAAGAGGTAAAATTATCCCACCCTCTCGTCAGTGAAGTTCTATCTAAGATTTCTAAGATAGAAAAGAAAAAGGAAAAAGAAAATAAGAAAGAAGAGAAAAAAGAAGAGAAGAGAGGAACTTCCCGGGAAAAGTTTCTATGGGAACCAGAATTTGAAATTCCCAAGAAGGCCAAGTGCTCTCTAAGGAAGAAGATAAATTTTATGGTAAAGCTCTTTTCTATTTTAGTCGTTCTATTCTTTGCTGGCTGGTATCTGATGGCCAAAAGATTTCCTTTAAAAACCTGGGTTGTAGACCGTTTTTCTATTCTGACCCATAAGATTATAAAAGAAAAAGATAGTGTGTGGATAAAGAGGAAAATTCCTGGCGCACTAAAGGAAAAGGAATTTCCCCCTCTAAAAAGAAAAATTAGAAAAGATGTGAAAGGGATTCCTGTATATGTAAGAGCGGGGGAAGTAAAAACCTCTAGCCAGGACAGCATATCGACCCTCAATTTTACTACCTCCGACCCTATGGATAAAGTCGCGACCTTCTACTTAAGAGAGATGGAGGGGGAAGGCTATGGGTTGGTGAAGGCCGATTATTGGCCAGGTGCTGATATTGGACAGCTCTTTTTCTCTAAGGAAGGTAAAGACTGCACTGTTAGTCTGGTGGAGAACGAAAGAGGCGGTGTTAATGTAGCTATTTCGTATATCGAATAGATTGGTCGCGTAGGGGCGACTTATGGTCGCCCAGGGGTTTTATGCCCATAAAGGGCTACACTACTGACAACTTTTACCAGAGCCACATTTTTAAGGAGGAATTTATGAGAAGATTAATCTTTTGTTGTTCAATTTTGTTTTTGGTTCCAATTTTAACTGGTGGATGCGCTGGTCCCGGGAAACCTCCCGTAATAGTTCGTGAGGAAAGAATAGTTGAGAGAAGTCGGGAGTTTAGGCCGGAGTGGATATACACGCCAATGTCTATTCAGGAGGGCATACTTTCCTTTAGTGGCGGGGTGGAGGGACGAGCCGATTACTCCCTGGCTCTCCGTAAGGCCAGGGGAGAAGTAGTTAAGAAGATTATCGAAGGTATAAAGGGAATGGTTCAGAAAGAATTCAGTGATGCTGTCCGTGAATTGAGTATTAGTGATGCTGAGTTAAGCGAGTTTTTGACCGAGACTGTAGGGGTAATTATGGATATTTATCAGATGCATGGTTTAAAACCCAAAGAAATCTATTACGAAAAGGTGGAAAGGCCGACCGCGGAAGGAGTAGAGTACTTCTATAACTGCTACAAGTTAGTTGAAATCTCCGAAGGAGAGTACATTGAGTGGAGAAATTCAGCTTTGAAGAGGATTAAGGATAAGGCTAAGGCAGAAAACAATAAAAAAGTAGAAGAAATAGCTACCGAACTTCTGAAGAAGCTTTCTCAATAGGTAATATAGTTTAAATAACCAGAGACAGAAAAGGAGTGGATATGGCAAAAAAATTTTTAAAGGAGTTTATAATCCTATCACTGGTATTCCTTCTGGGCTGTGCTCAGACTCAGGTGAGGCCTTATGCTGAAAAATACAAAGGTCCGAAAAAGAGAATTGCTGTTATCGATTTTGAAGTGAAGGTCCCGCGTGCCCACAGGAAGATTGGTTCAGGCATGGCCGAGATGCTTATTACTGCTTTACATAAGACTGGAAAGTTCGTTGTTGTGGAAAGAAAGGCCATCCACGATATAATCAAGGAGCAGGACCTCGGTGGGAGAGGAAGAGTGAGAAAAGAGACAGCAGCAAAAATTGGCGACATACTGGGTGCTCAGGTTCTGGTGAGGGGAGCGGTTACTGAGTTTGAGGAAAAAGTCAGCCGGGGAGGAGTGGGGGGAGTTCTTCTGAAAAAGAAGACAGGAGCTGGCCTCACCACGACCAGTGCTTATGTTGCCTGTGATATCCGTATGTACGATGCAACAACGGGAGTAATTCTGGAAGCCACAACTAAAGAGGCTAAGGCAAGGTCTGTGGGTGTGGTCCTGGCTGGCGTTCTCAGGAGTGGTAACATCCTTGGTGGAGGATTCTCTACTAAGACTCCGTTGGGCAAGGCAACTCGCGGATGTATAGATGAGATTGTAGATGCAATTGTGGATAGAATAGAAACAATTCCCTGGCAGGCTAAGATAGTCAAGGTGAGCGATGGTAAAGTCTATATTAATGTGGGAGCGAATGCCGGGATCAGAAAGGGAGAGGTCTTTGAGGTTTACAGAGTCGGCGAAGAGCTGATCGACCCTGATACAGGGCTTAGCCTGGGCGCTGAAGAGACTTACGCAGGTAAGATAAAGATAAGAGAAGCAGAGAAAAAGTATGCTATCGCTACAATTCTGGAAGGAGAAAGGTTCCAGCGGGGTGATGTGGTGAGGATACCCTGATAATTATGATTTCAATGGATACAACAAACTTATTTAAAACCAGATTAGATGAAAAGAATCTTGGCAAACTTACCAGGATAAACAATCCCAAACTTCTGCAATTCGTTGCCAAGTATATAGAACTATGCAATCCTGATACTGTTTTTGTCTGCACTGACTCAGCGGAAGACAGAATATATATCGAGCAGGAAGTAATAAGAACTGGTGAAGAGAAGGTACTTGCTATTTCTGGACAGACTGTTCACTTTGATGGATATTATGACCAGGCAAGAGACAGGGAGAATACCAAGTTCCTTTTATCCGAAGGTGTTGATTTAAGTCCCAATTTGAATTTAATTGATAAACAGAAAGGGCTTAAGGAAATTAGCACTATTCTTAAAGATATTATGAAAGGGTATAAGTTATATGTGCTTTTCTTTTGTCTGGGTCCTTCTGGTTCTGAGTTCTCCATACCCTGTGTCCAGCTTACCGATTCGCCCTATGTTGCCCACAGTGAGCAGTTACTCTACCGAGCAGGCTATGAAGAATTCATTAGATTGGGGCCTTCTGATAGGTTCTTCAAGTTCGTGCATTCAGAAGGAGAACTGGAAATCAATGTGAGTAAGAATATCGAAAAACGCAGGATATACATTGATATTGAGGAAGACATCGTATACAGTATGAACACCCAGTATGGGGGCAACACAATAGGGCTAAAAAAGCTGGCTATGCGACTGGGAATAAGTTTGGCATCAAAGGAAGGCTGGTTGACAGAGCATATGTTTATTATGGGAGTGCACGGGCCCAATAACAGGGTTACTTATTTTACCGGTGCTTTTCCTTCTCTTTGTGGAAAAACGTCTACTGCATTGTTAGAAAATGAGACCATAGTGGGAGATGATATAGCTTATCTCAAGAAGAAAGATGGTATAGTTCGTGCAGTCAATGTGGAAAAAGGAATATTTGGCATAATCCAGAACGTGAATTCAGTAGATGACCCTATAATATGGGAAACACTAAACAGTCAGGGCGAGATAATATTCTCCAATGTTCTGGTTACTGAAGAAGGTGGCACTTACTGGATTGGTAAGGATGGAAAAGTTCCCCCACGGGGAATTAATCATTCAGGTGAGTGGACACCGGGTAAAAAAGATGCTAACGGTCGTGAGATAACGCCATCACATCCCAATGCGCGGTTCACTCTGGAAATAGAGCTTCTTAAGACCATGGACCCGGAAATTAACAATCCCGAAGGAGTGGCTATAGGAGGAATCGTGTATGGAGGTAGGGACCATGATACATGGGTCCCTGTGGAAGAATCCTTTGACTGGGTACACGGTATAATAACCAAAGGTGCATCTCTGGAGTCAGAAACTACAGCAGCAACCTTAGGTAAAGAAGGTGTCAGAAAACATAACCCCATGGCCAACTTAGATTTTCTTTCCATACCTATAGCCAGGTATATACAGGATAATCTGAACTTTGGTAAGGGATTAAAAAATCCCCCCACTATCTTTTCTGTAAACTATTTTCTTAAAGATGCTAATGGAAAGTTTTTGAACAGCAAGTCTGACAAAAAGGTCTGGTTTAAGTGGATGGAGCTACGTGTGCATAGGGAAGTGGAAGCAGTGGAAACTCCTACTGGTCTAATACCAAAGTATAAGGACCTCAAAAGACTTTTTAAGGAGGTTCTTAATAAGGATTACTCTGAAGATAGTTACAAGGAACAGTTTGCTTTGAAGGTCGAGGAAAACCTGGCTAAGATTGACAGGATAGTGGATATTTATAAGAGGAAGGTTCCTAATACGCCGGACATAGTATTTAAAGTTCTGGAAGAACAGAAACAGAGACTAAAAAAATAAAAAATAGAAGAATTTATCCTCCAACGTATCTTTATCCCAGGGGCACAACTGTCAATATCTTCTTCGCCTGTTCAGGATATTTGGCTATAAAGCAAAGCTCCCCATCGGTGAGAGGCTTCTGGGTGTGGACATTGGCGTAACGGACAAGTTCCAGGATTTTTCTTGCTTCTTTATCGTCCTTAAATTTTACCTCTAATTTTCCGTAGACATTCCTGAATCCCTTAATCCCGCTATATTCGCCAGCAGTAATTTGTCTTCCCGTCTCTATTATTTCCGGCTCTCCCCGGCCCAGTTCTTCGAAGTCATAAAGTTCGTAATTTCTACGGTCCTTTAATGCGCCATCAGCATGTATCCCTGACTCGTGAGCAAAGGCATTTGCGCCCACTGCTGGCTGGTTGATGGGAATGGAAACGCCGAATGCGTATGAGGCATATTTAGCAATCTTCCAGGCACTAGAGACATCTACTCTCTCGTCCAAGATGTATCTATTTTCAGTGCCCCGTGATTTCTTAATGGCCAAAATTACAGAGATAAGGTCAGCATTTCCACACCTTTCTCCCATTCCATTAATAGTAGTATTGATGTAGGCATCTACTCCACTATCGATGGCAGCTTTAGCCCCAGTCACCGAGCAAGCTACTGCCATTCCCAGGTCGTTATGGCAGTGTAGTTCTATTGGTAATTTGACTTCTTCAGCTAAGAGTTTGACCTTTTCATATATACTGAAGGGGTCATCGTACCCTAAGGTGTCACAATAACGGATGCGACAGGCGCCGTGTTCCTTTGCTGCCTGAGCGAACCTGATTAAATATTCGTCGTCAGTGCGGGATGCGTCCTCGGCATTGACGCCAAATGTTTCCATTCCTTTTTCTTTAGCCTTATCGCAGGCTTCAGTCATCATTTTAATGATGTCTTCCCTTCCCTTCCTACCTTCGAATTTGCCCCGCACCATCTGCTGGGAAGTGGAGATGGAAAGATTCAGATGTTTTGCTCTGGTTAGTCGAGTAGCCTCTTCCACATCTTTCTTGATTGCTCTGATCCAGCCGGAAAGGATTATCGGTTTGAGCACTCCCATTTCCGCCAGTTCCAGATTGGCATTGAGATAACTGGTCTCGTGGCGAGTTGCGGGAAAACCAAACTCGCTCTGATGGATACCCATATCATTGAGATAGATATTGATCATCGTCTTCTCTAATTTGGCCAAACCGAGCATGGCGGTCTGCACACCGTCTCTATTAGTTACGTCAATAATGTAAATCTTATTTTTAGCCAATTGGTTTCCTTTCTTAGACAAAACGCCAGCTGAAAATAAGGCAGCGTTTCTACTAAAGACTCAAATTACTTCTTCCATACTTTCTTCTTAGCGTTTTTAATAGTTACTTCCTCAACGGGATACAGGTTGTATATTATTTCGTCCGGTTCGAACCAGAGCTTTATTTCCCTCTCAGATTCTGCTTCATTCGTAGAGGAATGGATTACGTTTTCATAAATGCCACTGGTGGTGATGCGTCCGTAAGCCCCCCTTATAGAGATAGGATCAGCCTCCTCAGGATTGGTGGCACCAGCAAGCTGTCTAACTTTTTTTATGGCGTTTTCTCCATGATAAACCATAGCCAGAACTTTTCGCCTTTTGTGGAGTTCTCCCTGGATATATTTGATAAGTTCTTCGAAGAATGGCTTCTCTTTCATGTGGCAGTAATGTTCTTCAGCCAGCTCTTGGCTAACATGGACAATTTTAGCTGCAGCGATCTCCAACTTTGTTTCCGAGAGGCGAGTTAGAATATTACCGGTTAAAGACTTCTTTAAGCCATCCGGCTTTATTAGAACTAAAGTCTGCTGAATCAATCCATTTCCTCCATTTTTCTCTATAATGGTATCTGTTTTATACTAAAAAGCAAGCCAAAATGTCAAGAAAATTCTTGACTTTAAAGGTTAATTTATTATATTCTACTAGAGATATTCAGAATTTACCAATTTTTATAATCTATTAATTCCCTATTTTGGAGAGGAGTAGCTCCGATTCATCGGAGCGTTATATAAACGCAACCTAAAGGTTGCGGCTACAGCCTGCGTGGAGTAGCAGAGCTTGCTCTGCGTTATTATCGCGAAACAAGTTTCGCTACTCCAAAACAGCCTCTGAAGAGGGGGTCTTTTTAATTTTAACTTCGTCAAATAAAATGGTCACTCCGGCAATTAAGAAAATAAAAGAAGTGGAGAAGGATTGTCAAAAGAAGCTGGAACAGGCACGTCTTCAGACAGAAGCTATAATTCAGGATGCGTTGAAGAGAAAAATAGAACTAATCGCTCAAGCCAGGAAAGAGACACAGAAGACAATGGAAGAGCTGGCTAGGCGAGCGGAGGAAGATGCTCGAGGAGAAAGCAAGAAAATTGCTGATAAAGAAAAAGAGAAGATAAAAAAGCTGAAGGAGAAAGTGAAACCCCGCTTCCACAAGTCACTGAGTCGAATACTCCGAGAGACGGGAATTCAACTAAAATAGAATGGCAATTTCTAAGATTAAAAAAATTCAGATAATAGGACATAATTCAATACGGGAAAACGTGCTCGCACTCCTCCATAAATGGGGGGTTGTGGAGATTAATGACCTCAGGAAAGAGCTTACCCAGGACTATTTTATGGAATCGAGGCAGGAGTCCGTTTTTGAAGACAGATTGAGAAAAATTCAATACCTCCTCGAGTTTCTTGCCAGATTCCGGGAGAAATCCGCACTTCTGGAAGGGTTAACTCAAGAAAAGTTAGTTCTGGACCGAGTTGAATTGGCTAACATTTTAGAGACTTTCAGATTGGATGAAGTCTACTCCCAGTGTAAGAATCTGGAAGAAGAATTTCGCGAATTAGAGGTGGAAAAGAAAAGACTTAACGAGGAGAAGACCGTCTTAATTCCCTGGAGAGATTTATTGTTAAACTTGTCCGACCTTATGGATACAGATAAGACTCGAGTAGTTCCGGGAATTGTTCCTGTGAAAAATTATAAAAAGTTCTCAAACGAACTGGAGAAGAGTTCATCAACGAGTTACTGGTGTGAAGTCAGGCGAAACAAAACTTCTGTATATATGGTGCTTATTTTTCTAAAAGAAGAGAAAGATAATATCATTCCTCTTCTAAAGAAGTACGAATTTTACGAAACTCTTTTGCCTCAAGTGAACCATTCGCCTGAGGAGTTTCTTATCCAGATTGAAAGAGAGATAGGAGAAGCGGAAAACAGAGAAAAAGAACTGAATAAGGAAACTTCTTCTTTATTGCGTTACAAGGCCCAGCTTATGGCTGTACACGACCACTATTACAATCTCCAGAAGAAGGAGAAAGCAGGAGATTTTTTAGCCCGCACAAGTGGCTCTTTTTTCCTTTCCGGCTGGATTCAGGAAAGCAGGGTGGGCCGGGTAAAGAAAACTTTAGAAGAGAAATATCCCGAGATAGAAATAACAGTTTCTCCTCCCGGCAAGGGCGAGAAAGTGCCGGTGGTTCTGGAAAATAGTAAAGCAATTCAGCCCTTTGAAGTTGTTACAGACCTCTTTGGTCGCCCCGTATATGGAAGTATCGATCCCACCCCCTATATGGCACCATTCTTTGCACTTTTCTTCGGTCTCTGTATTACTGATGCAGGATATGGTATAGTTCTGGCGGTATTTTCCTGGCTCGCTCTGAAGAAACTGAAGATGGGACCGATGGGGAGGCGTTTTTTCCGTTTAATCGGTTATGGAGGTCTGGCTGCTATTTTTTGGGGTGCGGTAACTGGTGGCTGGTTTGGGAATATGATTGATAAATTACCGGAGAGTTTCAATTTCCTGAAAAGTATGACGGGGGCAGTCGTTGTTTTCGACCCCATAAAAAATTCGCTCCTTTTTTTAGTATTGGCAATAGCTCTGGGCTTTATTCAGGTGTGGACGGGAGTGACTATAAGATTGTTGAGAGAGATAAAGGATAAGGACTGGCAGAATGCTTTCTTTAGAGAGATGCCCGCTCTGGGGGTACAAGTTTCGCTTCCCCTCCTTATAGCCATCTACCTATTCAAGGTTCTGCCTCCCATACCGGTTCTGGTCACAATCAGCGTGGGACTATTTTCTCTTAGCAGTTTAGCAATATTTTATAATCAGTGGACTACAAACAAGGGAGTGCTGTTTAAACTCTTCTGGTGCTGGTTTGGCTGGTACGGGGTGGTAACCGGGAATGCGTTAGCCGATATACTTTCTTATCTGAGGCTCTTCGCCTTGGGTTTAACCACGGGTCTTCTGGCTTCTGCGATTAATGAAATTTTCTCTCTCATTTCGGAAATCCCATATGTGGGGCTTCTGTTAGTAATTGTTCTCTTTGTCCCGGCACATTTATTTAACATAGCGATGAATGCATTTGGAGGATACGTTCACACTTCACGGTTACAGTATCTCGAGTTTTTTATGAAGTTTTTTCAAGGCGGAGGGGAGGAATTCAGACCTTTTGCCGAGGAGAGAAGATATACGGTAATTAGATAGTAGATGAATCGGAATTCTGTAGGCACGGTTTCAACCGTGCAGTAGAGGGGGTGGAGATGGGAGGATTGGTAGTAGCTATTATTGGTGGAGCGATGGCAGTATTTATGGCTGGCATTGGTTCCAGTATAGGTGTAGGGTTGGCTGGTCAGGCGGCAAATGGTGTCCTATCTGAGAGTCCGGAAAAATTTGGCAGGATGTTTCTATTGGTAGCGCTTTCAGGAACTCAAGGGTTTTATGGTTTCGTGGTTGGGTTTTTAGTTATTATCAAATTAGGCCTTCTGGTTGGGGAAATTCCTGTTATTAGCTTATATCAAGGTCTGCAAATTTTTGGTGCTTGTATGCCCATTGCTTTTTCCGGGTTGATTTCGGCTATTCATCAGGGAAAGGTTTGTGCTGCTGGAATAGGAGTGGCAGCAAAACAGCCTGGAGCAGAAATGAGAGCATTAATTTATGCAGCTTTAGTAGAAACATATGCACTTTTAGGATTGGTAACTTCTTTCTTTCTCCTTACAGGGATTCGCCTGGGAGGTTGACGCCATTTATTAATGGTGGACAATAAAAGCTCTCCTATAATTTTTGAGGAAATCTTATGCCTCTGGAAAAAATTCTTGAGAAGATTATCCACGATAGTGATAAAGAGGTAAGAAAAATTATCGACGAAGCAGAATCCCGAGCTTCCCAGATAATCGAGGGGGGCAAACGAGAAGCAGAAAGGGTGGTTGGTGAGCTCACCCGGGAAGGGATAGAGAATGCCCGCAAGGGTGGGGAAAGAATTGTGACCTTAGCCTCTTTAGAGTCACGCAAGCGTATACTAGGAGAGAAGCAGAGAATTTTGGGGGAGGTTTATCAGGAAGTAGAGAAGAGAATAAGGAATTTGAACGGCAGAGATTATCGAGAGTTGGTAAACAGAATTATGCTGGAGAGTTGCCAGAGCGGCGAAGAGTTGGTAGTTGTTGGCAAAAATGATAGGAAGAAAATCGATCAGAAGTTGATTAACAGCGTAAACGCTGAATTGGTGAAAGCCGGTAAAAAGGGCAAACTGAAACTATCCTCTGAGCCAGCGTCTATTCCTGATGGATTTATTATGAAATCGGGAAAGATAGAGATAAGTAACTCCTGGGAGAACATATTGAGGTCTTTACGGGAAAAGACAGAAGAGGAAGTTATAAAACTCCTGTTTACATAAAACTCTTCAAAAGGTAGTCGCAGGCTTCAGCCTGCGTATTAACGCAACCTAAAGGTTGCGACTACCAATTATCGTTTACTGGTGGAGTTCATATGGATAATCGTTATGCTTATGCTGTGGGAAAGATAAGGGCAAGAGAAGTAAGACTACTCGATCTTCCTAAACTGTTAAGTATTCTCGAGGCGGAAAATGTTGAGGAGGCACTAAAAGGGTTGAGCGATACAGATTATCGAGAGGGGCTGGCGCTGGTTAAACAGGAGGAGGATTTCGACTTACATCTCTCTCTCCATATAGAGAGTGTTTATGGGTTGATTTCTGAACTGACACACGATCCCCAGTTAACAGATTTATTCATTTTACGAAATGACTTCCATAATATAAAGGTTGCTTTTAAGAAAAAGTGCGGAGCTTCCGTGGAGGAGAAATACTATTTGGCTCCCTCCGTAGTTAATCGAGAAGAGATTGTAGAAGCAATGGAAACTGGTAATTTTTTTAGATTACCTCCACTTTTAGCAGGAGCTCTCCAAGAGATAGAAGGAATCTATAATAATTCTAAAAAAAATATCCAGCTAATCGACACTACTCTCGATAAGATATACCTTTCTCACTGTCTTCAGGTATCACAGCAGGCAAAGTGTGAATTTCTGGAGAGACTCTTTTTAATTCAAATTGACCTCACCAATATTAGAACTTTCTTGAGACTGAAGGAGATGGATAAGGGGAGAGACTTTCTAAAGAATCGCTTGATTTCTGGAGGGCTCTTGGAGAGAGGCCATTTCTTAAAATCGTTTGCAGGTTCCCTGGAGAGCTTTGTCGATAGCCTGAGATTCAAGGATTATTACGGAATAGTAAAGGATGGGATTGAAAGTTGGAAGAAAAGCGGAAGCTTCTCTTTTTTAGAAAAGTTATTCGATGATTACCTGTTAAACTTCGTCAAAAAAGCAAAATATATAAGCTTTGGCATTGAACCCTTAATTGGCTATTTGGTGGCTAAGGAGATGGAAGTTAAGAATCTCAGGACGGTCATAGTAGGTAAGTTTAATGGATTGTTTCCGGAAATAATCAAGGAAAAACTGAGGGAAAACTATATTAATAGTCGCAACCTTTAAGTTGCGTTCTGTAAATCACGCAGGCTGAAGCCTGCGGCTACCTTTCTTGATTTAATGGAAGAGAAATGAAGCTGGCAATAATTGGGGAGAGAGATTTCGTCTGGGGTTTTAAGGGAGTAGGTTTCTCTATCTTTCCTGTGAGTGACAGTTCCCAGGTAGCCAGAGCGCTCGATGCAATTGGCAAAGGAGACTATTCATTAGTTTATATTACAGAGACTTTTGCTAAGGCTTTTCTGGAAAAGATTGATGAAGTCTCAAAAATGGCAAAGGTAGATATTACTATTATCCCTGGGATTCAAGAGAAAAAGTTAGGTTTGGAGAAGTTAAGGAAAATAGCTATTAGGGCGGTGGGAGCAGATATATTTGGAGAGTCACAGGGCGTGGGTTGAGAGTGATGATTTCCTGGAGATAAAAGATGATTAAAGGTAAAATTGTAAAAGTATCGGGTCCTCTGGTGGTTGCTGAAGGACTGCCGGGAGTGAAAATGTATGAGGTGATGCGCGTGGGGACTCCCGGGTTGATTGGTGAGGTGCTTGAGTTGAAGGAGAACAGGGTCTCTATCCAGGTATACGAAGAGACTGCTGGGCTGGGTCCTGGGGAGCCTGTTGTATCCACAGGCGGGCCGCTATCAGTGGAGTTAGCTCCCGGGTTAATCTCCTCTATTTATGACGGAATTCAAAGGCCTCTGGACAAAATAAGAGAGAAAGCGGGAGATTACATTACCAGAGGACTCCACATTCCTGGAATTGACCGGGAAAAGCGATGGAAGTTCAAACCTCTGGTTAAGAAAGGAGATAAGGTTATCTCAGGTGATATAATCGGAGAAGTCCAGGAGACTACTCTGGTAACACACAAGATAATGGTGCCTCCGGAAGTTGAAGGTGAAGTTGTGGAGATTCGTAAGGGAGAATTTAAAGTAGAAGATACCATTGCTAAGATTCGGCCTCTCCTTTCTCGCTCCACAGTTTCTTTGAGTATGCTTCAGAAATGGCCTGTCAGACAGGAGAGACCCTATAAAGAAAAACTCCCTCCGTTCCTCCCTCTTTACACAGGAACAAGGGTAATCGACACCTTCTTCCCTATCGCTAAGGGTGGTACTGCCTGTATTCCTGGTCCCTTCGGAAGTGGGAAGACTGTAGTTCTCCACCAGCTGGCTAAGTGGGCAGACGCAGATATCATTATTTATGTTGGCTGTGGCGAGAGGGGAAATGAGATGTGTGATGTGTTAATGGAAATGCCCAAGTTAAAAGACCCTCGCACGGGAGAGTCTCTGATGAAGAGGACTGTCCTGATTGCCAATACTTCCAATATGCCAGTAGCTGCCCGGGAAGCGTCTGTTTATACCGGGGCTACAATTGGGGAATATTTCCGGGATATGGGATATAAGGTGGCTATTATGGCAGATTCGACTTCCCGCTGGGCAGAGGCGATGAGAGAGATGTCGGGAAGGCTGGAGGAGATGCCTGGAGAGGAAGGTTATCCTGCCTATTTGGCTGCCCGGGTAGCCGGGTTTTATGAGCGCTCTGGCAGAGTTATCTGTCAAGGCCAGGATCAGAGAGAAGGTTCCCTTTCTATAATCGGTGCTGTTTCTCCCCCTGGTGGTGACCTTTCCGACCCGGTGGTTCAAGCAACTCTGCGCATGGTAAAAGTCTTCTGGAGTCTGGAGGATAAACTTGCCTATCAGCGCCACTTTCCGGCAATCAATTGGCTGAACAGTTATTCGCTCTATCTGGATAATATTGAGGAATACTTATCTAAAGAAGTGGCTAAAGATTATCTTCAGCTGCGCTCAGAAGCAATGCGCATCCTTCAGGAGGAAGCATCTCTGGAAGAGCTGGTAAGGTTGGTGGGATTGGAAGCGCTCTCTCCTGAAGATAGATTAATTTTAGAGACGGCAAAGTCGATAAGGGAAGATTTTCTCCATCAGCATGCTTTTGACCCGCAGGATGCTTATACGGGAGTAAAGAAGCAATATCGAATGCTTAAAGTTATAATCAAACTTTTCCGTCTCTCCAAGGAGTTATTGCAGGAGGGTGTGGAGTTTTCCAAACTTTTGAAGCTCAAAGTGAAAGAAAGAATATCCCGGATGAAATTCATCGATGAAAAAGAAGAGGAGAAATTTGACCTGATAGAAGAGGAGATGGAGAAGCAGATAGAGGCAACTAGAAAGTCAATGTAGGTAGTGTAGGGGCTTGTCCCCGTAAGAATTACGCCCATAAAGGCTACACTACCCACAACTCGAAGTAGTGTAGGGCTTTATGCCCGTAGAAATTACGCCCATAAAGGGCTACACTACGGATAAACGGATTACGCCCATAAGGGGCTACACTACGGATAAACGGATTACGCCCATAAGGGGCTACACTACATAAAAGAATAGAGGATTCCAATGCAAAGGGAATATCTTACAGTTTCCAGTATTGCCGGACCTTTAATTATCGTTGAAGATACTGCGGGAGTTAAATACGACGAGATAGCGGAGATTACTCTTGCCAGTGGAGAGGTAAGAAGGGGAAGAGTGCTGGAAGTAGATGGTGGCAAGGTTCTCGTCCAGCTCTTTGAGGGCACCACGGGTCTGAATCTTGCAGAGTCCCGGGTGAGGTTCCTGGAGAGAAGGGTAGAGCTCCCTGTCTCTATGGATATACTGGGAAGAATTTTTGATGGATTGGGACGTCCCATTGATGGAGGGCCGGCTATACTTGCCGAGAGTAGAGAGGATATAAATGGTAGTCCAATCAACCCCGATGCTAGGAACTACCCTTCAGAATTTATTCAAACCGGTATTTGCGCAATAGATGGAATGAATACACTGGTAAGGGGTCAGAAACTACCAATCTTTTCAGGCTCCGGGCTTCCCCACAATGAGCTTGCCGCGCAGATTGCCCGGCAGGCAAAAGTTATTTCTCCAGGTAGAGGAACTGATGTCGAAGAGAAGTTTGCCGTTGTCTTTGGAGCAATGGGGATTACCTTTGAAGAAGCCAATTTTTTTATTACAGATTTCAAGAAGACAGGAGCAATTGAAAGGGCAGTGCTGTTCATCAATCTTGCCGATGACCCGGCGATTGAGAGGTTGGCTACTCCCCGGATAGCTCTGACTGCTGCCGAATATTTGGCTTTTCGCAGGGATATGCATGTGGTGGTAATCCTGAGCGATATGACCAACTATTGTGATGCCCTTCGAGAAGTATCAGCTGCCAGAAAAGAGGTTCCTGGACGCAGAGGCTATCCTGGTTATATGTATACTGACCTGGCAACAATTTATGAGAGAGCAGGAAGAATAAAAGACAAAAAAGGCTCAATTACCTTGATACCCATCTTAACTATGCCCGAAGATGATAAGACCCATCCCATTCCCGATTTGACAGGCTATATCACCGAGGGGCAGATAATCTTATCGAGGGAGCTCCACAAAAAGGGCATTTCACCGCCAATAGATGTTCTTCCCTCCCTTTCCAGGCTAAAAGAGAAGGGAATTGGAGAAGGGAAAACAAGGGAAGACCATGGAAATGTAACTTCTCAGCTCTTTGCTGCCTATGCCCGGGGCAAGGAGGCAAAGGAACTGGCAATAATCCTGGGAGAGGCTGCTCTCTCAGAAACAGATAAGAGATTCTCTCAATTTGCTGATGAATATGAGAAAAAGTTTGTTACTCAGGGAGAATATGAGGAGAGGAGTTTGGAGAAGACCCTGGATATTGGCTGGGAGCTTCTCAAAATGTTACCCAGGGAAGAACTGAAGAGGGTGAAGGAAGAAGAGATACAGAAGTATATGGAAAGAGTTGAAAGGAAGTAACTATGAGGCTTGCTGTTAATCCCACAAGGATGGAGCTTTTGAAATTGAAAAAAAGGTTAATCCTTGCCCGTCGAGGACACAGATTGCTTAAGGATAAACAGGATGAACTGATGCGTAATTTCTTATCTCTGATAGAGGAAATTAAGGAACTTCGCCTGACAGTTGAGATAGAATTGTTCCAGGCCTATGGGTCTTTCCTTATTGCCAGGTTGACTATGGGAAGAGAGTTTTTAGATGAAGCATTGATGTTCAGTCAGCTGGAGACTAATCTTGAAGTCACCTATGTTCCCCTTATGAATCTCAGGATTCCCAGATATAGACTTAACATAGAGGGCGACTACTTTTCTTACGGACTTCTTACTACCTCTATGGAGCTGGACAGGGCATTGAAAAGGTATAGGGAACTAATACCAAAGATGGTGGAACTTGCGGAAAAGGAGAGAGAGTTAGAGATGCTCTCTTATGAGATCGAGAGGACACGACGGAGAGTCAATGCCTTAGAGCATATATTGATTCCCAATATATTTGAAACTATCAGTTATATTAGCATGAAGCTGGAGGAACTGGAAAGAAGCAATCTTACCAGACTGATGAAGATTAAGGATATAGTAAGAAGACATTAGAGATAGGTGGAGGGGATGGAATTTTCTCTAACACGGGGAACACTTCTGGTTTTAGTTGTTTTAGTTGTTACTGTAATCTATATAATTGTAAAATATAGCAAAGAAAGAGAATTACGATTCAAGTTGAAGGGGGCAGAAGATAAGATAAAAAAGCATGTAGAAGACCTGGATAACCTCCTATCCTTCTTGTTGGGAATTCATGATTTCGGCGTAGTCACTAGTGGAATAGTGGAAGTAGACCAGTTGGCGAAATTGATTGTGACCAATGCCACTCGACTTTTAAGAACGGGAATAGGCTCTCTAATGTTGATAGACAAGGAGACAAACATGCTGGAGATTGTAGCAGCAAGAGGTCTGCCTGAGGAAGTGGTGCACAACACCCGCATTCCCATTGGAAAAGGCATTGCCGGGAAAGTGGCTGAGGAGGGAGAGCCAATTCTTTGTGAAAATATAGAAACCGATAAGCGTTTTTTCAGGGAGAGTAATGAAAAATATACTTCTAAGTCTTTTGTTTCCGTTCCTCTCAAAGTTAAAAACAGGGTAATTGGCGTTTTAAATGTAAACAACAAAGAATTGAGACAGACGTTTGATGAAAAAGACCTAAAGCTACTAACCATTTTAGCCGACCAATCAGCAATGACTATTGAAAATGCAGAGCTTTATAAACATATGCAAGAAACCTATCTGGGAACGATTCAGACTCTTGCGCGAGCCATTGATGCCAAAGACCCTCATACTAGAGGCCATTCGGATAGAGTGACCCGGTATGCTGTGAAGATTGCTAAAGAGATGAATCTCTCGGAGAGCGCAGTTAGGAATATCGAGTATTCTGCTCTCATTCACGACATTGGAAAGATTGGTATTCAGGAAGCAATCCTGACGAAAAAAGGTAAACTCACGGAGACAGAATATGAGATTGTCAAAATGCATCCGCTAATTGGGGAAAGTATCATAACTCCTGTTAAGTTCTTAAATGGAATTGCTCCATTAATTCTTTACCATCATGAACGTTTTAATGGCAAGGGTTATCTGGAGGGATTGAGAGGAGAATCGATTCCCTTAGGTGCGAGAATCATTAGTGTTGCTGATGCTTTCGATGCGATGACTTCCAATCGACCCTACCGCAAAGCGTTGACCAAGGAAGAGGCTAAAAAAGAATTGGAGAAAGAAAGCGGAGAAAGATTCGATCCCCTGGTGATTAAAGCTTTCTTGAGAGTGCTGGAGAGAGAAGAAATGGGAAAGGAAGGTCTGTAAGTGGAAAACCTAACAATTAACTGCAAGCGAGTAAAGAGAGTTTTAGTAGAATTTATTAGAAAGAGAATAGAGAATAGTGGATTCCAGCGAGCGGTCCTAGGCCTTTCTGGCGGGCTCGATTCAACAGTCGTTGCTTACCTGGCGGTGGAGGCACTTGGAGACCCTCATAATGTGTATGCCTTGATTCTGCCTTATAAATCTTACCAGTCGGAGAGCGTAAAGGATGCCCGGCTCATTGTCAGAAAGCTGGGGATAAATTCACAGATAATTAAGATTGACCCTATGATTGAAGAATATTTCAGGAAATTTTCTTATAGAAGAATTTCCCATTCTGCTATCCTGGGAAGTGAGGGCTCACAGGTTAAAGCATTGGAATATTTGAGGAGGGGAAATAAGATGGCGCGGGAGAGGATGTCCATCCTTTACGACTGGGCATTAGTTTTGAGGGGTTTGGTACTGGGGACGAGCAATAAGACGGAGCTAAATATGGGCTATTTTACCAAATATGGCGACGGAGGAGTCGACCTGGAACCACTGGGCGACCTTTACAAGACTCAGGTGAGGAAACTGGCGAAATATCTCGGGGTTCCCCAGTCAATCATAAGAAGGCGTCCATCGGCGGGATTATGGCCGGGGCAGACTGATGAAGGAGAACTGGGAATCGATTACGAGGAGCTGGATAAAATATTATATTGTATGTTCGAGAAAAAACATAGTATTAAGAAATTACTAACTCTTGGCTTTTCCATAGAAAATGTCGAGAAAGTTAAAAATTTTGTTAAGAATTCAAAGCACAAAAGGAGACTGCCCCCAGTTGCTAAGATAGGGTAAGAATTATGGGTATACTTTATGTTGTGGCTACTCCCATTGGGAATCTGGAAGATGTAACCTTGAGAGCACTGCGTATTCTTAAGGAAGTCGATTTAATTGCAGCTGAAGATACAAGAAAGACCAGAAAATTATTAAGCCATTATGGTATTCACACCTCTCTCACCAGCTATTACGGCCGAGAAAGAAAAGCAGATTATCTAATTGACACCCTGAACAAAGGTAAAAATGTGGCTTTAGTATCAGAAGCAGGAACTCCCGGAATTTCTGATCCTGGCTACCCTCTCATAAAGAGGGCGATAGAGAAGGGAATTACCGTCCAGTCAATTCCCGGCCCCTGTGCTGCTATATCCGCACTGGTAGTCTCAGGCCTGCCCACTGATGGATTCATTTTTACGGGCTTTTTACCCCGTAAGAAGGGAAAATTAACAAAACGACTGAGAGAACTATTTAATTTCGAAAAGACAGTTATTTTTTATGAATCGCCAAACAGGATAATGGCCACTCTGGAAGTGGTCAAAGAAAATTTTGGAGAGGTAAATGTAGTTATCGCCCGGGAATTAACGAAAAAGTTTGAAGAAGTCATCAGGGGAAGTATTGACCAGGTATTGACTCTACTTAAGGGAAGAAAAATAAAAGGCGAGGTGATAGTTCTCTTCCATAAATGAGAATTGGGCGTCTTAAAAATCAGATTACACAGAAATGTCATTGCGAGGAGCGGAAGCGACGAAGCAATCTCATGGTTTGGCAGGAGATTGCCACGTTCCGATTTTTAATCGGAACTCGCAATGACAAGTGACGGGTTGATATTCGGAGAAATTTCAGGTATAATTAGTGGTAAAATGGCAATAAAAATTAAACTATTCCATAAATTTATCCTTATTATGGTCGTTCTTGCTGTCCTTCCGCTCTCCATTGTGGGACTGAGGATGATTAATATCAATAGGGTGGCTCTTCAGGATTCTATTTTAGAGCTCCATACCCATCTGGCTCAGTCGTTGGCGGAGAGGATTGACGATTACATAGATAATCTAAGAGGGAAACTATCATTTATAATCACTTCTCAGAAGATTGCAAGAATGTCCTGGTCAGAAAAGAGAGTTGTGCTGAAATCTCTTTTGGAGACAAGCGAGGATTTCGTTACTATTTCTATCGTAGATAGTAAAGGAGCGGAGATAATAAAAGTCTATAATCCAAAGCTGGAAAGGAAACCAAGGCTACTTAACTTGAGGGAAGATAAGTTATTTATTAAAGCGCTTCGAGGCAGTCATGATATCAGTTCTCTCTACTACGTAGGAAACGATCCCAGGTTAAACGTGGCTTATCCTCTGGTAGAAGGGCAGGTAATCTACATTGTAGTCACACTGAACAAGCTCTGGCATAAGATTTACAGTACAATGATCGGAAGGACTGGTTTTGCCTTTCTTGTAAATAAGGAAGGGAAAATTATAGCTCACCCCCAGAAAAAGAGGGCCAGGAACTTTGAGGATGCCACTCAGTTGGCTATTGTCCAGGAGGTCCTTTCTGGCAAGACTCTGGGAAGCAAGGAGTTCACTGACGAGAGGGGAGTGGAGATGGTTGGTGCTTATGCTCCGGTAAAGAGGTTAGGGTGGGGGATGATTGTCCAGCAGGCAAAAAATGATGCCTATATCTCGGCAATAAAAATGAAGCAGAACGCCATCCTCTGGATAATTGTGTCCATCTTTGGAGCAGCCCTGGTGGGATTCCTTACTGCCCGGGGATTGAGCCGTCCCATCCTCAACTTAATTGTAGGTGCCGAGAAAATAGCCGAAGGCGATTTTACCCATAAAGTTGTGGTGGAGACTCACGATGAACTTTTAACTCTAGCCGATACCTTCAATTTAATGACCCAGAAATTGAAGAAATATAATGACCTGCAGATTGACAGAATAATTGCCGAGAAAACCAAGACAGAAGCAGTCATCTACAGCATTGCCGATGGAATTGTGATGACAGATTTTTCTGGCAGGATAGCGCTTATGAACAAGCAAGCTCGGGAAATGCTTCAAGTTAGCGGAGAAGAGGTGCTGGGCAAAGATTTGATAGATTACATTGGAGACAAGAGGATTGCCCAGAGCCTTCGTGAGATAATAGAGCAGAAAGAGAAGACTGTAGTGAGGGAGATCGACCTCTCTCAGGGTCCTTACCGGAAGTTCATAAAGACAGGCACCAATATCGTAAAGACTGAGAAAGGAAAGAATCTGGGTGTGGTTACAGTGCTCCACGACATTACTCTGGAGAAAGAGATAGAAAAGATGAAAGATGATTTTGTCCATTCCATAACTCATGACCTCAGAAGCCCAATGACTTCCATTCGTGGGTTCGCGGAGGTTCTGCTTGATGGCTCGGCTGGCGAAATAAATGAAGAGCAGAGGGAATTTTTGAAAATAATAGATACTTCCGGCAAGAAACTTCTGGGTATGATCAATAACATTTTAGATGTGGCAAAGTTAGAAACAGGTAGGATGAAACTTACTCTTGCAAAGTTCGACCCAAAGGAGACCGTTGAAAGGATCATCAAGATAATGGAACCACAGGCAGTAAAATCAGAGGTGAAGTTATCCAGTCAGGGATTCGATACCTTTCCCAAAATTCGGGCTGATAGCGACATGATGGAGCGGGTAATTATGAATTTGGTCTCCAATGCCATAAAGTTTACTCCTTCTGAAGGGAGCGTGGATATAATTGGACAAGACTTCCCGGATAGGATTCAAATTACAGTCGCTGATACCGGGATGGGTATTCCTCCAGACTATTTAGACATGGTATTTGACAAATTTCAGCAGGTTGGCATCGGGAAGGAAGAGAAAAGGAGGGGGACTGGTTTAGGGCTAACTATCGCCAAACATGGAGTAGAGGCCCATTTAGGAAAAATCTGGGTGGAGTCAGAAATGGGAAAGGGAAGCAGGTTCTCTTTCTGGCTTCCCAAAAAGTTGGTAAAGAATAAAAAAGGAGAAATCGTATGTGGTTGATGGGGAAGAAGGCAACCATTTTGATTATTACTTTTATGGCTATTCTGTCTCTCTTTTCCCTATCTCAAGCTCAGGAAGAGAGGGTCGAGCTTATTGAAGTGACTGTAAAGAAAGGAGATACACTACACAAGTTTGCAGAGATATATTTACGGGACCCATCACGGTGGCCAGAGATTTACAAATATAATAAAGCCCTGGTCAAAAATCCCCACCTCATTCTTCCGGCAATGAAAATCAAGGTCCCGGTGGGTTTACTGAAAGATGAGATTGCTGACATAATCCGTATAAGGAACAAGGTGCGTACCCGGAAAAGAGGAGAATCGGAATGGGAGAGGGCGGTTCTCCGTATGAGGCTCTTCTCTGAAGATGGAATCAGAACTCTTTCTGACTCTCTCGCTCATATAAAATTTATAAAAGGCGAGATCATCAGGTTAGGGGAGAACTCACTGGTTATCCTTAGACCGGAAGAGAAAGAGGAGACAGTGGAGTTACTTTCCGGAGAGTTGAGAGCATCAGAGGCAAAGGTTCTCACTGCTTCTGCAATAGTTGAACCCCAAATCTCACCTACGCTTGACAAACCCGATTTCAAAACAAAGATAAAAAAGGACAAGACGACCCTGGTATCTGTTTACAAGGGGAAAGTGGACCTCATAGCCCAGGGAGAGAGAGTGACAATTAATGAAGGATTTATGTCTCAGGCAAAATTGGATTACGCTCCGGAAAAACCTATCGCCCTGCCGCCCCCGCCTGACCTGAGCGAGGCTAAGGAAGAGCTGGCAAAGAAACCAGATGCCCCTGAGTTAGGTGAACAGGAAGTGGCAGAAGAAGAGATTAATTTGGAGGAGACTCTTACTGTCCTCGATTTCTCTGAAAAGAAGAGAAGACTGGGGATAAAATATCTCCATCTTCAGGTCGCTTCTGACCCCAAATTTATGGATATCATCGAAGATAAGAAATTGGAAAGTATTGAAGAGTACCAGAGGAGGAAACTTCCCGATGGTGAATATTTCTGGAGGGTCTCTTATGTTTATGAAGGCGAGTTCGAGAGTAAATATTCTCCAGTCAGAAGTTTTACAGTGGTTACTATTCCTCCCGGGTTAGAGATATCTTCTCCCCGGGAAGGAGAAAAAATCCCAGATGAGTTTGTTAAAGTAAAAGGCAGGACAGATGAAGGTTGCATAGTAAGAGTGAACGATAAACGCGTATACGTTAATGAGGAAGGAAAATTTTTCACTGTAGTACATTTAACCTTGGGAAAAAATATAATTACTGTTCAATCTCAAGATGAAAAGGGCAATGTAGCTATAGTAAAGAGAAAAGTGGAAGCAGTACCTCCGAAGAAGAAAGGTTTCTGGGGTGGGCCGGGGATTGCGATTACCATAGGTATAATGGCAGTTATTTTAATAAGTGTCCTTTAGAGGTTAAGAAATGCCTAAGAAAGTACTTATTGTAGATAGTGATATTGATGCAAGGTTCTTAGTGAAGGTGCATTTGAGAAGATTCAATGTTGAATTTATCGAAGCCAGAAATGGAGAGTCGGGGTTGGAACTCGTCCAATCAAAGAAGCCCGATTTAATTGTAATGGATTATGTCCTGCCCAGGTTGAGTGGCTACGAGATGATAAAGAGAATTCGGAAGGACAAGGCTACCAGAAATATCCCTATAATTATAGCCACAATAGCCGGATTCGACTTGCAGATGAAGGAATTGAATGTTGTACAGTATCTCCCCAAACCTTTCTCTCGAGAACAATTTTTAACAGCAGTGGAGAAAGCCTTAGGAAAGATACCCCTTAAAAGGAAGGAAGCCAGAATAGCCCCTCCGGGTGGTCAAACTGTAAAGGTAATTCCTATCAAAAAGAAAAGTGAGGCTACAGCCACAATGAAAAAGATTGTTATAGCAGATGATGAAGAAGATGTGAGAGAGTTATTAAAAAGTTTACTCAAAGATAAATATCTAGTAGTCCTGGCTAGAGATGGGCTGGATTTGATAGAAAAAGTCAAAAAAGAGAAACCAGACTTAATCATCTGTGATGTGATTATGCCCGGGCAGAGTGGTTATAAGAGTATTAAAAGGTTAAGGGAGAAGCCAGAATTTCTCAATCTTCCTGTAATCTTTAATTCGGGCTTAGTTAAAGATAAAGAGTTATACGAGACCTTAAAGCCGGAAGGACCGAGCTATTTCATAAACAAACCATTCGGGAAGAAGGTCATTTTAGATAAAATAGAAGAAATGTTAAATAAATAAAGGAGTAGCAGACTTTAGTCTGCGTTTGAAGGAGTAGCAGAGCTTGCTCTGCGTTTTAATAGGAAAAGGGGTCAGAGTCATTTTTTGACTAAGTCATGGGCTCATAGCTCAACGGATAGAGCACAGGGTTGCGGACCCTGGTGTGAGGGTTCGATTCCCTCTGAGCCCTTTAAATTTATAGGGATCAGGAGTGAAAATTTTTTTAATTTTTGTAAATGGGATATGTGTTGGCTGGGCGGCGTTCATATTTCTCTATTTTTTTAAATACAATTTCATTTCCTGGGTTATGACCGATGTCTCTTCTCTCATCCAGCTGTTTGTAATAGTTGCTCTGATTTTCGGGAAGAAAATATTAATGAATATTTCCATCCCTTTCCTTCTATTCTATGGAGCAGGGGGATTTTTTTTATTCGATTGGTCTTCCAGGACAATGCCTGCCCAGATAAGCCACTCGATAATGATTCTGACAGCTCTCTATATTATCTATCTTATGATTATACGCTGGGAGATAGGGAAGTTGGCAATCGGAATTATGCTCGGAGTTATACTCTTTGTGCCGTTTAGAGTATTTGAGACTTACTATTTGGAAGCCCATCCAGAAGTTAAAAGTCATTTCGAATTTTTTAAGGGCAAATAGTTTTGTGGAGAGATGCCGGAGTGGTTGAACGGGGCGGTCTCGAAAACCGCTATCCCGATTTCGGGATCGGAGGTTCGAATCCTCCTCTCTCCGCTTGATTCACAGGAGTGATTCGGTTCCGCTTTGCGGAACAGAGATTCGAAATTCAAGAATGGAAATTAGGAGGTTGAGAAAATGGGAAATTTAGGTAAAGTCATTTTTTGTACTCTACTGGTAGTTACTCTTCTTGCTTTTCCTTTGGGAGCAAGCGACGGGATTGTTCTAAGAATTGAATGGAATAACCCCTTTAATCCAGAAGCCTCAGA
>SDBT01000164.1_pt1 | contig 91295 bp, 155 predicted proteins | sample 2277101 | NCBI WGS metagenome assembly SDBT01 (sample SAMN10404973, study PRJNA504765) | marine sediment metagenome | isolation source: marine sediment core GS10_PC15, 103 cmbsf | place: Arctic Ocean: Southern Knipovich Ridge | collected 2010
GGAACTATTACAAATGACCCCTTAAACATTAAGACTAACAACACTAGTGCTATTTTTATTGATGCTTCTCAGAAAGTAGGTATTGGGACAGACTCACCAGACTCCGCATTTCATATTAAAGCAAGTGTTTCTGGTATTGTTGGTTCACACGATGCAGGGCAATTAATTATTCAGAGTCCTACCGATACTGTATTCTCCAATGTAGTTATTACTGCTTATGAATCAGATGGTGATGGAAATCCTGACCAGCAACTTTGGTATCTTGGAAGCTCGTCAAGTGGCAATACAGATATTATTTATTTAAATAGAAGAAATGCCAAACTTGCACTTGGAACAAATAATATTGCACGGATGACTATTCTAGGAAACGGAAATGTTGGCATCAACACCACTTCCCCAGACACCAAACTCCAAGTAGTAGGAAACACCAAGTTAGGTGATGATAATACTAACTATGCCCAATTCGCTGCTGATGGCGAATTAACTCTGGTGGGTACAGCAAGGGTTAAGAGAGAAATTCAAGTAAGAGCAGAAGGTCTTAAATTGGGTGCTACTGCTCCAACCCAAGCGGTGATAGGCAACTTCTCTGTTTTACAATTTTCAGGTACGGGAAGTATTGATACAGTTTATACTTCATTTCACATACCAACTGATTGGGCGACAGGGACAGATCTTACAGTCCACATTCATTGGGCGCCAGTTAACGCCAACGCTGGAGATGTGAAGTGGCAAATGACTTGGGATGCTGTAGCTTCCGAAGCTAATGAAGTAATTAGTGGGGCTGGAACCACTACTTCAATCATAGATGCTACTCAGACTCTTCAAGATGAATTGTTAGAGAGTGGCGACATGACAATTTCAGGAGGAAGCTTAGCAGCAGAAGATACTATTGGTATAAGTATATTTCGTGATCCAACTGATGATGAGGATACTTATGCTAGTGCAGCCTCATTGGTTATTGTTGAATTTTCTTATACAGCTGATAAACTTGGGGAGGCAACAACATAATGGCAACAATAAAACTAATTGGATGCATATAAAAAATGGTAATAAGAGATAATGCGAAAACAGATGCTGAAACAAAATACGGTATATAAATTATAGAGGAGAGGAAAATGAGTGAGAAGAAAGAAGTCAAGACACAACAAGAAGAAATCAAAGAATATCTAAAAGCGGATACTGAATTATGTAAAAAGCACGGTTATAAAAGAGTAGGTTATCCTGAATGGATGAAAAGGGATGATGGAACATTCAGTCTTGTTATGAGAGAGGGTGTTGAAAAGTTAGCAGCAACGGAGTAATACAATGAACTTCTGGACAAATACGTGGAATAAACTAAAATATGGTTGGGATTTAAACTGGATTGGGGATACTCTAGTAATCTGTCCAGATCTTTCTCACTGGTCTGTAAACTTTCCGCCAGAGAACTACTTTGACGAAGATAGGTTTGCTCAAAAGATCGAGGAGCACGGAACAAGAGCTATCATCTATAAGGGTACAGATTCTGATAGAAATACGGGAAGACCTTTTACAGATAGAACTGCTAAATTCTGGTGGGGAATTGGAGGAAAGTTTAATCTTTTAAGAGGTTGTTACCATTGGCTACAGTACTCAATAGATCCAACAGTAGCTTTTAGATACCATCAAGAACTGATGAGTGAGTGTCCTACAGAGTTACCTTATGTTTTAGATTTTGAAGAACCAAGTGTTACAAGTTTCTCAGACTATTTATGGAGAGCTAAAGTTTGGCTAGAGTTAGCTAGGGATATTAGTGGAAAGAAACCAGTAGTATATACTGGAATGGGCTACCTTGGAAATGTCAGAGCTGGTTTGGCTAGTAATCAAGTAGAGAATAAGATGGGGTTTCTAAGAGAGTATGATCCTTGGTTGGCTTTCTATAGTAGATATTGGCCAGCTAAAGCTATAAAGATGAATAGAAATCTTTCATTATATCCTTGGCAACCAGATGATTGGAAGATGTGGCAATACACTTATAATGGGGATTATCCTTATTATCTTGATGGCGATGACTTATGGGGAGATGAATGGGGAATTACTTCTAAAGGACTTGATCTTAACTACTTTAAGAAGGAATGGTTAGACCAATATGATAAAGCCTTACCTCCTGTGGAACCTCCAGTTGAGCCACCCGTAGAACCACCAACAAGTGGTTACACGGAGTTTAAAACTAAGTATAATATGAATGTAAGAACTGGACCAGGAGAACAATACACAATAGCTGGAGTCATTCCAATAGGTACAATCATATCTGCTGAAGATGTTAGTGGTAGCGATTCATGGATTGATACCGGAAGTGGGTGGGTTTGTAATCAACTAAATGATAACGTTTATTTGGAGGTACAATGAACTACGCAAAAGGAATAAGAGTAGAGGGTGCTAAAGGGACGGTTTACTGGGACGCTCTAAAAGATGATGGAGTTAGCTTTGTAGTCATTAATGGTTCTAAGGGAGAGGTAGACAGCGATAATGTAGCTCACCTGATTCAAGAAGCATACGATAATAAAATGCCCGCTATCATTGAAACCATCTTTGATCCAGAATACTATAAATTTTATGGTGGAGTATTAGAGGTTGATAAGAACTCAGATTTACATCTAAGAGCTGCACTAAAAGGTTTGGAAAGTAAAACTTGTTATGGATACTGGATTGCATCTTACGATCCGTTTGACATACCTTGGAATGCTACGGCACTTGGTCAATTCGTGGATAGAATCAGGCACGAACTAAACAATACACCTCTTAACGGACCAAGTTTTCCAATGGGGATACGCCTAAACCAGAACTGGTTTAATAAGTCAATTAGTAATATGGAAAATAATATGTCATGGTTCTACAATAAACCAGATTGGCTAATAAGTGCACATTGGGATGTTCCTATTGAAGAAGTAATGCACCCGGGTACAATGAACAGAGAGACCTGGAATTTTATGGAATATGCAGATGGTAAGTACTTCTATAATGGTACAGTTGAGCAATTATACTCAGAGTTTGGTTTTGAAGGGGAAATGGAACCTCCAGCACCACAAGAAGACCCAGAACCGCCTCCAACTGAGCTTCTACCAAATTTACAGCTCACAGAGGTATATTTTATGATGAAGCGTCTTGAAAGTGCTTTAGGATCATTTTTATATGCTTGGGAGGAGTTTGAATAATGGCTGAAGAGGGAAATGGAAGAATAACAATTAGAATGGTATACGATCAGGTAGCCAAACTCAGGGAGGAATCTCATGCAAGAGATAAGCAAACAATTGAAAATATTCATGAGGTGGATAGTAAGGTTACAAGGAACGAAACAAAGATTATTGGGCTAAGAAATGATCTAACCGCAACCGATGAAAGACAAAAGTCATCGGATGATAAAATAGATACCCTACAAATCACCTCTAACAGGTGGGATGGAGCAACAGGTTTAGTAGGTCTAATCGGGGCATTATTAGCTAGTATTGGTTTGATTAAACAGTAAACAGATGAAAAGGAGTAGAAATGTCTCAAACAATAGATAGTATTTTTGAAATAACACCAAGCGATACAGTAGACTTAGATCCACCAGCATGGGCATTGTATGTAGGGGTAACAGGAGATGTAACAATAGACACTCCAGCAGGAGATACAGTAACATTAACCAATCTCCTACAGGGAGTAATCCACAATATACAAGCAAGAAGAGTATATGCGACAGGAACCACAGCTACACAGATTATGGGACTACTAGGAGACTTTAGGTAATATGAAAGTTAAGTAATGAATATTACAGTTATTTCAGATACACATAATTTACACGACAGGCTTAAATTAGAAAGTGGGGATATTTTAGTTCATTGTGGGGATGTTACTACTCATGGCAGTAGAGAAGAATTGTTTAACTTCTTATCTTGGTTTTCCAAACAAAATTTTGAGATAAAAATATTTATTGCTGGCAATCACGATTTATGTCTTGATAAAAATAAACATGGGAACTCCTATGTTTCCAAAAATGAAATTATACGGTATTACCCAAATCTTTTATATCTTCATAGAGATCGTCTTATAGTAAACGGTATAAAGTTCTACGGATATCCGTATACACTACCCCATCTTAACATGGCATTTAACTTACCCGAAAAAGAACTAGAGATTGAAAACTCTAAAATACCCATGGATACAGATATTCTAATTACTCACGGAGCACCGTATGAAATTTTAGACTGTACCAACGAGGAGGAGAATACAGGTTCGAGATCGCTGAAAGAAATGGTTTGTACCATAAAACCAAAGATACATTCTTTTGGTCATATACATGAGGGTTCTGGTAAGTTAGATTTTAATGGAACACTGTTTATAAATTCATCTGTACACAAAGTTATTTGGAAAGGTGATTATAAAGACTTGATAATATATAAAATTGACCTGTGGGAAGATAGATATGGCAACATGCAATTGTAGTAGACTAGATAGAGACTGTAAGAAATGTAGGGGAGACAGGCATTGGTTCTGGACAGAAGAATGGCAAAGGGGGGAAAGAGAAGTAGACATGTATATACTAGAAGATATTGTACAAGAGTATCGTACGATAGAGGAGTTTCTAGAATTATTAAGATTACCTGACCATAGCCCACAATAGAACACTGTAAAAAATAATTTTTAAAAAATATGACCTCTCCATTATGGATGGGGTCTTTTTTTATGGGTATACACCGATAAGGAGTATAAAATGGAATACTTGAGTCTTTGGGGTACACTGCGGCTTGTAATCCCAAGGTTAGCCCCAGGTTTGTGTGGGACATAGGGGGGTTAGTCCAAGGTAATGAAAATAATAGTTTAGCTATACCAAAGTTTTCCTGGGTAATAAAATATTGCTCCAAAGCTAGCTATTAGTTAGTTCAAAGTTAGGTGATTATTACTAACCTTGCGTATCTGTAAGGTGTTATATACCGCTTTTACCCTGCTCAATGATCTATTCTCATGATATAATTCCTTAGGGTTGGGCATAGGCCCGTCCCAGTTTATTTTACCCCAGCGTGTGCACACCGCAAAGGATATCAAGATGGTTAGCATAGCCGAGAATATCACGAAAGAAGAAGTAGTACAATTATTGGAAGTGGAAGAAGAAATTGTTGCTTCCGCCGAACGGACCAAAAAAGAAGCCAAGAAATTAGCCGCCAAGGTTCGCCGTCAAGCAGCTGCCCGGAAGCGTAAAAAGACCGTAGAGTTAGGCATGACCCCATTGGAGCGGGTCGATGCCATGAGTATGTCCATTCTACTCGATTTTTCTAAAGAAGTTCGCAAAACTTTTGAGAAGCTGGAAATGGATTATATTGTGGTTGTCAAGAGTGCGGCTAAATCCCGTCGGATTGTACTACGTGTTCGTGGTGATAACACCGAACAGAAGTATCTGCTCAATTTCATGCGATACATTCTCACGGAAAGTACAGGGTCCAAAACCACCACCACCAATAAGTATGCGCAACGGTTCCAGGAATTCACTTCATCTGTGACCGCCCGCACACATCGAGATAAGTCATTCATCATTGGTCGGATAAAGTGTTCGTCTAATCACTTCCTCGTGCGCTGTTCATTCAGCGAAATAGACACACATATCGCCCGCTCTGTGGAAATCCAGGATCTGCTTGCAAAGTATCAGCATGAGACTGAGGATACTCGTAGGGTGTATTCCCTCAAGGTTGAGAAGAAAAGTAGTGACGGTTCCACAGTCTCTAAGCCTGATCTATCTTCCCTGATCTAATCTCACCCCCGTATCAAGCATCAAATAAAGACCCTCGAACATGAGGGTCTTTTTTTCTATCCCCTAATTCAGACAATCCAGGTAAAGTAGGGAAGCATTGTATAATATCCTGGGCAGAGCCAACACTCCAGACGGAATATTTGACTTGTTCAAAATGTTTGGAACATATTCACTTTATGGGACAAAGTGGTTTATATTGCCAACAAAGTGTGTACAGGCCAGACGCGAGAGTGGAGTGGTTGAGTGTGTTTGTACTGTACAAAAACTTTTCATCTTGTCTGGTCTATTCTACTATACAATATAATTGGAGGTAATATGAGAACTTTTAATGCCCATAAGATTTGTGGGTTGGGGAAGACTTTTGATGGTGTAAAGATAACATGCGACATACAGACCCAGCTTGATCTAGCCAATATTAGAATTGAGGGTTTGGAACACAGATTTGCAGAAATAAAGAAATTATATGAGAATGAGCCAGTAATAAATTGTCTTGAGGAAATGATGCTGGAATTATGTGATTAAAATGTTCGAACTATATTATAAGTATCTAGGAGGATAATATGGCATTCTTATTTGCATTAGTACAGTGTCAATTACTTTATACTATTATATTTCATAATATATACTTGAAATACTTGAAAGATAGAGTGGATGAGTATACTATAATAGGTATATATATTATAGGGTGGATACTTATTCTGTTGGGGTTATTTCAATTACTATCTAGTGACTAGTAGTATATTGGAGGTATAACAATGAAAAGAACAAAAAAGGAATCAAAAATGAGTGGACAAAATAACGATGAACCCCCAAGGGTAAGTGGTAAATTTTGGATTGGAGTTTTATGTGCCATTCTTATTTGGGTAGTAGGGCTAATTATATGTATTCTGATTGACATTTTTTAAAACAAAGATACATTTTAAAGGTTAGTTTATTGGAGGTTATTATGACGGCCAGAGTACCAGATTTACCTGAGGAGATAAACATGGCAAAGATGGATAAACAACGAAGAGTGGCTATAACTGTGGAATGGATCATTAGGAATGCGGAGGAAACTCTCCACCTTTTGGGCTCATTCTTGTTTACTGATGAAGATCTGGAAGAGCTTTTAAAGGAGGCAATAACTGCCAAGGATGCAGCCGCCAAGATGAATATGATTGCTGATGCAGTTGCCCAGGAATATCAGACAGATATGATTAACGATCTGGAGATTGAGAATTCTGTATAAATGCCGATCTGGTATGTTCAATTTTATGAGGGTCTGACAATCCCTCATATTTTTTTGTGGTTTACCAAATTAAAATATCCCGAGGTCAGCACAAGCTGTCCAGGGACTTGTTCAAATATATACCATCGTAAGGAGGTTTAAAATGTTATTTCGCGTAAAGTTTATTGACGGAAAACCAATACATGTAATTCAAACTTGCGGGAACTATGTTGGAAACATTAATAATTATAAAGACTGTTCTGGGAGACAGATTAATACTTCTGTGATAGAGGCGAGTGGTCTTTATGATGCCATAAATAAAGCAGAAAAGATGCTTCCAAAAGTAAAAGAATATAGGATTAGTTTCGATGAGGATGGTGAAGTAATTCATGTAAGGAAATTGGATAATTCAGATGAAAGAATTTTCACTGAAAATCAGAATATATTTAGTGTAATGGCTACAGATGCTATTGTAGCCATTAAAGATGCCAAAGTTAGATATAAGGAAGTTTAAAATGCTACAAAAACATTACGTACCCGTACATTCCAATCTCAATCAAGATATAGAAGTCCACAATAAGTTTCTATATACATACGAATGGTATTACGAAAACCAAACATATATATTTGTCCAAGTGGTATCCACTGACTGGGAGAATGCAGATAAAATTGCAAATGATACTGTATTCCATAAACGATTGAACAATGTGGATGCATCAGATCTTAGAATGAAGATTGAGCCACTGGCAGTTAAAGAGGATACAGAATGTGGATTATATCTGTATGAGTGGGGTTTTTGGTAACTCTCAGTTCAAATATATATCACCAAATAGGAGATTTAAAATGAAATACAAATGTCGCGCACCAGAGCTTGAAGTATTCGATAACATGACTGGAGAGCAGATCTTTGAAGAGGTTGAGGTAGAAGCTCCGTCATGGGAAGAAGCTGCAAGAAAGTTTGTTGTAGATTACCTCTGGGAAGATATAACAGATGGTGCTATTATTATCATAGCAGTGGATACTGAAAACCACGGTACGCGGTTTGAGGTCAGAGTAATACAGAGTTTGGTACTTAGTGAACTGACGGACTGGTAGGTTTTAAATGACCACAATCAGAATAAGAATTATCAAGAATGGCGTGGCTGAGGATGTCATTATAGATTGTGACAATAAGATCATAGGAAATTACTCCAGTCTTAGAAAAGATCGTTGTACTGGATGTGGTAAGATTGGTAGACGGCATAAATGTACTTATAGTCCATCTATAATGATGAAAAGAATGATAGGTGCTACCAAAGGAGATTTTAAATGAATAATAAAATGCTCAATTACCGAGTTTTATTTGAGAATGGAGTTGTACACGAAGTATTACTATTACAAAGAGTCATGGAAAGAAGTGAGACTGTTGTTAAGAGTAGCTCCACTGCTCATGTACATATCTGGGCTAAAGATGCCCACGACGCAATTCACGAAGCAAAGAAAAAGCTGCCAAGATCACACACTTATGTGGTCGAGCTTACTCCTGACCAGAAAACTATACTGTCAATACGCAAATCTATTGATGACGAAATTCTCAGCCATACTGTTGAGTTTAGAGTAACAGCAACCAGCTTTCAAGATGTAATTAATATTGCCAAAAAGAGGTTAAAATGAAACAGAAACAGTGTGTTGGAATGTTTATGCCTGGAATGAAAAAGTATTATACAAAGTTCGTAAATGGAATACCAACTATATCAGAACCATGCTTGTCCCAATATGTAAGTAGTGGAGTGACCCACAGTACTAGCCCAGTGAGTGGAAGTATAACTACTGTGAGACTGGATGCAGATGACATACACGACGCCATCCATAGAGCAAAGGAATTATTACCAAAGAGGCGAGCGTATGTTACAAGTTTCTACAATGGAAGACTCATAAGTGTGAGCGAGACTTACGAATTATCAGTAGACTTGATTAGTACCTACATCTCCAATGGGACAGTTTATGTTGGAGTTTCTGCATTAAATATTATCGAAGCTGCCCAGCTTGCAATAAAAAAGCATAAAGAATTGTACGAATAGAGATTTTGGAAGAGGAGTTTAAAATGTCAAGAATACAATACATGATTAAGCATGAATTACGTGGGACAACAATCCAGATATACGGGATGTTGGCAATGTATAGCTCTCACATATTGGAACAACTGGTCACTGAGTTTAAACAGAGACCAATCAACTTTACCCAGAACGCAACAGGGGCTATGGAAAGTATTATGAACCATAGAGGAATAACCTGAGCGGAGCATAAATGTCCAGGACACTCGTTGAAATATGTTGGAGGTTCTATGAATAATTTATATCCAAAAGGGCGGATTAAATCATACTCTAATTAGTCTAATATAATGGAGAGCTACTATGTTGTTAAATTTTGGGAATAGAAAAGAACTCAGATTCTGGATAACTAATTTACATAGCAAGAATAAAGATCTTGAAATATTGGATCACAGAATTATTGTCAGAAATGGAACTTTATTCAGAGAGATACCATATGCCAATAAGTATGGACATATAATTAAAGAAGTTGGGTATGTTAACCAGACACCATCTGTCTTTATTTACCCCAAGACAGAGGATATGGTTTTTAAACTTCTTAAATCAAGTTTGAATATGGGATTCCCTATCCAGGTTAGCCCATCAACTGATAGAGTTCTTCGATATGCGGAGCAGGGGATTCCAATGCACATAGTCCACATCATTCACGGGATAAACGCCCAACAGGATGTGGAGGGAGCTTACTGCAAAATCGAATCTCTGGACAGTAATATAAGAGATGATTTGATTGAAAGGTTTTCCCAAACCCCAGAACAGATGTGGTCCGATAGAGCTTTGGATGCAATGTCAAAATACCTGTATGACAATATTGGTTATTAAAATGGTCATAAATTTTAGTAGCCATGTATCTAAAGCTCTATGGTTAAGGGTGTGCATATTTACAGTTAGAAATTTCAGGATATTTACAGCGGAACAAATTGATATTGGATTTGTTTCTCAAAACAGCCCAAGGGTAATGATTAATCCTGAATTTATTCAAGACATACCGACTTGGACGTTGAGTGAAACCCATTGCGTGAATGCCAGGATCATTTGATGGATGAATTCGCAAGTCAGGAGTTTATCCAAAATACCTGTGACAAATGTTCCAGGTATATAAAGCATAAGGTAATTCATAAAGGGAAAACCAAATATTTGTGTAATCTCCACTTTAAGCAATTTGCAAGGGGAAAAAAGCAACACAGAATTCATGGGGGGAATCTTGGAGCAGGTGGAGATAAGGGTCTAACCACAGTCTCCTCAATCGGTAATTACTTAGTATCTAGAAGTGGAGATACTGATGTTGTCCAATTAAGAATGAAGGATTTGGAAAAGGAATTGGCATTAAAGCGGAAAGAAGATATTAAAATAAAGGATGCCAATATTTTAGCAGTGGAGGAGGAGAAAGCATTATGGAGAGCTGTAGCCATAATGTGGAAAAATATGAATCCTCCAAAGTCTAGGAGGAAGATCATAGTATCAAAATTTGGAGCTAAGTTCTTCAGAATTCATTGGGGAGATAAATATATCTTGTATTCTAACCAGACAAATGAATTCACTAATAAAACTCATTGGGAACCGAGAATGGAGGTAGATAGATATAATAATCTTATTAGGTATATTTAATGTTTTACCCCAGGTTTTATATGAATCTGGTGTATTTTTATGAGTTTTTTAGTTAGAATACTACGAAATCGGAGCACCGATAATCCCACTTGGGATAGCTATTAGGTGCTCTAATTTTTTAGGTATTTTAAAACCTGTGCCCAGCTTGCGCTCCTTAAATGCCCAAGCTGGCTGTTCAATTTTAATGGAGGTATAAAATGATAGAAGGAAAAGATTATATACTGGAAGGATCCGGTGATACTGGTTATGTAATTGCACACATCAGAAAAGAACTTGTGAATTTTCTATACGGTTACCAACTTAAGAATATGTTAGCAGAAGTTGGAAATGTTTTACTTTCCAGATTTGAAGACAATGAGGATGGAATTTTATATCCAATATCCGCAGGATTGGGATATGACTTGGAGTTGCTAGAACACAAAGATGGATACTATTTATTTATATTTATCAGAATAATGGAGAAATAATGATACCAAAAATATGGGAAATATGTGAAGTTGAACACTGTATAATGACTCCAGATGATATCTCAACAGAACATTGTAGAAAAAAGTTAAAAGATGGGTTACCAAAGGAATGCATTGCTACAATTATTGTTATGGAAATGTTTAAAGAGGAATTTAAAACTAAGCAAGAGAGAATTTGGAATGAGGGGTATATAGGCAGAGTTTTTGGTACTAATAAAACAATCTTTGACAAAAATGATCTCAACGAGATGTTGCTACGCACGGAGGATATAGTATAGTGAAACGAAAGACTATTGGAAACATATTTAGACCAATTATTGCTGCCAAAACTCAAGAAGAGGCAGACGTTTTATTTAAAAATCTTGTGGAATTCTATATTCAAAGAAACTGTGGGGAACAAGATGCATGTGAAAATTTGGCAAAAACAAACATAGCATGGTTTGTACGACATATGAATGATATGGATTTGGTTGAAAGAGTAACCAAGTTATATGATTTGGAGATAAGATAATGGGTGAAATAACTCTGACACAAATATTTAAACATGATTTCGACGGGTTATTGGACGATATCTGGAATAAGAAAGTTAATTTAAATATCTTGGAGCCAGTGTATCCAGACCATCCACAATATGGCTCATTTATTAAGAATACTATTATTTCAACTCCAAAACAATTAGCAAGTGATGTTCGCTTTGATGATAGAGATTGGTGGATACGGATGGATGGAACACTGTCCGCTGAAAGTCTTGAGAAATCGTCTATAGATGGGCTGGTTAAAATAAGAGTATATTCTATTTCACTCAAAGAGTGGCTATATCACCAACCATATGATATAGTAAAAGGCATTGCTGAGAGAGCATTTGGACAACACTCTCATAACATAGACGGTAGTTACCATTGGTTGGTAAACTATAAAAAGATACTTGAATTTTACCATAGAATATATTCATCTGTAGTCTACTAATGGAGGTAATATAATGTCTTGGGTACACCTGTCTGACCTACTAAGTCCGGATAGAAATTTTAGGGGTTTACTAGATGGATTGTTGGAAGAAACTGTTACTGTAAAAATCACAGAAGATGGCGAGAAATATGTTTCAGAAAAGGCTAAGGAAATCTTTGGCGATGGTATAACTGGAACAATGAAGGAACTCTGTAAAAACAGGGAAGTGAATATTCCTGAATGGAGTCTATTCCCAGATGGTAAGCTGTATATGTGGGATATATTTGATCTTGGTGATGATGGAATTAAATCATTGAAACTATTGGAGATAGATATCAAAGATTGGTTAAGCAATCAGAAACATCAAATTTCTGTTGTAATAGCCAAAAGAGCCTTGTCAGTTAAGTATGGATGGCGAGATAATCCAGATGATAGTTTTCTACAAAATTTAATTAATGGAGAAGTAAAGTGATACCAAAAAAAGTTAGTGGTAAGCTGATAGTAGGTGCATTGGAACCTCTAATTAGCGAGTATGACAGGTCTATATTGGAAAAAGATGAGGGAGGATTTGATAATGATAAACTCTATACCATTGAAGAGGTTATGGATCTTGTAACAACTACAAGTATCATGGGTTACCTTTTGATGGATGACTTTGTTATACACGATACTGGAAGTGTGGAATTAAGAATGTACAGAAGGTGTTGTACGGAGGAAAGCGAGTATATAAGCGTTGATATCAGCGAATCAGTTCGGTTAATGTCGGATATAATAGCAATGCTTTTTGAAATTGGAGACTGAGTGTAATGAAAAAGAAAGATTTAAAGAATGGAATGGTTGTAGTACTAAATAATAAACAAACGTATATGGTTCTATTAGATCATTGTTTTGAAAACAGTCATCCAGATAGAACTGATTGTCTACTGGGCCAAGATGGTTTTGTAAACCTTGATAATTATAACGATAATTTGAGGTTTACTGCCTGGCATCCAACTCCAAGAGAATGGGATGTAGCTGGAGTTTATTTGTTTAGCTCTTACGGTGGTTTTAATACCCTGTTTAAAAATCGCTATCTAACTAAGATTAAAGAGGAGAAATAAATGCCAACTTGGGTTTGGATAGTTATAGCTGTTTTAGGTGTAGTAGGAACTAGTTGGTTTCAGTATTGGTATTCAACAAGGATAGACCCAGATGGAATTGTACCACCTGATCTTACAGATGTTGCTGAAGATGAAATGGAGGAGTATGAATGAGTACCATAGAAAATATGCGCTGTATTATTCTGGAATCTCTAACACTTAAATGATTTAAAGATTGAGAATAGAGTAATAAAGTCATATCAGGAATTGGTGGAGTTTGTTAAATGATCCATATATCTGGTTCCAGGACAATAAATAATGAAAATTGTAAAAAAAGATAAGAAGAGAAAGAATTCAGTTAGATGTCCAAAATGTGGAAGAGAGTATAGAAACAGAGATCTGGCCAGGGAGTGTAAGTGTCAATAAAAATTAAGCGGAAGACTGTAATGGTTTTCCGCTTTTTTCTGAGTTTTGTATTTGGAATGCTGGTACAGAAACCCTATAAAAGGCAAGTCGGTGTGTTCAAATTTTATGGATAAAATGAGGAGTAATAAATGCCTAAATACCCAATATATGATACTATTGGTATAGAATATGAAACTGAGTATGTCAGAAATGATAAACTGAGTGGATTGCCCAATGAGTTTTCCCCTGTCCATGATGCATCAATTGAGTCAGATGTTGTGGAATTGTTTAATGGAATTACAGTTAGAAATATTGGAGGGATAAGAAACAAGTTGAGAGTAAATGGAAAAGTAATTGGAACAGAGCTTGTTTCAAATCCGATTAACATTGAGGCAAGAGATATGTTGGATACTCTAAAAAAACTAACATCGTTTTTGATGAGTAAAGGGGAGCCATCAGAGAGCTATAGAGCATCAATCCATATACATGTATGTTCACCATTTAATCTTAAAATTTTAAAAAATATAATTATACTAGGAGCACATTTGGAAGATGTTTTCTACAGAATTGGTTGTCAAGGATATGAATTTAGGGGTATGGTAGTAAATGAAAGCCAATATTGTAGACCAATAACTAAGTTCGGTCCGCAAATAGTACCATATTCTGAAAGTTTTGGAGCACAGTTATACACAATAAAGGATCTTCTTGAATCAAAACGATCTGTAGAATTCTGGGATCGTTATGGTAATACTGACCAAGAAAATATAAAACGGTATGTTCCTGTGAGATATTCTTGGCTAAACCTCTATTCACTTCTCTACCATGGAAGTTTAGAATTTAGACCGTTTAATAAAACAATGAACCCTCATTTTATAAACGCCCAAGTACACTTATGTAGGAAATTTACACAGTTTGCTGTGTCTGGAAATGTAGATGAGTTACAAGAAAATTCTGTGTATAATGAAAGAGATACCGAGGATCTTGTAAAAACACTAAGAGATTTTGCAGACATGTCTGGTTTATCAGAGTATTCAGCAGAGATTCTTGAAACCATTATACGTAAAAGTCCCCAGGTATCCCTACCAAAAAGGTATGTATGGGCACACATAAGAACAGAGGGAAGACTTTGGCAAAGATCAAAGTATGAGCCAAGGTTAATTCCTAGTAGTACTGTAAAAATAGTAAAAGTTGAAGATATTCATAATTTAAGACGGAGGGTTCGATAAGATGTGTCAATTAACATTTATTAATACCAAGAGTTCATTAACAAACTCAGCACTATTATTTGGTATACTGTTTGAGAACACAAGTGGTGTAAATAATAAAGATGGGTTTGGAGTGTATACAAGAGGGATAACGTACAGGAGTGCAAATGTCCCATCAAAACTATTAAATTTTGGAACTGCTGTGGCTAGGGGGCAAGTTACAAGAAGTCCTGTTTTAGCCCACGTAAGGCACGCAACTGGGCACGGTGCTGCTAAGTTGCTTGGTAAAGAATACAGCCACCCGTTTGAATCTGAAGACCTTATCTTTGCCCATAATGGAACCTTGGAACTTAACAATGATGATGATAATAAAATTTTTAAGGACACCAAGGTTATAGACAGCCAGAAATTTCTCACAATTCTCCAACAGTTTTACAGCGAAAAACGTAAGGGTAAAAAACCAGGCTTGAACGATATTGTTGCTGCTTTAAAAAAATCTATGGAGAAATTCACGGGTAAATTTGCATTTCTTATATATGAAAAGAAGCTTAATAGATATATAGCCGTAAGAGGAAAAACTGCAAAGTTACATATTGCAAGACTGGATAAAGGATACATAATAAATACAGATGAAGATGATTTAAAATGGGGAATTATACAAGCATCCAACTTTTTACAAATTTCTAACAATATTAGCATAGATTGTGTTGGAGAGGTAAAAGAATTAGATGCCGAAACTATATACATTCTAGGTCAAGATTGTGAAAAGAAAATAGGGGAAATAACAGAAAATGTCAAAGTTTATGTTTGTCCTGCTACAGGCCATGGACGTTACAGTAATTATGGGTGGCCATCAGAATACAGAGAGCAGAGACAACCACCTCTCATTACTCCCTCCAATAATCAGCCTACCCTGGCCAGAAAGATAACTCAATTTGGTCGAAGAAACCTGATGAATCCTGTTGAAATAGATCATCTTCTCAGGTTTGGGATTGGGATTGGTTTAACTGACATATCAAGTGAAGATGATGATATAATAAAAGAATTTTTGACAGAGGCAGAGATATATAACTCTGCGAAAAAGAAGGAATTGTGGAAGTTAATTGACAGAGATATAAGCACAGAGTATCTATATGAAACTAAGAAAATACAGTTCCCATATTTTATGAATGGGACATTTGAATTAGAAAATATTCTTAAAGGTTTATTAGACGGAGTGCATACATGGATATAACAATTTTGAGTAATCCTAAAACAATGCCAAGTGCAAGGTTAATTCGTGACGAGATAAATAATAATGGTATCAGATGTATAGTTACCAAACTAACTGAAAATATTAACCCTAACACATGCTTAGTTCGCTATGGAAATACCTCGTCAGTTCCAGTAAGTAGGGAAGTAGGTAACTCCAGAGATCTTATTAAAATATGCGGAAATAAGCAATTAACATCCGACATATTTTCTAAGCATAAAATAAATACGCCTATATTTTATAAGAATCCAGAAGATGTGGAGAAATTCCCTGTTCTAGTAAGAACTACTCTAACATCTTTTGGGGGAAATGGTATGTTTGTAGTTGAAAATAATAGCGAATTATTTTCTATATTTTCAAGTGATAGTGTCTGGACCACCTGGTTAGACTTAATAAGGGAGTACCGTGTCCATGTGGTAGACGGACACGTTGTTAAAATATTCAAAAAAATATTCAATGGTGATGGGGAGGATGATTTTCCAATACGAACAAGTAAGAACTATCATTTTTCTATTAGAAATAATCACGAAGTATTCGGGTATCTATTATCACTCATAAAGAAAGTAAACTCGGCTGTCCCACTGGAAATGGTAGCATTGGATATCGGGTTTGACGGAAATACACGAAAATATATATTAATTGAAATGAATTCAGCACCAGGACTGAATGTCAGCACAGCGAAATTCTATGGAGATCATATAATTAAACTATACGGAGAGGAGTAATGAATAAGTTCCACGGGCAACATAAGATTGTCCTGGAATTGACCTATATGATTTCAGCAATTAAAAGAGGTCAAAATCTTAACATTCTTTTGTTAGCCCAATCAGGACACGGGAAAACTATGCTTGGAGAAATACTTTTATATGAGTTAGGAGGATCATCAAATTCTAGTATAGGCGGCCCTCCAAATTTTATATTTGACAACGGAAAACGGTTTAACTTTCTAGATGAGGTACACGAACTTCCACAGCCAGAGATATTGTATAAACTTATGGATTGTGGGGAATACACAATTATATTGGCAACTAATGAAAGTGGACAATTAAAAGAGCCTATGATTAATAGGTGTGTACCACTAATATTCGAACAATATTCCACAGATGAGCTTATATCCATGGCAGAGGACACACTAGGTAGGGGAGAAATGGACGGTAATGTTCTAAATAAAATTGTAGAGTGCTCTGGGGGTAATCCAAGAGAGTTAAAAATATTACTTAGACGGCTGCAAATAATAGCCAAAAGAGAGAAGATAAATACATTAGATAAGTTAAACCATGTCTTGGAAAACATTCTCAATATAGATACTAGAGGATTAAATACAAATTCCAGAAGATATTTAGATTTTATAGAATCAGTTGGCGGACAGGCAAGTCTGTCGCTGATATCATTCGGAACAGGTTTAGATCAAATAACGATTAAAAGAGATATTGAGCCAACCCTTTTACAAAGAGGGTTGATAAGAATAACATCCAAAGGAAGGTGTCTTGTATGAATATGAAAGTACATATAAATGTTAATTTGAAAGTAATAGATGGGTTTATTACTAGACTTCCAAAACCAAATGAAATATTAAAAATAGACGAACAACCATTATTTTACATGGGAGATGGGGATGATGTTGAGCTGTGTTACCTGCGTGGAGCAGATGAGTTACATATATCTGTTGAAAACCCATCTCGAAAGAGACACTTGGAGAAAAGGATGGGTATATTTAAGAAATCGCTTGAAGATAAGATAAAAATGTATAGTATTAGTCCACACACTAGATTTTTGTTTGACGCTTCCAAGAGGGTTATTATATACATTTATGGTACTTCACATACAGTTGGATTCTTTGATAAACCTATGCACAAAACTGGAAGTAAAAATGGGATAATCGTAATTGCTGGACAATCAGTATATAAGTATACAAAAATATCTCCCATAGTTTCTATGCAATTTATCAAGTGGAAATCTAAAAAGTTAACAAATGTAGAGTTGCCAACAACGAGGGGTAGACTTTTAACCTCTGCAATTTTCTCCGAGTTTTATGACATTCCTGAAATGTATGGAATGTATGCTGATGAAGCTATCATGCCAAAGATGGACATTATCGACCATGGGTATGAATTATCGTACTTAGATTCATTTTCCACAAGGTTTTTTAATTCAACATACGAGGGTAAGGATACACGGATACACGATGATAAAACCACAGTTACAGTATCGTTAACTGCCTTTTTAGAGAATCCATTACAGTTTAAAGATATAGAAAATGGATGGATTGATATCGACGTTCCAGACTTAATAAAAATGGTTGAGTACGGTAAAATTGTGGACGGGAATCCACACTTCTTTACTGACAATGTGAAAACTTTTGACTTCAATTTATTCAATAACCTAACTGGAATTGACAGTTATGGACTAACCAAAGCAACTTAGGAGGTAAAATGCTCTTACATAAGGGAGAATGTGGGGGAAATATAGTAGTAAATATTTCTAAATATATTAACTTTACGACATCATTTGGAGTAGGGTCAAACTCGCTAACGATGGGAATGGGAGAAATTAAGTTTGTTAAGGATGGAATTGTTACACCAAAGTTCGTATGTACAAATTGTGAGAAAGAAGTTGAGGTTATGGAAATAGATGTAATGTGCCAACATTGTGGCATAGTTGTTACTGTTGGAAAAAGAGAGGCATGGAAACCAAATAGTGCTGGTGGAGTGTACTGTAGGCAATGCCTTGATACATATTTTGAATCTATTCCATATAAAAATTTGGAAACTATAATGAGAAGACTAGATTTAGGAGAGTCTTAATGATACAATTTGGAACAGACCCGGAAGTATTCGTAACATATGAAGATAATAAAGATTATGATACATTTATTGAAGGCGTACCATTCTGCATACCTCCAGTAGTACTTGAGGAAACGGGCGTGTTAACACCTATCGGAGGGAATATAAAACATCCAATTTATTATAGCGATGATGAGTTTAATATTATCGCAGATGGAGCTGCTTTGGAAGTTAATCTAAACAGAGGATACAGCGACCCTCTGGAAATGAGAAGTGCAATTCACAGAGCTGTAAAATGTATGGATTCTCTTGTTGGAGATACAGATAGTATAACCATACTGCCTACAGTAAATTTTGATTACAAGATGTATTGCCCCCCAGAATCTCTAAGAAATGAGAGGTATTATATGGGTGTGAATTTCGGATGTGATCCAGATATTGATGCTTTCAATGTTGACTGGACAGCAGAAGTAATAGATGCCACAAAACACCCCTTAAGATACGGTGGAGGTCACATACATTTTTCTGGAGAAGAATTTGGAACGTATCCACATCCGGCAGCAAAATTACTAGCACTAACCGTTGGAAACTTTGTGGTATCAAAAACCGGAGGGGAGCTTGAGCAAAAAAGAGCCATGTATTACGGAAAACCTGGTAAATATAGAGAGACACAGTATGGTAATATAAATGGCGTTGAGTATAGAACGCCATCTAATGGATGGTTATTATTTACAGAGGACGAATATCTTGAGTTATTTGATTGGGCATATAGAGCATTACACTTATTAAAGAAGTCAATAATGGGTAAAAAAATGTTAGAAAGATTTAGTGACAGAACCATAAAGGCAATTTCAAATGCAAATTCTTTAGAAAGCTCAGAAATACTTATGGAGGTAAAACAATGCTAGATTGTGTGATGAAAATAAGAACTTCACGTAATAATAATGAAAAACCAACATCTAATTTGATGAGAGCAATACTAGATGGAAGAGATTATGAGGCAAGAAAAACTACAATGGGATGTAGAGAATTTGTAATAGATTTTATATCTGGAATTACATACCAATTTTATTTAGCACGAACATATTCCTATGAAATTAAGTTATCTCAATATGTGATTATAAATATAGATACATTTGGCGAAGGACCATATCCAAATATAGAAAATCTTATTATGTGTAAAATATTTGGAGATACAGGCAGAAAACCAGCAATAGTTATGGATGAGCATGGATATACCGTCGAATTTAAACTAAAATGGACCGAGCCTCAATCGTCACCAGGAATAATAAGTCTTGTAATGTTCCTACTAATACACGGTGTAGTATTGGATCCAATATACGAAAAACACGGTAAAGATGGTGTAATAACCTATATTTTGGACACACACAACGAATTATTCAATAAAGATTCATCTGATTTAAGAAAATATAATTCCATACTTACAGCATTTGGTCTTTATACTGGTATAGATAGTTTACCGTCTTGGTCAAACACCTTTAGCAATCTGCCAAATGGTATTGTTTCGTCATATTTAACAACACCCAGTTTATTTTGCAACCCAAATACTAGAAGTAAATTCTTATCCTTTATTGATGAGTTTGATGTTGATACTGGTCAATTAGATAAATTTGGACTACCGATATCAAAACTAATTGAAATTTATAAAAAGGATTCTACATGGTAGCAAAGTTTGGAGTAGCTTACTCTGCACTAGCTGGAAGTTTTATTGAGCATTTGGGCGCACAACTCGTAACAGAAAATAATATAGATAAACTAGATACAATAATATTTACTGGTGGTGAGGACATAAACCCACAAATATATGGGGCTAAGATAACACACTCGTCAAATCTTAACATTGATAGAGATAAAGTGGAGATGGATATTTTACTAAATGCTATTAATCTAGGTAAAAAAATATTTGGGTCATGCAGGGGGCATCAACTAATAAATATTGCTAACGGTGGGTCTCTTATTCAGGATATATATTTCGAAAATTACAAAAAAACTCACAGCAAGTTTCACGACTTGGAGTTTAGCGAGTATGTCATGACATTACCACCTAGCCACTTTAAAAAAGTTGTACGCCCATTTAAGCGTCTTAAATCCCTATACAATAATGGAGTTAATTCAATGCACCATCAGGGTATTACTACCATACATTTAGGTGATAATCTATATCCAGTTGCAACACATAAAAATATAGTTGAGATATCTATGTCACTTAATGGGAAAATTATCTCCACACAGTTTCATCCTGAATGGATGAGTAATAAAGTTGAATTTTTCGATTTCTTAAAGGAGTGGGCAAGTGAGTGATAAAATTTTATTTTCTGCCATACCAGATAGAACGGCCACAAAATTTCTTGAAAGTAGTATATTTGAGGAAAGTAATAGGAATATTAAGGCACTAAAAGATGTCAACGACAGAAATTTCCCAGTAAAAATTATTAATAATAAGAAATATTTTTCTCCATCTGATATAAAAGATAACAGTGAAAAAATACAGTTTTTAAGGGAGAATTATATTGTAATAGTTCCGTCTAATATTGTAGTTAGTAAATTTAAATTGAAAATTAGAAGACAAGATCCATCAATTAAATTTCCAATTAAAGAGAAGAGAAAAGACTCAAATACATATATGGTTGAAGGAATTGATGTTAACCCTCAACCAATCGATTTTAGTACTTGGGCGATTAACCATGATCGTGAGATAAGAGGGTTTATAGATGGAATATCTGACAACAGTTCTAGTGACAATACCCAACAAGAAGAAGGATGAAGTAATACTGGCTAGATTTACAGGCAAGCATCCATTTTTAAATTTAAGACCAGAAGTAGGTAGTTATATAACAATGTATGGTAGAGACGAAACATTTACTTTGTTAGTACACATGTGCTACCGCCAAGAGATGATAAATATCACAATTAATAGAATAGGAGTGGAGATTATAAATGTTTTTCAGAGCAGAATTCCAAAAGCTACAAGATAATGGTGTATTTTTAACAACTTCTAAAACTAATGAATATGAGTGCAGAGAAAGACTTGTAACGAAATACCGAGACATAGCAGTAAAAGCACCAACGGTAAATTATTTTGGATTGTTGAGAGTCATTGTAGCAACAGACAGTCAAATTCCAGAAAATGGTTTTATAAACATAAGACACTTTATGGCAAGTATTGTAAGAAATAAATACAGAAAAATATACTTGGAAAGAGATCAAAAATCAGTATATATTACTTTTAATTTTAAACCATCTGGTTGCCTAGTAAGCTTTATGGTATACATACTAAGAAACTACAATTCCATGGAGAATGGTTGGACTATAGACGATGTTGTAGATTTAATGATGAAGGGTAAAAAGCACGAGAGAATTGCATTATCTATATATGGAACTATGATACTTGTGAAAGGACCACCAGCACACTGTTTTGTCATACACAAGGAAAATGGACCAGCGAATTGCGTGGCTTTTAATATTAGGAACTTTAAAAGAGAATTCGATATAGCCATTAAAAATGAGGCATTCTTTTTAGAAGCCAAAAAGGTTAATACTAATTCTTATGCGCCATACTGGCCAGTTGAAAATATAGCAAAAGCACTTGCAAATAATGCTGATGGGAGTTGGTAAATATGACACTGATCTTATTGGAAAATGGTTTCGAATTAATGAGAATTACTAAATATAGTATTAATATAGTTGAGGGTCAAAATTTATATCTATTCAAAGGCGATGATGGGGAGAATATTTTGGTAAAAGTACTTGGAATATATCATGAACTTACGGAAGAAGAATATAACACAACTGTATATGTATCCATATTAGACGATAACGGATATCTTCATAAGGAGGTAGATAAATAATGGAAGCTTTAAGAGTTAGTAATAATTGGTGTCCTGGTATAGAGAAAGACGAAAAATTATTCGAACAAGTTATGAATGCTGCTGAACATCCAGCCATTTTTAGAGTTCCTGCTATAATGCCAGACGCTCATCTTGGTTATGGAGTACCTATAGGTAGTGTAATAGCATTAGACAAAGCCATAAGTCCAAATATGGTAGGAGTGGATATTGGATGTGGGATGGGCTTTAAACAACTTAATATTAAAGTACCATCATATAAAGATCTTCAAGATATCAGAAGTGAGATTGTACGAAAAATCCCAGTAGGGTTCAACATTCACAACGAACCAAAGCTACGTATGAAATTTTCAGATGTTTTTAGAGAAATTGCTGAGGGTAAAGATCATTGGTTTACTGAGAAAAAATGGGATAGGATTTCCAAATCATTGGGGACACTTGGAGGAGGAAATCACTTTATAGAACTACAGTCCAATAGTGAAGGTAACTTATGTATAATGGTTCACTCTGGCAGTAGAAATCTTGGTTTTCAAATAGCCAACTATTATCATGAGTTGGCTATTGAAATTAATGAGCAGTATTATGTTAATCTTCCACACAAAGATCTTGCCTTTCTTGGAATCCACAGTAATGAGGGGAAAGATTATTTACGAGAGATGGACTTTGCCTTAAACTTTGCCAAAGGAAACAGATGTAATATTGGAGCGGATATTTCAGAATGTATTGAGGAAGTTACTGGTAAGAAATATTTAGCAGATAAAGCTTATGATGTCCACCATAACTATGCAAGACTTGAGAATCATTTTGGTAGAAATGTATGGATACACAGAAAGGGAGCGATTAGTGCCACGAAAGGCGAGCTTGGTATAGTTCCTGGAAGTATGGGATCGTCTTCTTACATCACTAGGGGATTGGGGAATATACACTCATTTACTTCAAGCTCTCACGGAGCTGGTAGAGATATGTCCAGAACTGATGCGTCTTTGAGATTAAAGGAGGAGGACGTTGTTGAATCAATGGAAGGAGTTATCCATGGAGAATGGAAGGCTGTAAGGAGAGGTAGAGCTAAAGGAAGAATTGACTTTGGTGAGGCTCCTGGAGCTTATAAGAATATAGATGATGTAATGGAAAATCAAAAAGATTTAACTGAGATAGTAGATAAACTAACACCATTAGTAAGTGTAAAAGGATAAGTATGCAAAACTTAAAAGAACAACACAAGGATATAATGGATGGGGCTATTAAGGCAGCAGAACGTGATACCAAATCAAAAAGAGACAGGAGAGATTCGGAGCTTTTGTCCAAACTATCAGACGCTAATCACCTCTGGGATAAAATAACAAGGAGAGCTTATCAGCATTGTAATTTTAAACCGACCGGAGCAAGGTTAAATAACTCTGCCCATAAGATTATAATAGCAAAACTGGATAAGTTTACTTTCAGATATATACAGGTGTCTAAAAGAAGACCATGTTTTATGATTAATGAAGTTAATAATGTACACCTATATAATCTTGGAAGTGTAACTCTTACACTTGGTCTTGGAGACAAAGAGATTAGGAATACGGTAGATCTTGGAAACTTTCTTCTTGATTACGATAAAATTATTTCACGCCTAAATAGGAGACAGAGATGAATAAAACCAGAGAACAACAGCACCAAGAATGGCTATTCAAAGAGCGCACCTGTGCGACAGATGTAGAGATAGTAACTAAAGATGACGGCTCTGGTGTTGTTATGGTAAGACATAAAAAAGTCAACCCAGAACACTGGATAGCACTTTACGAATTTGATTCAAAAGAAAAGCTGGAAAAGTTGGTTAAAGATTCTGAAGATTATCTTAAAAATGTAATAAGAATGGCTAGAGTCTTATTTGGAAGAAAGGTTGTGTGATTAAATAAAAAAGCCATTTGCCAAAACATCACTGGAGTAAAACTATACTCCAGTGATGTTAGTAAATCATTAAATGGATATATAAAACATAAGGGTATAGCCGGAGTATACTGTGCGCTATCAGAACATCCTAATGGTGAGAAAACGTATATACTTATAGAGAATGGTAATGCCATATTTGAGTCAACTAAAATGGAAGATATTGCTGTACATAATATAGATATTATGGCGGTGCAGAGGAGTAAATAAAATGAAAAAGAAAATAAAAGTCTATGTGGTATTAATGCGAGAACCAATGGATCAGGATGGATTCCCAGACTCACCAGAAGATATACAAGTTATGTATTATGAGGATTGTTTTGGTAATAGGGAAAGTGCTGAAGTGGCTGCGGCAGTGGCCACAGCAGAAATAAATGATCCAATGTACCTGGGAATATTTGGTGATTTTAAGTTAGCTTATCATGTAAGAGAAGTGGAGATTGAGGTGGAAATAGATGGGTAAGAGATTATATAGTGGATGTACCCTTGAAGTAGTCAAACAATACGAAGGCGTGAATGGATTTAGTGTTCTTGGTTTACCTGACCGTATCTTGGAGCTTGAGAAGGCAATAAAGAATATTGAAGATTTACATAGTAGTTATATAAATTTACGAAATTCTCCAGGTGAAATATCTGAAAGAGAACAGGTGTTGCGTGAGTGGGAAAACAGAATACAGGAAATCGCCAGCGAAGCCCTGAGAGGAGATGTATAATGCCAAAAAATATACATAAAGACCATGTAGCATCTTGTTTATGTTGTAAAAGTTTTATTCTTGATATGGGTGATGGTGGTTATTCTGATATGACTCCAGGTTATGATGCATATATACGGTGTTCAAGTAGAAAGTTTGAGTTTGGTGTAAATGACATCTTTGATCCACACGAAGTATTCGCAATGGGAGAAACTTGTAAGAAATTTAATGGGAGAGATTAAAATGATATTTCTAAAATATATAAATGAAATGTCTTTGAGAGTAGCATTAAGCAAAACAGAGCATTGGCTTAAAGATTATATTACTGTTTTTGATATAATTGTTACAGAATCTGTTATAAGTAACTGGACAATTTCAATTTATTATAAGCTAAATGAAGAAGAAAAAGATGAAGTGGTTAATTAAACACAATATTGATATATTCATGTTTGATTTATTTGTTTCTTTCTGCCAAATGACTGAAGGATTTTTTAGATTGATTACTCTATCCCAAATTCACATATACTGGCACTGTTGGTCTATGGAAAAAATGATATATTGGCGTTTTAATAGGATGAAAGTAAAAGGAGAATAAAGAATGAGTACCAAAACTATGATAGGATTGGAAGCTGAAATGTTTTTGAAAAATAAAGATGGTGATATTGTTATAATTCCAAGATCGCTTCCTAGAGATGGATTTCCTCTGCTGCTCGAAGTGAGAGGGAAACCTGCTATAACAGCAATGGAAGCTTTTACCAATTTTATGTCTAAGTATTACATAATTAAAGAGATGGTGGATCCATATAAGATCATTATGGCTAATGAGATGGATGTCACAGGTGATTTATATAATGCAGCACTTGCTGAAATGAGTCCAGAAGAAATTGGTGAATCTAAGGGAGCTGTACAAAGCACCAGAGGAGTTGTGGATGCATACTCCAATATCATAACCGATGCAAATGGTAAGGTCATCGCATATAAGGTAACGGCTGGACTTCATATTCACTTCTCTGCTGTGGATACATTCAAGTATGGTAATGAATATAAATCTAAGTATGAACCAATCACTCTTCCATTAACTATTCAAACAGATGGTTGTAAGAATCTTCACCCATATATCACTCTATACAAAAAAGAATACGAAGATTCAAACTCAACTCCAAAAGTAAGAACCATTAATATGTTAAATGTTCCAACAATAGAACACATTGTTACTGAGTGTGATAAACAGTTGTATAAGAAGTATGGTCCAGAAATAATTAGTAAAACAAGACAACCTGGCTTCTGGGAAAGTAAGGATGATGGTAGATTTGAATATCGTTCTCTTCCATTTAATAAGTTAGTATTTGATGATTTACTTAACATATCCAAGAAAGCAAAGGATATTCTGAGTTCTTGCTACGACTAAAGGAGAAAATAAATGAGTGAACAAGCACCAAAACCATGTCACAGATGTAACACAAACGAAGAATTACTTGAATGGAGAGGGGGTGGAGTATCGTGTGCTAATAAGGATTGTTACGTAGATGCTCCGAGTATTGAGGTTTGGAATCGTCGCCCCATCGAGGGTAAACTATGGGCAACATTGAAAAAGAAAGAGGTAACAATAGTCAAGCTAATTGGATGGAAAAACGAACGTGATGATCTGATAGATACATTGCAAGAAAAGTTGGATAAGGCTGCGGAGAGAATGAAACACGCAGGACTTCTTCTTGAAAGAGATTCCTCTAATATATGGCCAGCTGTTGGAGTTTTGATAGAAGCGATCACAGAACTGGAGGCTATAAATGAACGAACAAGTTAAGCTTAAAAAGTGTCCATTTTGTGGGAACGAGATTATTCTGACAGATGATATTACAAAGGCAACTTGTACCAAGATGTCATGTTTTATGATGGCACACTGGTTGCCAGTTGATAAGTGCAACATTCGTCCATTGGAGGATGAGTTGCAAGAAGAGTTAAATATAGCGAAACGTGCCATCAGATTTATATTTATACACGACGGGCTTCCAGATAATGTCAAACTAATTTGCAGAGATACTCTTGCAGAACTGGAGAAAATTAAAGAATGAAAAGAAAAAATAATCATGGGAGAAACAACTAAATGACTAAATACTTTGTAGAAGATTTAGACTATCCAAATCTAAGTAAGGGTATTCTTGCAGATACAATTAAGGGAGCTATAACAAAATTCGCACTGGAAACACAGCTGGATTGTGATACAACAGTAAAAGTAAATAATAGAACATATAAAGTAAAACCAATATTTTTTTATGAAATAAAGTAGAAATAAAATGTTAGAAAATATTACTAATTTTGCTAACTATATTTCAGATAGTTCTATTGGTGCTTATATTTTTGGTGGTATTTTTGTTATATTGCTTATCGGAAGAATATTTGTTCCAACAAATGAAGAATTAGATGAAACATACGGTCTTCCCCCATTCCCGTTTGAAATTGAGTTTTATATTTTAAAAATAAAGTGGTAGACTGTAATTTACTATATGTAACTAATACCCCTCCATTTCTGGAGGGGTATTTTTTTGGCAATTTTTATTCTAATTTTTATTCAATATTTGGAACATTCTACTACCATCCCTGTAAATTGTTCCACCCTTTACATTTTGTCTCCACATCTCCATAAAAATTTTGACTATCTCTTCAACAGTGGTATTATGGGGACAGTTAATGGTCTTACTAACTCCATTAGTTACATACTTTTGCCAGGATGCTTGCATGTCGATATGTGATTGCCAGGAGAGATCGTGCGCTGTGTTAAAAGCGGCTTGTGTCCGTTCAAAAACTTTACGACATCCCTCTAATGTACCATTACTTGTAATGTAATCTTTTACATATTTCATGTCTTTACGACTCAGGTCTTTTAATTTTCTCAATAATATTGGATTAAACTCTGTTATAGTATCTTTAATATTATTACCAATTCCGTCTGTTATATACCTCGTATATGAGAGAGCATAAAATGGTTCTATAGAAGAATTAACTCCAGCGAGGAGTGCTATAGATCCAGTTGGTGCTATTGAAGTAACTGATACATTTCTTACTTTCATACTCTCATAATCAAACTTATGTTCTACAAATTTGCTAGTGAAAATTCTCTCTAGTACAGTTCTATCCACTTGGGTGGGATCAAATAGTGGAAACTCCCCTCTCTTTTCAGCAAGTTCAACAGATTCAAGCCAAGCAAAGAAAGATATAAACCAAGATATATATTCAGCTAACTCTAAAGAAGTCTTAGAGCCATAAGGTATTTCCATCTCTGCCAATAAGTCTGCCCATCCCATTACTCCCAAACCGATCCTGCGCAAATCTTTGGACATCTCATTAACTTTATCTACTGGAGTCTCTGATAAAGATTGAACATTATCTAGAAATCTTACAGATGTTCTTACTGCGTACTCCATAAACTCAAAGTCTATACTTTTATATTTTGAATTGTAAAAAGATGTGAGGTTAATACTACCAAGACAACACGGTTCATAATCTAAAAGAGGTACTTCTCCGCAAGGGTTAACTTTAGATATCTCTCCAACATATGGAACTAGGTTATCCTCATTAATCCTGTCTAAGAATAAGACACCAGGATCTCCAGATTCCCAGGCTCTTAGAGCTATTTTATTTAATAATTTTTCTGCTACAACTTTTTTAACTACATCCCCAGTTGTTACAGATCTTAGACTCCACTCTCCTTTTCTCATTGCTGCTTTCATAAACTCATCTGTAATTCCAACGGAGATATTAAAATGAGTTAACTGGTCGTCGTTTAATATCTTTCTGAGAAGATCGTCATCACCATTCATACTACAGTATTCGTGATATATCCTTTTATTTCTTTCGTTTAGCGTGGACTTAAAATCTATAAATCTCTCTATATCCGGGTGATCTACATTCAATATTCCAATTTGTGCTCCCCTTCTAGATACTTGTTGTATAACCTCCCCAGTCTGATCGAATAAGGACATAAATGAAAGTGGGCCGGAAGCCACTCCCAAAGTTCCTTTTATCTCTGCTCCACTCTCCCTTATATTAGAAAAGTTATAACCAACTCCCCCTCCCCAAGCGAAGATTTCTGCCGCGTTCTGTAAAGTTTCATAAATAGATTTTCTAGAATCTTCTATTGGTAGAGCGAAACAACTCATTAAATTCTTAATCCCAGTTCCAGAATTTGCTAATACTCTGCCTCCTGGAATAAACACTTTATTATAAATAAGCTGGAAGAATTCCTTTGTTGATTTTGCGTGGTCTTCGTCCACAGATGCTATATAACTAGCAACTCTAAGACAAGCACCCTCCCAGCTCTCTTTTCCTCTAACTGAATACTTAGATTTAAATATTTTATTTGCTACTTCTGATAGCATTAATCTTCCTCTATTATAACTTCTGGTATACCATTACCTAATATAAATACTTCTCTACCTTTCTCAGCACCGGGGGACATTCCATAAGACCATCCCTTTGGCTCTACTATCCTAAACTCTTTAAATATGTCATAGATATAGTCTGAATTATTGTACGACAACAACCAATTCTGTTTAGTTCTTAACAGTTCTAGAAGTTCTTCATGTGGAAACTTTGCGTGCATATCTCCATCTCTTCCGTAGTACTGAGAGTTCTTTCCTATTGCATATGGAGGATCAAGATACATGAAAGTATCATCTTCATTCTTTGCTATGGTATCTCTAAAATCTTGAAGCCACACCACCATTACATGTCCTATTTCAAATTTTGACAGGAACTCCAAATTACTCCTCTTATACCCCTTTTGTTTTTTACACATGCTTCCAGAGAAACCTCTTCCTGAAAAGGATGCCCTATTCAAATAATAAAACTGAGCCGCTCTGTTAACTCTTAAATCAAACTTCTCTTTTTGTGCAAGCTTAAACTCATCTACAGATGTTGGAAGAGGCCATAAACTTTCAACCATATGGGATAGATCTTCGGCATCTTTTATTGCTTCCTGCCAAAAATCAACAACTGGTCTAAAGAAATCAAATCCGTATACTTTAATACCTATCTGATCTAAAGCTAATTCTACCCAAGCACCACCAAGAAACGGAGAAACTAGTTCTTCAGTGTCTCCAGGAATAAGTGCACATATCTGTCTAACAGCTTTAGATTTCCCTCCAGGATACTGTAATGGAGATCTTGCCAAGTGTTTATCTGGTAATTGTAATCCTATGTTATCTTGTATATGTATCATTCCTGTTCCTCAAAAGCCTTAAAAGGGAGTGAACGCTGTTCAAGAATCTTACCCGAACCACTTCTGAAAGAATCTGTGCTTAACTCCTCAATATCTACAAGTTCTAATTCTGGAGTTTCAATCTTAATAAGCACCCCTTGGGCTATTGGATCACCACTTGGAATTGGAATACTGAATTCTGTTGGATTCGACAGTTTTATCATGATCTCTCCTGGCTCGTATCCTGCATCTATAACACCAGCTCCTACAAGATAATTGCTCCTACCCTTTGGTTTAAGTAGCATCATATATCCCTTTGGTATCTCAATTGTTACACCAGTTCTTACTAATCGCATATCTAAAGATTTTAATATAAAACTAGGCTCATTTGAGTATAGGTCTATTCCGGCATCTGTTTCATTTTTTCTACTCGGCATTTTTATGCCGTAATCAATTAATGCGTATCTAACCTTTTTCATAAGTAATCCTCCAAATCTATGGTATAGTTTAACCTAATAACATCTTCATCATAATAATCCATGTTAAATGGGGCAGAAACAATAAAAGTCTTAACGATTGATTTTAATTGGTCTACATTCCCAGGTCTATCTTCTACAAAATAATCTAAGTTTAATATTCTTGACATCACTGTTTTATCGTCTGTTAAATATAAATTGTCCTCATACAGTCCTACATCTTTAAGCCATCTTATTGTTATGATATAGACCTCATTTGGCCGCTGGCTAACAAAAAATATATCATAATTCTTTTTTAGTCTGTTCAGCATATCTTTGATTTTTGTATTCATCTGATACTTTCCAAATAAAGACATATCTGCTAATATATTACAGACAAAAATGGACCCTTCATTTTTCAGAAATTCCTTCCAAAAAGATTTCCTATCATCACCCCCTATATAATCAGTGTTTTTATATAAATCATATACTACATCGTGCCAAGGATATAAAACTCCATCCAAATCAAATCCTATCCTCTTTTTCTCCACTTTTTAATCTCCTCTAACTCAAAAGAAAACTTAGCTTTCTCCTTAACTAATGATAGTAAAGTTTCAACACAGTATTTATCATTAAAGAAATTTATTATATCGTAACCTTTATCAAACTCATCAAATGTATAAATCTTTGTTCTGTAAACTCCAAGATTTTCAGCTACTTTTATAGCACCTATCTTACCTGCACTATCATTATCATAGATAATAGTTATATTCTTCTGTCTTATAAAATATTTAAACCACTGCTCCATCCACCCCTCTGCACCTGTAGTGGTACTAACACACGGAATACCTTCTTGAAATAACCTTAAACAATCCGTTGGACTCTCTGTAATTATTATATTATCAGTAAGTCTTAATATATCTGAATTGAATAAAAGACCCCCCTGCCCTTTATAATACTGTTTTATTCTTTTCAGAGGCTTGTCTTTTCTAAGTTGAAAGTTTTTAAATAGTCCATCTTGATAGATTGGTATCGTGGCATACCCATCGTGATATCCCAGCTTGAACATAAGCTGTGTATCTTGGTTAATCCCACGGGCACTCCAATATTCATCTTTATCTATTCCATTTTCATAAAACACATCTACAAGTTTCGGATATACTACAGTTTCAGTCTTATCTCTAATAGAATGGATAAAAGAACCTTCAAAATCACTAAATGATCTTAAAAACTCTTTCGAATCCTCATGGGTTAACATTTTTACTCTGGTTAGATACACATAAACATCGCCGACAATACCTCTAGAATTCCAGAAAAATATCTGTTTCTCTGTATCCACCACAAGAGAGTCGTTTTCTGTACCTTTTAGCCAACGACCCTCTCCAGTTAATTCCTGATCTCTAGAGATAACTTTTTCAATTAGACCCATTTAGTTTCCTTTCTGTTCTGTAGTAGCGGGGCTGGGAATCGAACCCAGATCCTAGACGCATGAAGACTATGACGTAAACCATTAGTCCACCCCGCTATGTGTATTAATCTTCTTTCTCTTCAGGATGGTAGACTGTTAGTTCTATTGTATCTCCATCAATTTTACCTATACTTATCTCTACAACTGTGTCATCCAAAACAATTAAAAACTTTTCTCCTAATAGAATTCCTTTCCTCTTATAACATCATCGTCATCTGTTGGATTATAAGCATCGTTTATCTCATCTTGAGTATATATCTCATCTACGGAATAAGTCTGCCTTATAAAATGCTTTACTTCTTCCTCAGTAAATACCTCGTTAACCATAAGGTTATGAGAAATCAATTTAACTATATCGTGTAACAATAACCTTTCCATTACTGACATTTTATTTCTCCTATTTACAAACGATCTTACCGTGTAGAAAATATTCTATATCAGCACAATCATCACATTTATACTCATATCTTATTTGAACAACAGCATATATGTCATCTGGGGGAAATATATAATTATACCCCACACACTTCATATCACCGTCACATTTTGGACACTTATAAATTGGATAGCTCATAATATTACTTCTCCTTTACTCTCTCATAAGTTTCATCAAATATATTATTTTTAACAGGATAAAACTCGCCCCTAATTCCTTTGATAATCCAATCTCCAATACTTGCAGTCATTATACCTTCTAAAGTATTTATTTTTACAGTATTAAAAACTGTGCTATGAAACATATAACCACGTCCATTAATGCTGGCGGCAAACTTCCTTATTTCATCTAAGTTTTTTCCGTTCCACTGTACTGCGTCTATAACTATTGGTTTCTTTCTGAATTTCATTTTATTCCTTTATTCGATTTCTATTATTTCACTAACTACTAAATCGTGTTTCTTCATATTTTTAATACGTTGGATTTCTAGTCCCAATTTTTTACGACACTCTTTAAGCGTATAAGAATACGTACTATTTACAGCCGTCTTTATCAGACCAAAAAAACTAAGCTCATATGCCTCGAAAACATAACGATTTATTCCGTACTTTACAAACCTTTCCTTTATTATATACCTTGTCATTTTATATCTCCTATTTACAATCGTTGTCATCGTTAAATACCATCTATTACACCCATCTCAACAAGTAAAACTGTGGGAAGACCATTATCCTCTACAGTATAACCACCTAATACTATAATAGCAGATGGAAACCTTTTCTTAATATGATCTAGCAATCCAAACAATAACTTTTTATCTGCATTAGCTACTATTGCGGTTATTATTACAACCATATTCTCTCGTTTCTTCCCAACTTAGTCTCATGTTCATTGGATTAAATACCCAGTTGGAAATATTCTTTGAGCCTGGGCATAGGTACTCCTAGTTGGACTCGAACCAACAGCTTTCCATTTAGAGGACGGATACTCTATCCAGTTGAGTTATAGGAGTATTTCCAATTATACCAATCGCCCATTAATTTACATAAAGTGGTCATCACATGCATCTTCTTTATACTCGTTTCTATCCCAATATTTATCAGGTCTTGGTATATACTCACGATCCTTATATACATTCTCTCTACCACAAAGAACACAAACATATCTAGTTGTGTAATACCAATACTTTCTTAAATCTTTTCGTACATATTTTCTAGTCATCGTGTTAATGTCTCCAAAAAATCATTCCAATCCCATTCTGTGCTATCATCATTCTCTCTTTCAGTACCTAGATAGTTAAAGAAATGCTCTCCGCTTAGATGGAATTTTGTGTAAAAAGCCTCTTTTATTTCTTCTTCAGTATATAATCTTACCCCTGTAGGAGAGCCTTCTTTTTCTTCGTCAAACTGATAAAATCCATCTGGCCTCAGATACATCATAATTCTTTCCTTACAAATCTTTTATAGTCCCTGTTAAAAATCCAAGCTTTAAAACCTCTATTTCTACTATCTCCTAGTAATGCATTTCTAAATTGTGAATTATGAATACCAACTGGAACAGCATATTCTCCAGAATACCAAGCGTGCCAACCATCTTCTTCATACTTCCCTTTGGAACTTCCACACTCACAACTTTTTTCATTATTCCCTGTTAATTTTATAATATCCCCACATTTTAAACAATATATTAATTTCATGTTGTATTTAACCAATTATTTCTAATAAATATGTCTGCTAATGCTAAAGTTATCATATCAATATCATCTTCCTCAGTATTACTATTAGATATTGATCTAATATTTAACTCTGAAACAATTGCATGTAATATTTCATGTAACAGATTATGAACTATATCATCGTTGCCGAGTTTGTCATAGAGACGAATTTCTTTATCCCAAAAATCTACCTGACCCCATAACGAAGATCGCCCATTTTTATCGACATCGAACAGATTATCACAATAAATAATTTTATAGGTTTTTCCAAGAATGTTAACTGATTCTGGTTTAAACTCCATTCCTCTCCTCTACAAATACTTTATGATACTGGTTTGTTTGATTTCTCTATTAACCTTTCCAACTCTTCGATAACTCTTTCCATACTTCTTACAGTACCAATTGATTCATAAAGAAGTTTCCCTCCAATTGACAAACCTGAAAGTCCAGTTATGAAGTCTCTCTCTAAATAAAAACATGCTCCAGCCATTCCTATACTAAATTTCAAGTCCCCGGATGTTATAGTTCCATGTGAGTCAATATTTGGACGATGACCAAACAGCTTTATCCAAAGATCAACACCTCGTTGCCTAACCACCTCCTGTCTTTCCTTTTGCACTCGTTTCTGAAGAATCTTATCATCTTTAAACACTTGTTTCATTTTTGGATCGATTCTAATCATTTTCCTCTCCTTTCCGTAATTATGATCTACTTTCGGCAATTCCTGTAACCTTATGCAATGATCCCTAATAAGATCACCGAGAGTTGGAAGACTTATTCCCCATTTTTCTGCTAACCATATAAAAGTTAATCCATTTATGTGTATTTCCCAACAAAGAAGCTCGCCAAAACTTCCACCGCACCCAGTTGAATTTGATTTGTATTGATTCTCTATTGATTTTCTTAAATACTCTGTATACTCTCCCATTCCTCTCCTTTACAGATACTTACTATCGTCATAAGGTGCGTTATAAGTTTGTGGGTCTACTTCTATAAGCTTTCTACTAATTCGTCTGTAATATTTCTTACAAAAAGTACACACAAAATACATGTGACTGTGTATCCAAACTCTACCTAAACATCCTTTACATATTGGACATTTTGTCACCTAAGCATCCCCAAAATTGACAGTCATCCATGTATCAAATCCACCTGTATGGTAAAAAACTACGGCTAAAAGTTTAACTTCATCTGTATACTCAATATCTAATTCTTCTATATTAACACCCCTACCTGCAAATAATCCACCGTATCCTTTTACTTGTAATCTAGATTTAACTCTTTCGAACTCAGCATCAATTTTATCACTGTATTCTTCTACATATTCCTTCTTCATTTTATTTCCTTGTATCCCGTAACAGGGTCGAACTGCTGAATCACACGTTCATACTATTAACCAAGGACAGTAGCGTATCAAAAGGATCATGTATATGATCTGTAAACCAAATGCAGAAAATGCCATAATCACCACATCAATTTCATAATCATCTACAAACTTACAATCTAATTTTAAAATGCTTAACATATATTTCGAAAGTAGAAAACCAACAAATCCTCCAAATGCAAATACAACAACAGCAGTTATTACTGGTGAAAGTAAGATACACAACACTATCTTCGCAAATAATCTACGCATTTCCTATCCTTTCTTTTATAATATAACTCTATCATAGTTACATTATACCATACCTTTCCTATCCTGTCAAGAGGCAATTCTGTAAAAACTCTATTAGTATTTCAACGTCTTTCTTACTTACTAACATCTCGATCCATGTATCGATACTATACTCACCTGATTTAAATATGTCTAAACAAAAAAAACTTCCCTTACCATCAGAATAGTCCACTAGTCTTACTTTATAACTACCTATACTTTCTATCCTATCCATATTTCTCCTTTCATCTAGAGAAGCGGGGGTAAAATTCGAATTTACGATTCAAGGTCCAAAGCCTTGTGTGTTTCCTGCTACACTACCCCGCCCTATATATTTTTCTTTTGTTCTATAGATAACTCTACAAATGTTTCACTTTTACCAAGACCAAATCCCCAAGTAAGCCAGAGAGAATGGTAGTAAGATGTATGTCCTGTTTTGCCGGACTTCCCTGTTGGAGTAATAAAATCTATTCTCCTTGTTGGGATAATCTTCTCGCAACCATCTAATCTAATTGCATCAATAATCCACCCGCAGTAATCCGCTGGAATTAATAGAGCAAACGGAACTCCGTGGTACTTACACCTTTCGTAGAACTTTCTTTTTAACGAATATGGGGGGTTCGTTACAATTGCAGATTTACTCCTAATATCCTTATTATAATAAGGGTATAGATCAGTTAAAAAATTAGAAATTTTTAGTTTTCCACAAGCACATTCCCATATATGTTTAATATATTTTGGAATAAATGGAACCAATAACTCTGTTGCATAATTTGGTGTTTGAAATAAATCTCTTCCTTGAACACTGTTAGGTGTTTCTTCCTGACCTTTCTTTGGCTTATTAGCCATGATTTCTCCTTTACAGTAGGCCGGTGACAGGAATCGGACCTGTGGCCTCCAATTTACAAAAATGGCACTCTACCAACTGAGTTACACCGGCATTTAATTATTCATACTCGCATAAATCCTTCCACTTACCATAAAACTTAAAACTAAATTTAAAATAATCTAATCCTCCGTCTACACCGAGGTTACCACACTTACAGGTTACAAAATCATGCCTGAACTTACTTTCTATAATATCTTTACATAAGGTACACTGCATTCTATTCCTTGTCATTTTCTTTTCTTTAGCCATTTTTAACCACGAAACCTAGATTCCCTATGCCCATTCTTTATAATGGGCATCACACAGAGTTTTATACCAACGATTCCTATCTCTGAGTGTCCCAAAATTCCCACAAATTTCACAAGTTTCTGCACTCTTATCTGTGCATAGCTCTATTAAATCGTTTATCTCCTCATTACCTCCATAAACATAAATACGTAATGTACCAAATTTTTCTTTTACCTGAAGCACTTGAAAATATAAATCTTTATTACCATCTAGTATGCTCTCTATTTTATCAAAAAACTCCTCAATTAAAGGTATCCAACCATTATCGCATTCATATCCAAATGCCATTAGATTTGATTTTAATGTTGGGTCTGGATTTATAAAAGAGTATTTACTAATATTTCTTCTTGTCAACTTTGCCAATCCTCCAATTCTTTTATATAACATAGATAGCTTTGCCAATTAAGCTACATGCCAGTATTCTACTAATCTCTACAAATCTAACACAACTTCATTTATATCATATAAAGTAGAACCAAGATCGTCTACCTCTGTAGCACTACTAAGTATGCTATTCAACTTTGATTTTGTATCTGAGATTACAGCATTGGCAATATCTAGTTCACACTTTAATTTATGAATTATCAACATTACATTAATTCCACCAATTCTTCCACACTCCTCACAAGGATGTGTGATATGACTTAAACATCCAGGATGCTTACAAGGTTCTCCATCTTTAAGATTCTTCCATTCACTTATTTTCATTTTTAGTTGCACCTAGAAACTTCTTAAAAGCTTATTAACATCATCCACTATGTCATCAATATTATTGTATCTAAAATCCCCTATATCTTTTAATAGAGTAATAGCATCTGAAAGCTTTTCATTTGAGTCTTCATTATCTTCTTCCAATATTTTTATTTGGTCTTCAAGATCGTCTACTATCAATCCCATATCATTAAAAACATCTTCTAACTCTGGTATGCTACTCATAATGTTTTTGAAACTCCGCTCTAGCTTCGCAGTAACCACTCCAGTTATCAACACCAAATTGATGTAGAGACTCTAACAATCTACTATCTGCGAGTAATTTTTCATAATGCTCTCTAGGTACTACAATATTTTCCTTACCAAACTCAACTAATTTCTCTGCAATTTCTAACTGTTCTTTCTCAGAAAGTCTATCCATTTTTCAACTCCTTCCTTGTCTCTTCTAGAGAGAATAATTCTAGTGTTAAATTCATAACTATAACATTCATAACCATATACAAACTAATCCACAAAACATTAGCAATTAACTCTAAGTTTAATAATTGTAACTGTAACTCTCTTAAGAACACTTCTCTTACCAAAAAATATCCGATAACTCCAAAGATAACAAGGTACAAATAAAACTGTGTAAAGAAAGCAGATAGGATTTGGATTATCACGACACCGTGTCTGCAAAAGCTATCGCCATTAACTTACAATCTTCTAAAGTTTTTGCTTTAAAACCCATCGGTAAACTTTTATCAGCTTCAGGATGTTTCTTTAAGTATTTTTCAGTCCATCCAGTTTGATTTGTAATATCTCCGGAAACTACTTCATCGCCGATTTGAAAACCGCAGAAAGCTTTATGACTCCATCCATACCACTGTCTATTTCTCTCAGAAAAACCTATTGTACATACACTGTGATTCGGTTGCCTTAATTCTGGCTCAATGCCATAATGTTTATATAACATATTCGCTAACCTTGTGGTTCCAATATATAAACCATCTGGCGTATAAGCGGATGTAATCACAGTGGTCTTACCATTTTCCCAAGTGGCATCATCCCCACTGAACTCTTCCACTTTTGCATAGTAGCCGACTTTATACTTCCTTACCTTTAGTAACTTAATCATCTACTTTCTCCTCTCCTACCTAAGATATTATCTATTTCTTTATCAAACTCAACTTTACAAGAAAAGCAATGCTTATAATTATCTACATCGTCCAGAGCAGCTGGATCAAAAGCAACCATCTCACAAAACGGACAACTACCATTCATTAATAAATCCCAATCAATTATCATAACATCACATCCCTCTCCATTATAACTAACTTCTGCTATTCCCTCAACAATTTCTACAATAACTATAGACATTTAATCTCCTTTCCTTTTATTAATTTCTCTTTGTTTATCCACAAATAACAAAATATCTCCAAGATCAGAAGTACTTGATACATTACTTCCAAAACCACTTAGAATACCATCGCTATACTTATTAGCGGGTATACCATCTGCACTTTTTACCATAAAACTTTCAATATTAAACAAAAACTCAATGTTATCTATAACTGCATATACAAATGAGCCTTTCATGAAACACTTTGCTTTCCTATCTGTAGTTATTTTTCTCCACAGCCAAGTAGCATCCCGAAGTCTCTTAAGCCCCATCTTTCTACGTCCATCAGCCAAAATTTTATTGTTTCTATCTATCATATACTTTCTTTTCTTTAATATCCTATCTTTTAGTTTCTGCGTATCCATTCCATCTCCTTTTTATTTGTCGGGGTGGTAGGATTTGAACCTACGAATTTCTCGCGTCCAAGGCGAGTAGGATGACCTGACTTCCGCACACCCCGATAAATTAATCAAAACTTTCCTCAATACATATCTCAGAAGCAAGTTGCGAATACTCTTCTAAACAATCATCATATTCATACCAATCATTAACTAATAAATCATCCCAAACACTGAATTCATCACAATCAAATTCATCTACACCTAAAACAGGTTCTGTCATAATACTCTCCTTTAATATTCCAAATCTTTTTCGTACTTTAGTGGGTAGAACTGGATTTGAACCAGCAACGCCTCTGCTTGAAGGAACGGGGTTACAGCCCGGTGCGACCAGCCAGTATTCGCCTTCTACCCAAATAGCGGATGTTTTATCTTTATTAAACTACGAGTGACATTTCCCGGGACTCACCCGGCAGGATTTGTGCACCTGCTTCTTCCGCATGGGTGTTCGATGGGAATTGAACCCACAGATGCCTGATTCACAGTCAGGAGCGTTTACCAGTTTCGCCACGAACACCACGACAAGATCATTTATTCCGTTCTTATTATTGGTCTATTAATAATACAGTTTGGTGTAGAACAATGCGCCCCCTTACCACTCCAAGAAAGTACGTGAAATCTTGCGCTCTCACAATATATATGCTTTACCCATTTTTCTTTATCATTAATTTTTTCATCTGGGTAACCAAATTCGGGTAACTTCTTAACTAAGTATACTGTGTTCATCTTACCTCCTTTCTACCATGCCAGAGGTGGGACTCGAACCCACAGGACTTTCATTTTAAGTGAAAGATGTTTGCCATTTACATCACACTGGCTTGTCGTCAATCGCTGTACTTTCCTACAAAATAAGAGTGCTCTACTCGTACTGTTTTAAGATAGAACTTTACTATATCAGTATCGTAGCCAAATTGCTCAATAAATTTATCTTGGGCTTTTTTCGCACTACTAGCTAAGTTATAACTAATAGACCACCTATGTACCCTATTATCATTTTTCTTATAAAACCTGAAATAATAATAACCTGTAATACTCTTATGACCATGTGTTGGTTCCATTTTATTTCTCCTTTCATAAGGCGGTAAGACTAGGATTCGAACCTAGAACAAAAGTTTTGGAGACTTCCGTTATACCAATTTAACTACCCTACCTAAGTACCCGTAGTAGGAGTCGAACCTACAGAAATTACTCGCTCTAAGCGAGTCGCATATGCCAGTTCTGCTATACGGGCATGATACGGTTTATCTGATATTTATTCGGGCGTTAGCCAAATGCCTCAGATGAATCACCGTAAACCAGTGCTCCCGTGGTGTAAAGGATAACACAAGAGAGTGCAGTCGGAATTGAACCGACGACCTTAAACTTGGAAGGATTCTGCTCTACCAAACTGAGCTATGCACTCATGTAAGCTTTCCAGATTTTTTCTCTAAGAGGAAATTTTAATTTTCTCACTGCTCCTGTAAGAGCTGTCTTTCTACCAAACCCAACAGACCATGTTTTCATGTCATCTTCTGGATGAAATAGAGCCATTCCCTCACTAACAAAAGAGGAATCCCTGTGTATCCTACAATATGTTCTCTCACGCACATTAAAAAATTCTATATTGTATCTTTTACCTTTATGATTTACTATTAATCTACTCTCGATGTCTTTCATTATTTTCTCCTTGCCTACATTATAACACACTTCGATCATCTTGTCAAGCCTTTTCGAATATTAATTAGGACAAAATAGGTCTTATTCATCTTCTTTCGTAGAGAGTGCTTGTATCATACCATCATAACTATTAAAACAACCCTTACTCCAGCCACATACGCAGGAAACTTTAATTAATGCTAATTTTTTCTGTTTGCCAGCACAGAATTTCAGTTTTAATACGTAACTTCCACATTCTGGACATCTTGATAGTTTCACTACTCTCTCCTTTCATTATATATCTCCTTTCCTCGTAGATTTAAGTGCAGATTCCAAGACAGACCTGTTCTCAGACTTAGATACAGAAGTATATTTTTCAACGCACACTGCACCGTCTCTAGGCTTATAAAAAGTACATCTAATTCCATCTGGAACAGTTCCTAAAATATAACCGTAACCTAACGTCTTCATTTTTGTTATTATATTAAAAGTGCCATAAGTCATTGGAAATCTTGATGAATACCCGTCCCTATACCAAGTATCTGTAACTAACCGGATTCCAGTCTCTCCATTTTCGTTTTCAGCACTAAATCCACAACCGTACCTGACCCACTCTCCCTTTTTAATTCTTTTATAGCCATAAAGATTTACTGCTATTCCTTCGACAAGTTGTTTATAGGTCAAGTCCTCAATTGAAATCATTTTATTCCCTTTCCCAAAGGTTTCCACTCGAAACCACAATCAAAACAACAATACCAAACCTCTAATCCTTCCCACCAAAAAGCATCTGTATTATCAGACTTACATTTTGGACATTTAAAACAATCAAAATCATTCACTCTAATATCCTTTCATTTTAAACACAGATAAATCTATCTTATCCCTATAATCTTTCCAGCAACTGCGACATCACTCAAACCATAAATTTCTTCTAAAAATTCTAGCCCTTCTGTGAATAAACCATCATCAAATTCATTAGGGTTATCCATAATAATATCCATATCTTGGATACATCTATTTAAATCTTCTCTGTACCCCTCAACTATCCATTTTCCAATATAGTCATCAATATTTATCATTCAAACTCCTTTTTATTCCTGACTTTCAATAGCTTCTTCTATTGCTTTTTCTACACTACTTCCTGGAAATTTTCCTACTGTTGCCAGATTAATCATTGCAGAGTACATATTCTTTTCAGACTTTATGTACAACCAGTACGTATCTCCATCTTTTTTGATTATCAGTTTGCTCATTGTAGTTACCTCCTTACGATAAAGAAATACCCCTTTAGTTTGACTACATTATAACATATTTCAGTTGATTTGTCAAGAACTAAAGAGGTAATCTGACTATTATTGTCTTATTTGTCTATTTTACCCTTTATATTCTTGTACATATACCTTAGAGGGCTTCAGAACAGTGTTATATCCAAAGACAGCTACAATTGACGTTAATACAACTGATACTGCATATTTGAGCAGTTCAAGCCATTCCATTGATAATACAGGTGAGTCTACAGAGAACCCAAGCCAATATAGTGCAAATGGAACAAGTGCACCTACTAACGGTAACGCTACTGCATAGACTAATGGATGGAAGTTTAACTCTGGTTGTTTCATAACCTTACGAACTACCCACTTTAAAAATTCCACTACTAGTGTTGTTAATGAACCTACTGTTAAAATATCTCCTAACATTTTACCTCCTTTACCATTGTTTAAATTTATGATCTATAGTTTTTACAACAGCAACTGCTGATCTTTCCAAACTAAACATACTACCTGTATTATAAACTTTACAATCAATAGTATAATCATCCAAAGATGTTTCAGAGTCATTATTATAAGCATTTCCACTTAGTATCTCTCTATTTTTACAAATAACTCTTATTTCCATAACATCATAATTTGGATTACTCTTTATAAACTCTGATTCATTTGGATAACGCCAATCATCTATTATCACAATATCAGAGTTAGGTCGATCTATGGCAAACTTAACCCAAGTATCTATATCATACTCTCTAAACACTCTCCCAATATCAACAAGGAGTTTACGACCCCCTTCATTTTTTATTGCATCCCATCCACCTGTTAAAGCAATCCGCTTAAGTTTAAAAGCAAATGGACTCATAACAACTGGTACTTCTTCATCCTTATATATATTATACAGCATTCTAGCAAATGTTGTTTTTCCTACACCAGCATGTCCAGCAATTAATATGTAAAGTTTTTTTGCAAACATTTAACTCCTTTCTAAGATGCATAATACTCCTCTAAAACTCCCTCAAGAACTTTTGGAGAGAGAAAATCATTTAAAACCATGAACTTCAAAATGAAAGCCAAACTCCCCGGAGAAATAATTATTGAGTCTTTTGTTGATATAAAAAACTCTTTTCCTCCGGTTTGTTTAAGAACCAAAGTATTTATATTAGGAAGCTTTGTTATCTGAAGCTGGCTCATCTTTTCCTATCGCCGCCTTATCTTCGAATAGTCCCATAAATATGTCCTCACCTAAAGTTAACAGATAATTCTCCATAGTAAAGTTTGCGCTATTAAGTGCTTTGGTAAGACTTGTATCAATAACCAAACAACTTGTATCAACATTCTCCCACTCTACTAAATCTTTGCTTCTAGACAGTTCCATTTTTAGTACAACATTCCAGAAACCATTACTATCTAGCTTCATTTCAGTTGTGACAATAGATTTACGTCCCAAATATTCGTCCATTTTATACTGACCTTTTAGTCCATTTACGGAATGGTACTAGTTTTTCGTGTAACTTCTCTAGTATATCTACATCTCCGACATTGTGTACCATAATCTCATCTAAAGCTTTCTTATTACCAAACCGTGCTTTTTTGTAATTATCCCAATCAATATCAGTCTTCCCTGCAATACCTAAGAATTCTGTTGCAACCTTCAAAGAATTCCTATGAAGTTTTAGTTTACTTCTAACAACATAATACAAATCCCAATGATATATCTCACCGTATTCTGGAAAATCAATTCCATAGTATAAGGCTCTTGTTCTAATAAAAGGTAAATCAAAGCCAGTTCCATAATAGGTAACGAGAATTCTAAACTCTCTCATTGCATCAACTAATTCTTGAGTAACTCTTTTATCAAAAGAACCATCATAAAGCTCTTTCTTCATTATTCTATCACTAAGAATTTTACCACCCTTTTCTTTTATACACCAAGTAAGAATGTTACCAAAGTTAGCTTGTAGATTGTCTGTTTCAATGTCCAAGTATCCGATCCTCAAACCTGGCTCTTGATACCAAGGAATTTTTTTATCTTCAGGTTTCCTGCCATCTACAACTCTACCGTGAGCAAAACAAGCTGGATGCATGTTAATGTTGTGCCTATGAAAGCATTTTACTATATCCTTTATTCCCATACTACTGTCTCCTATTAGCGTATCTGTATTTTGATTTTATATACTCTCTTGCTTTATCAATCTGTTCATCGGTAAGATTATACTTATTTTTCATGTAATCTAAGTAACCATCATCTGTAAAAATGCCTCCTAATGTATAAGAAATCCTATCACACACTTCTGTAAAAATTTTTGTTATTGTAACTCTAGCCAAATCTATCTTGGATTCTATTGCAGAAAAAGAACTTCCGTCCCCTACTAAGTATATAATTAATAATTCTGATTCAGATATCTGACCATTATCGCATAATTCATTTATTGTACTTTCTATAATTAAAAGATCGTTGTATGAATCGCTATCAAATTCAAAAGAGTAAGATGGATGTGTATCAAAATTATCCATACTGACTATTGATATAGGTCTATAAATCAATTCTGGCATCTCTGCTATTGATGACCTTATCGTATAGCTACTTTTCAATATTGATTCGACATACCAACTCATTATTTTTGTTCTGACAAACAATGTTTACTATAGGAACAGTTTTTACAGATACCATTATTCCAATGATATTCCCCTAACCCTGGAAAAACTTTATACTTAACCCCATTGTAAACATATGGCAGAACCTCCTCTTTAAACTTCGCTATTATACTGTTGTTTGGTTTAAATACATGTGATTTACCTTTAAAAACAGCCGCATAAACTACTGATGTTGGTTCTCTCCCGTATATCATTTTATATGCTAAGTAATAGATTATAAACTGAATATCGTTGTTCAAGTTCCTTGGAGGCGATCCAGAAGTCTTCCAATCGACAAGTACATTATTATGTATTCTATCTATCATACCAGAAACAAGAATATCATCGGCAAACTTTAATCTGAAATATTTTTCAATCTCGTCACCCTCTCCAACCAAGTGGCTAAAAACTGGGAAAAAATTATCTATACATATTCTTATTTTATCATGTGCATAGTTTGTTTCAAGACCAAACTTATTCATCTTATCGTCAACGGACGCAATAGCAAGTTTTTTATCCATCCACTTTTCTTCGATTATTTCATGAACGGCAGACCCAATTGCCATAGCCTCTGTTTGAACAGATTCCTCTGGACGGTTTATCTTGTAGAATACCTTTCTAGGACAGGATATATAATCTTTTATTAATGATGCACTTAGTTTTATCATATAAAACTTGCTCTTTCGTTTGCAGTTTGTGAACGCCATACGTCAATTTTGCTTTTCATAAGATGAAAGTTGCTTCTTGAGTAGTCTAATAATGAAGTTAACCGTGCCAACTCTTTTCTTAATGGAAGTAACTCACCCTCAATTCCAGTATATTTATATGTTGAATCCATTAGCGTCATTGAAGGAGGTCTATTATTTACAAAATATTTTGAATCGCTCAAAACTTTAAAAATAATTTCAGCCTCTCTAGATTTAATATCTATTTCAAGACTCAATTTACGGAAGGACATATCGTGAATTTCGCTAATGGCTTTTTGCATATCATCAAAATCTGGTACACTAATTTTTTGCATAGTACTCCTCTACTGTCTTGGCTAACCTCAAATACACTCTACAAGAATCCCATGAATTACTTATATCATACTCGCTTGTCACAGGTGATATTTTACACTTAGACCTAAATTCATCATAGTTACTACTACTCTCATAAATAAATAACGGATTAAAATCTAGATCGTCTTTGAAGGGACTTGCATCCAAAAAAGAGATAATAGTATCAAGTATATAATCTTCGTCAGACTCTACTATAATAGCAATTCTCTTGTAAGATAATCCAGTAGCATGTAGCCTGAGTATCTCTTGTACAGCTATATAGTCAAGGATATCTGTATCCTCATTTCCTGTAAGCTTTCTAAACTCTTCCCAAGACATTATTCTCTCTCACTTAAATCGTGTATAAAATTCATTAAATAATAAAAACTATCTATGTCTATTACTACAAACTTCTGGACACCATCAACTTTCCTAGCCCCTGAAAACTTCCCTATCAATAAAGGAAAAGCCCAATTTGCGTTAGCCTCCTCTATAATCTTATTTAGCCACTCCTTTTTTAAGGTAAACTGCTCTTTTCCTCCGTATCCCACCTTACATTCAATTTTTAATCTTTTAGGAAATCCTGGAAAAGTCCCATTAATATCGCCAGTAAGAATAGGTTCATTTAATACTGTTCCCAATGCACCAGAACCAGCTATTCTTTTAAAAGTCCCATAAGTATTTTTATTCAGGTCTTTTACAAGATCGGCTTCAAACTTACTACCTTTTCTCTTACTAGCATTTGCCATTTCTACAACTCTTTCCTTATTTCGTTAATGTAAGATGGATTTTTCATTCTTTCCTTTGCACCAGTAAGCCCTTTTATTAGTAAATCTATCTCCTGTTCTGCAAGATGAAATTGAGTAAATCCATGGTATCCTCCCTTTAAAGTTTGTGAGCTTACAAAAGAACAAACATCTTTTTCAACAACCCCTATAAAAATTGCTTGCATAATAGTTGTGTCAAGATAATGTTTTGGAGAAAAATATAGTGTTTCACTACTAAGAGGCTCGTTGATAGTTGTTTTGTTTTTAGACATCTAAGTCTCCTGTTTATTATTACTCTTTATCTATCCCATTATACACAAAGAAAACAGATTGCTCAAGCTCCTCAAATGTTGGAAACCTTAGAAATTCTTTAATATATAATGCACAAAAATCTTTTACAAATTCGCTAGCCATATCCCAACCCTCATCACCAACAACACCAATTTCTTTACCGTTTTTATCTAATAGAGCCATCCATCCCATATCAATCTCCTTTAATTAATCCTGTTGTTTTATCAAAATTTAACATAATCGTTCCAGTTGGTCCAGACCTCTGTTTTAATATTATAAGTTCCATTACATTTGGATTTTTTGTTTGTTTGTTATATTCAGAATCTCTGTATAAAGCTATAACATTATCAGCATCTTCCTCAAGGTTACCAGACTGTCTTAAGTCAGCAAGCATTGGTCTTTTATTCTCTCTCATCTCAACATTTCTATTTAACTGCGAAACTAATATACAGGTTATCCCATAATCTTTAGCCAAAATCTTTAATGTTCTTGATATTTCACCTATCTCATGCGTAGATTCTGAGCTTCGTTTTGATAATAGTTGTACGTAATCCACATAAACTGTTTTTACTCCGTACAACTTTGTGTATCTTTTAATTGTTCCACTTACAGTACCAGCCGTTATATCGTAACTTGAATCTATATAAATAGGATACTCTTTTATTTTCTTTATTGCATCTGACAGACTATCCATCTGATTTTGTGTCAATAAACCCAATCTCATACTCGTAATCGTAATTCCTGTTACCATTGATAGCATTCTCTCAACTATCATTTCCTCTCTCATCTCAAGAGAAAACAGTAATGTGGGTATTCCCAATCGCCCCTGATTTAGTAGTAAATTGCAGATCATAAAACTCTTGCCCATTCCAGGTCTACCAGCAAATATCCACATATCTCCTTCGCACATTCCAGCAGTCGCAGAGTCAAGTTTCTTTATTCCTGTTGTAACTCCCTGAATTCCAGGATTTTTAACTCTCTCTACAAGTCCATCCCAAGTAGATTTCAAAATTGTCGAAAGGGTATTTGTACCATCTCTTCCAGAGGTTTCTATCAAAGAATCTATACTAGAACTAAGTTTTCCAAGAAGAGAGTTTATATCACTCGTATTCTTAACTTGCTCTGGTAAATTAACAGACAATTCTAATGTTTTCCTAGCCTTATACGAGTCTACTATTATACGCTCAAATTCTCTGAAATTTTCTTCCTTATAATCAAAAGATAGTATGTAATTAAGATATTCTTTTCCTCCGATAGTAACATCTCTACCATTCGCTTTTAAATAACTGGAAACTAAATTTAACTCTGGTATAAGACCTTGCAGAACCAATTCAGTTATCGTAGCAAATAAAAGCTGGTTAGGAGTTGACGACATCATGTATTCTTTTACATTGTGAAGATCGTACACCATTGATGGTGTTCTTAAAATTATATTTAATAATGCTATTTCTGCGTCTGTTTGAAATAGACTACTACTCATCAAATGGACTCCTTATCTCTAATTTTTGTTTCTTTATCTTTCTGACACTTTTCTCGTATTCTCCGAACATTTTTTGTAGAGAATCATCTGCATAATACGTGCTATCAGCTTCAAACCTTTTTTTACATAAATATTTCACTAACGGAAATATATTCTCATGCTTAATATCTCTTACGAAGTACATATCTGTTAATGCAAGAAATACTGTCTTTCTTCCATAGAGTCTAACTAGCTTACCTATTAATGGTGTAACCTTTCTAAAGTTCGGCTTAATAGAAAATAACTTTCCGTAAAACTTAACCAGCTCAACTCCGGGATTTGTACAATCCTTCAAAATTTCATAAAATTCAGTTCCTATATTTTCTTCCATATTTATTCCAGATGGGGGAGGCTTTTCTCAACCTCCCCCTTAGGTATAACTCTAGTTATTAGGAAATCCCTCTTTGTTTCCCTCGCCATAAAGATCTTTTATTGTTGAGTCAATACTATCTTTAGCTAACTCGCTAACACTGTCAACATCAGCACCAATAAATACTGGTTTTTCAACTGCCTCTGTTTTATCGGTCCTACGAGCTAGATAAATATCTCTAAGAGTAACACCTGTTAACAAACTTTTAACTTCACTCAGATTCAACTGTGCAATTGCTTTACCGTGTTCAAACAATAAATCTTTATCAACTTCAATTGGGCCAGCGTTTTGTAACGATGGAATTGGAGTTGTTGATTTTCTGCCGTTTATAACTCTTGTATTAAGGGCAACATCATAATTATGAACACCTAAAATATCACCTCCCTCATTTGTAACTGACTGGTGTAAAGCAGAAAGATCTGTAACAATTGTTATTCCACAAGAAAGTAACTTTACCTTTCCAGATGAAATTGATTCAGTATCAGTAACAAAAGTTTGACACTTCCAACATACTGCATCATATACTGAATTTGCTCCCATGTTATTCTCACTCTCACATTGTGGGCAAACCTTTACTTGAGTTTTGTCGAGGACATTAAAAACATATCTTGGACTCCTCGAAGAATATCCGGAAATATTTGAATAATCCTTTGGATTTTCGTATCTTATTTTTCTATTATTTTCGCATATTGGACACTCATCACCAAGACACTGCACATAAGCTCTATTAACGTAGTGAATAAAGAACTCAGTTGCTGTATCCAAAATTCTTATTACATGATTTCCAGGCATTAGTCGCATATACAGCGTTCTTTTAAACTTTGATTCTCCATATGTAGATGGAGTAATATTTGCAAATTCTTTCATTTTATTGGTCTCCTTTTATTATATATATTGTTTTACTTCTTCCAATGTTTGGCTTATGTCATCTTCAATAAGCTTTATAGCATCCTCTGGACTTAGCTTATTTGTTTTACTTCTAAGTTCCAAATATCGCTGAAATCTGACCTCCAGTCTCAGTAATTGGTATAGCGATAACGATGCAATAAAATCCTCACTTAACGCCAACTCGTTTGGTATACCTGTTATAGAATCTGTTACCTCAAGATTCTGGTATTGCCCCATCGAGAATATCCTCTTCAATGTTAGTGTCCGTTCCATTTCCGTTTCTCCTTTCTTTATAAAATTCTAAACCTACAGTACTATTATAACACATTTTCTCTATTTTGTCAAGTACTTCTTTATTTTCGTTTAAGTTAACTAGTGTCTTATCAAAACCGTGGCCAAGTTGTTCACCGTCAAAAGTATAGTACGCTCCTCTGACTATCACTATTCCCAACATTTTAGCAAAATCGATAACTCCTCTTGCCCTATCTATTCCATCTCCAAAAACAAGAGGATAATTAAAAGCCTTGAATGGAGCAGCAAGTTTATTTTTCTTAACAACAAATCTTGCATGTATTCCAATAATATCCTCTCCATCTTCTATATCGTACTTCTGTCCCATTTTAGTAAGTTGCAACCTAACTGATGTATAATGTTTCAAAGCATATCCGCCAGGGGTATTTGTTTTTGGTCCAAACATTACTCCAATATTTGCTCTAATCTGGTTTACAAATACCATAGCGACATTACTATCTCTTATAGCAAACGCATTCCTTCTTAGAAATTGAGTCAATATACTAGCTGTAAGAGCTACAGTCTTATCTCCAAGATCTTTATCTTTCTCCTTCTCTGGAGCTAATGCACCAATTGAGTCCAATACAATTAAATCAAAATCTCCAGATTGAATTCCCATTTCACAGATTCCTAGAGCTTGTTCGCTTGTTTCTGGCTTCGCTAGAATAAACTTGTCAAAATCAATATTTCCTACTACAGCCCTAATATATCTATAATCAAGTCCCTGTTCTTGATCGACATATAAAACTCTCCCACTACAATTTTTAGCTATAGATAGACATAGTGTGGTTTTTGATGCTGATTCTGGACCATAAATCTCAGAAATTCTACCCCTTGGTATACCTCCCATCCCTAAAGAAATATCTAATGATATTGAACCTGTAGATATAACATCGATCTTTTCATCAACTTCTCTGTATACGATATCCTCACCAAACTCATCCTCTATCATATCTGCAAAGCTTAAATTCTTTTTAGTCATATATCTCCTATAAAAACTTATTCTTTATATCGCCAAAGCGATCAATTAGCCAACTTATTATTTGCACAATCCACACTCCTGTTAGAGCACCCCAAAAGAAATCTAACAAACGTTCATAATCCATCGCATATCTCCTATTTAGACGTAGATTTAACATGTATTTACTTGTAACTTATAATTAGTTTCGTGTCGATTTCCACTGTCTCTTTTTATCCTTTTCTTGTTTTGATCTAAATGCGTTTGCTAAATCAATATTGTAAAAATTTGCTATTGCACACGTTTGTAAAAGAACATCAGACAGTTCATCTTCAATAGAACTAGTTTTTGTATCAACAGGAATTCCCTCATGTTTACGCACACTTTTAAAAAGTTCCCCCGTCTCCTCTCCCAACAATAGACATCTTTGAATACAGGTTAAAGAACTAAACCCTAACTTAATTCCAACATCTAGAATATATTTTTGAATGTCCCTCAAAGAATATCTTTGTTTTAATAAACGTTTATTCCAGTCATCTATGTGGACACCAGGAAATTGATAGGCCGGACAATCTGTATTTGAGCAACCAACATGATCCTTTATTCCTTCCAAGCATAATGTCGCATCATAATCAGCTTCTTTTCCACAAAACGGGCAATTTTCTATAGCCATTATTTTTCTCCTATTTAGATAACTTATCCATTATTCTTATATCAATTGCGGCATCAATGTCTTTTAAAAACATTTGTTCATTTCTCAACATAGCTTCTTTCATAAACTCCTTTGCACCTTCCTGTATATCTGGTGTAATTTTAGCTACCAATTCATCATGAATAACGAGTACTAATTTTAGTTTATTATTCAAAGGTCTTCTTGGGTCTCCGTAAGGATTATTATAATAAACATCTATCATTGATAATTTTAAAATCTCTGCCCCAGTTCCTTGAATAATAGTATTAAAACCTTCCCTTTTTATAGCCCCAATAGTTCTATAATATTCTTTAGAATCTACAAATAAAGTCTTATCAGTAAACTGCCTCTTTCTGCCGTATAATGTATAAACAAATCTTTTTTCAGCAATCATATTCTCCATCTGTGTCTTGTAATACGATAATATAGGATAACTCTCAAAAAATCTATCGTAAAGTTTTTCAACCACATTTAGAGGAAGATTTAAACTGTAGGATAGTCCGTAAACAGACGAACCATATATAATTGCAAAGTTAAAGGTTTTACCCAAATTTCTCTGTTCCTTTGTTACGTCGTCAATTTTTATATCAAAAACCAATGATGCAGTTAATGAATGCATATCTATACCATTTTTATAAGCATCAATAAATCTTGGTTCACCACTAGCAGAACCAACAAGTCTTAATTCCTGCTGATCCCAATCAGCTCTTAAAAATAGAAAATTAAGTCCTGGAATTATACAGCCTCTGTACTTAGAATCTTTTGGAATCTGTTGTAAGTTTGGATTACTGTAAGAAAATCTTCCAGACCTAGTTCCAACTTGGTTGGCATCAGCGTGAATCATTCCAGTTACTGGATGAATTTTTTCAGTTACTGATTCTCCAAAAGAAGACAATAATTTTGCAAATTCTTTAAACTGTATAAGAGATGTGATAAAATCAGATTTTGGCAATCTCCTCAAAACCTTCATGGATGTTGATTTAACTTTGTATCCTCTGAATTGCAAAGCTGTAAGCAGTTGATTATATGAACCAATATTAAACTCTCTTTTAAGATAAGGAAGGCATTGATCTACATGGGTTATTTTCTCCATAGCGATCCTATCTCTTTTTAGTTTTACTGGAATCTTTACTATTATACAAGCTTCGTACAAGTTCTTACACTTGGAAAAGTCTATACTATCTATGATCTCCGAAGTTAAGAGCGCTCTCAATCGTTTTACTTCCTTAGCAGTGGTTTCCATTTGGGCATCCCAAGACTCTTTGTCTAAAAGGATACCCTCTATTTCCATAGTTACCACAACAGGGAGTAATTTCATTTCCATTTCTAGAACTTTCTTCTGATCTTTTAAAAGCTCTATTTGGGAATCTCTAATCTTTTCTAAATTTTTAACATCTAATGCAGAATAAATGATTTGTTCTTGAGTTAGTGAAAACAACTTTCCGCTATTATAAAAAGTCTCTCTCACACTCTTATCAACAGTATCGTCTGTATACTTTTCTACGACATATCCCAAAGAATAAAGTTTCTGACCAACTCCAAGATTAATAAGAACCTCAGCAATCATTGTACAATAAACTTTCAAAAGGTTAATCCCTGTATTTACAAGGATAACTCTACAATCAAATTTGGCATTATGAGCAACGATTAACTTATCTTCAATTAAAGAAATTAGATATTCAAGTTTGTCAAATTTTGTGAAATCAAATATAAAATATTTATCTTTTATTTTTATCTGAATAGAATATATAATACATGTAAATGGGTCCAATGAACTAGTTTCTATATCCAAATATATAGTATCTACTTCTTGTAGATCAGAAATAAATTCTCCAATCTTATTTATAGAATTTATAACAGATATTTTCAATCTTACTCCTTTGTAGTATGTATATATCTTTTATCTTTATGTTTTATATTATACCATATAATACCTATTTTGTCAAGTAATTCTTTTATTATATATTTTTATATATTATCCTTCGGCTCTAGAACATTATAACACAAAAAGTGTGTTTTGTCAAGAGGCAATTTTTAGTTAGTCATAAAACTTCAAATTTGGCACATAAGACAAAGTTTCTCCCATTATACCACATGTTAACCAGTTTGTCAAATCCAAAAATTGCCTCTTGACAAATGGGCGGAAATATGGTATAATAGTGTTATATATAGGAGGTTTATGGGAAAATATAAATGTAAGATATGTTATGAAGAATTTGATAGGCTGCTCATGGCAGATTCGTGTGAGAAATCCCACGAAATAATTTATGTTCCACTTTATAGAAGTGATTTGGCCAGATTAATCCAGTTTATCTTTACCGGAGATAAATCATTAATAACGGAGAGACTTGGGAAAACATTAATGAAATATAAAAAAGACAATAAATGATTTGTCCTATATGTAAAAAACCAGCAAAACTCTATGATGATGATTTCGAAGTACAGATTAAAGCTGTTGCATTTGATATGCCATACATGAATGTATACTGCCATATATCATGTATTGGAGATTTAGGAGAAAATATGGAATCTTTTGTAAAAGAGAATATTGACGATTTTATAGCAGAAAAAGCAGTAAATATAGCGAAGAAAAGGTAAATACTAACAATATTTACCTATTTTATATTATAATAATAATTGGAGATATAAATGGAATCAGAAAATATTGAAGTACCAATTTGTCCAGAGTGTGGAAGTAGACACGTTATAGTAGCAGGAAGATGTCTAACATGTCTGGAATGCGGATTTTCTAGGTGTAGTTTATAAAGGATTAAAATGGCAAAAGAGCGTTTCAAGCTTCCGAACAAGCACAGCTACCGTAATTTAGCACAATTTCAGAAACTTTCAGATAAAGAATTTGATGGTATGTGGGAAAGAAAAATGCAGGGTATACAAATAAACGAAAGTTTCGAACTCCGCATTCAGAAGAAAATAGATGAGTTTTCTGTAGATTATGCTTTAGACGATTTAAATTCCAATGATCTTATGACACTTAGAGCCTTAGCTCAAGCTTTTATTACCCTAGAAGATTACGAGCTGGATGCTTACAATAGGAGAACAGGAGAGGGATTAACAATAGATAACATAGCTCTGATGGATAAAGTTACGAGGGCGATGTCTGATCTTAGGTCTGATATTAGTAGATTACAGGGCGATTTGAATATCACCAGAAAAGTCCGAAAATCTGACAAAGAACAGTCAGTAATAGCTACTATCGACTCTCTAAAACTTAAGGCGAAGGAATTTTACACCCAAAAAATGAATTATGTCTTTTGTCCAAAATGTCATATGTTATTGGGAACTATATGGGTTCTTTACACAGAATCCACAAAAAACAAAATGACATTCGTTTGTGAGAGACCAATGCCAGACGGGAAACCATGTAGGCATCGTTTTACAGTTTCTATAAAAGAACTTGTTGAAAATAGTGGAACTAATAAGACCGATATTCCAGAAAGTATGCGGTAGAGGAGAGGAAATGATAACATGGTTTAATCAACTGGCTTACAATCAACAGTACGAATTAATTTTTATTGGGGCTATATTTCTTTTTGCTCTAGGAATATACATTGAACATAGAAGGAAAGGATAACAACATGGAAGAGAATAAAAAAACAATTATAACAGGAGTGACTGGACAGGACGGAAGTTACTTGGCAAAATATCTTCTAACACTCGGATATGAAGTATGGGGACTTGTAAGAAAAAACTCCCAAGATTCTTACTTAGCTAATTTAAATTATCATGGAATTGCAAATGATGTTAAACTGTGTAGGGGTGATTTAACAGATGTTACAGGGTTGCAAAAGTTAATCCATCATGTACAACCAGATGAGTTTTACAATCTTGGTGCTCAATCTTTTGTACCTTTATCTTGGGATATTCCAATACATGTATCAGATGTAAATGCTTTGGGAGTTTTAAATGCACTTGAGGCAATAAAATTAATAAAGCCAGATACAAAATTCTATCAAGCCAGTTCTAGTGAGATGTTTGGGAAGGTTATTGAGACTCCTCAAAAAGAGACGACACCGTTTTACCCAAGAAGTCCTTACGCTGTTGCAAAAGTTTTCGGACATTTCATGACTATAAATTATCGTGAAAGTTATAACATGTTTGCAGTGTCCGGAATCCTGTTTAATCATGAATCGTCTATAAGAGGAACTAGCTTTGTAACCAGAAAAATAACAGATGGTGTTGCTAAAATAAAGATTGGCATACAGGATAAGCTAAGTCTTGGAAACTTGGAAGCTAAGAGAGATTGGGGCTATGCTGGAGATTCTGTTAAAGCAATCCATATGATGTTACAACAACAAGATCCTATAGACTATGTAATTGGTACAGGAGTAGCTCATTCAGTTAGAGAGTTTTGTGATATGGCTTTTTCTTATGTTGGTTTAAACTATGAGGATTATGTAGTAGAAGACCCACAATTCTTTAGACCTGTAGATGTTGATATTCTGCTTGCCGACCCTTCTTTAGCTAATGAGCAACTTGGATGGAGACCTGAAGTATCTTTCGAGGATCTTGTTAAAATGATGGTAGATCACGATATGGAAAAGTGGAAATCTTATGGTTCGTATCTGGATGTAAGAAATGGCTAATATACTTTTTGTTGGAGGAGGAAAACGGTACGATTTGGGTAAACTATTTACGGACAGAGGACACAAACTATTTTCTTACGAGCTGTCAGAAGATTGTCCTATTTCAGATGTAGCTATTGTTGTAAAAGGTTTTAGATGGTTTGATGAAAAATTATTTTCCGATCTAGAGAATTGTGTTAAATTCAATAACATTGCGTTAATTGTACCACTAATGGACATAGCTGTGGTTATTTGTAGTCAATTAGATTTACCGGATAGTTGTAAAGTTCTATCACCAAATTATACTGCAAATGTTCAATGTTATAATAAAGAATTGTACGCAGATTTTATGATTAAAAATTTCAGGTTGAACTATCCAGTTATACGTGGATTTCCTCTAATTGCAAAGCCAAAAACTGGACACAGTTCTACTGGAATATTTATACTAGAATCTGTTCCAGATTGTCTCGTAGTAAGAGACTCATATATACTCCAAGAGAAAATAAATGGTGATGAATACTCTGTGGATGCATATTTTACCCCAGATGGAAAGTATGTTGATTCAATACCTAGAAGTAGAGATAGGGTAGGCTCTGGAGAAGTAATGGAGAGTGAGACGATAGACGATAGTGAGCTTCAGAGATTGACAAAAGAAATTGGAGAGAAACTTGGAATTGGCGGACCAATAAATTGTCAGTTCATAGTCGGTGATGGTGATGCTGAGTTGGTAGGAGTTTATAATATAGAAACCAATGTTAGATTTGGTGGTGGCAGTACTTTTAGTATCGCTGCCGGATTGCCGTTAATTAGGCTCATAGAAAGAGATTACCTTGGGGCGGATTTTGATTATGTTCCAGGAAAATGGAAAAAGAATTTTAAACTAATTAGAACATTTAGGGATCACTATTATGAATAAAGATGAAGAATCAGAATTTTTTACAAAATGGTCTGAACTTAATATAGTACGTAAAGTAGGTTTAATAATTTGTTTGATAACAATAATTAGTATTTTTTTGCAGGCTGCATTTTCGATATGAAAATCGCTATTGATTTAGACGGAACAGCCTGGCTACACAGAGAGTTCTTTAAAGAACTAGTAATGGCATTTAAGTTTATGGGTCACGAGGTTGGAATTCTAACTGCCCATTCACTCGACTTTGAGGAGAAGGATATAAAACTATGGTTAGCTAGAGGTTTCCTAAAACCTGATTTTTATATAGCGAAGCCAGATCGTAAATCTCATATAGGTGAGTTTAAAAGAAACGCAATAAAAGAGCATAACATAGACGTCTTATTCGATGACTTTGGCGGAAATAATCCCGCTATAGAAAAGACTTTCTTAGAGAAATTTGATACTACATGCGGGCCGTTAATTTTAAAAGTTATTGGAGGAGAAGAATGAAGTACCTAGTAAAGTTTGCTAAAATAGATAAGAGAGATAAAGTACTTGCTTTAGGAAATGACGTTGAAAAGAGCTTAAAGAAATTACTTAATAATGTATACGTGCTTCCAAGGAGATCTGTATTTGCAGATGGAAGATTTGATAAAGTTGTTATTGGTGCTAAGTTATCAAGTAGTAATTTAAAGATAGCCTACAGTGTCTTAAAAATTGGTGGTAAGCTTGTGGTTAAGTCTAAGACACTAGCTGGAATGTTAAAACGACTGAAGGATTCTGGATTTGATCCAGTATTTTCAGATTCTAATGTTGTTAGAAGAGTTAAAACTTACTATATTGTTGGCATAAAAAAATGAAGTTGTTCGAAGAAATAAGGTATATGGTAAGGAATGTCAGCAGAAACCTAACTGAGAATAAGATTAAATGTTGGGCAGATTGTGGTACATTGCTTGGATTTATTAGAGATGGTGATGTAATAGAGTGGGATACAGATGCTGATTTTAGTTATTTTAAAAAAGACAGGGACAAGTTAATTTTATCCCTAGTAAAAATGATACCCAAACATCAGTATAGATTACATATTACAACTACTGGGAGAATAAGATTATTTTCTTCGTTTGATAGTATAAGTCCACTAGTAGATTTTTATATGTTTGAGAACGATAGCGGTCTTCCATCAGAAACTGGATTCTTGAAAGAATTTACAGTTGATCCAAAAACTAAGGTAATATTATTTGAAACAGAGTATGAGTTTAATCTTCCGATTCCAAAAAAGTATACAGAACGTTTAATTCATTTGTATGGTGTTGATTATTTAACACCAATAAAAACTGACAATTATTGGGGATAATATGAGTAGAGAACGAATACTTACACTTTCGAATAAGGACAAGGTTGTAACTCACACAGAATCAGTAGGTGATCCTGCTGGAAGAGTATTTGAATACGATGATAAAGTATATCGTGTTATAAGCAATGGATTTAAAGACTTAATTCAAGATTTGGTTACATCAAAAATATTTAGTAGTTTTTGTGAGCTGGGTTTGATTGAAACAGTTATTAGTGATTTAGAGGTAACAGACTTTGAGCCAAATTCTGCAAATATGGTACTTGAGCACCGTAAGATAGATTTTAATAGTTTTCAGATTGAATGGACACCTAATATGATTCAAGACGCAGTTTTAACACTTTTAAAATTGGGTAAATTCATGTATGAAAATGGTTACATGTACAAAGATGGTAACCTCCATAATATAATGTTTGATTATACAGTTCCCAAATTTGTAGATATTGGATCAATTCTTCCACTAAATAGAATTCCAAATACAGGAAAATATGAGCCATTAGATTTTCCCTGGGAGTTCAGTGGTTTTTTTACAAGAGATTGCATCGCTGTTCTTGCAAGTCACACATCTAATATAACAGTAAAAGATGCTTTTTGTATTAGAGACAACTACAAAACAGATATCGAAGGATACTTTGATACACTTATTGAATATATCCTGTCAGCAGAACTTAAGTATGAAATAACTGAGTGGAGTCAATATGGTAAAGCTATTGAACCAAACACTAAAAATCCAAAAGTAGTATCGTTTCTAGATATTCTCAATGGAATAGATTCTGGAAGTATCCTTGATATAGGAGCAAATAAGGGAAATTTTAGTTACGAAATGGAAACTTTGGGGTTTAAGGTGATTGCATGTGACATAGATATACTGTCTATGATGCAGACCTATACCCATGCTAAAAAGAATAATAAAAAGATTTTGCCACTGGTGTTAGATTTTATGAATCTCACACCACAAATAAGAGGTTGTAAACCAGCTATTGAGAGACTAAGGTGCGATACAACAGTATTTTTAGCTTTAATTCATCATTTATGTCTTAGAAGAGATATTACATTTGATGAAATATGTTCAAGGTTGGATAAACTTAGTAATAGAAATTCGATTGTTGAATTCATACCTTTAGGAGATAGACATGTGGGTGGATGGCATAAACATTCGTGGTACACACAAGAGAATTTTATAAAGACGATGGAAAAATTTGGATTCTCTAAACATATTATTTTTCCATCAGCACCAGACCCAAGAACACTAATTCTATTTCAGAGGTAATAACATGGATACGATTGGTAGTTTAGTCGATAAATTAATCACAGTTGATACAAAGCTTTGGAACAGTCAAGAAATTGTGTACGAAATTAGACAACTTACAGAAGATGAATTTCTGGAAAAGTATGCGAGTAATCTTAACGGATTAAAAATGTTTTATAAAGAATTGAACAAAGCTACGGATTTGAATGTACAAAGAAGTAAATTAGTAACTGAGATAGATGAGCTTTTAGTTACTATGATAAAAGCAACTGTGCTTGGGTATGAATTGGATGATGGTTCTTTCATTCAGAGACCTCATAAAACTTATGGTGATAGTGAATGAAAATAAAAACTAAATTAATAGATCATACTTTGGTTGAACCCCAACCATCTTATATAGTACCAAGATTTGCAGATGCTCTTTTCTTAAGATGGAATGCATATGATTTTATGAAAGAGATAGCTAGTATTGAAAGGAACTGCTCAGTTTTAGAGATCGGACCTCACTCTAGAGAAGGATATTCGACCATTCCTTATAAGGGACTTGTACCAGAATTTTATTCTTTAGGGGACAATCTTAAAGAGAATGGTTGTGATTATATCTCGTGTGATTTAAAAAAAACACCTGAAGTTACAATGGTGTGGGATGCATTTAATTTATTGGATGTGTTAGAGCCAAATTCTCTTGATGTGATAATAGCGTTAGAGGTAATGGAGCATATGGATACTTTTTGGCAACTACCAGAATTGTTTCATACTCTTCTGAGAGATAAGGGAAGAATTTATATCTCTGTTCCTTTTTTTGTTCACCATCACGATCCTAAACCAGACTACTGGAGATTTACAGAGGATGGATTAAACTTGTTGTTTGGTGAAAAGTTTGATATAGAAATTACAAAGTTGTTGCAGAAAGCAGATAACGGACAGACGCCAATTCATTACACTTTAGTTGGGAGAAAGAAAAATGTCTAGAAGTCTTTTAGAAAAAGAATTAAAACCATATGCAGGTAATCTGTTTATAGAAACAGGAACGTATCAAGGTGGAGGAGTTGTTATAGCACTCAGATCTGGGTTTAAGAGAGTCATTTCAATAGAAGCAAACGATGAATTGTTTTTGTTTAGCAGTGATAAATTTAAGGATGATGATAGAGTAGAAATCTTTAAAGGAAATTCTCCTGATATACTATGGACAATACTACCTGAGTTGGATGAGCCAGCAGTTATATTCTTAGACGCACACGCTTCAAATTATAACCCAATATTTGATGAGCTAAATGTAATAAAGGAACAGGATATAAAAACCCATACTATAATGATAGACGATCTTGGAGAATATGGCCCAACAAGATTTTGGAAAGATACAACAGTTCAAGATTTAATAGATGCAGTCATGGAAATTAATCCAGAGTACAGCATAAGTTATATGCGAAGTTTTAACAAAATTGGTGATATTTTGGTTGCAGAGGTGTAATTTTAATTGAAAATAAAGGAGACTAAAATGATACCAATCTATAAGCCGTATCTTCCGAGTAGCTGTTTAACCTACGCTAGAGAAGCTCTGGATTCTACGTGGATTTCATCAAATGGTCAGTATCTTGACTCTGCAAAAAATATGCTTGAAAAGATTTTTGAAGGTCAATACATACTCCTAACAAATAATGGAACAGCTGCAACTCACCTTATTGCAAAAACTCTTTCGCTTACCGAGTGCAAAAGAATTGCTGTACCTAATAATGTATATGTCGCTGTTTGGAATACATTGTTATATGATAAAGAGTTAGAAATTGTTCCTATAGATGCAGACTTAGATACTTGGAATTTTGATACAGACGAACTTATTGCGAGAAGAGATGAATACGATGCTGTAATGGTAGTACATAATTTGGGAAATGTTGTAAATGTACTTTATCTACAGGAGGTATTGAAAGATAAGATCTTTGTTGAGGATAATTGTGAAGGATTATTCGGAAAGTACGACGGTCATTTCACAGGAACAAAATCTTTATGCTCATCAGCATCATTTTATGGGAATAAGACTATAACAAGTGGCGAGGGGGGTATGTATATGACAGGCAGTAGTTATGGTGTTGAGTTTATGAGAAAGATTCACGGGCAAGGTCAGTCAAGAGTAAAGTTTTCACATGATATTCTAGGTTACAACTATAGAATGACTAATATTCAAGCTGCAATTCTCCACGGACAGCTAAAGAAACTTGACTTAATATTAAAATCTAAGAGAGAAATATTTTTCAACTACGGATATTTACTAGATGAACTAAATGGTGTCTCTGGTTTTAAAGTTGAGAATGGAACTCGTCCTGCAAATTGGATGTTCGCATTGAGATTTGAAAGCGGAGATTATAGAATAGCAGAGCCATTTTTTAAGTCAAAAGGAATTGAGACAAGACCTATGTTTTATCCAATTACAGAACATTTCCATTTGGTAGATAATCCAAGAGTGAAAGACTGTAAAACAGAAAATGCACATATACTGCATAGAGAAGTTGTGGTGTTTCCGTCTTATCCGGAGTTAACTTTTCCCGAATTAATCCACATTACAGATAGTATAAAGGAATATGCACGACAATGCAAAAATATAAGGTCTTAGGGTTTTACTCATGGTTCGGTTGTGGCGATATCTTTAATTCTAGGGAATGCGTTAAAGAGTTAATGGAAAAAATACCAGCAGATGAGTATTACTTTCTTCATCCAAAATATCCGAAAATGTTAGGAGACATTACAGGATTGCTACACTCTCCTGTAAACTATCTCTGTCCAGGAAATAAACCTTTCCACTTAGAAAATAGAGAGTTGTATATAAACACTTGGATTGGGCAGCGAGGAAAGTATGTTCTTCCAGGGGTGGGAGTGAGTATTGAGAATCTTTTGAGAATGTATAATGACACATTAAAAGAACTTGGCTTTAATGATGTAAGGTTAAATAGAGGTGTGCGGGATTATGTACCCTCAATAGACTATCAGAAACTGTCTGGGAACGGCGTAAGTCTTGTTCAAACTTTTGTGGAATCTAATAAATTTAAGGATTCAATGCAGTCTGTTTTAATATCAAATGGCGATGTGCAGTCAAACCAAGCTATGAATTTTGACTTTACACCAGTAATATCAGATTTATGTGATGCACACAGAGATAAGATATTTATAGCAACTAAAAGAACTGGCTTAGTTAAAGATAATCTATTCTACACAGACGACATAACAGGATATTCTGGAGCAGATCTAAATGAAATCTCTTACTTAAGTACATTTACAGATGTAATAGTTGGCAGAAGTTCTGGGCCGTACGTGTTTGCTCAGGTAAAAGAGAACTACGATAACCCAAAGAAAAAGTTACTTTCTTTTACTTACAACGAAAACGCTGCACACTTTATTAAATCAGTACAAGTACCAATTAAGAGATACTGGAGTCCTGCAACTGATAGAGTTGCTGTTGTAAATAAAATAAACGAGGTATTAAATGGGTAACGGCGTCATAATTGGCTATGCCTACGTTGTGGCTGACCTACTAAATATTGGACATTTGAAACATTTAGAGGCATGTAGTGGTTTATGCAACAAACTTATTGTAGGAGTTCTTACTGATGGTGCTACAATTGAGAAAAAGCACAAACCCGTAATATCATTTGGAGAGAGACTTGAGATAATAAAGTCGGTTAAATTTGTTAGTATAGCTGTTAAACAGGAGACTTACTCTCCAATACCAAATGTCCTACAACTTCAACCTGATATATTATTTGAAAGCACAAGCCATGAAGAATTAGATATAACTAATTGCAAGAATGCAGTTGACACATACGGAGGAAGAATAATAATAATGCCGTATTACGCAGGACAAAGTTCAACAGCAATAAAGAATAAAGTGCTACGGGTTTGGCTAAAGAAAGATGAAGTACACCCTAAAGTAATAAATTTAGAGGAGAAATAAAAATGACAAGTCATAAATTGTCAGTGTTAAAGAGTATTGTTTGGCGTTTAATGGGTGTGGTTGTTTTGTTTACAGTTACATATACATTTACAGGAGAGTTGGTTACAACAACTTATATAACTTTTGCACATCACGCCACATTCCTGTTAGTCTTTTATCTACATGAAAGATTGTGGAAGAGAGTATATGATAAAGATACAAAATTGAGAAAGGTTGCAAAAGCCTTCACGTATGAGATAATTCTAGGTATGGGAATAGGCGGGTTAATAATCCTTCTATTTACAGGAGAGTGGTCTAAGGTAAGCGTGATTACCCCAACCTATACCGCAATAAAATTAATAATGTATTATTTATATGAGAAAGTATGGACGAAAGTTGAGGATAGATATGAGTAAAACTCTTGTAGGAATCGGTACATTTGGTAATTTAGGTTTCACAAAGCTTGCTGTAGAGTCTATACAAAAGACTATTAAAAAACATGATTACGAAATTTTAATTGTTGTTGGCAAACCTGGAGATACTGAGACTTTAAATTGGGCTAGAAACAGTAATTTTAATACCATAGTTCACCAGAGGAATATGGGATTTGGATATACAATTAACGATATTTATGACCACGCTTGGAAATCCCCAGGAGGATTTGATTACGTTTTAATAATGGGAAATGATGTCGTAGCCTATCCATATGCCGTAGATTCTATGATAGAGGTAGCAGATACAACTGAATATGAATGGATTTGCTCCAGAGAAGTAACTGTACAGAATCTGGTTACAGCTTTTCCTCAAACCAAAGGATACTTTGATAAACCAAATTATAAATATAGATTTGGCAGTGGGCCGTGTTGGGAATACTTCAAGAATTACAGTGAGAAGATTGTAGTAGGCAAAGCCGGGATGCTTGAAACTCACAATCTTGGGCTGTATAAAAAATCATTTTTTGATAAGGTTGGATATATAGACGTAAATTTTTACCCCGCTTATTTTTCAGATAATGACATGTGTAGAAGAGCAATACTATCTAAGGTAACATCTTGTTCTGTAGACAATGCAAGATACTTTCATTTTTGGTCAAGAACGATTCATCAAGGAAGTGGTGGATCTACTGGAAAATACTTTTCAGCAAATAGTTCTTATTATAATCTTAAGTGGGGAGGTGGGTTTATGCAAGAAACATACCAATTGCCGTTTAACGGTGAAGATTATCAATTACCAAATGGAACTATGGTAAGTTCTCTTATAAATATTAATACTAGAGATCGAGAAGATCCAATGATAAATAACTGGAGATAGCAAATGAATATAGGAATAGATATAGATGCAACTATCACTAAATATCCCGAATTTTTTATGGAACTCGGAAGAATTTTTAGGAAAAGTGGTCACAAGGTATATATAATAACAGGGCTTGGGGATAGTGGTCTCCAGAGACGCATGGAAAAATATACGTGGTTTGACGACCATAGTTGGTATGACACCATAACAACAACAGCAAAGTATAATGCAGAAGAAAAAGCTCTAATTGGTAAGGTATTTGATAACGAAGAGATAGTTGGAAGATACAAACAGAGAATTTGCAAGGAGTTAGACATTGATGTTATGTTTGATGACAAGGCACATGTTCACAGATGTTTTGGAGATATACCAATTTTTGAGGTAAAGTAATTGGCAATACTAGAAAAGATTACGCAGGACGACCTTACGCTTTACGAAATACTAAAGAATCCAGTATTATGTACAGAGTTTATCAATAACATAGATAAACTTGAAAGAGAAAAAGCATTTGCTTTAGACTTGTATCAGAAAGAGATGCTGTGCGATTTTAATACACATGTATCTATCTGTACCGCAAGGGCGGTTGGAAAAACGGTAAGCGTTACCAGTATTCTTATTTGGCTATTAATATTCAATGTATTTCCTGATGATGACTATATAGTGTTTACTGTTCCAAACAAGGTTCACTTAGAACCTGTATTTACCAGCTTGATACGAATGTTTAGAAGTAACAGTCTCTTGAAGAATTTCATAGATAAAAGAGGTGGTATCAATAGCTCAGATTTTACAATACGCTTAAAGAATTTAACAACTCTTAACTGTCGTATTGCCGGTCAATCTGGGACAGGAGCAAATGTTATTGGATTACATACACCAATAGTAATTCTAGACGAAGCAGGATACTACCCTCAGGGAACATGGATAGAGTTACAACCCGTTTTAAATACTTGGACACCTGGATACAGAATAATTACATCAGGTGTGCCTACAGGTATGAGAGAGAAAAATGTTTTATATCATACAGACATGGAGAACTCATCCTATACTAAGCACAGGGTTTCAGCATATCAAAATCCAAGGTTTACAGATGAGGACGAGTTAAATGCTATAGAGCTATATGGAGGAAAAGACAATGATGACTTTATACATCTTGTCTTAGGACAGCACGGAAAACCATTATTTGCTCTATTTGACAGGGCAGCTTTCCAAATAGAATCCTATCCAGTTTATAAGTTAAAAATAAATGGTATCGATCTAAAAAAGGATATTTCAGCGTATGTAAACAAAATTTCGGCATTTCCTGCATTACCTGAGAGAAACCACGGTTGCATATTTGGAATTGATCTTGGGTATGTTGAACCAACTGCCATATCCATCTTATATCTAAATAAGAATGGGCAGTTAAAATTTCATGGAAGAATACGTTTAGAAAAAGTTCCATATAATATACAAGAGAAGTTGATTGATCTTCTAGACTCTAAATTTAATCCATTTCTTATAGGTATAGATAAGGGAGGAGCCGGAATAGGAGTGGTGCAAAGACTCCATGGTGCAGACGACTATGCTCATAAAAGATACGATAAAATTCTAATACCTATAGATTTTGCATCATCAATAGTTATTGGCATAGACACAGATGGAGAAGAGATAAAATCCAAAACTAAACCGTTTGCCACATCAGTTCTACAAGATTACTCTAATAATCATAAAATAATCTATTCAAGCACTGATATGGAAATGATTACAGAATTGGAAAGAATGACTTATACAAAAACACCTACAGGAGATATTGTGTATAAGACACTTACTCCAAAGGGAGGGAAAAGAGGTGAGGATCACTTTACAGCATCGTTACTCTGTATGTCAATGGCTTATTATTTATATACAGATTATATGGAAATAAAGAAGAAAAGACGTTTAGCCAACCCATCTTGGGTACAGAGGTAAATTATGGTAGATGAAAAAGAAGTAAAATCAGAAGAGGAAGTAAAATCAGTCAGACTTGCAAAAGCAGAAGTTCAGGGTATGGATCTTAGAATAGGTGGTGGGATAACTGTAACAAATCCATGGGGTCCAGAAGATGTTGACAAAATGGGTGTCACCGACTTAAATAATTATAGACGGGTGGTTGGAGACTGTAGATTTTTCTATCAGAAAGATCCGTTGGCAACAACTGTTATAAACAGAATTGTGGACATAGCCATAAATGGTTTAAGATTTTCTAAACACGGCCTTTCTATACCTAAAAACGAGATGAAAGTATATGAATCTATAAAAGACGAATTACTTGCGTTTTCTGAGATAATGGCATTAGAATATCTTATTTCAGGATTAGTAGTTCCAGAGATAAAAATGGCTTCGGTTAGAACTGATAAACTTAGAGATAGAGGAATTCAGCGGTACGCCACGCTAACTTTACCAGTAGAATTGTGGCTACAAGATCCTGGAGCGATGAAAATTAATCAAAGTTTTACATCAACATCTCCATCTTATTACATAGAGATTTCAGACGAGTTGATATTTTTCATTGCAAATAAGGGAGAGTATCCTGATGGCACTGAAGATAAAAAAGCTTACAGGGAGCTAGTAGCACTTTATCCTGAGTTTGTAGCTTTGGTAAAGAGTGGAGAAAAATATATATTATTAGATAATGATAGTATAGTTAGGGGTAAGTATTTATCTAACTCACCATATCCAATTCCATATTTATATCCTATAATTGAGGCTATGAAACATAAACGAAATCTTAGGAGAATGGATTATGCAGTTGCCGCTAGAGTTATTGGAGCTATTCAGTTATTTAGGCTTGGGTCAGATGAGTTTCCAGTTACAGAGGACGATGAAGAACAGTTTGATACAATAAGAGCGCAGATGACTTGGAGACATTCTGGAGGAAGGGATGTAGAATCCATATTCCAGCTGTTTGCAAATCACACTCTCCAAGTTGATTGGATATATCCTCCATTTGAATCGTTACTAGATGATACAAAATATAGAAGTATCAATCAAGAAATTTTATTTGGACTTGGTTTCCCTAGAATTTTAATTACTGGTGAGTCTGAAAAGAGTAACGCATCCGATGCTGAGTATGCGACAATGGGTCCAATTAGGATGCTAAAAACTCTCCGTAGAAAGATAATTTGGGTAATAAGAAAAGTTATAGATACGATTGTTAAAGAGAATGGTTTTAAAAACGCTCCCAGAGTTGAGTTTGGACAGATAGATCTATATGCCTTTAATGATTTATCTGGTGCAATGACTGAGCTATATGAAACAGGGAATTTATCTAGAGAATCTCTATCAGCTTTATATGGATACGATTGGCACGATGAAATTGAGAAAAGAGCAGATGAACAGGAGATTCTTAAAAAATTGGATGTTCCAGAATTTTCTCCGAAACCACACTCTCAAAATCCAGAACTCGGAACTGGACAGGGGGAGCAAACAGAGGACGGCGATAATATTGATAAAAAATAGTAGTTATTTACAATAATTCACCAAAGTGTGTATAATTATAATGAGTAATACATAGGGAATCTATGTATTGAGGTAAATCTATGGAAGAAGATATCAGAGAAATATTAGTAAAACTAGATATTGTTGGAGACGACTTTATAGAAGATGAGGCATTTGCCGCAATCAATCTAAATCCGACAGTAACCTGGGCAAAGTTTATTCTAACAGATGATAAGCCAAATGCGAATAAGCAAAGGGTTCCATTAGAAGAATTCGACAATCTTATCAAGACAGGGGTGTATATGCCCGTAAAACTGGAAGAGGATGCAACACTACCACCAGGACATGCTCTTGCAAAACCTCTTGGAGTTATATCCCACTTAAAAACCGTAAAAAATCAGATACATGGATTGGCAGCTTTGTGGAATGAGGAAAGACCAGAGGACATTCAAGAAATAAAAGATAAGTTCAAAAATAACGAAAGTATAAATCTGTCTTGGGAAATCAAGTATAAAAATTCTACTATATCAGAAGACGGAGTTCAAGATCTTAAAGATATTGCGTTAAAGGCAGCAACAATTGTTGGGATGCCATCATACCAGGGCAGAACTCCTTTTCTTGCGCTGGCAGAAGAAAAGAAAAAATTGGAGGATATTTTGGAAAAGAAAATTAAAGAACTAGAGGACAAAGTTGAGGATTTAAAAACTCAGTTAGCTACAAGAGAAGATATCATTAAAGAACTTAGTCCGTTAAAGGACACTGTGGCAGAACTTCAAGAATTCAAAGACACTGTTATCTCTGAAAGAGAGGCAGAAGCCAATTTCGATGAATTAAAATCGAAATTTAAAGATGCATCGCTTGAAAAAGATGATGAGTATTTTGAAACAAATAAAGAACTCCTATTGGGAATGGAGAAGAGTTCTTTGGATTTCATGCTTCAGGAAATGGTGGCATTCGCTAGTAAGAATGACAATGGTGACTCTGACGATGCAGATGCAAGTTTGAATGAGGGTTTGCCAAAAATCACAGGAAAAACTAGTAAGAAATATGGGCCTAAAGAAATAGCAAAACTTTTACGAGAATTAGACAAATCGTAATAGGAGGAATATAAGTGGAAATTAATCAATATCAAGCAGAGATTCGTGGTGTACTTCCAACAGCCGATATTGTTGAAGGCAGACTTGGAATATACACAACTCACACACATGACTATGATTTCGGAAGTAAGGTAGACTTACCAGGATTTATTGTTCCAGCAACTGCCGAACAGGCTAATAACGCTAGACACATTATAACTTGGCCAGTTGACAACAGACCGTTCCCTGCGGCACTACCTGTTCCAGAATATACATTCCAACTCAGACAGGGATATGGAACTGCTACAAATGCGCCATACTCTGCAACAGTATACCTAACTAATCGAGGCAACCAAGAGGGATTAACAATTCCTTCAGGAACACCTTCATTAGCGTTTGGACAAGGAACATATACTTTACCATCTGGTGAGTATATTAACCACGCAAGTATTGTTAATGCGGGTGCTTTGGTTCAGGTAGCTAATACTGCTGAAGACGGTGGGGATGCAGGAAAACTGAAATATTTAGCAACTTACAGCAATAGAAAGGTCGGTACGGTTCGGCTGTACGATTCAGCGACTGGCAAACTGACTTTTGATCTGGACTAGATTAAAACTTGAATTTGGAGGATAACAAAGATGGATAAATTAAAAGAATTCAAGGATGCGATGGCTTCAATGGCGGGAGATCCTTCCCAAAAAGAAGCATTGGCTGAGATGTTCATTGAATATATTAAGCCAAATCACATTACGGTTGATTTTATTAGTCTTCTAATGAATACCAGAAGACTAAAACCTGGAGACTCGTTAGTAAAGAAAATTAGAAAGGGAATGGAAGTTCATACTTGGGTTCCGGGAGCTATTCCGTTGAAATCCGAAATCACAGTGACAGACAGAATTAACCATGTTTTGGATGCTGCTGTAATCGGAGTTTTGGCAAATCAATGGGAACTAGAGTCTGGAGAGATCGGAACAATTCAAAGTATTCGTACCGAAGCAATGGCTAAGTTACGGGACTACTATCTAAATAAGGTGTTCACCGCCCTGACCACAATCTGGACAGCAGGTAATACACCTAATAACTATACAAATGCTGGCGGAGCAATCACAGCAACAGTTCTGAAGAATGCGATTGATAGAATTAATCAAACGACTTCTGGTGTAAAGGCTGTTGTAGGTGTGCGTGCTGCTCTTACTCCTATCACTCAGTTTGGTGCATCATGGAGTGACGGTTCAGCTAATCAGATAGTACCTGAAAACATCAGCGAGATCATGGCTACAGGGTTCTTGGGTAAATATTACGGAGCACCAATCATTGCCTTGAATCAGATATGGGATAATCCAGAAGACTATAATGCTCTATTACCTACAGATAAGATTCTTATCATCGGGGAGAATGTGGGAGAGTTCATTACTTATGGTGATGCCAAACCAAAAGAGTGGACGGATATGCAACCAACTCCACCATACTGGCACTTAGATATCGTTCAGCAATTCGGTCTAATGATTGATAATGCTGAAGGAATTTATGTGGTTGGCGGAATTTCATAAATAAACTAGGATTAAATTGGCGGGTGCTTTATATCGCCCGCCAATAAAATATTTTTAAAGGAGAGGAAGGAATGTTAGATATAGTAAATTCTGAAACATTTTCTGCAATGCAAACAGAAAAGCCGTTTGCTACATATAAGAAGACAATTCTAGGAAAGATATTTGTCCAAGTACTATCCCCGTTCAACAATAAACCATCTGGTGAGCTATTAGAAGGTGATCCTAAAAGAAACGATGACGGGGTATTTATAGATATATGGAGTAAACCTCAAGACTTATATTTTCGAAAGATGAATAAGTATCATTTTGAAACTGGAAATATTATTCAAGAGAAGAGAAAAGAGAAAGAGAACGAGGAACAAAAGATAGAACAGTATTCAGACGATCAACTGAAAGATGTTCTCAACTCAAAGTTTTTCACATTGAGAGCAATTGTAGATGATGTAAAATCTAAGGCAGTAATGTTCAGACTAATAGATTTAGGGAAAGAAATAGATAAGTCTGGAAAGATCATAAATACTCTAGAGGCTAGATTGGCTTACTTACAAGCAAGAGACATTAATCCAGAAGAAGAGTAAATGGCAACCACTACAGTAAATTTCTTACTTCCAGCCTTACGACTGACTATTGGTGATACTGATAGTTCGTCTTATAGATATACAGATGAATGGCTTATAATCGCTCTTAAAGAAAGTGTTAAGGCATTATCTAACTGGTGGCACGATAGATATCTACTAAATACTGATGAGGAGATCTATCGTAACACAACTAATACAGTATATGTATTTGATTTTACTGAACCACCAGTTGTTCAACTTGGTGATGAAAGACCAATGGTTATAATGGCTGCTATAATAGTTTTAGAAGGAAGTTTAGAAAACAGTGCTTGGAATATAGCCAGTTGGAAGGATGCTGAGATAGCATACAGCAATATAGCGTCTGGAAGTATAAGAGGGAGTACATTGACTAGACTAGATGCTGAGATGAGGGATATATTAACTCCACCAACTAAGAAATTAGCAAGAGTACTGAAGGGAGATTTACCAGGATATAAAGGAAATAGGTGGGAGAGAAAAACTAAATATTAAGTTGAAAGGAATGGAACGGAATGAAGAAAATAAAACTAATGGTTATTGGAGATGGGGTTGTTCCAACAGGATTTTCGAGGGTACTACACTCAATTATTCAGTATTTTTCAGAGGATGAATTTGATATATCTTGGTTAGCTGTCAATTTTCACGGAGACCCTCACGATTATCCTTATAGAATCTATCCAGCATCAACTGGTGGAGACTTATATGGAATTAAAAGGCTCCAGAATTTACTAGATATTGAAGGGCCAGATGTCGTCTTAATACTGAATGACATATGGATAATCGACAATTATTTAGAAGTTATTAAAAATATTTATAAGAATAAGAGTAGACCGAAAGTTGTACTTTACTTTCCTGTAGACGCAGAGGACCATGATCCATCTTGGTATAAAAATTTAGATGTTGTAGATAAAGCTTTCGTATACACTGAATTTGGAAGACAGGTGGCTGAGAAGGCGTGCCCAAATTTTAAGTTTGAGATAATTCCTCACGGCGTTGATGACAGAACATTTTTCAAGATAGACGGCGAAATAGATACTGTAAGAAAAACATTATTTCCAGATAAGCATCATATATATAATAAAGACACTTTTATATTTTTTAACGGCAATAGAAATCAACCAAGAAAAAAGATTGACATTACTTTAAGAGCATTTAAAGAATTTTCAGTAGGTAAACCAGAAAATGTGTACATTTATTTACATATGGGAGTATTAGATGCCCATGTAAATGTTCTGCAAATGGTTTATGGTTTAGATTTAGATGCCAGATTAATAATCTCAAGTACTAGAACTGGGATCCAAACAGTCACAGATGAGCACCTTAACAGAATTTATAATTCTTGCAATGTTGGATTGAATACTTCCGTTGGCGAGGGTTGGGGGCTTGTTAACAATGAACACGCAGCTACTGGAGCACCTCAAATTGTTCCAGATCATAGTGCCTTAAGTGACTTATACAAAGATTGTGGGTTGTTAGTTACTCCAATAATGAGATTAACTCAAGACCATATAACAACTACAGGTAAGATTGTAAGACCTGAAGATGTAGCTGAAAAGATGGAACTAATTTATACAGATAAAAAGTTGTATAAAGAACTATCTGAAAAGGGTCTAAAGAAATTTACGTCTGAAGAGTACTCTTGGGAAAATGTTGCAACAATGTTTTATAACGAGATAACAGGATTATTCTAAATTGGCAACAATAACATTTCCAACAGATACTAAAGATACTATAGATGCAATCAGGGAGGCAATTGGTAGAAGTATTGTCTTCTCAACACCAGTTAGGACAGTGTGTTCTGGGTGTTCTCTAGATCCAATAACAGATACATCTACAGATTCATTTTGTGTAATATGTGATGGTGAAGGGTACGTAACAACTTATTCAGGAACAACAATATCAGCTCACGTAACTTGGGGCAAAGCAGACGAACTTGGTTGGGTAACCGGAGGACAATATTTGGAAGGAGATTGTAGAGTTCAGATAGAGTACTCTACAGGTAATATTACTGTAGTGGACGGCTCTGAGTTTGTTACAGTAGATGGAAAACGTTTATCAGTTCGAAAAAAGATTTTAAGGGGAGTACCAGATCTAAATAGAATATTGATAGATTTGAAGGAGGAAGATGTATAATGACAGGAGAGATAATTAAAGGACTGGATGTATTGGATATTGTAGACTATATTGAACGAAAGAATAGACAATATATCGCAATGTTGCTTCAAGATGTAGAGAATGCATTAAACAAAGATAGTATTGCTTTTAAGGCAGTCAGAAATTTAATTTTAAGTAGCTACAATAATTATACACGATCTGTATTAAGAGCTATTTTTGGTGACGACTTCGAAAGTGTAAGAAGAACGGATGTCTGATTTTTTAGGCGAATTAAAGCAGATAGAAAAAGGACTTGTATCTGGAGCGGGAACTGGAAATTTCCTCGCTTTACAGGAAGCGATAGGCTTATTGGGGGCAAGTGATCCAGATAGATATGTAGATGAGATATCCATTCTTGATAACATTATAAGAGAAATTAGTAGAGAAACAGCAGAAGCTTTTGACAGAAGAAGAGATCATTATAACGCATTAAACGAGGTAAATCAAGAAACGTCTTTTATAAAATTATGGGTTGGGGAGGGTGGATTAGTAGAGGAGGCAAAGGGAATACTAGTCCAAAATGCGTCTGCTGCTGCTGGTAGAACACATATTTACTCTGAATCAATGTTTGTGGACCATCTAGCAAAATCTCTAATGCAGGAAGGAATTATAAGTGCATCTTATAATGAAGTTGAAGGGGCAACGGTATCTATAAAAGATGGTCTTTATGAGTTATGTGGAACACTAGAAGATTATGCAAGTGCAGTAAAGGCAGGAAGACAGCTAATTTCGAACACACTTAAAGGAGAAGAGGCAACATTCGTATGGTTTAATTTTCTGTATAGACCAGCAGTTGAAGGTATAACATTATACTACATTACATCAGGTGGTAAACGGGAAGAAAGAAAAGCTTATACAGAGGATATGGTGGGACTTTATTGGGCAATAATGTTTGCAAGATTACAAGATATGGTTTATAAAGCTCCATATTGGAATATTATAGAAGATGGAAATATTGGTAGTGGAGAAAACCCATTTAAATTGTCAACAGACAAGGGAGGTTCTCCTGCACCAACTCAGGGTCCACAAAGATTTGTTAAGTCTTCCGAGGCTAAGATATCTGCACTTATTAATAGTGCTGTAAAGAAAGATGCAAGTGATATGGTAGAGGCTTATCAGCGAGGAATGCGTGCAGAAGAAAAATTTATTAGTAACACTACACAGGTCGGAGAGATCGCAAGAAGTTTTAGAGATTTTTATGCTAATAGGCAGAGAGAGGAGTTTGTAGAAACTGAAACTATAGTAAACAGATGGTTTGAGAGTCCTGAAACTATAAATGTCCAACAGGATTTAAATAGACTACAAAGTAAAGATAGAATATCTCAAGCGACAGAGAGGGCGACTCTTAGCAAACTTGATAACAAGTTAAAAACCGCAACTAAAGAATCTACTATAAGTGATAACATGCTTGCGAGAATGTCGTTAAGAAAAAACATTTTTATACAGAATATTCTTGTAGGCAATATTCCAGAGAAATCTAGAGTTCATTTGGGAGTAACTAAAGAGGGCAAGAAAGTTCGGGTAAGAACAACAGAGCTAATCAGGGAAACCAGAGACCTTTTTGCAGGTAAGAAGCAGACTCCTGAGCTTATTAAAGAAAGAAAGAAATTTATTTCAACATTAAAAAATGATCTATCTGTATTGACAGGAAGGATTTTATAACTTGTTACTAGAAAGAAAACAGGATTTATCAGTTTATTATTGGTTAGTAGATCAATTCTCTGATGCGGATTTTATAAATATCGAGGATGGATTTCCTTCGACAAATTTAGATTTACCAACCATTGCTCTCGAAGTTGATACCATTGACTCTGTTCCATTCCAATTAGGAACTAGGGTAAGAAAGAAATTTAGAAGATGGTATATTGATGTCTTTGCAGACAATAAATCACAAAGAGATGAGTATGCTTATAGACTAATCAATTCGCTTGAGAGCACAATCGCAGTTTATGATTACGATGAGGGATTTCCACCAGACGTATCACCAACACAGTTAGGATACTTAGATGTTGATGACATAAACTTGCGTATTATAAAAGTAATGCCGGAGCTGACAGAAAAATTATATTATAGATCTGTCGTAACTTTTTCGGCAGTTTACGCAACAATTTAGGAGGTTATTACTTAAATGACACGTTTATCTATTCCATCAAAAGAAGTACAACTTCACATTGTTGGAGCCAGAGAATCGTTTAAAGCTTCAAGAATTCAAAGAATGTCACTTAATACTGATGTTCCTAGCACCACAGTTGACGAACTTGGTAATTCATTGCATGTTGGGGATGTAAAAGATATACCAAATGTTACATTGACTTTCAGTGCCATGGATGTTGGAATTAAGATTTTCTCTGCCTTAACTGGCACAGACCCAGATGCTTATCCTGGTGCTGGAGTTGATATTAGCTCTCTTGGAGAAATGGACGCAATTGTCTACATTAAGAATGCAACGTCTTCGGACTATGTAAAGTCAGCACACGCTAGACGACTTCAGGTTCGTGATTTCACATTTAACTACTCAATCGACGGAGAATCAACTGAAGATTACACAGCAGTTGGCTCTGAAAAGAGATGGTTTACCAACGATGTTTATGTAGATAAGTTTACATCTGGAACAACTTCATTCAACTTAACAGAAACACCTATCCAATTAAGAAACGATAACTACGCTTTGTCTGTAATCCTAGACGGGAAATACAAAGACGAGGTAACTGGTGCTCCAAGTGCTGGAGAGTATAGAATTGTAGGTACTACACTAACTACTGGGGATACCAGAACTGCACAGGTAATGGTTGTTTACCAGGCAGCACCTGCTGGAGATAACTGGTCAGACGTTAGTGATTCTTTACTACCAGTAGCAATCAGAGGTATGGATGTACCTATCCAAATTGCTGCAAATAGTATCCCACGTGTACAATCGGTAACAGTAAATGGTACTCTAAACTCTGAAGTAGTTAAAGAGATGGGCAACAGACAAGTTGTTGGCTATCAAACTCAGGTTCCAGAAGTTACAGGAACAATCACAGTACTAGACACAGACACACAGTTGTTAAGTCTATTAGAGTTCGGAGTAACTTCATCTGGTACAGAGTATGCGCCAGGAGAAGGTTGTGAATCTACAGATATCACTCTGACAATCGAACTGTATGATCCATGTACAGACGATAATGATGTACTCAAGACTGTATTCCTAGATGCAATTACAGTAGTTGGAGATTCATATACATCAAATGTAAACCAAAGTGCACAGCAGACATTTAACTGGAAATCAACGACAGCATCTTGTAAAGTTTATTCCGGAGCAATATAAGTTTAAAATAAGAAAGGAAATTAAAAATGGAAAGGACAAAACGTAAATACGTCAGGAGGACAGTAGATTTTTATTCTGTTGAAACCAAATGCAAATGCGGGTGCGGTGGAATTATAATGAATCCAGATGACCATTATAGGTATAGGATGTTTCTCACAAATCACGCTAACAAAAATGGAACGCATCCACGAATTGGTGTGAAAGAACCCGATGAGAATGTAGAAAAAAGGCTGGACTCATTACTTATCACCCTTAAAAAGAAAGGACCAACGTGTCTCGAAAGGGACTTATACTACTTCTTGGACAAGAATGGTATAGAATACGAAAAGCAGATACGTATTAAGCGAACAATCGTGGATGCGTTTGTAAAAAGTCACAATCTAGCTATATTCGCAGATGGGAACTACTGGCACGATAAACCAGAAGTTGCCAAAAGAGATGTAATAAATACTAAAATTCTTAGAGATCTTGGGTATAAAGTTATAAGATTGCCATCTATCAATTACGGTAAGAATTTAAACTTCGAAGCGTTAACTGATTTCATAGCTGATTATAAAGCAAATATGTAGTCAAACACAAGGCTAAGTTTTATCTAAAGGGACTCCATAGCTTTAATTATTTAAAGTTATGCTTAGAGTTCCTTTTTTTATAGGAGAGGAAAAGTGATAACACCAGAGAAAAATGAAATAGATATTGGTAAATTATTTTCATGGGGGAAGAAGTTTGATTTGTTTGACGAGAAAGGCAAGTCAGTAATGACGTATTTTATGAGGCTTCCAGGAGATTCTGATATTAACCGAGCTAGAGTTTACGCACTTAGGAAAAGTGCTGATAGACGGAGAGAGCTAAAGGCAGAAGATTCAGATATTCGTATTGCATTTATAGCAGAGAAAGATTTGTTAACAGCAGAAGAGTTAAGAAGTTTTATAATGTTATACAGAACTAAAGATTTATATCTGAAAGCTACAAGAGAAACAGATGTAGCATTCCCAAAAGAACCTGGAGATAATGCTACTCTAGAAGAACAAGAGAAGTATCAGGAAGAAATAGATGATTATCCAAATAAGGTTGAGGAAGTTGTAAAAGAAAAACTAATCGATATAGTAAAGAGAGAAGAGAAAAATTTAGCAGGAAGAAACTTTGAAGATCTATATACTGAGTATGAACAGTATGCCATCAACGAGATCTGTGAAAATGAGATGATTAAGAAGTATAAAGAAATTTGTATATTCTTTGGTTCATATACAGATGATGGATATTCTAAAAGAGTGTTCAAATCTGTTGAAGAATTTCAAGATTTGAATGTTAAGGTTAGACAGCAGTTTTTCGATCATTACGAATTTCTTGAGGTGGATATAGAAGACCTAAAAAAATCGCCAGAAGTAATGCTCTAGTAGGTCTTTGGACAATAACTAGGACATTACAGATACCTTTAGATAAAAATGTTATTGAGCTACAAGATATTCCATATACAATATCATATGTACTTAGAAAGAGAATGCAAATAGATAACTTAAATGAATTGCCAAAGGATAAAAGACCTCCTGAAAAAATGATTTGGGATGGAGGATCTAATGAGTTGGATCGTTGGTTAGATAGAGTAATGAGTGGTAAACAAGATACAGTGTTTGAGTTTGATATAGATGAGAAGGATATAGGTTAGATAAATGGCAAATAGACCAATGAACCGATTTAATTTCGGCTCTGTTGGGGGAGGAAGAGAGATAAGAACTGACTTCCTAGAGGGGCGGATTAGAGGATTGTTGAAGAGAAGATTCGACTCTATAAATAAAATGATGAGAGTTTTAGATCCAGATAAGCTAAATGCTCTTGTCGACGAAATTCTATCTCAAACAGGTACTTCTGTATTTAGAAGAGAAGTAGATCTTGGTGGAACTGGGCAATCTCTTAAAGTAAAAATGACACGGATTCTACAGGGATATATAAAAGAATTTGGTAAGGTCGCAAAAGTTGCAGCTCAGGATGCAACGAGGACTGGTGGAGCACATAGTCTGTCCGGTCAGGCTGTGGGTACTGGTGTAGAGTCACTTCAGAGAAATTTTCCAGAGGTTTTTAGAAGAGCAAAAGGACTTCTGCCAGGTCTTGGAAGTAAAACCAGTAGTGTAAATATTACAGAGGGAATGGATGCGCAAGGATCTGCACTTACTGAGTTTAACATAAAATCAAAAGATGCTGCAAATGTAACTAGAACCCTTACACTAACTCTCGACAAACTTGGTAATGTTCTAACCAAAACACAACAACAAGCTAGAGATGCTGCGGTAAAAGCACAGGCAGAAATAAGTAAGCAGACAAGAGCACATACAGGTCAACTAAGAGAGCTACGGTCAAGATTCCCAGACGTTACAAAAGCACTATATAAAGCGGATCCAAGATTTGTTACAGATCCTAGAACACAGATTAAAACCACTGAAGATCCTACTACAGGTATTACTAGAGTCAAGGCTTCTTTCGAGCAAGCAGATGGAGCAATCAAACAAGTTAATCTTGCCCTAGACAAATCTGGTAGGGTTCTTCGGGATACATCTAAAAGATTTAATACATTTACTGGATCAGTTAGGAGAAATATTGGCGAGTTCTTTAAGTGGTCTTTGGCTGTTTCACTTATCTATGGCCCAGTGAGAAAATTACAAGAACTTATAGAAATAGCTATCTCAAACCAGACAAAATTAGTAGATGTAACAATAACTTTAGGTAAAACTCAGGGGGCTATGAATGACATTTTTGAAGATGCTGCTAGAGTTGCAACGTTAACTGGTGAATCTTTAAATGGAGTTATAGAGGGATATAATTTAGCAGTAAGAGCAACTGGGAATATAACAAATCAAACAGAAAGATATGCAACGGCAAATCAATTATTAACAGATTCTATTATTTTAGCTAAATTATCTTCACTTGAACAATCAGAGGCTACTGATACATTAACAGCAGCGTTAATTCAAACTGGAACAGCATTAGATAGAGGACAGGATTTATTAGATAAATGGGTCAAAGTGTCACGAATTGCGAATGTTGATGTCTCAACCTTAGCAACTTCTTTCGGTATGGTGGCAGAGTCAGCAGATAAAGCCGGACTTTCTGTGGATACACTAAATGGTTTGATCGCAGTAGTAGCAGAAGCTGGTATTACATCCCCTAAAGAAACTGGTACAGCTGTTAGAGCAATCATAGCCGGATTTACTACAGAGAATGCAGTGAAAGAACTCAGATCACTTGGTATATCTGTTGAAGTAGTTGGTGGTCAAACTAAAGATTTTCTTGAAGTATTTGAATCAATTAAATCCGCCTTTGATACCGGATTAATTAGTGAAACCCAATTAGGTGAGATAGCTTACAAAATTGGTGGTGGCAGCAGACGACAGGCTCAAGCAATTACAGCACTTGTTCAATTGGACAGGCTTAATGAAATAGCAATGGAATCTGCAAAGGCTCACGGAGAAGCTCAAGAAGCATTAGATTTAAAGTTAGATACTGTGGCAACCAGAGTCATTAAACTTGGGAATTCTTTTCAAGTTTTAGCTCAGGCTATGGGAACAGATGGTGGAATATTAGATACATTTTCAGCATTGATTGACCTAACATCTTCATTAGTATTAGTAATTTCTAAATTAACAGCTGTTATGGGGGTAGCTGGACCAGTTTTAGCTACACTTGGTATAGCTAGAGCAGTAACTACTGGTGGACAGCGGGCAACAGCAGGAAGAGTCATAGCAAATCGTGTGGCTGGGTTAGGAATAGTAGACGCTATTTCCAATTTGTTTTCCAAGACAAAGACTTTTGCAGGTGGTAGTATTAGGAGACAGGCGAGAGAGTTATTTCCAGGAGATGCAACATACGAATATGGAGGTCTAGTTGCACGGGGACCAGAGGTTAGATCCGCTTATAGAAGCGATTTAACGAAGGAACGAGGAGGTCGGATAGCAGCAGGAAGTGCTGGAAGAATAGCGGGTTCAGTAATGTTTACTGGCTTTTTAGCTGGTATGCAAGCAGCTAAGGGAGATATAGAGGGAGCTGGTGTAATTTTTGCAACTGGAATAGTATCTGGATTTGCAACAAACTGGGGTCCAGGTTCAATGATAGCTACAACAATAGCATCTGTATTTGTTAACGCTATGAACAAAGCTGTAGAGTCTGCAAGAGGGCAGACAATAGACTTATTTACAGGCCCAAGTGAAGATAGAGGTGGCATTGGGGAACCAGGAGAAGATCCTTTTGATATACTATTAGGCGCAGCTGGACAAGGGAAGTTTGGTCCAAGTGAATTTGTAGGCGGGATGAATTTATGGGCAGAGCGGGCTTCAAGCGATATCTCTAAATTTTTTGGGCTTCCTGCCGCAGAATTGTCAGAACTTGAAATAATATCTGCTTTGGCAGCTCTTCAAGGGGGGATGTCAGAACAGGATGTTGTAAAATTATTAACAGAAATGGGAGCTTTAAATAGACCATTACCAGAAGTGGATGGAGGATTAACCCCTTATTCCAGTAGAATAGACGATGATATTATTTCTAATTTAATTGAAGAAGGTATGATAGAGTTAAGAAAGAGATTATATCAGTCTACACCTGATATTAGTGCGTCTGAATTTGGAAAAAGAAGTGATGCTTTAGATAAGCTTACTGCGACATTACCACAATTTACTGCTCCATTGCGGTTAGGTGGTGTATCACAAGAAAATGCAATACAGCAGATATATGATGTTTTCTTAAGAGGTACTGAGGAACAGACAGAAGAATTATCAAAAAGAAAGGGATCAATAGAACAATTATCTGCGTTAATTGACGCTACTACTGCTGCCGGAGAAACTCAAGTAAAAATTGGAGAGACTGTTGACGGTGATCCACTGTATTTGGCAATAAATGATGCAGAAGTAAAACTTACTGGAATGATTGCAGATTATGTAAGAATTGCTGAAATTTTTCAGGAACAAGCTAATTTAGCAAGAGCAACTATTCCAACAATCTTTACTACTGATATATCCCAATCAGACATAAGTAAAGTTGTAGAAAGAGCTGGTGAATACTACGAAGCATACGCAGATCAATTAATTAAAGATGGGAAGCCAAACGAGGCAAGTAAGTTCTTAATAGAAAAGAAAGGTGAGGAATTCTACTTGGAGTACGGAGATAAATTATTTCAAGCAATTTCTGGAGTTGATACATCTACGTTTCAACAGGCTTTACAGGATTTAATAGATGAGGGATTGGTTCCAAAGATAGAAGATATTACACTATCGTCAATTAGTGAGTTGGAGATAGAACCCGGACAACTCCCAGATGTAATGGCTAGATATAGAGAATTATTAGCTGGAGCAACTTCGGCAGCAAGTCAGGCGGGAATAACTTTTAAAGAGAATAAAGAACCTCAAGTAGTCCAGTTTACAAATGGTCATTTGCAAGTAGTAGAAGCTAACTGGTCTATATTAATGATGGCTATTAATGAAATTTTAGAGACTGAGAAGTCACAGTTAGAAGGTATTTATAATCTACCATCTGACGGAACTTTCTTTGTCCCTTGGCAAGCGGCGGCTATCAGACCTGGAGCTGATGGGGAGGGATTAAATAATGAACTCTTTGATGCAAGCGTAGATAAATTTGCTACTGCTGTAAATCTATCTGCGGAATTTATGGCACAATTAAGACGATATTATAGAACAGATGTTGGACAGGAAGTACAGGAAGGATTAAAGCAACAGCAACTAGAAGCTATAGATAGAATGATGAGAGGAGAAGGTCCACAAGTACCAATGTCTCGAGCTGCACGACAGCACTTTGAAAGAATTTATGGCAGAGAGGATGAAGAAAAGCAGCCATTTACTGGTCACGATCTTAGGGGGCGAGGTATCCAAACACCCGCAACTAGAAGTGAGTTTGACGATCAACTTGAAAGATTATTTAGATTACAGAGTACAAGAGTTCCTGGAAGAATTCCAGGAGTTCCGTTTATTACATCTGGCGGCGGGGGGACAAATGCTGGAGGTGGCGGCTTGCAACAGGAAGTAACAAGTTTAGTAAATGCACTTGGTTCCGCTAAATCTGCAATTGTGAATTTAAATATGTCGCTTAATGCTAAGTTTATGGTAAATCTTGATGGAAGAGTAATAGCTACAGCGATTAAGAGATACTTGCACAAAGACTTAATACGTGGTGGTATCGGATCAGCAGTGGTAAATAAAAGTATAATTATACAGGTATAGAATATGACTTGGACATTAGATGGAATTAGAGTTTTTGTACAGGCAGCTCCAGAAAGCGTGTCTCAAATTATAGCGAGACTACAACCATTATCTGGAGGTTCTGTACATCAGGTATTTGGGTATGAAACTCCAACAATAAGTTTGCAGGGTCTTATTGTTGGTAGTGGGGATGCAAGTGCTTTAAAAGCCCTAACTACTATTGGTACTACTTATACTTTGGTAACTCCTTGGGGAAATAGAACTGTGTATGTAGAAGAGGTTTCGGTTAGTCCAACAATGACAGTTTCTCAAACTTTAAGAGACGATCTAGACTGTAGTGCTACTGTATATGAAGTAGACCTTGAGTTATTGGAAAACGTATGAGTAATCTTTTTGCAAGCATTTCTGGGGTAACTGATATATTCGATGTATCTGTATCTGAGAGTCATAGCTCTTCAGTTACAACAGCAATAGTTAATGCAAAATCAACAACACTTGATATTGGAGATGCTTTTGCAGTTGATATTGGATATTTAACAGATCATGAAGTTATATTCAATGGTTTTATAAAACAAATTGAAAGAACTGTTCCAGAAGATGTTATTACTATTACTGCCTCAGATGAGTTAATTAAAGCTGTTGATTTCTATATAGCACCAGACGATCCTGATGCTCCATTTTCTAGGTCTAATATTCCAGCTGAATATTTGGTCAGAGATGTTTTACTACTCGCATCTATATCTAACTACGGTTACCAAGAAACATTCTATACTTTAGCCGTAGGAGAAACGCCAGCGGAGGTTAAATTAATATCGTCCTATGACTACTGTAAATCTATAGCTAATCTAATAGCGTGGAATTTGTGGGCAGATAGAGATGGAAAAGTTTGGTTTAAGAATAGAAAACCATACGTAATGGATGGTCTATCGAGTCAACCAGGAGATGTTGCAGATGTTTCTATACTAACAATAACAGACTCTGAAATTCATAATATAGCTTACACAGTGTCAGAAAGAGATTTGAGAAATAGAGTTGTTGTTTGGGGTGCAGACGATATTCAATATACTGCATCGATAGCATCACCACATTTACCAACTGGATTTTATAAGACAATACTATTTTCTAACAGAATTATAGACACAACAGAAATGGCTATTAAAACGGCTAATTACAATTTAGAACTATTTAATAGACTTAATAAAAGTGCAAATGTTACAGTTGCTGGAGATACAACTCTACAAGCAAGAACAGTTATAACACTTAATGAAACAGAGTTAGGGTTAAATCAAGATGTTTATGTATTTGGTTGCCAACATAGATTGGGAGATGGTGGATATACATGTAGTATGGATTTGAGACTTTCATGAATATTTTAGTGAAACTAAACGATGTAGATATTTCATCTTACGTAATAAGCTATGGTAGAAGTAAGCATATATGTACAGGGATAGGTGAGGCAACTGTAGAATTAGACAGGGAATTTGCAACGCCAATAACAACATATGATGAGATTAAAATATATGAAGATACAGTACATAAAGGAACTTATTTTGTGTCTTCAATAACAGATTCAGTTCCAACCGGAACAATAACTTTAGAGTGTCAGGATGGGTCTAAACTACTATCTGATTATTTCGTTTATGATTTATATGATGTTGGAGAGAATAAAGTTCGTGCAAGTGATATTATAATAAAGTATCTGAATGAAATAGGGATTAGCTACGTTTTTAATACTTTTGTAGGAGATTCGTATGTAGGGGAGGGTTCTGTTTTTGGAAATGACTTTGCTAACTCCATTGTTACAGCAATGTGTCAACAATGTGGATGGTTCTATAAATTTAATGCTGATAATACTATTATTATAGGTTCTCATGCTTTAGGAATAGGTGCAGCCAGTATAAACGCTGGAGATATGACAACAATATCTAAAACTACAAATGACACTATGGCCAGAAATGCTGTTAAGGTATGGGGAGGTTATGATGAGAATGGAAATGTTGTAGTATACCAAGCAGATGAGAATGCAGATTGGCAGAGAGATTCAAATGATGATAGAGCAATTATTCTTTCCAATGGATGGATAGGAACATTAGCACTAGCTCAAACATTATCAAATCAATTACTAACAGAGTATAATAGAGTAACAGAAGAGTATGTAATGGATTTAATTGGTGCGTATGAATTAGACATTGGAGATACTCTAACATACTCATCCACTTATTATAGCGGAGAGGGAATTATAACTTCCCTGGAAATAAGCATGTCTAAAAGTGGACTATTAACTAAAGTAACTATTGGGCAGAGATGTCCAAGACAATTTGCTTACTATGGAGCATACTACTACAATGAAACCCCACCATTTAAACCACCAACTCCAACAGGGGATCCAATTGTAAGACAATGTAGAAGAGGGGATGGGGTTATAACTATTAGTGGAGAGAATGTAGCTGTGACACAGGTAGGAGCACCGTCCCCAAAGTTATCGTTACTTAATCCAGTAGAGGTATATGAAAATACTAACGCATGGTTTAAAAGATCAGTTCCCAGTCTCTCTGGTACAGATAATTATTTGTATTATTTTAATGTAAATAGTATAACAGAACTTTACTTAGTAAAATATGATGTTATTAACGAGGTTGAAATAGCATCTCTAGAGGTTCCAATTGGAAAAGCTTCTGGTAACCCTAGATATTTAACTGTCCCATTAATGGCATTAGCAGAAGAAGATATACTATATGTAATATCCTATCCGTATGGGTCAGACGAAGATCACGAAGATGAATTTATTGTTTACAAAGTAGATTTTATCGAGAATGAAGTTACAGAAGCATTTTCATGGACTTGGTATATAGAAGAAGATGGTGGAGCATCTTATTTTTGGTGGAAAGAATATAGACCTCTTGATATTATTGCTACAAAAGATGCTGATGACACTATAAAAATTGTAATACCTGTCTTTTATATGTATGAATATGATGATTATATTCCAGTGATTGATACATTTAACAGATATGAAAAGGTTTTCTTTAAGATATTTAATACAGAAACAGAAATTGTAACTGATAGTAATCAAGTAGATTACTACACATCTAAAGAGGATCAAGAGGATCTGGATAGCTATAATCTTTTCATCGCTCCACAGGTAGTAAATAATTGCGTGGTTTATCCAATATCAGAGAGATCTCTTAAGAATGCAGCTGGAGTACCTGAATTACCATTTTTTGTATTAGATTTAGATTCGCACACTGCGTCTGATCTACATATTATAAAAACAGCAGATGGTGCTTATATGGATGTTCTTGATTCTCCCGGAACATACGAAAGTGAAAAGAAAATATTTTATATCTATTACGGCCCAACACCAGTAGATACATTTGGATATTGCTATATAGATCTAAGTAATCCATTAAATCCGTTATTAACTACTTATTATACTGGAGAATTATATGCTGAGTTTATAAATTCAGTTACACAGTGTATTATGTTTCAATACACATGCCAAAGTTCTTCATGTGACCAACCAGTAAGTTTAATAGATCCAGCACTAAATACAGTTCTTGGTACATATTATGTGCCGCCAGATGGAATGACTTTATTTAACAATTTAGCATCTAATTACGATGTTGTTGCCAGTCAATTGCTTGGATATGATCCAGATGTTGTTGGTATACATAAAAACTTTGTACATTTAAAAACTTGGGGTTCTGCATCTGTAACTCCAACTTTACTTACAGAGGCTCCAGAATCGCCAAATAGAGATTTTTTCTCTGTTTTTCCTGGATATGTAGTTCATTTTTCTGAGTATACAGTAAGAGATTTTGGTCCACCAAGAGACTACAGATCTAAGTTACACATTATAAAATAATATGCCTATAGAAATTAGATATGAACAACAGTTATTCGAATATCTTGATAGCTTAAGAAGCTCTCTAAGAGGGCAGCCACTTTACTTAGGAGCAACCAGTTCAGGAACAGGTGGACCTCCTGGAGGATTTATAGGTTATCTTCCTCAAAGAAGAGTAGCTTATGATCCCTTAGAAGCTGCCACTTTAGTTACTCCAACTGTTAGTGCGTCTATTATAGATAATTTAAATCATATTAGATTTAATATTGCTACAATAAGTGGGGAGATGTTAAGGGGAATAATTATTCAGGATAATGGAGTTCAGGTAGCCTCTGGAATAGATACCTTTAACTTTGTAAATGCTACTATTACAGTAAGTGGGACTAAAGTAACTGTAACTACAAGTGGAGGTGGGGGCGGTAGTGATGGACATACTATTCAGGATGAGGGGATAGATTTAACAGCTAGAACTAACTTAAATTTTGAAGGAAACTTTGTAGTTGCAGCAGACGATGCTGGAAATGACGCGTCTCTAGTAACAATTAGCGGTACACACGGTCACACAGTTCAAGACGAAGGAGTCTCATTAAGTCAGAGAAATTATCTCAATTTTATAGGGAATGATGTTACAGTTACAGATGATTCTGTAAACAATAAAACACTTGTAACAGTTAGCGGTACTGGTCATACTATTCAAGATGAAGGAATAGGCTTAACTGCTAGAACTAATTTAAACTTTGTCGGATCTTCAGTAACAGTAGTTGATGATGGTGGTACTAATGCATCTATAGTAACACTTAGTGGACATAGACATATCTATAATGAGGATTTAACTTCACAAGTTACAGTTTCTGGAGTAACCGGATTTACTACAGCATTTAATTTTTTACAAGATACAGTACTTTTATACTATAATGGATTAAGACAAAGACCTCTTAATTTTACAACATACAGTGGTCAATATATAACAACTGCTTTTACAGTCACTACACCAGATGAAATATTAGTAGATTATGTATATGATTCTAATATACCAACTGGTAATGACTTATTGTTACTAGAAGATGGCGATGAGCTGTTACTAGAAGATGGTGGAGCAATAGAGTTGGAGTAAATAAAATATGGTTGATAAAAAAATAAGTGAATTAAATGAGTTAACATCACCACTATTGGCTGATTTATTGGCGGTGGTCAATTCTGGAGCAACAAAGAATATTGGACCAGCAAACTTTCTTAAGATATTGAATTTGCTTACTGAAAAAAATCCTGCAATTGATGCAGATGAGGTATTTTTATGGGACAGTGTAGCAAGTGATGTAAAGAAAGGTCAAATAGACAACTTGGGCATTGGTGGAAGTGGTGGTTTAGTTCAATGGGATGCTGTTATTGGTACATCAAACGACACGTACGGAGTAGCTACTTGGGCAGATATCCCGCAAATGTCTATTACTCTAATTACAGATGCGAGTCCAGTTGAAATTAATTTTGTGGGAGCGTTTGGAAATGCTAACGCTAATGGCATTGGATGGTTTAGATTGACTGTAGATGGAACTCCTATTGGAGACGCAATAGTAGCCAGATGTAAGACACCATCATCTGCCGGAAACGTAGTGTCACTCTCCTTTACGTTAGATGTTTCTGAAGCTTCGCATGATTTCAAGGTACAGTGGTATGCACAGATTGGAACAATACAAGGGGATGCTTCTGGAAACGACGGACGGACGTTGACAGTAAAGGAATTTTTGGAGGTATAAATCTATGGTTGATAAAAAAATAAGTGAATTAAATGAATTAGCTTCTGCGACATTAACCGATTTATTGGCAGTAGTTAATTCCTCAGAGACTAAAAAGATAACACCAGAGAATTTTCTCAAAGTACTAAACTTATTAACAGAGAAAAATCCAGCCATCGGAGCTGACGAATTATTTTTATGGGACAGTGTTGCGAGTGATGTAAAAAAGGTTCAGATAGACAATTTAGGAATTGGTGGTGGAGGTGGTTTAGTTCAATGGGACACTATAGTAAGCACATCTAATGATACTTACGGAGTAGCTGCTTGGGTAAATATCCCTGAAACGACTATTACAATGACCACTGGGGCGAGTCCAGTTGAAATTAATTTTGTGGGAGCGTTTGGTAATTCTTCCGATAACGGTATAGGACAATATAGATTGGTTATGGATGGTTCTCCGATTGGAGATGTTATGACAGCCAGAGTACCAGCAAGAACTGTTGGTAATGTTGTATCCTTATCTTGGATATTAGATGTAAGTGCTGACGAACATACATTTAACGCACAGTGGTATTCTCTTGGTGTTGGAATAATACAAGGAGATGCTTCTGGACAAGAGGGTAGAACACTAACTGTAAAAGAATTTTTGGAGGTATAAATGTATAACGTGCCATTATTACATCACGAACTGATGGAAGCAAACCTTCCTATTTCCAGTATATCCCTTACTGACGAAATTGTAATCAAATATGAACGAGAGTTGACTGTTGAGGAGCAGACTCTTGCTGACACGATAATAGCGGATCATGACCCAAATAAACTTACACCGTGGGAAGAAGATGACATAAGGGAAATCGATTCTCGCACAAGTTGGAAAGACTTGGGTGTCTGGGCAACATGGGAAGCTCAACAGGCTCAAGACTATGTAGATTCTGAAATTCTTAATGGGTGGGATGTTTCAGAAGCAGAAACTTGGATTGAGGATAATGTCACTACATTGGAAACGGCCAAAGATGCTCTAAAAGTATTAGCTGGGAGTATTATCACTACCCGTAATATATTGGGAATTATTGCCAAAGTAATCTTGTATATAAGAGATATTTTAATTAAAAGGTTATAATGCCAACCAGTATAGAACTAGATAAGAATGTAAAAGATGTAAATATAACCAATCCTATAAACAATGATTTATTTGTTTATAATTCTTCTAGTGGACTGTGGGAGAATCAAACCCCTTCTGAGGCTGGATTGGATGCTATTTACCTAAAACTTGATGCCTCCAACGATCCGCTTACAGGAAATTTGACCATCGATGTATCTTCTACTACTGCGCTACTTGTTGAAGATGACGGTACTAAAGATAATGTGCTTGTGGTAGATACCGTCAACGGATGGGTGGGAATGGGGATAGAGGCTGGGTTCAGCCCCCAGGCTAAATTGTCTATTCAGGGGACACAATCCGATACTCCGGGCGCTGGACATTTTGAATTATCACCGTCACACCCGGCAGTAAAATACTGGAGTTTTAGAAACACAGCAACTCCGCTCGCCGATCTATCTATTGATAGGAATTATGCAGGAAGCTATTCAAGCGTGATTACTTTGCAAAGATCAACGGGTAATTTGGGCATCGGAACAGCGACTCCTCAAGAATTGTTGCATGTGGGAACAGGAACAGATGCATCTGATATATCGGCAACTGATTTATTAGTAACAAGAGCTGGTCCAAGTTCTTTATCAGTTAGAGACGGCACAAATAATGTTGAGACATTTCTTTTTGCTTCTTCTGTTGGTGGAGTTATGGGAACTATTACAAATGACCCCTTAAACATTAAGACTAACAACACTAGTGCTATTTTTATTGATGCTTCTCAGAAA
>SDBT01000165.1_pt1 | contig 90643 bp, 159 predicted proteins | sample 2277101 | NCBI WGS metagenome assembly SDBT01 (sample SAMN10404973, study PRJNA504765) | marine sediment metagenome | isolation source: marine sediment core GS10_PC15, 103 cmbsf | place: Arctic Ocean: Southern Knipovich Ridge | collected 2010
CTTGCCCTCATAGTCCTTGTTGTTGGAGAAGCTCCATAAATTCTTGCTTTTGCTGTTAAGGTTCTACTAGGAGTCGATTCCAGGGCAGCCTTAGAGGTAATGGTTTTAGTAACTTTTTCGACAATTGCTGCTTTGGCTTGGATAGTTTGTTCTGTTTTACCAAAGATATTTCCCTTAGAATTAATTGTTTTTAGTATGGTAACTATCAAATTAGCCCTAGCGATGATAGTTTTGGCAAATAATTTTTCAATTCTAATTTTAGCCATAATAGTCTGGCTTGATATTTTTAAAATACTTCCTTTGGTCTGAACAGCTTTATTTTGAGTTGCATAAATATTTGCCTTAGCAATAATTGTTTGCTCAGATATTTTTTGAATGTATTTTACTATCACATATTCTGGTTCATTAGATGAGTTGTTGGCTGTTGTAGCTCCAGTGTTGTAAGCTGAGGTCGCATTATCTGAATTTTTGCTTGCGTGATTGTCGCTAGCTCTAGTAACTGACGCACCACCACCTTCTGTTGTTTGCGCGTTTATATGATTACTTAACGAGGCTGAATGTAAATGGGCTGCTCCAGTTCCATGAACGTGATTTTGTGAAGCGTGAGCATGATCATTTGAACCACCTGTATTTCCTATATTTCCACTATTTGTTGTAATTTTAATAAATTTGTTTCTTAAATCTGGTGTTCCATTATCTCCATCACATAGTTGCCATCCACCAGGTATACTTTCCTCAATTGTCATGGCAATTGTTTTTATTGGAATTTCTTGATTAGAACCAGCTTTGTTCTGGTAAGACATGAGCATTTTGTATGCTGGCTCTACCGTTTCTAGAGTTGTCAAATTTCCAGAAAAATTATTTATTGCTTGAGCATTTCCTTGTAGTGAAACAGTGTGATTATGGTGAGCGTAAACAGCATTTGGACCAGTATTTGGGCCAGCATGCTTTTGAGTTCCATTTGGATTACCAGATGTCGAAGTATGTGAGTGATTAGTTGGTGTATGACCGTGGTTTATCCCATGAACATTCTCTGTTGACCCTCCAACTCCTCCAGCATTACTACTTGTTGGAGCACTTTTTAGATATTTATTATTCAAATCTACTGTTGAATTATTTCCATCATTCACTTTGTAATCGGTATTTGTTGGAGCATCTACTTGGTCCCAAAGAATAATTCCATTATCGGGTAAAGTTTCTATTGAAGATTTAATAAAAATTAATTCACTATATAGTGGATTATTACTTATAGCGCTGTAAGTTAATGCTGTGGTTTGAGTATTCCCACCAGTTGTTAAAGAGGATGTAAATCCGTGAGTATGGGATTGCCTACATTCTTTTGTCGTGTCATCATTCGAGGTGTTGCCACCTTGAGCACAAGAATTAGTGATGCCAGTGTGAATATGATCTGGTAAAACATGTAGATGGGCAGCAGAAGAATGAGAGTGATTTTCATTTCCACCAGTATCTTCAGCATCTTCATCACCACTTGCTTTTGGAAATTTGTTATCCAAAGGAGTGTATCTTTGCCAACCGCTAGGAATATTAGCATGATTGCCATACCATGGAAAAATAATATCTGGCATAAATTATTCACTTTTTATTATTAAATTCTGCTACTTACTTCAATCAGTACCAGAGTAACATTAGACCAGAAATCGGAATCACCCACTCCGTGTTTAAGCACTCTGGCTGATAAACTACTCAGACAACTTACTCCTGGACTAGAACTCTGTGGCCATTTTTCATAGATAAACGTAGAAGCAACTAGGCCATTAACAATTATTTCTAGAGCATCGTAATCAGATACTTTTATGTAATCCCACTTTAGAGTGTATTCATATTTTCTGGCCATCACATCACGTCTGGTTTTTCCACCCAAAGTCGTATTTTCAGCAGATACCAAAATAGGCTTAATGCTGGATGCGCTGGGAAATGGTAGGGTTGTACCTCCCAATGTTGGACGTGAAATTTCTGCCATATTTACCTTTCTGCATCAAATTTATCATAATCTCTTAATAATCTTACAAAATTGCGTACTTCTCCTCTAGTTGCTATCATTTGCCCTGGTTGAATATAAAAATTTTTAATAACTGGAGTTGTTTCTTGACTTGGTGCTACTGCTGGCGCCACTCTTGTTTCTGGAAGTGCGTCAGATGCTAATCCAGCAAATGAATTTCCAATATCTCCAGCAATGTTTCCAAAATTTTTGTTAGCACCTATATTACTTAGAGTCTTTTCAAGATTTGGTATTTCACTTCTAATTCCATCGGTGTAAGTTTTTATCATGTCCTTACCCCAATCATTCATTCCTTTTAGTGGTCCAAAATCTGGTTCAGAGAAATGTAAAATTCCAGTAATCCAATCAGCCATACTTTTAATCGCATCTTTGACCCATCCCATTCCATCCCAGATTCCTTGAGCAAAATTTCCTATCATGTCTTTTCCCCAATTTTTAGCATTATTGATTGCATCTTGTATTCCACTCATTGGCCAACCGTTAATTGCATTAACTGCATTTTGAATCCAAATTAAACCATCCCAGATTCCTTGGGCTACGTTGCCAATAATATCTTTACCAGCTTGCTTTGCTTTAGACAAATTGTCTGTAAATGGACTTATAATTTTATCAAGAATCCATTGATCAAATTTTTCTTTAACTTCAGTTTTCCACCATTCCTGAACTCCTTCCCATATTAATCTAGAAAATGATTTTCCTTCCTCCTCGGCCATTTCCCTAGCTTCTTGCATATTGGCTCCAAAAACTAATTGACCAAATACTTCATCAAAGGCTCCAAAAGCAGTATCTCCGAGACTTAATAGCATTGCTTCTATAAATATTCTTCCAGCGCTTTTACCTTCTGTTTCTGCTAAATCTTTAGCTCCTTCCCATGCTTTTTGATAATCTGAGATCAATCCTCCCTCTGTTATTTCTGGTTTAATTGAAAATGATTCACGTATAGAATTTTGCATTTCTTCCATTTGTTTCTGTATTTCTTCATCAAGTAGTCCCATGGTTCCAGCTATATCTGGTAATTCTGGCAAAGGCATGTCGCTAATTGCATCTGCTCGATCTCTAGCATCATCGAGTTGGTCTTGCAAAATTGTTAATTCCTCATCCCAAACATCTTTTCTAATATCTTTTTCCTCATTTAATAAGTCAAGTTTTTCTTGAGTATTTGCTTTATAATTTTTGAGCTCGTCATTTCTAATGTCTAACTCGTCGTCTAAAAGGTCTATTTCTTTGTCTACAATCTTTTTTCTCTTGTCTAAAGCTTTTTTTAGATCATCAAGAGCGTCAGATTGCAAGTCAACCTGATCTTCATTTGTTTCAACCATTTCTTTCTGAGCACTAATTTGTTTGTCATATTCTCTTTTGACCTTAATGACATTTTCTCTAGCTAAATTAGTAGCTTCTTCCCAAGCATCAACTCTGGCTTCCGCTGCCCTAAAACTAGCATCAAATTCATCGCGACCAAGTATGTTCTCTTTTTTTAGAGCATCCTGGGCTGCTTTTAAATTCAATTCTGCATAATCAACCCTGTCTTCGGCTGCTCTAAGTTCTTCGTCTTGAACATCTTTAAGTTTTCGTAATTCTTTTTTAGCAGCATTTAGAGTATCTTTAGCAGTTTTTAGAGATTCTTTTTGAATATCAATTTTTTCATCTTCGATGCGTTTTTCATCTTCCCATTGCTCTCTTCTTAAATCTAACGCATCTTTTTGTTCATCAATTAGTTTTTTTATTGATTTAATTTCAATATTTCTAACTTTTTCATATTCATCAATTCCCTTATCAATAATTTTCATTTCTTTAGTACGTTGTTTCTTTTTATCTCTGAGCTCTCTTGAAAGTTCTTTTTGTTTGGTTTTAGCTGCTTTTTGGTCAGCTTTGGCCAAAGCTTCCTGATCTCCTGTTGCAGCCGCTGTTATACCTCCAGCTTTTCCATATTTTGGTAATTTTATTGACGGCATTTTTGGAAGCTTAAATCCAATTCCTAGTGCTTTCCCTAGTAAGAAAACTGCGCCAGCAATCAATCCCACTACTAGTAATATTTTTCCTAATCCTAAAAGTAAAACTCCTAGCGCTTTTGTAAATCCAGCAATTGCTGGTATAGCACCAGCAAACGCTCCGCCCAAAGAAAACACTCCTCCTCCTGCAGCCCTAGAAAGAATAGCTGTTAGTCCCATGCTGGCATTTGCTTTTGAAAGAAAGGTAATAAATGTCACTATTCCAGAGATAGGATTTAAAAATAGGGTGTTTAATAAAAGTGCCAACGGACCTATGACCGCTACTAAACTAGCAAATAAAAATATTACAAATTTTACATGTGGATTGAGCTCTTGCCACAGTCCTATTAGATTTCTTAAACCCATTATTGAAGATTTTAAAAATATATTTATGTATGGAGCCAAATCGTTACCAATTGTTTCAGCTAGAGCTGATAAATTATTTTTAAATACTTGTATTGTTCCAGCTAGACTATTAGCCTCAGTTTCAAATTCGGCTGTAATTAGTGCTCCACTCTCTAATTCTTGATTGGCTCTAGACATTAAGTCTGCCAATAAATCAGCGTTGTCAATTAAAGGAAGTAGCGCTTTAAGAGAAACTTCACCAAATATTTCTTGTAAATGGGTTACTTTTTCAAGTCTTCCTTCGACTTGTCCGTATCTATTTAAAAGCTCAGTAAGAACTCCCATCATATCGGTATCAATTCTTTCTACAAATTCACCCATTTTTTCATCTGTATATCCAAGTGCTTGACCTACTTTTTCAGAATTTTGAACTATTTCTAGTAACACCCTATTAAACTCTGTTCCAGCTCTAGATGCGGGAACACCAGCAGCTACTAAAGTACCCATTACTGCTGCTGTATCAGCTAGAGATAATCCCATTGTTACCGCTGTTCCAGAAGTTCGCCTCATGGCTTCAATAATTTCTCCAAGACCACCAGGAACTGCTTTTGCTACTACTAGTAGTGATGATGCAAGGTTATTAACGTCTTCCCAATTTTCTCCAGTTTCTCCAAAAGCTACTCCTAGCTTTGCTAATTTATTAGCCAAATCGTCAACTGGAAGCGCTTTAAAAGCATCTCCTCCAACTCTACTAAGCATTGCGGCTGCTTTAGCAAAATTAACAATAGCTTTTTCTCCAGTAACACCAGCTTGGGCAGCAGCAAATCCAGCCTTTTGTAATTCTTCTACCGTGATTGGAACTTGTTGAGAAATTTTTACAAAACTATCAGTAATAGAATCTGCCTCTTCTCTTGTGATTTCTGCTGCTCTTTGAATTGAAACAGTACCCTTTTCCCATTCTACAAATGATTTTACGGCCATAGCTGTAGCGGCAACTATAGGAGCTGTGAATGCAATTGACATTGATCTTCCAAATTGTTGGAGACCAGATGACATTAGCCAGAGCGAGCTTGATACGCTTTTGAGACTGTCATTTAAAACTCTGTTTGCTTCAGTTGCGACAACGGCTTCCAGTGCCATTTTTGTCATTCCTTTTTGATTCATATCAAGAGCTTTTCCTTGATCTACAAGACTTTGCTTGATTGGTTGTAGAGATCTATCTAAAGTTCTATAAGCATCTCCAACTTCATTTTTCCATCCTTTAAGAAGATTGATTGTTTTTGCATTAAAACTACTAATATCTTTACCAGCCCTTTGGCTTTCCATAGCAAGTTTACGCAAATCTTTGGCCGCAGTCTCCACAGAACTTGACCAACTTTTTGAATCTCCTTGTAGTGCTATTAGTAGTTCACCTACTTGTGCCATATTATTGCTCCCTTAATATTGCCCCTCGCAAATGAGGCGGCAATTGAGTAATTCCGCTTTTATCTTGAAGAGTATCTGTTTTTTTAATATCTGAAGGAAATGGAAGAGGTAAATCTTCCCATTTGCTGGCAGCTTTTTTGTCAGCATTTAGCATGAAGTGAAACTTTAAATCAGCATTTTTTTCATCTGCTATAAGGTTTGCGGCCATTTGAACAAAATTCCAGAATTCCTCCCAATATAGAGATTCTTCCATGTATTGCTTTGTCCAACCATAACGAGAAGCTAGCGTATCAAAACACCAATATAAAAAATCAACATAAGGAAGCCTTATCCTTTGTTTTGCTTTGGCTTGTCTTTTAGTCCCGCCCCCAGGCTCCCAATAGGGGCGACGTAGTTTTTTAAGTTAGCCGCAACGTTATTAAGATCCATGCAGACAATGAATGCTGCAGGTATTTCTTCTGGATAAGCTTCTTCTAGCATTGATTCTTTAGTTAATGGTTTATCTTCTCCGAATTTTATATTTGAACAACAGACAACGACAAATTCTGCCATCTTTTCTGGCCAACTTTGAAACATGCTTTCTACTAGTCTATTAAAATCAACAGTTGCTTCTTTTTCACCCTCTTTACTCATAACCTGAGTTTCTGGCGCAACACCTTTAATCATCTCCATATAAACTTTAAGGGCTTTGTAGAATTTACCAGCCTTTAGTTTATTGATTGTATATGTTTTGCCATCAAAAATGACATCAGCGATTTTTTTACTATCACTTTTACTTTCCCCAGTTGTAGTGGGTTTGTTTTCTTCATTCATAATACCTCCTTACTTTTTAAAAGAGGTGTTACGTGAATTAAGCCTTGTTTTGCCTAACCTGGAACAGCTGTTTTCCACTGCTATGCGATGTATCAGCGTATGCTGTGAACGTAACACCAAATGCAGTTGGATTCTCTCTCTCAAAGTTAGTTTCAATACCACCAGCGATCGTTCTAAAGAACGTCCAAGTGGTTAGATAACCTGTGTCGTTATCTATAATCTCCAGCTCGAGGGGGGTAAACGAAATTGTGTTTATTCCTCCCACACCAAGCCAGTAGGCAACTCCTGCTTCATCTTCCGACGTAGCAAAGTCAGCTAAAGCTAGCTTCATGTTTTCTGCTGTAGACTCTAACATTGAGAATTCGATAGCGGCTGTCTCCCCTGTTATAGCAACATCGACTGGTACGGTGATTTGATCACAGAAAATATCAGATAGGTCAAGAGAGTAGTTAACTGTAACTCCTCCTTGTGTACATCCGACATCAGTTCCCTGGGGGTTTATATCAAACCAATCAGCATTACCTGAATCTGGTCCTGAAGTACCACCCAATCTGATCACAGCACCTGCAACATTAATGTTTGTGGTTGTAACTGCCATAGTTAGAATCCTCCTAATTTATAATAATTATCTGACTCTATTTCTTTAACTATTTCCTCGCTTTGCTTCTGCAATTTCTAGGTTCCAATCTTGCTCTGTTATAAACAAAGCTTGTGGGTTCCTGCGAGCGCATCCTTTTCCTTTTAACGCTATTATTCCTGAGTAATCTTTTTCATCTACGTTAGTCGCTATTGGCATTTTATATTCATCTTTTAAAAATTTATATACTTTGCCAGTTACAGCTCCTATAACTTTTGATGTGTCGGCGGTTCCGACATAGACTACTTGCCTATATGATACTTGAGACTTCTTTGCTTTGCTAGACCTTCGAGCAATTTTGTTTGGACGAGAAATTACTTTTACCTCATCCGTTGATTTTTCGATAATAGCTTTAGCTTCTATCTCTTCTTTAGGCTCTGAAGAACACGATGTGTTTTTGATCATATTATTTTTTCTCCTTTAGATGTCCGCGAATTACGATACAGAGCTTATCTAGTCCTATTTTTTGATGACCGATGATGTCCCTCCATGTGTCGCGGATTCTTGCTTTGGCGAACTGTTTGAAATCTTCTGGTAATTCTCTGTTCTCAATCTCTTTACAAAGTTGAGCTTCCAGCTTTCTAAGTTCTCCCCATAAGTCTCCAGACAAATCCTTTAATGCTTCATAAGCATCTGGATCATCAATTCCAGTCCATTTTTTCCACTTAGCTTCTAGTTCCAAAAGATATGATGGTTTTCTAGCCATTTGTCCTCTGGGTTTTTGCGTAACTTTTACTGGTTCTGTCATAAGTACCTCCTTACTATATTACTATATCTTTAACTATTTTACTGCCCAGTTTATTCCGTATCTTGTCTGGGTGATCCAGACTACTGAATCAGGATCTCTAACTGGTTCTAAGAGATTTTCTCTAAAACAACTATAGCAAATTATTTCTGTTGTGTCCAAAGTACGCTGTCCGTGGAGAAGTTTTTTTATTCGAGCCTCTATAGAGTCTGATTGCTCAGTTTTTTCACTTTTAGAAAATATAGAAATTCTAATTAATGCCTTAGTTACATCTCCGCTATCTCGATCTTCATCAAAAGGATTGTCTCTATCCATAATTACAGAATAAATAACACATGGATATTGAGCATTTTTTGGAGGTTGTCTATGATAAATTTTTCCAGTAGCGCTCAATAGAGTTCTCAATGCAGAATCATTATTTAGTTTACTAAATATTGCTTTTTTTAAATAATGTAAGTTTTTGTCGTATGTGCTCATTTGCAATCCTTTTTTTAAAGTAATTCATCCAATCTAATCTACTGAAGTTTACCTTATTATTACAACCGCAGCAAAGAGTTATTAAATTATTTTTTTTACAATTTTTTTTATTATAATCAATATGATGAATTGATAATCTTCTTCCTACTTCTTTTTCAGTTTTGTCACAAAGTTGACAAATATAATTATCCCTTTTTCTAATTTTTCTTTTTAAATCATTGTTGAATTTTGGGTTATATGGTTCAAATGATTTACCTCCTAACCATTGACTATTTTTTTCTCCCTTTTTTGCTTTACTTAATTTTTTTCTCCATTCTTCTGAAATTGGTGGTCTTTTTTTACCAAGCCAGTATTTGACTGGATTTTTTAAATTTGCTTGAGAAATTTTCCAATTATGCTCTTTAGTTCTTTTATAAACACCTGATGGCATAATTAATTAAATCCTCCCCATCCTCCTACAAATCTGCCAGTTGTTTTATGTCTAGTTCTTTTAGAGGCAGTTCTAGCAAATCTGTTAAGGCTTACTTGAAGTGTTTCTGATATTTTAGCAGGAATTTCGTTCTCCATTTGTACGTAAGCTTTTTCCATATAGTGATAGCCTTCCCACCAATCACCCTTAGTTCCATAAAATCCTCCATGAATAAAATGGCCAATTTCTATGTACTCTGCGTATGGCGCTGTCCTCATGTCTGGACCCACTGAGATTCCAACCATTTCCTTTCTTTCTACTCGAATATTCATGCTAATAGAATCTTGTAATTTTCCAGTCCAGTATCTTTGGCTTGTTCTTCTTTGTGATTCATCAGCTAGAATTTCTTTTGCCTTATCTCTTAGGGATTTACCCTGCTGAATTAGTTCACTTTTAAAATCAGTTTGTATTAAAACTCCAACCGATTCTAGATTTTTAATCGTTTGATTAATTCCACTTAGTGACATTCCTAGTTTCATACAATTTTGGCCTTCGATGTAACTGTATTAAATTTAGTTTTATCGAAATATCCAGTTGTTTGTTTTAGGATAATTTTAATATGGTGGCTATCAGAAATACTTGCTTGACCAGATTGTAGATTTTGGATACCAAGAACCATCCAGTTTAATCCAGTTTCCATATCAATAACCAAATCTGTTGGCCTAATTTCTAACATTGCCCCTGATTCAAATCTATTGATGTAAGCAGCATGAGTTTGTCTGTGCATTACTCCCTGCATTTTGTATTCAATATTTGTGGTTTCAGGTTGCACGTTAGCAGCCAACTCGCCATAAGCAAGAGATTTTACAACATCATGATCGCCAATGTCATCAATGGTTGTTTCTTGACGATAAATATATAATTTAGTAGTAAGATACCTAGAAGGGATTTGTCTAATTGACATATTTTTTTAATTTATTTCTAAAATAAATCATCCAATCTTCTCTACCGAAATTAGCTTTTGTATTACATTTTCGGCAAAGCGTTATTAAATTTGACTCTTCACAATTTTTCTTATTATAGTCAATATGATGAATTGTTAAATCGTTTTTATCTTCACATTCTTGACATATATATTTATCTCTCTTTTTTATCTTTTCTTTTAAAGATTTATTAAATTTATAGGAATAATGTTTGCGAGATAATCCTCCACACCAATTATAATGTTTTTCTCCAGCCAAAGCTTTGCTAATTCTCTTTTTGGTTTTTTCAGATAGTTTTTTTCCTTTATGAGCATTACTTATTTTTTTATTTCTTTCTTGACTAAATACTCTTCCTTTTAATTTCTTGCTGATTTTTTCTTTAGTTTCCTCTGAGATAGGGCGACCCTTTATAGCCTTACTAATATTTTTTTTATGTGTCTTTGTAAGTCTCCTACCAATTAAAGATTGGCTAATTTTCTTTTTCCATTCATTATTCATGATGTTGTTTATCCTAGTGGACCAGCAAACATCATTGTTTTATATGGCTGTCTGTATGGTCGTAATATTTTTAATATTGCCTGTATGTTATTGCCTCCAACTCCTAATTCTTCCATGGCAGACTCTTCAACTTTGGATGTTTTATAGTGCTCGGTAATGTCTTGAATTGTGAATCTGGCAAGTTGCACAGCATCTCCTTGAGTTTGTTTGTACAAATATTCTACTAACATTGCTGCGGCCTGCTTAACATTATCAGGGACAGTCACATAGCCTGCGGTATAAACTACTGTGGCCACAGGAATTATTCGAGTTGCAGTTGGGTCAAAAATACAAACTTTTAAAGTTGGAGATGCTAAATCCTGAAAATATTCAAGATACCCAGATTTTTCGTTTATTCTGATGTAATTAACATCTAGGTCTACGGTATTTCCTGGGCCTTGCTCTAACTGAACGCTGGTAAGACTAATAATTGGTCTACGAGCTAATTGGATGTGAACACCATTGTGAACTTTATCTAAAACACAACGTCTTTTTTCAGTATAAATGGCGTAGTTAATTGAATCTCCAAAGAAATTATCCATTATTGCAGTAGATTTATCGATATATTTTTGCAATATCGCATTAGTTGGTGCAGTGTCAGTAATTCCTGGATAGACAGATTTCTGTCTTACTTCATAAGGTGTTATGTACCCCTGTCTGAGAGAAGAAACGACTTCAAAATATTGTGTGTGCTCGTACGTTGCGCTATTGATAACGAAACGCCAAATTGCAGTGTAAACTCCAAGAGTTGCCGTATAAGCTGAGTCCATCTCATACTCATACCTGCCTGTTGTTGAGCCCGCCGTAACTGCCTGACTAGTGAGAATAATATTTCCATTAGGGTCTCTAATTTCTCGAATAATAATTGAGTCAGGTACAGTTAAAACATTATTATAATAAATGTCAACTTCTATCTTGTCAGAGGTGCTTTGTAAAATTTGGTCTAACATATTTTTACCTCCTAACGTCTAATCCTAGCTTTTGCAGTAACCCATTTAGTTTCGATTACTCGGCTAAGGTCAGTAATATTAATAACTTGAACTCTGGAACTTTGTACCCCTTCAACCTTAACTCTTTCGTCAACGATGTTGACTGCATCTACTTTATTATACGATACCGCAGTTGTTTTTGACTTAACATAAGTGATTTCTTCAATTATGTCTTGACTTCTTATTTTATCTATAATCTCTACTACTTCATAGGTCGCAATTGCACCCTTTGCAGAGATTGTTCTACTTATAGATTGTAATATATTCGCCTTTGATTGTATAGTTTTCTCAACTGTAAGAATTATACTAGCCTTAGCATCAATAGTTTGTTCTGTTGTACCAAAGATACTTCCTTTGGAATTAATTGTTTTTAGTACGATAATTAGTAAATTAGCCTTGGATTCTATTATTTTAGTTCTTTCAATTTCAATTCTTCCCTTAGCTTCAATAATTTTAATAATTGGACTTTTAATTGATGCTTTAGCGCTTACTATTTGTTGAATTTCATTGCGGATATTACCAATAGAATTTATAGTTTGACTTTCCTCACTGCTTATTCTTCCTAGCGCATTAATCGTTTGAGTATTGCCAATTTGAATACGTCCCTTAGAATCAATGGTTTGTTCGCCAATGGTTTGAATGCGCCCTTTTGCATTGATTGTTTTTTCTCCTGCAGTGGTTATTCTTCCTAGGGCACTAATATTAGCGCTTTTAATCTTATTGATTCTAGCCTTGGATTCGATGGTTTGAATCAATGTTGCCACTATGTTTGCTTTGGAATTTATTGTTTTACTCTCTGATTTTTGGATTCTTCCAAGAGCTTGTGTCGTCTGGATAAGTGTTTTGCTAATAGCAGCTTTTGCACCCACTGTAGTTTCTTGGGTTTTTTTAATATTTGCTTTTGCATCAATTGTGGCACCAAGACCAAGCAGGCTAATTCGTCCCTTGGAATTAATTGTGTGTACTATTTGTTTTTTAATATCGGCTTTAGCATCAATTGTTTGTGTAGAAGAAATAGCAATTCTTGCTTTTGCAACTATGATTTTAATAAAACTTTTTTGTATTGCTGCTTTAGCGCTGATTTCTCTACTTATTGAGATCGTTATTCTACCTAGAGCTGTCAGGGTTTGAGTTGATTGTTTTTGAATTCTTCCAAGAGCTTGTATTGATTGTTGATTGATTTTGGTTATTCGTCCTCTGGTTTCAATCGTTTGTATTTGTGTAGAAACAATCCTTCCTAAAGCAGTTATAGTTTGAGAATTTTTAATTTCTATTCTTCCCAACGAATTGACTGTTTGAATGAAATTTTTAGCAATTGCTGCTTTAGCTGTGATTATTTGTTCCTGAGATTTTTTTATACTGGCTTTAGCATTAATTATTTGACCACCGATAACTGCAATTTGACCTTTTGCTTCAATTGTTCGTACACCCTGAGAAGTTATCAATCCTTTGGCTTCTATTGTTTGTTCAGAACTGATTTGAATACGACCTTTTGCTGCGAATGTTTTAGTTCTTTGTTTCTCAATTCTTCCCAAAGCGTTGATTGTTTGAGCTGATTGTTTTTGAATCCTTCCTAGGGCGTCAATGTTTTGATTGGATAATTTTTTAATACGTCCTAATGCCGATATGGTTTGACTGGTAGAAATTGTGATTCGACCTAAAGCTGAAATTGTTTGTTCAGAGCTAAATTGAATACGACCTTTTGCAATTACCGTCTGGGTATTGCTAAATTGGATTCTTCCTTTAGCAGCAATACTTTGAGTAGCTTCTTTTTGAATTCTACCTAGGGCATTAATTGTTTGTGTGCTGGTCTTTTGAATACGACCTTTAGCGCTCACTGTTTGTGTAGATGTTGCTGTAATTCGACCTAATGTGCTTATTGTTTGATTAGCTGTTCCAAAAATATTACCTTTGGCAAATACATTGCGAACCATTAAATGATCATGGAGAACAAATAAATCAAAATGTAATCTATGACTTGGGTTGGCTGGTGCTGAATGAAAAACTCTTATTTTTAATTCGCCATTATTCATGTAATCTTCTGTTGGAAGAAGACCAATAAATTCATACATCTCCTCTGTGAAAGTTTTAGGAATGTCATTTATATTGTCAGTTAAAGGATCCCATTGACTTAATGCGTAATTCCATTGATATAGTTTTACATTGTGATTTGGGTTCCCATCATAAAAACCCATAACATGAAGTCCATGTTGCCTAACTTCTGGTATGTTTTCAAATAAGAAATCATAATCGAACCCTGGTGGAGGACCAGAAATTTCATTAAGAATAAGCTCGTTACCATCATCTAAATAAACATCCCTTAATGTTCCAGAATCAATCGCACCTTCAGTTATATTCAAAGTTGTTGGCCAGTACCATGGAAGAATTAATTTAGCCTTTGCAGAAACAGTTTGAGTAAATTGTCTTGAAATAGCTCCTTTGGCAGCCACTGTTTGTGCGATCTGCTTTTTGATGTCTGCTCCTGCAGAGATTGTTTGAGAGCTTATTATTTTGATTCGACCCTTGGCTTCAATGCTTTGTTGAGAACTAATCTGAATTCGTCCTTTGGCACTTACGGTTTGTGTTTGCTGATCTTTAATACGTGCTTTTGCATTAGCAGTTTGTTCAAAACTCTGCTGAATGCGACCCAAAGCTGATAAGCTCGATTCGACAGTCTTTTTTATGTGCCCTTTTGCAGTAATTATCTGAGCAAATGATTGCTTTATATTTGCTTTTGCTGAAATTGTTTGAATTGATGCTATAGTTATGCGACCAATTGCTGTTATAGTCTGAATTTTTGAGGTAGTAATTCTAGCTTTAGCTGCCACCGTTTGAGTTGTAGTGTCTCCGTATTCGATAATTAAAGAAGGAGCTTTTTCAATAGCATTATTTATATTTCCATAATCCCATGTTCTAAAACTTCTATTATCACTTCCTGTAGCCCCATTATTTTTAATGATTAGGTCTACAGCATTTCCTGTTGACCAGCCTCCTCTGTCAATAATTTCTTGGATAATATTTTTTAAATCAGGACTTGTTTGAATATCATCTTCTGTACAAACTGGAATTGTCCAATCAACCAATTCAGTTGTTAATGGAGTTTTATCTCTTGGAGCATCACTGGAAAAATCGGTAGCATTATCTAAATCAACACCCTGTATTCTGACATCTACTGTATAAGCTTCAGTAAAATAAGCAACTCCTTTAAAATAAGCGCTCATGATAGCTTTTCCGTTAGGAATAACTATATTTCTGAAACGATAGCCTGCGGTATTATCACCATAAGTTTCATCTGGGTCTCTGTGTCCCTGTCTGGTATTGTTAGCTGTGTAATAACTAGAATCATAAGCTATGTTTTCATAATCAAAAGCATCGTCTGGAGAATAACCAACTCTTCTTTGAATATATCTAGGTGGTTGAATATATGCACTTGCTTTGACAGTTTGTGTTGATATGCTTATTATTTCTGTTGCTTCAACCCTTACTGGAGGAAGATAGTTTGTGTATGTTGAATAAGAACCTCCTCCATTTGTTGAATAATAGAGGTCTCCCATTTTATATTTAGTTGTTCTTTCAGATATAAGATTGCTCCAAACTGGCACACCAAAACCATTGCCACCATCTACAGAACTCGGAGATGTGAAAACTAAAGCATAAGTATTTCCTTGTACAAAATTTATTTCTGATGATAAATCTTTATAAAGCCATCCTGGAGTTCCGCTTACTTCTGCAGCCGTGGCTAGTGTCCCACTTGCTAATACAGCATCTCCATCTGTCACGTCTAAAATTTCATAGTATAAATCATCTGCTGGACTACCCCACTTCATTACGAATCCACCAACTGAATTTACAACGCTATCTTGGTCAGCAACAAATTTCAAACCATATTGAGTAGTTGAATAAATACCTAAATTAGCTACTCTTGGAACACCTGGGCCGTAATATTCTGAAGCATCGGTAACTAGATAAAAAATTGGTAATCTATTTGCTGCGAATTCTTGCCAGCTTGGACTTGAGGTAAAGCTTTGTTGGACATTCCAATTTGGTTGCCAATAATCTTTATCTTGAGGATCGTATGGTTCAAAATGAGGTTTTTCTGTTATGAATGCGCCTCCGCTTAATGATGAGTAAAGAATTCTTCTGTAGTTAGAGCTATCAATTGTTCCACTTTGATATTCAATTACAATTGCATATTCTTCCCCTGGAGTTAATGTTACATCTTCACCCAAGGTAAATTCTTGCCAATTTATTGCATTATTCAGTTGACTATCTACATATCCGCTATTGGTTGCTCCTAACCATGTTCCTGAAGGAGCGCCATTGGATATTGATTGAAAACCTATTCTGTAAGTAGGTGAAGTTCCAACTCCACCATCGTATGTAAAAAGACTAATTTTATTTATCGGGTTACTTGGGCCATTGTATCTAAATATCTTTCCAATTTTATAATATTGATTATTTAAGTTATATATATAGCTATTTGTGATAGTATAAGCAACATCTGGATTCCAATCTTTTCTAATATGCGCTTTAGCTGTAAAGTTTCTGATGGGAGCAGCTTCTATATTTGCTTTAGCCGATACTTTTTGAACTATTTGACCACTCAAAGGTTGATAAAGAATTGTTATTTTAAAAGCATCATTTGGAGTTGAATCATAATCTCTCCATCTAATATAGGCGTATTCGCTTCCAGAAATATCAGTCTTATCATTATCTAAAAATAAAACCATCGCATTGCCAGAAGCAAATGATGTTCTATCTAAAATTTCTTGAATAACTGTCTTAATTTCGTCTGTATTATGCCAACCAGATGCTATATCCACTCTATTATCCCAATCTATTCCAGTGTCTCCTCTTGTTCTTGCATTTATATTTGTTGAAGCAAAATCTGATGGATTGTCTGCCATTTCACCTCTAACTTTTGATCTACATATACTTGAGGCTTCATCTCCACCAGCGCCAGTTTTATATCCTTCCAAAATAGCTGATAAAATTACCGACCCGTTCGGTATAGGTACATTTTGGAACCTGACTCCACCATTGTATATAGTAACTTGATCTGAATTGACACCAACATAAACACTGCTATCTAATGTTTGTGCCCCTCCAATTATTTGGTATCCATCATCATTGTTAGCTCCAACTTGGATTACAATTTCTTTAGCAATAGAGGCTTTAGTTGAAATTGTTTGAGTTTTTGTAGGCGAAGGTTCTGAATAAGTACAATAAATTGTCCAATCATAACTATAATTTGTTTTATCCCAAGCTATCGGATTAGCCCAATCAGAATTATCATAATAACTGTTTGATGGTGCGACTGTATTGAAGGCAAAATCAAGATTAGGTGGTCCAGATGCAGCCCTTATACAAACGACATATTCTGTATCAGCAATTACTTCTTCGCCATCGAGAGCAATATCTACCTCACCATCTGCTATTGTGGGAACAGCAGACGCAGACAAAGCAATTAAATCATTTCCTAAATAATATCCACCTTTTACAGTATCTCCAGTTCCTTTGGACCAAAAAGTAATTTTCTCAGCAATCCCACTTGTTGTAGGAGTTCCCCTAACTCCTGCAATATAGGTCATAGGCCAGCCAGAAGTGCTCAAACCTTCAACAGAATATCCAAAAGTCGGATCTACAATAATAGGATAAATTGCTTTATTCAAAAATTCTTGAGGAATTGTGATCGACAAAATCTTTTGCTTTTCGTCTATCTTTAATTCTCCCCAAGTCCAATCTCCATTGCTATCTACTATTTTTGGTCTAAATATATTAAAGGCTATTCCTGTTCGATAGAGTTTTCCATTGGTGTAATTATTGGGTCTTTCTCGATGATAAGCTACATAACTTCCAACAACATTTTCTGGCCTATGAGCCACGACATTCCCATCTTTATCAAAAATATCTGTTTCTGTTGCATGAACGCCATTTGGGGGTAGCTCTGTTTCAGTTAGCGGTGGCTGATATTGGAAGTCTATATTTTTCGTTTTAATAGTAAACTCAACAACATTAGATACAGGTTTATCATTAAAAATAACCTCAAACTCATAACCACCAGCAGGATGATTGTCATCTTTTGGAAGTTCATAAAAACAAGTCTTTTTTTTGTCACCAGTTAATTCAATCCTTCCATTCCCAGAGCTTAATTGCTTTGATTCATTATCAACAAGTCTAAAAGAAGCATTAACTTCATTTCCCCATTTTTTTACTTTTACCTGCGGTAGAAAATTATCGGGTTGTTTTACATCACCGATTTCTATTTCAAGTTCTTCTTTCCAACTTGATTTAATAATTTTAGAGTAGGAATTTTTTAATTTTTTATAATCTAGCATATTTAATAAAAAAACTCAGTAAATTAAGACTATAAATCTTAGCTTAATACTGAGCCTATTGGCCGTTTGCTAATTATGAGGGAATTACAATGTTTTGAAGCCTTCTTGTTCGGGGGTCATAGGGAGTCCGAGATGTCCTCGGTGGTCAACGATAATGGTGTGCTTCTCTTGTTTGCCATCTACAGTAGCTTCCCAACCTAGTTCATAGGTTATGCTTACTGTCATGCGTCCTTCACTCAATATGAAGTCGCGTCTTACGTGGCGAAAAAAGATTAGCTTTGCTTTATCTCCCCAAGGAGACACAATCTGTTTGTTAACTAAAGATAGACCAAGGGGAATATTCATTTTGCCATCATTGATATTCTTAACTTCTTGTCCGTTTATACTAAACAAACCAGTTTTTAAGCTGACGCCGACAGTAAATTTTTTTTCTGCCTTTGTCGATTCAATGATAAACTCAATGACCTTTTCTCGGTCTATGTGCCCAAAGTGGTGAACCAAACCTTTTTCATTATTATATTGTTTTAGCTCAGTACCATCGAGATACTTTGCTATCCATTCAAAATAAAGCTCTTCTCGAGCCATCTTTGCTTTAGAATCTGATAGGTTCCCAATTTTTTTATTGGCCATAGGATTGTATTCCTCCGAACAGTGCATTGTATTGCAACGGCCTGGAACTTAAACTTTTACTTTTATTTTTTCTTAGGTGCTTCTTTTAAGACATTGGTCCATTTACTTAAAGGAAAGTCTATGGGCGGAGCATCTTGTCGAAGCACCCTAATAACATCGGTTTCGTTATTGTAGTGAAGACTGATATTGTCCTCTGCAAACTCTTTTTTTACCTTTGTTAAGAGTTTTTTATTACCTGTGCGCAGAGCTTTTGCACAGTCTTTCATCAATCCAACGAATGTAGTGTCATTAGGATGTATTGGTATATATTTTGCCATATTATTGTTTTAATAATTTACTTTTACTTTTACTATTTTAGTTCTCATCGTAGGTCTTCGTAAATGTGAATGTTTCAGTATCTCCAGCCTCTGCAGCAGTTGTTGTTCTCAACTGTAGAGTAATGAAGTCAGAGTATCCTACTCCAGTAATATTACCAGAGAGGTCTCCACCGAAAGACACATTTGCTGAACCTGGTGATGCGACGGGTACGTCAGCTGATGCGTAAGAACTATCGCCAGTTGTTGGCTGAGCGAAAGCTGTTACGTGACCAACGAATTTTACTGTTTCCCCTGCGCCTAGCGAACCACTTGATTTCCAGAACTTAGCATTCTGAATCTTGTTGAATGTTCCTGTAAAATGTCCTTTCAACCAAACGTCGTAAGAGTTGTTACCTGCTGTGATCGGATACGATGTGTAGTCCGCAGCTGAGGCAAGTGAGTTACTTGTCTTAAAGTTGAAAAGGTTTCCAGAAACTCCCAAGTCGCCAGTAGTAGGTGATCCAACTGATCCGTATTCTCCCCACCATTGAAAATTTGCAGCCATATTGGTGTTCCTTTCCTTATTAATAATTTGTTGGTAATTTACATTACCATTTCATCTTGAAACTTACGACTCTGTTGTAAAAATCCATCCACTTGTGAATTTGTTTATCAATAGTATTTTCTTTGTACCAACGATAATTGTTTTTACCGAGTCTTAATCTTAATTCTTCATCCTTAATAAGTAGCTCTAGGGCATCATACCATTCTTTGGCAGTAGATGCTAGAAATCCAGTATATCCTTCCTTCACACTTTCACTATATGGCTTCATCCTGGTGGCTACAACTGGAATACTTAATGCTGAATATTCTCTTAATTTTATATCGCTTTTTCCTTGATTAAATCCTGTTTCAATTAGAGGAGCTATACCTATGTCGAAAGCAGCCTCTTTTAGCTTACTTGGATAATATAATAACTCAATTCCTGGTATCTTTTCAAGTTGTCCTCCATCTTTGCAGGTAGGACATACGGATGTTGAGCTAGAAATTTTCTGGAATAGGTTGGGTCCTTTTTTAGATTCTCCATGATAACCCATCATGCAAAAATGAACATTGTGATATTTTTGGCAAAGCTTAGTAATAATATCTTCAACCATCTGCAGGTCTTCATAGTGACTAGCAGCTCCAGTCCATCCTATTCTTATAATACCATCGTTTTTCTTTTTATAATAGTTATCCCAATGTGTAGCTGTCCAGGCTGGTGTATCCCAAAGAGTCTTATCTAAACAATTTGGTAAAGCCTCTATTCGTGGTTGCCAGAGAGCGTATTCATTTCTGAGCCTTTCTGTTGTCACCTGCATTGCATCTGCTTTTTGCATAATTTTTAAACAGCGTGCATAGTTGGGTCCGAATGGACTCCAGAAATCAAACGAAGGATTTGTCGGTGAGATAGCATTAACGTAATCATCTAATTCGTAAATAATTTTTTTACCTATTGAATGAGCTTGATCAAATGATTCGTATGCCGCAATATCAGTCATTCTTTGAACAATTATTACATGAGCCCATTCAACCATTTTCCAGTCCCAACCAAAATTAACTACAACATCAGCTAGATCTTGTCTTTTTATTTCATTAGCGGGAACTAACATGCGATAAAATCCACACCCTTTGTTGTCTCTAGGTATAAATAATATTTTAAGTCTATTTGGCTTATGGGTTTCTTCTGGCATTAGATTTCCTTCCTTTTAAAACTGATTCTAAAACTTTAATTGATGATTCCCAATTTATACTCTTGGCTGTTTCTAGTCCATTCCTGATGATTTTTTCTCTCTTAGTTTTATCTTCCATCAACGATCTGAGCTCTTTACTTAATTGCTCGTGATCGTCGATCTTAACTAAAATAGAATTTTTATTAGTACAGAACATTTTTGCTCCAGATGTTTCAGTGGTGAGCACAGCACATCCGCAAGACATGGCCCAAGCTTGAATCTCTGCAATACCATCCTCTGAGTGTGCTCTAATTAAAATATCTGCTGATGATAAAATTTTTCTTACAGTTTTATAATCTGGATTTCTCCAATGCTTATTTGCTTTCAAAGGCTCTGGCCCATCGCTAATGCTCCACAATTCAAATTCGTTTGCAAATTCTGCCAATGCTCTATTGATTATTTTTATACCTTTCCACGGAGCAAGAGAACCTTCTACGACTATTCTTGGTTTTTCTCCCTTCATGATTCCTATGTCGGGGTAAAATAATTTTTGATTTACTCCAATGGGAACTACATCTGCTTTTTGACCAAATTGTTTTAACATTGCTGCTAAATCATCATTGGAAGTAATGTATCTTAGTTTTAAATTGTACGATGACTCGAGGTATTTTCTTTGAGCATCTCTCTCTATTTTGATTCTGTCATCATCTAAGTTTTTAAACTTAGCTTTAAATAATTCTTTTGGATAAAAACTAAACTCCTCATTGATGAGTAAATAGAACTTCTTGGCTTGGGTTTCTAAATCATTGATATAAAAAGCGCAAACTGCATTCATAGCAATGATTGCATCTGCAGTCTCGAAGTCTTTAAGAGAATCTTGTAATTTTTGAGGAATAATTTTAAATGGGTACAAATCAACACTCACTAATTCATCTAGTGAGGTTATGTGAATTTCATGGCCAAGTTCCGCCAATCTGTCGGCTTGTTCGTATATTACCGTTGCTCCACTAACCCTTAAATTGGGCAATATAAAAATTACCTTCATAACTTTTTCCTTTTACTTTGATCTTAATACATTACCATGACATGAGCTAACCCTTCACCTCCACTGTTGTTGAACAAAGCTATTCTATCTATTCCTGTACCAACAGAAAATTCATATTCTTTATTGGCAATTAATAAATAGTCATTTGCATCAGCATCTGTATCTTTTGACTTGGCTGTCAATAAAATATTCATGTTTGTTGTAGGGGTAATCTTGATTAGCTTTTCTGACCTAACGATAGTATCAAGGTTTTGATCTTTAACACCATTATTAGCTACCGTCATTTTTAGATTATGAGCGTTTCCGTAAATCATATATTTCTCCTAATATTTTTACTTTATTTTTTAACCTTTTTTTTAGACTTAGCTTTTTTTGCAGCCTTAGCTTTGGCTGGATACATTTCAGCAAACTTCTCAGGGTGGTTGTACCTGATGTGAGATATTAATCCAGCTTTACTTTTAATATTTCCCTGTTCGCAAATTTTACATACTAATCCACTAGATCTTTCCTTGGAAATTTGAATAGCTTTTTTAACTGATTTTGATTCACTTCCTTCTGCAGCTCTATCTATATGAAATTCATGTGGTAATTGCTTGACAAGTATTTTTGCGTACTTTAGAGGAATCGTAGATTCAAAATTTTCAAAAACATAACCTCTTGAAAGTTCTCTTCGATCTACAACTTCTCCATGTCTTACTTCAGCAACTTTAATGATTATGGGAATAGCTTCATTATTAATTGTTTTACTTTTGACTATTACTAATTCTTTCATGGGTGCCTCCTTGCTAATACTTAACTACTAATTTCATTATACACGGATAGTATAACATTCTCAAAAAGGGGAAGGCAAGTTGTGCCCTCCCCTTAAAGTCTTTTACTAGTTTTATTTTTACTTGAGTTTTAACCTAAGTTTTTTACCACCGCTTGCCATTGAGGGACACGTACTTCCAACACGATGTTCCAGACCACTGTTTGTGTTTCAGCGAGGTCAAGACCACGGTAAGTTGGTAGACGATACATTGGCTCTGTCTGTGCTAGTGCAATTTCGTTTAAGTCAACGATAAAGATGTCAGTGTTAGGATTATTTGGTGAGTTAGCCGCTGTCAAGAATGGATCGAGAACAATCTCGATTGGTCCAGCCCATGACATATAGCGAGCTACATTGTATCCAAAAGTCATCCCAGCACTTGGGTCGTTGTAAACAACCTTGTTAGCCCATAGAGCTGCGAAATCCCTCAAGTCTTTGGCACCCATAAACATGGTTGAAGGAGTTCCACCGTTATCGACAACAGCTTGGATAGCGTTGTCAATGTAGGTCTGAGAAATTGGATTCCCAGCCGCGTTAACGGTATTGGAGGCTCCTGCATAATCTGCGATTAACTTGTACAGGCCAGAGAAATCATTGGTAGCTGTACCATCATGATTTCCGTAGTAGATTTTCTTTTCTACATCGTGGAGAATTTTGCGCATTCCTTTTTCCAAATGAAGATTCATTAGGTCAAAGTAATCACTTGACGCCCATTGTGCTAAATCACAGACTTTTACACTTGTAGCGTATGTCTTGATTTGTGCACTGTAGCGAGTGATTGTTGCATTATTTTGAACAGGTGTTCCGCATTCGGCGACTGCTGTGTCATTAGAACCTAGTGCTGTAACCATATCCCACTCATGTGTTTTACCATTAGCTTTGACTTTGGCAACTCTGTCCAAAAATGGAGTATTTCTTTGGGTTATATCTCCAATTTGGCTGTCCAAATGTTCTCTTTGCGTAAACGCACCAGAGGTTGTCGTGTAAATGGCTTCTTTCATGAGCATTGCTGCTGCTTCATCCACGCCCTGCCCAGTTCCTGCTGATTTTTCCAGTAGGGAGGCGGCACTAAGTAAAGCTTTTCTCAATTCTTTTCGAGTTTCCATACTTTTTGCCTTTCCTTGAGCAATTAATTAATAATATTTTTCTTAAACTTTTACTGTTGCTGTTCGATTTTAGAAGCGTACTTGGAACGTGTTCGTTGAATCATACTGAATAGAGATGGATCGTTTGCATGAGTTTTCTTTAACTCTGCAATTTCTTTATCCCTCTTTTTAGTCAGAGCCTTGGCATCGATCTCTTCCGAGTCATCGTCACCAACAGACTTTTTGATTTCAATGGTTTTGCGATCAGCTGGTTCAGATTCAAGTTCTTCGATTCTCTTTACGAGTGTTTTGTTGTCTTCTGCCATTTGTTCACTGGCTGCAACCATTTCGCTGAGAGAAGTTGTTAAATCAGCGACAGCTTGTAATATTGTGCTGTCTTCAGCTTTATCGGATTTGCTTTTGTCAGATTTCTCTGCATCAGCATCCTCTTCGCCACCATCAGTACCTTCTTCCTTACCCGAATCATCTTTAGATTCATCTGCTTTAGATTCATCATCTTTGGCATCAGCTTTGTCTCCTTTGTCACTTGCCCCTTCATCCTTTTTTTCATCGGATTTTGCGGCGTCAGTGGCATCGGCTTTTCCAGCTTCGTCCTTAGACTCTTTATCTTTGTCAGACTTATCGTCTGATGACCCATTATCTGGTTTTGCTGAAGTTTCAGCCTTGCTCTCGGGTGAGCTTTCGGCGTCAGCTTTTTTAGCTTCTTCAGCCTCCAGTGAGACTTTTTTCTTTTCCATAGGAAGGTTCCTTTCTACTAATTCTAATTGTTCATCATTCAGATAAGATAGAGCCACATGGGTCATCTCTAGAAGCAAATCTGCCTCCATATTTTGAATGTTTCGAACTATTTGATGAGCTAGTTCTTTAAACGTTTGCTCTTGATTATAGCTAGCGGGAACTCTCTTCTTTATTTTTTTGAGATTTTCCTCACTAGATTCTATAGACTTTGAAATTACAGAAACCCATGTTTTTGGGTTCGCTGGTTGTGAAGTTACTGCAATATGGTCTAGCTCAATGTCTTTGTAGACACGCATCCAAGTTGTTTCTCCATCTTCACCCTCATCCTTTTCCATTTCATACTCCTTAACATAACCTCCAATTGAAAGACCAAGCTTTTTATTGAGGGTTGTCAAAGCATACCATAAATCATTTGATTTACTCATTTCGTTCAATTCTGCCTTAATTCTCAATCTATTGTCATCTGTCGCAGTTAATTCTACTAATTGTCCTAGATCGCTTTGCCATGAAGTATTGTGCTCATCATTGAGACTTATTATGTGCAACTTTAAAGAATCAGCCATAGTCTGAATAGCACTGGGTGCCATTTTGTCACCATGTAAATCTTTGTCTGTTGAGGAAGCAATACCTTCTACAAATCTAATTTCTTTTTCATTGCCATCTTTATCTTTGCGAATTTCAACACTTGTTTTAAGAATTGGTAATGAAAATTTAAACCTTTGTGTTTTGTTATTCATATTATTTGCCTTCTTCTGCTAATAAAAATAATTTTTTATACTTGTCTGGCTCATAGATTTTGAAAGGTTCAGAATCAAACCTTCCTTCTTTTCCAGAGCACCAGTCTTTTAATTTCATGAATGGCGGTATAGCTTTGCTGTTCTGTGGACACCAAGTGATGTCTTTAGAAGTCATTTCCAAGAATGCTTTTCCATCCTTATCATCCACTTCTGTTACGAATCTTTTTTTAAACTTGTACCACTTGTAAGTATGTTTACCCTGTAATCCCAATGTTGCGTTATAACCGCAGTTGTAAATTAAGTTCATACTATAACTTTATCAAAAAGAGCTCCGCAAATTAATCTAATACTTTAGATTTTTACTGGAACTCTTAACTGAAAACTTTAACTAAGGTAAGTATAGTAAAACAATACTATTCTTGTCAAATATAAAAATACACTATTTTCATATTTAACTCAACCTCTATAAAACCTTCTTGACTACTCCCTTGACTTTTTCGGTAATCGCCTTAGATTGTATTTGTGCTTTATTCGAACTTCCTACTAAGGAAATTTTACCTGAACCACAATTAGGACATGGATCTACACTTGTTTTGACAAAGGCTGGACTAGCTGATGGTTGATATATGTGCCCACATTTTTTACACACATGTTTTTTTGTAGTAAGCATATTTACCTCCTTAAAATATTTTAGAATGTTCTACTTTGCGCTTTTCAAAATATTTGGGATATTTTTCTAGCTGACCAGCAGTAGACTCTATGTGTTTTATTATAACATCTTCTTTGTAACCAAACTTGTAGCCAGCTAATTCTAGCTTCATACAGAATGATCTATCCCCTCCAGAATGTTTTGGAACAGGAAATTCCCAGCCACCAGAGTCTTCATACCAGGCACGACTGTGAGCAATCATACAAATTCCACCAATAAACGGAGTCAAGCCAATATTCAATTCTTTAATTGTAGAGTATCTTTGAACTCCACCCCTATTGTCTATCAACCCTTTGACGTATGGAGAAATTACAGACTTGGGAGCTAGTACCTTAATCATTTTTTCCAACCAACCATCCGTTTCTATTTCTACATCATTGTCAATTTTAACTATGATGTCATAGTCTTTTCCTATTTTATCTATTATAAAATTGACTCCACGATTAATTCCAATGTTCATTCCCAGAGGATAAACATATATTTTTCCTAATCCATGAGTGAAATTCTGTAACCACTCAACGGTTCCGTCCGTGCTGCCTTGGTCTAAAACAAAATGGTCATAAGGAAGTTTAGTCTTTTTTTTTAGACTAGTAAATGTTTGCTTGGTGTATTCCAGCCTATCTTTGGTTAGAGTAAATAAAGCTATTCTCATTAGTTTCCTTTGCTCACATCTTTTGCCAAATTTTCAACGTGTCCCCTGAACTGAGGATTAGATTGTTGATGTTTGCCACCATCTGGATTCATTTGGCCAATATTACTAGCGTGCCACCAATATTCAGTAATCACCTGTGGTACATGTATTATTTTCTTTCCAGCTTTACCAAATCTAACCATTAATAGCCAATCAGCTTTTCTTTTCCAAAAAATATCCCAGAACCCAATATCATTAATTGCTTGAATTGTGTGCATTATGTCTGAAGTATCGATATAATTACCTTGCTCTATTTGAGATAAATCGTAGGGGTAGCTTTGCTTACCCATAAATCTTTTTTCATTTGGGTCATCGCTGCGATACTCTCTATCTCCATAAACAACATCAGCTTTGTGTTTAGTAATTGCTTCATAAAGTACATCGAGATGATCTGGTCGGAAAACATTGTCGTCATCTAGGTAGGCGATGTATTGTCCTCTGGCAATCATGACACCAATATTTTTTGGTATCACCATATATCCAGTGTTGTATGGAAGTCTCATGGCTACTACTCTTTTTTCATTTGGTGGAATACTAAATTTTGGTGGAGTTTTTGAGTGATCATCTACAATAATTAATTCAAAGTCCTTGAATGTTTGGCCCAGTACGCTGTCAATGGCTCTTTGAAGAAACTCTGGTCTATTGTATGTGCTGATGACTACGCTAATTTTTGGTTTCATATAATTTTTCAATGAATTTTTCTAACTTGATACTGTTGACATAAGCTTGATTGCCGTCTGCACATTTACATCTTTCACCATATTCACGTATTTCTTTTCCTGTTTCTAGTTCAATAGAAAAGCTTTCACTGCTGTGATGATGTTCGTGGTTTTCAAAAATCCACTTTTTTATTTTTTGTAGTTTTTTCATAGGAATCTGAATTCAGTATCTTTTGGTAATTTGAGAATATTTTCAATTGATTGCTCGATTCCATTGTTACAAACGTTTTGTACATGACCATGGCCATAGAGAATTTTTAAAAATGGTGGAGAATCTTTGGTATTCCAATTATATTTAATTCCAACTCGGGGGTCATCAGGATGAATCATTATCGTATATCCTAGTTTTGTTAAACGTTCATACATAGTGTCTGAGAGCTGCCAGTATGGTGCTCTATAAATAGGTGAAAAATGATCTTTTAATCTTTCTAATTCTTTTTCACTTACCTCTTCATTATTTGTATGATTGAAACCATGAACACAAATCTGAATCCAATCCAACGATTTAACATAGGCACAAAAATTTCCATGGAAATCGCTAGGAATTGTAAATAAGTTTACTTTAAATTTGGGGAATGCTTTGTGAAGTTGCCACAGCCAATCAAGGCGGTGGTTTGTTTCACCGAAGTCGTCGAATTCTAAATAGACTATCTTTTTATTTTTAGATTTTTCTTTTTTCATACCTTAATTGAAGTTTTTTGAATTTATTAAATAATTGTTCTCTTTCTTTTATTATATTAATAGGAACTGATTCAGTTCCCCTAAAATGTCCATCTTTAAATATTGGTTTTGGTTTATTTTTTTCTTTACTTTCTATTAATTTTAATAATAAATCTGCATGTTTTTTTTTAACTCTTAGATATTTATATATTAATAACAAAATTGTTTTTAAATTTTTTCCATTGGCATAAAAAGAAAAGTAGCTTTTCTGATTAAGAATTGAATTTCTCATTTTTATTTTAAATACAGCACACATCAAGTCTATTGATTCTCTATCTAGCATGTGCACTGTCAACCTTGGATAATAACAATTATTTCCTATGCTTGTTTTAGTACAAGATATTCCAAGATAGCCTTCACCGTCAATGATACCTGCTATATAAGCCAATTCTGTTTCATTCATATTGACAGAATTATACCATAATATTGTAAAGTTCTCAAATCTTCTTTTTTATTTCCCCATTTATTTTCAAAACTTCTTCTATAATTTTAAATGGTTCACCAATACTTTTTGCGTAATTACATATAGCATTAAGATCTTTGGGTAAACATTTGCCTGAAAATCCTCTATTATCAGGATAAACTAAAGTATGACTTCTTCCTATTCGACTATCTGCTAACCAAAGTTCTCTAAGTTCGTTGTAGTCAATTCCTGATTTTTCACAAATATCATAAAGTTGATTGCAAAAAGTTACCTTTAAACTTAAAAAGCTATTCTCAGCATACTTTACTAACTCTGCAGTTTTTAAATCTGTTTGATAAAATTTAGTATCAGCGTGCATAAGCTTCTGCATATACATAATTACTACTTTCCTGGCAGCGGGATTTCCTCCCAGAATAATGAATGGTCTTTTTCTTAGATCTAAATATGGGTGATGAATTGTTTCTCCAAGATATTCTGGTTCAAAGACAATTTCTTTTTGATACTTATTTGATAAGTATTCACTAGTTCCTGGGACCACTGTGGAACGAATAACAATGATGGGTACATCGAGCCATTTAATTGACTCTTCGATTATTGAAATATCACAAGAGCCATCTTCATTCGTCGGAGTTGGAACACAGATAAAAGCCATGTCACACTCTTTATTTATTAAAGCTCTGTTTGCGTATCCCAAGTGAGGATCGTGAATTATGCAGTTTTCAGTTCCAAAAAATTCTGCTTGGGCTTTACCTACAACGCCATAACCTACTATTGCTATTTTCATGTTGGCCTTCCTACTAAAATTGATGTTAAAAGATTTGTTGATTTATCAAATATCATTTCAAAGCCAGCTTTTTTAGCTATTTCTTTCATGCAAAGAGGAGTAATTCTCCAATAGTCACCATACCCATTTCCATCATGATAAGGATGTTCAAAAGGAGCATCAAGTATTGCGTACCCACCTTTTTTAGTAATTCTGAATATTTCATGAATTGCCTTGATAGGTTCATAAACATGCTCTAAAACTTGAGAGCAAATTACTAATTTAAACATTTCTTTATCTAGCTTGGTATCTTGAATATCTGCTACGTATGTTGGTTTTAATCTTTCGAGAAAATCTAATGTTTCAAAAGTATTACCTTGACCAAAATATTCAAAATTACCCGCTGGCTTAGGATCACCATCTATACCAACCTCAAGAACACGCCAATTTCTATGTAGGGGCTCTATCAAGTTTGAATAATCCCTCATGGTTTCAAATATTTTTTTTCTTACTTCACTTGGCATATTAAATCTCCTTAAAACCTAATCCTTGCTTAGGTATTTTAGTAATAGAAGCCGCTCTTTCACCAGACCATTCTAAAATAGTTTTGACGGCATTGCTCCTTCTTCCAACGTGTCCTCCAGAAGCACTGAGACCCCTGTGCTGGCTACTCAAAGGGACTGGTCCATTTTCATCATTGTGGGGAATGACATAGTTTTTTGCTTTGTCTAGATATTTGTTGCTCAAGCTCAAAATAATATCATCCTCAGTCATCGGCAGATCTGGTATGAGTTTTTTTAATTGAAATGTATTTGCTAATTTATTGCGATGACAGAAGTGAATCATCCCCATAACCATATCTACTTCTCGTTCTTGATTGGTAAACCAATTGCTTCTGTCTAGAGAATAGAGCCCTCCTTTTGGAATATCTCTACCGTAATAACCAAGAATTGATTCTGGATATTTCTTATGATATTTAAGGAAATTCTCAATTGCTCCTGGTTTCATTACTACATCGTCATCAATAAATAGCCAACAATCCATTTGGTATTTACCTAGAGCGACAGCGTGTCGCATGATACAGCGAAAGTTTTCTTGGGAATTAATGTTTATACAGCCACTGAAATTAATAGTAATGTCAGGGTTATTATTGAAGACGTAGACAGCATCTGCCTTACGAGTTTGATGCAGAGCAGAGTCAACAACCTTTTTGATTGTGTCTGGTCTCTTGTGGTTTAAGATGAATACTCCTACCTTCATACTATTTTATAACTTTTAACTTTACCTAATTCGTGTAATTCAATATTACCATAGGCGCCACCATCAAATCTTCCCCCTTTAAAACTGTATCCTCCTTTTTTTCCAATAGTTTTGTGTAACATAACCTTTGTGTGTAGGCCACGATAACCAGCCATTTTCGTGCTTTCCTCAAGAACATGATCTCCAGCAAATGCAGCTCCATAAGTTTCTGCTATTGCTTTGCGAATTTCTGGGTAAGATCCTCTATCTCTCCAAAATTTATTAAAATCAATGTTTCTTATCAAATTAAAATATGGCCTAATAATAGGCTTAATTGCTTCAGCGCTTTCTCTCCAAAATCCTTGTTCCCATCGATGGGAGAATCCATGAGATAAGTTATTTTTATTTATTTTTGCTTCTTCTTGTCCTTGGAAATTTTTTCCAACATGCCTGAAAGATGTTTGAAGCATTCCAACCCATCGATTATTTTGGAATTGCTCAAATAATGTTTTTACATTAGCAATATAGTCTTTGCTGAAAATCAAATCATCATCGCACATGATTGCATATTCATATCTTGGGAAGAAAATATCTAGCTGTAGTTCTTTGTGTATCGAGGTACCTGTATTAAATGGCTTTACCAATATTTCTTTATTAGGAAGTTTGATTTCTTTGAGCAATTTTAAATTATCCTCAATCGATTTATCTGAGGCATACCTTATTCCAGTATGTTGATTAACTGCCCCATCTTGAATAAAGTGAAAGTCAACTCCATCTAGGTCCGTATTAGAGAGCAGTGAATCCAGAGACTTTTTTAGGTACTCCGTTCGGTTTAGAGTTCGTATTCCTATGCACAAGTTGTTTGGTTTCTTTATCATATTTTTCAATCCAATTAACTTTAATACCATTATCATTGCAACCAGCAATAATTCCCTCTAGTCCACGAATCATTCTTGTTCCTCTGTAGCCTGTGAACGATGGTGTGCCAGGGCGCATGTCATGATCTATTTTATTGGTTTCACCGAAGTGTTCCTTGCCCTCGATGTTTTTAAAATTGCAGCCAATTAAGTTTATAGTCTTTGCGCCCATCATAATTGCTACGTAAGAGCAGGGGTGCATACAAGTTCCATGTCCTCCATAATCTAATCTCTCGCCCTTGATAGCATCTCCTACCATTGCAGCCATAGCATTTACTCCAGAGTCATTGAATATGGCTCCAGGATTGCCGTTAGGTGGATATGGTTTTAGTTTCAATCTATAACCTTTGTCCCAAGCTTTGCCGATTGCTTCGTCTGCTACAGCTACGCTGCGATTATAAAATGGGTATCCAAATATATTTACTTGGTCAAAAATTTCTGGAAATTTTTCTTGAAGATATACAAATCTGTCTCTCTCATTAAAATATCTGTATGTTGCATTGGGAAATTTCATGTAAGCAAGATGAAGAGTAATTCCAATCTTGTCATCTAAAAAATTATCTGGGTAAGTTTCCAACGATGGATCGGAACCTACAATCCAGATTTCTTTTCCTTGATGTTTGTTGTGTAATTTATTTATCCACTTCATAATTCCATTCTTTAATTAAACCATCTTTTTTAAAAGCCCAATCAGCAAAACAATCATAGTAACTAAAGTTTTTTTTGCCTCGGACTTCAAATTCAATTTTATTCTTATTGCAATATTCATTAACTGCTTTGACTGTTCCGCTGAACGCTCCGTCGTAATCATGTCCAGCTACAATGCCACCGCTTTTTACTTTAGGTGCCCATAAATTAATGTCTCTTATGACATGCTCGTATGTGTGATTACCATCAATGTAAACAAAGTCTAAGGATTCATCCTCAAATAATTTAGATGCTTCTTCGGATGTTTTTCTTATAAGATTTATTCTATCAGAATAGTCTTTTAAAAACTTCTTTGTGTATTCAAATGAGTCCTCGCCTTTGTATCCAGAATAATCAACCCACGGGTCAATTAAACTTAGCTTTTTAATGTCCATTACCTGAAACATTAAAAACGCATGGTATCCTCTCCAGATTCCTACCTCTGCTCCTACTAAATTTTTATCTTTAATTAAGAAGTCAAAAGGTCTTTGATATGTTTTTTTGCTAAATGGTGGTAGACTCATAATTTTCTAATTATAAAAAAACCATTCTCACTGGTAATTGTAACTTTCTCGTATTCATCTTTGTGCCTTTCTAGAAAATCATTGACAGCTGGAAAAACACCTTTGTGTTCAGGTCGATAATCATGGCCCATGACATATCCCTTAGAAATGAGGTGTTTGTGGATTATTTCCAATTCAGCAGAGACAATGGGATAAAGATGTCCATTGTCAAGAAAAACAAAATCAATCTCTTTTTCAGACATTACTTTTTCCAATGCCTGTGGAGATTGACCAATGATGAGTTTAGCAAACTTAGTTAACCCTTCCTTTTCTAAACTCTTTTCTGCTTCAAAATCTTTCATATCAATTGACCACAGAAAACCACACTTATTGTCTTTAAGTGCTTTAGCAATACTAACAGTGCCTTTACCAGTGAATGTTCCTGTTTCCACTACCTGGCTAGGTTTAATTGCCAACACTAATCCATAAATTAATGGATATACTTGTGGTTCAATTTCCCAAGGATGTTCTTTCTTCATGGTTTATTAAATTCTTTTTTTTTCTTTGAATTAAAACTTACTATGCGTGCTGCTGCTTCGCTCACATTACCCCAGTTTTCTATTTTACCTCCCTTTTGGAAAGCCCAATCGCAACTCGCTTCTCCGACATCATGAGCATCACACCATCTAGATTCAAAGTGAATATTATGTTTTTTGCAGTATTCTGTAACTGCTTTCTTTACTCCATATTCAACTCCCTCAAGAGTTATTTTATTTACATTACTATCAAAGTCATGTCCACCAATAAAACCACCTTGTTTCAATTTTGGTACCCATGCCTCAATATCTTTTTTGATAAATTCATAGGAGTGATTACCATCTATATAAACAAAGTCTAGGCTATTATCTTCAATTGTTTTAGCTATATCAACTGAAAATCCCTTTAACCAAACTACTCTTCCATCATCAAATTCTTTTAATAATTTTTTAGAATCAAGGTATGCTTCCTCAAGTTGATTACCAAGTTTCTTTTCCCTATATTCATTATATTTTTGCCATGGATCAACTAGAAACAATTTTTTAATATTTAAGTAAGTCAACATTTCTCTAGCGTGTTGACCTCTGTAAACTCCAACTTCTGCTCCTACCAAATTATCCTTATCTTTTAGAAGTAAATCAAAAGGTCTGGTATAAGGTTTACGATTATAATTAGCTTTTAACATAGTTGTCTCCTTTAGCCTGTTTTTGGCCTGTTTTTAATAAATAATTTTTATACAATTCCCAAGGGTCTATATTTTCTTTTTTAATCCACTTTCTAAAGTATAACTCTCTAAGCTCTTTTAGTCTTGGGTCTAAATGATGAGCTTCTTTATCTTTACTTTCAGCTATTGTAACCCATTTATTTGTCGGAGTAATCCAGAGAGTTACACCTTTCTTTTGCAATTTCCTGCCCCACCACCAATCGTCTATAAAAACAGATGGTATTTCTCTTAAATCAATATCAATAGCATTTTTCCTAGAACTCAAGCAGATATTAGTACAAAGATAATCTACCTTCATTGGCTCGTTGATATTGTGGGAACGAAAACCTGTGGCAGTATAATAAGTATCTCCTGTAAAGTTTTTGCCCATTATTCCCACGACTCTATCTTCTCTGTAGTGTTTCAATAAATCTTTGCAAAGTCCTTCTTTAACAATAAAATCATCTCCAGACTGAATAACCAAATCATTTTTGGCGAGGTGAGCAAGCAAAGTACGCCATCTTGAATTAAGATTTTTACTTGAGCTAATAACAATTACTCCTTCTATGTCCGTCTTAAAATTACCAGAATTATCCCAAACAATTACTTGATCTACTTCTTCTTGAGCTAACCAAGCCTCCAAAACCTGACTAAAGTGTTTTTCTCTTTTCCAAAAAATGGTACAGACTGTTATTTTTTTCATCGCAACAAATTCAAATAAACTGGATGCCGATTTTTAATCATCTCTTTTACCAAATCAGGTATTTCTTCTTTAGTTTCTGGCCAGAGTGAATCTATATTGCCAAAAATTTTCATCACTTCATCATCTTCTTCCGCCCAATGTGAAAATTCATCGTGACTATAATCCTTGTTCCTTCCACCTCCAATCAACTTAACTGGTATTCCCTCATGGCTAAGGTAGTTTCTAATTGTTTCAAAAGGTCTGTAAAGCAAAAAAGGTGTAATCGAATAAACAAAAGGAATTTTACCTTTTAAAGCTAAGCCGACTGCTATTCCCATCATAGCTTGTTCGGAAGCTCCTGCATTTAAAAATCTGTCAGGAAAGTCATCTTTGATTGAGTCAAACATTTTGTATCCTAAATCACCAGTAACCAACCAAACATCTTTATTCTTTTTCATTTGCTGGTAAAGTTCGTATGCAAACCAACCGCGCATACTATCGTGCTTTTTCATAATGTCCTTTTAATCCCCGTAGGTTTGGATAGTCATCCATATTAGTTTCTACTATCTCTACTGGAAACTCAAAAGCTTTTATTCTTTTTGCTAGATATTTTTTGTCTATTTTTTTGTAAGCTGACCAACCATTCATGTTTAAATAAACTTTCAAATTAGTTAGATTTTGTTCTTTAGCAATTCTTAACGCTTCCCAAATTGAGCCTTCATCACATTCGCCGTCGCTAATAAGACAATAAACATTTCGACTTCGATCTGCCAAAGCCATGCCAACAGCAATTGGTAATCCTTGACCAAGGCTACCAGTCGAACACCATAATCCATCAAGCAATTCTCGACCAGGGTGTGTGCCATACTTTGACAATAAATTCTCAGCATTATTGCCCTCAAATTTTTCAAGCACTACATACAATGCCAAGCCAGCATGACCACAAGACAAAATAAAAGGCTCGTATTGTTTTTTTGTTCTATAAATTTTATCAATAATATCAACTGCAGTTAGACAACTCGACAAATGAGTTAGATTGTGTTTTTTAGAGATTTCAATTATTCTTTTTTTCATGCTTTATCATTTCTTCAACAGACTGCTCTAGGGTTTTAGTTTGTTTCCAACCTAAAGATTTTAACTTTATGTTATCAGCCATCCAAAGTTTAGAGTCATAATCTCTCATGCTTTTAACTAGCGTAATATTAGATTTTTTACCAGTTGCTTTTTCAACTATATTTAAAACTTCCTGATTTGTATATTGTCTACCACACCCTAAGTTAAAAATTTCACCATTATTTTTTTCGATATTTTCAAGTACCAAAGCAACTCCATTGCATAAGTCTTTTACATTTATATAGTCATGCACTGGCCCTACAACAAATGGCATATTTTTATTATGCAAACAACTTTGAATTAAATTTGGTATCAAGTGGTAATCTTGTTCTCCAATTCCCATTACTGAAAATGGCCTAACAATCGCTGTATTAAAAAACTTTGAAAAATGTCTAGTGAGTTGAGTACCGCAAGCCTTAGTTACGCCATATATTGTTTCAGGTCTGGCAACCATTTCTTCGTGCATTGGTTCATTTTTAGTTCCAAGTTCATAAGAGGAACTAAAATATATAAAATTTTTGACTCCTGCATTTTTTGCCGCTTCTAGTAAATTAAAAGTATAAACAACATTTACGTCGAATATTTTTCTATCACCTTTTTGAAAAAAAAAGTTACCATAAGCAGCAGTATGAATAACAGTATCCACACCTGATAAATGCTTTGCTAAAAGCAAACTACTTCCAAGAATTGACCTTGGTATTGGTTTCACTGGAAATAGTTTTGCTAAATTAGTTGCTATAAAACCATGTGAACCGCTAATGGCTATTTTTCTATTTTTCTCCATATTTTTTCATTTATATAGTAAGTGATTATCTTCACTATAGTATAGGTGACAGTGATTTGAGAAACTGCTTTCCAACTTCCTGTGAAGAAGAAAACAATTAATCCGCCAAGACCCATTCCCAATAAGACTTCATAAGTCCAGGCTTTAATTGGACTATTTGGTTTGTTCAACCAAATCCAGAAGCGCTCATGCAGGTAGAATACAAATAGGAATGTGGTGTGATGGACAAGCGTGCTCATCACGGTAATCTTCCATGTTTGTGTGAAGAGGTAGAAAATGGTGGCGTAAATAAATACCCCCATTACTCTCCATAGAAAACTTTTTAACACTGACAATTTATGACTTGTCATTTTAACCTTTCTTTTAATTTATAAGTCCTGGTAGCACTTCTTCAGCTAGTTCCCATTTTTTTAATATTTTATTTTTGATAGATGTGGAGCTTTGGCCAGCGTAATATGGCATCGTTATTAATCTGGAATTAAGTTTTGAAGTAATAACCATAGCTTCCATGATAGATTCTTGAGAATGACTTTCGCTCTCGAATAGAATATCTGGTTGAAGACTTGTTACGTTAGGAACGGGAGAATAAGTTTTTTGCTTGACTACTACATCTACAGATTTAATATTTTTTACTATTTCGAGCCTCTCGCCAAACGAGATGATTGGTTTTATCTTTTTTTCCATTGTGGCACCATCAGTAAGAACTCCGACGATAAGTCGATCACATAGACCTCTGCAAGCTTGGAGATGTTTTAGATGGCCGATGTGTATTAAATCGGCAACTACGTAGGCGTAACCTATTACTAAATTATTATTCATTTTTACCTCCTGATGGTCTGTAATTTATAACTTTGTCATGTTTTATTGAATTACAACTTTTACATAGAGGTTGAATATTTTCAATATTATCTGAGCCACCTTTAATCAAAGGAATTATATGGTCTTCAGTTAGCTTGATTTTAGGTTCTTTATTTTTACAAGCAGGACAAGTGTAGTTATATTGATTTTTTAATAATTCCCATTCTTCTTGAGTGTGAGAGCCTTCAGCATTCATTTTTCTTGCTCTTCGTTGTAAATTAAGATGAAGTTTTCTTTCATATCCACCCTTCCATTTTGGGCTTTTATCACCAACGAATCTTCCCTTTAACGATTTACTGATTTTCTTCCTAGTCTCTTCACTTCTTTGTTTTCCAGACCAATGTTTAACAGGATTATTTTTGAGGGTATTGCTTATTTTCTCTTTTGTTTTATTGGACCTTTTTTTACCTGTCCAATATTTATAGATACCACTTATTTTATTATCTATTATCATAACAATAGATCTTTCTTTTATTTAAAACTTTTATAACAGTTTTTCTAAATTTTCTGCTGTTTTTTTCCAAGTATACTCTTTTGCTATATTTCTTGCATCCTTACTTAATTCTTTAATTAGTTCCTGATTATTGAAAAGCTCTAAAACTATTTCAATTGCTGCCAATGGCCATTTGTAATCATTAATATTCCCTCCGATAATATATCCTGTGTCACCAACTAATTGTTTTATATAACCGTTATCACTAGCGATTATCACGCATCCAGAAGCCATTGCCTCAAGTACAGATAAGCAGAATGTTTCTTGAACATGCTTGTCTACAGGATATAGGAAAATTTGACTACCTCCAAGGTGTTTCATCATCCTTGTTTTTCCAGCCTGCCCATGATAAAGAATTTTGTTTTTAATTAATTTGTCATAGATAATTCTATATTGGTCATTGTCCCAGCCCCACAATCCGCCGCCACCATAAGCATGAATATCGGCATGTCTCATTTTTGGTTTTAGTCTTCTGGCAAATTCAACTAAGGTACCCATTCCACCCTTGTATGGGTGTCCAATGTAACTAATGCTTGTTTCCCATTTTTTTTGTTCTTTGAAGAAATACTCTCTGACTCCTGGATTAATTACGACTGTCTTTTTTACTAATTCATTAGGTAATTCAGAGGCATATCTATCTCTGTGCCACTCACTTAAAACAACTAAGTGATCAACGTCTGGAAATCTAACAATGTTTTTAACATCTATTCTTGTAGACCAATTGATTATTTTGGCGGCGTCGCTTTGTTTAGGAAAACTTTCAAAACCAATTAAAGCATCTTCACCACTTGGTTTGTAATCATAATATTGCATGTACTTCACGCCATCGTATATGTCTGGAAAATTACATTTAATATAAACAGTAACTTTATGACCCCTGCTTGCTAACTCGCGCGCAAGCTCAACAATAATTGTTCCAGTCCCTCCAACTCCTACATTTTTTACTGTGTTTGGATTGTAAGATAATTTATCATTGTTATCGTAAATTGAGATTCTCATATTTTAGTCCAGTGATTTTTATTTAGTGTTGTCTTTTTTTGGTCTTTCTCTAAGATTAGAAATTTTAAATGATTCTAATTCAACCTCTCCTTTAAATTCATATATTGGGTTATGTCCATCACCCATTTTTTTCATTTTTGCTGGTGTACTGTGAACACCGTAATCACCAATACCAGTTGCTCGATTAACCACAAACCTAACTCTTCGCATTCCTGATTTTAATATGGCCCAGTCTTTGCCATTGTCTTGAGATGTGGCTCCTCTTTTAATTCCAAATCGCTTAAACAAAGCTTTTATTTGCGCATCATCTCTTTGGCTATATGGTCTTCTTCTAACAATGTCATAGTAAGCTATAAATTCATCTTCTATTAGTTTCCATTTTTTAGACCAACAAGCTTCTGCCCAAAAATGACCATCAGTGAACATCAATCCATTTGCAAAAAAATCTACATCTTCTTCGTAGCACTTGCGTCTAAATCCTGGAGAAATACAAGCTACGCGCTCATCATTTTCAAATTGAACTAAGACGCGCCTCATTAATCCTAAGAAATTCTTACTAACAACAACATCGTTTTCTATAAAAATAAATTGTTCATAGTTTTTCATCAAGAATCTAGTTGCTTCAAATTGATTGATTGCTATTGATACGTTTTCTTTTTGTAAGTGAGTTTTTTTAACTGGAAGACTTGATTTCTCAAATAATTTTATGCTTTCTTTAATGAGAGATTCTTGTGTTTTTTCATCTCCAGTAAATTTACAGATATGGCCATCTTGAAATAGGTGGAATTCAAAATCATTAAGCACATTTTTCTCAAGACTTGCTATTAGTTTTTTGAGATAGTGCGGACGATTCCATGATATTATTCCTACTCCTATTTTTTTTGTCATGATTTTTTAAATTTTTTAATTTTAGTATGTTTCTTTGAATTACAACTTTTACATAATGGTTGGACATTCTCTATGTAATCTGAACCTCCTTTTGATAGTGGAATTATGTGATCTTCAGTTAATTTAATTTCAGGCTCCTTTTTCTTACAAGCTGGACAAGTCCAATTATATTGAGTTTTTAATAATTCCCATTCTTCTTGAGTATGTAAGCCCTTAGCATTCATTTTTATAGCTCTGCGTCTTAAATTAAGATAAAGTTTTCTTTCATATCCACCCTTCCATTTTGGGTTTTTATCACCAACAAATCTTCCTTTAAGTGATTTGCTAATTTTTTTTCTAGTTTCTTCAGAAAGATGTTTTCCTTTAAACCATCCTTGTCCCTTCTTTAATCCAATTGCTCTATTTTTAATTGATTCTTCTGATAATTTTTGACCCTTTCTCATAATTGAACTTTTATAACTAAGTAGGGTTTGTTTGTATCTTTAAACATTCCACATTGATCTTGACCCCAAATATCTATTTTTTTTCTAGGAAATTGTTTAGATAGCATTGCTTTCATAGTGCTTGTGTTAAAAGCATGTTTATGCCACTTGCTGTTATCAACTAGGTCTGGTTTGTTTGGAACGCTTATAAATAATGTTCCCTTTGGTCTCAAGTGTTTTTCTATACTTTCCAATAATTTTTCTGGATTATCTAAATGCTCAAGTGTTTCAAAGCAGGTGACAACATCAAAGCTTTGGGTTAGATTGTTTCCAAATTCAGTTTCTGTGTTGAAATCTTTAAACTCAATAATTGCTGGTGATTTCATTTGGAAATCTCTCTTGGCAGCCTTGATTGCTTTTCTATCCACGTCGTATCCAGTAACTGATTTGGCCCAGTAAGACATTAGGTACATTCCATAGCCAGTCCCACAAGCAATATCTAAAACATCTTTATCAAATACGTTTTGAAGCGCAAATGTGTATCGTAATAAGTGCTCTCTAATTACCACCATTGGGTGTTTTAAAGATTTGTCTAGTGATACTCTTTCTAATCCATCAGTCATAGTGGTTTAAAAACTTCTAGAGATAATGACAGTGGCTTATTTACTGGTTTTTTAACCATGCCAAGTCTTACAAAGTTAACTCTGGAGAGTATCCTTTCTAAAGTTTGGAAGCTCCACCCATAGGAAAATGAGCTGAGCTCATCTTCTTGACTTCCGTAAATTTCTAACAATAATTCTTCATCTTGAGTGCTAATAAAATCTTTCATTGTTTGCTCTAAGTCTGGTACGTGAATTTCTAATTTTCCTCCTGGCTTAAGCACTCTAAACCATTCTCGTAAAGCTATTTCTGCTTCATTTTTGTTAAAACATGAGAGCATATACGATGATGCTATATTTGAAATTGAGTTTGATGGAAATGGTAATGCTCGAGCATCATTATTATATTTAATTTTTGGCAACTTTCTTATGTCTACCTGAGCATAGTTTGGATATAATGGATTTTCTCCTCCACCAATTTCTAGATTTTTAACATGAGAAACTCCAGAGGTATCTAATTCTTTCGATATTTTTGAAAAATTTTTCATATCTTTATCCCACCTTTTATGAAATAGTTCTTTATTTTTTAAAGTTATTTTCTTAAATTCAGTTGCATTGCTTCTTTTTAAAGCATCTTGTGATTTTCCCTCATAGTGAACTAGCCTAGATTCATGATTTATATAAACTTTGTAACCTTTTTTTCTAGCCACTAAACAAAGATCGATGTCTTCATAATATCCCCTGATATATTTTTCATTAAGTTTGGCAAGTTTTTTCCTAACCATGAGGCAAGCTCCAGTTACGGCTTCTACTTCTTGAACACCCACAACGCTTACTAAGCTATCTTTTTTATATCTACCAATGTGCTTTGGTTCGTTATCAATGTTGAATTTAATTCCAGCGTGTTGAATTTCCCACGACTCATCTTCTTTTTGTTTAAAATATAATCTTGAGCCAACAACTCCAGCGTCTTCTTTTGTATCTAGCACATCAATCATGCGTTCTAGCCATCCCCACTGTGGTAACGTATCATTATTTAGATAGAGAATATAATCTTTGGTTGCTTGTTTTAAACCAATATTGTTTCCTTTGGCAAACCCAAGATTTTCCTTGTTAAAAATACATTTAATATCATGACCTTGTTTAGAATATTTTTTTTCCAAAGATTTTAATATATCTTTTGAACCATCTGTGGAATTATTATCAACTAAGATTAATTCAAATCCTGGAGGAGTTACTTTATACATCCTGTCAACACATTCTTGAGTGAGCTTGCCGTTGTTCCAAGTAAGAATAATTATCGATACCTTATTTGTTCCAGATATTATTGAGAAAAAATTCTTACGTATTTTTGCTTCATCAAATTGTTTGCTTTTCTTTATAGCTTCAATTGACATTTTGTTTAATAACTTAGGACTATTTGCGAGATTCATTGTTCTATCAACCATTTTATCAACACTGCTAATTAGATAACCATTTTTTTCATCATCAACTATTTCTGATTGGCCACCACGGTTTAAAGTTACTGGTACACATCCACTACTCATGGCTTCTACTGTTGTCATTCCAAAATGTTCTTGAGCTCCTGGCTCATGAACCATTGTTACTCCAGTCATGTGCCAATAAATTTTTGATTCTCCGTATAATTTTTGAAGTTTTGAGAATGGAACACTCTCGTGAAAAACAATTGGATAACCTTGGGCATATTGTTTTAATTCTTGAACGTAAGCTGGATCTTGAACTTGACCAACTAAGTGGAATGTCCATCCTTTTAATCCAGAATCGCACATCGTTCTAAAAGCTTCGATCATTTGCCTGTGTCCCTTATCAGCTTCTGGCCTAGGAGCTGCGAGTCTGCTTACGTGAATAATTTGATTTTTCTTAATATCTGCTGGTGTAAATTCTCCAGTCATTATCGGAGGATAAATAACACTAATTTCTTCTTCATTTTTTTCCCAACGTTTAATAATATTTTCTTTAGTGTATTCTGAGTTTGCTAAAAATTTATAATCATATAGTGGAAAGAAAAATTGAGGGAAAAATACTAGCATGAATTTTTTAAAAGCGTTGGTCTGCTCTGATTTCCAGTGTGAAATGTTAAAAAACATGTAGCTATATTTTAGTCCGATACCCTTCGTATATTTATAAAAACTCACTCCTTCAACATCTAGATTAAGCATGTCTTTCATCCAATCAGTTGTCTTTGCAACATCTGGTAAATACACATCGCAATCATAAAATTCTTTAAGATACTCAATAAACTTAAATGAGTGGACTGTGCCACCACCAAGTTGATCGAAATGATCATTTAATATTCCTACTTTAATTTTTTTAAAAATTTTGTTCATATTTTATACCCAGTTTATTTTATTAGAAACATTAGAATCTCTTTTGACAGCAGCCTCATCCTGCGGAGTTATTGTTTGCGCACCCCCCGAATCACGATCTGCTACTAGTTGTTGAATCTTAGCTCCCATCTTTGTAACTCCACCGCGCCTAGGATTGCCCTTCATGTCTTCCTTAGATTTGTTAATCATAGCTTCTACTTCTTTGGGAACTGGAGCAACAGTTGACGGTCTTTGTCCTGGTGGTACATTAACCGCTGGCGTTGTTGGTATTGAGCTTGTTGTAGGGGCTTGAATACTTAGGTTGCGCTGATAACCACAATTTGCACAATTGTAAACTTGTTCTTTGAGAAATAATCTATCATCACATTCGGGACAAAACTGGTCTGGGTATAGGGTTCTTTGAACTAAACCAAAAATCTGTTTTTTTAATTCTTCAGGATCATCTTTCCAATCATTAACCGTCCTACTAATTTTTTCTTTTAGAGTTATTTTTTTTGATGGCACAGGAGCATCCATCGGTTCTTTTTTCTCCACATTTAGGGTCTTTTTTTTTGTTTTTTCTTTTTTTCCTGCCATAAACTTTTCCTTTTACTATGTTTTATTTTACCAAGATTTACTCTATTGGTATATGGCTGTTGGGATCTCCCTTTGCGGCAACCATGCGAGTAAAAAAATCATCATAAGGTTCTATCTTGAGTGATTTTTTAATTTCTTCTTTTTCTTTTGCAGTAGAAGATGGCTTTTTTATATTAATCACTGTTCCAGTGAATTGAGAACGATCCAACCTCATGTTGTCTGGTATCAAACTTTTTTTAAATTTTGGATCATTTTGTTTTACTTGAACTTCTTTGGCCGTACAATAAAATCTACCATTAATAAAAATTTGAACTGGTGTTCTGATTGTTATGTCCATATTATTTCTTTCCTAATTCCCAACGATTCATATAGAGAGCGAAGTTACTATCTTCCTTAACATACCTTCCCTCGGTGCGTGACTCGTAATGATAAACAAGAGACGTTGGTTCGTAATAAATTTCATGTCCAGCTTTTTTTATTTTCTGACACAAATCCATATCCTCCCAACCACACCAATATCTTTCATCAAATCCTCCTAGATCTTGAAATAGTTTCTTAGGCATGACGGCACAAGCTGCGGTTACTGCAAAGTATTGTTTTCTTTCCATGACCAAAGGGTCCTCAGCCCTTTTTTTAAAATGGATATGGTCTGGAATTCCACTACTTAGTCTAACCACTCCTGCGTGCTGAATTGTTCCACTACCTGGGTGAATCAACCTAGCGCCAACCATGCCTACGGCTTTTTCTTCACTAAATACATTCATCATGGCTGTTAACCAGCCCTCTGTAACAATAGTATCGTTATTCAAGAAGCATAAGAAGTTTCCTTTTGCGACTTGTGCCCCCTGATTATTGGGAACAGCAAACCCCATATTTTCCTCATTTCTAAGGTATTGTCCGTCCATGGTGTAATCCGCTTGACTTAGAAGATACTCTTGAGTGCCATCTTCTGAGGAATTATCTACAATAATTACCTCAAAAGGCCACTTCGTATGCTTCTGAACAGAATCCATCGTCTGCTTCAGATATTTCAATCCATTAAACGTTGGTATGATTATCGATACTTTGTCATTCATATTTAGTAATCTCTTCTTCCTCCAGAATTATTTCTAGATCCGTATTCCCTAGGTTTTCTAGGACGCGCTTCGTTAACGGTCATGTTTCTTCCTTCGAACTCTTGTTCGTGGAACATTTCTATAGCCTTACTAGCTGCTTCTTCAGTCTCAAATTCGACAAAACCGAAACCTTTAGAACGACCCGAGTCTCTATCAACAATAACTATAGCGCTTGCTACAGTGCCTGCTTGAGAGAATTCGTCAGCTAATATCTGATCGGTTACGTTGTAACTTAGATTTCCAACATAAAGTTTATTTTTCATTTTTACCTTTAATTAATAATTAATAATATTTTTATTTCTTTTTCTTTTCTTTTTTATTTGGACAACCATCGAAATGAAAAGAATCATCTCCAGTTGCCATATCTATGGCGTACCACTGATCATCTTTACCCTTTAGCCAATCTATTGACCAATATCCTTCAAATCTTAGAGCTACTTTTTCTGTCTGACTTCTAAGCAGTGCTGCATCATCATCAGATAAACTATTCATTGCCTGTAACTTTAGCTTCCAGTTCTTGTCATCATGCACATTACCATCCAAAGCATGTTCTGGCCAATATGGATGACTACAGATCATCTTATGATCTTTAAAGAAATATCTCATCTCTTTGGTGATCGGCATTCCTCCCGAGAAAGCTTTAAAAGCTGGTGCTGTTTCAATCATCCTTCTAGCTGCCCAAACATTAATTGGAAGATCGTGCTTAGTCATGGCCATAATACTCCACTCAGCTAGGTTTTGCGCTTGATTCATTAATTTTTTTTGATCTGTTATGAAACAAGTAGTGGACCAATTGTGTTTATGACTCGAGTGTCCAGTTCTTAGAAAAAATGGGTAGCCGATTCCACGACCCATCATTTCTAAGATTTGTCTGAATTTCTGAAGAGCTTGTCTTTGCTTTTCACTTGGATCTCTCATCCAGAAAACTTCTTTGAGCCCATCAACGATATTGGTATCGACTTTATCTAAGTTAATCATCATGGTTTTTGGAGTTGGAACTCCTATTTCTACTAGCTTGGGAAACCAGTAGCTCATGCAGTTTTCTTTAAAATTCATATTTCCTTTTACTTAATTTTTTTTAGAACAGGCATTCCAGTTCTTTTTGTTTCTAAAACTTCGTAGCCTGCTGGCAAATCATCGATTGCCTCTTCGCGAACATCTCTACAAAAATAGTAGATGCGTTGAACGCGACTATTTTTTAATGTGACTTCTTTTGTGTGAAGGTAGTAAGTCGTACCTTTTGAGTTAGTGAACTCAAATGCTGTTGCTGGCCCCATAGGTCCTTTCTAATTAATACTTTGTAATACTTCCTTTTTTTCTTTACCAACTGGAGGCATGAAACTCGCATTTTCCATGATCTCGAAATACGTGAGTCCCTCCTTGGTAGCCATATATGGTAGGAATATTTCTTCTAATTTAACCATCTCAGTTTGCAATAATGCCAACTGAGCTTGAATCCAATCGTGGATATTTTTCCATCCAGTTCGATAAGGTTGCATTTCATCCTTATAATAGACTCCATCTTTTTCAAAAACCTTTCTAATTTTTTCTAGCCTAACTGGTAGCTTGACTGGAATCTTGTTTTTAGGTGTTTTCAAAATAAAAGTAATGCCAATGGCCAATCCATTGTCATCATATTCAAACATGATTTGTCTCGCGCCAGCTTCAATCAACATTTTTTGAATACCAGCTATGATCCTGTTGATCGGCATCGATGATGTATAATTTTTTAATGGCATAATTAATATCCTTTCGCTTTTTCTTGCCAAATACTACACTCTTTATGACTAAGCCGTCTTCTGACACATCCTACGCCTTCCACGCAATAACCACAATTTATTTTTTTGGCAACTTCTTCTTGAATATTTTTATTTAAGCTAGAAGATTGAGCTTTATATTTAGAAATTAATAAAAATATTACAGATAGCATTAATAAAACAGAGCTAAAAATATAGAATATGAGAACTTTTTTTCTTATCATTGTTGCTTTCTTTTAACTAAACTTATTTCTTTTAAGATCCAGTTTCCATATTCGTCTTTTACAAGCCCTGGTTCAAAACAATAATCTGGATTAAAAAATATCTCATCTTCTACAATATTTAATGTACCTATTATGTCTTCAGTGACCTTGCTAAAATCTTTAGTTACTGGTACTTTTATTGTTTTCATCTTCTTGCTGCTGGTTGAGCATCTTCCTTAATTAATTTTTCAAATCTCTTCAACATTATTCCTGCTCTATTCTTGGGTGTTAAAGTTTTGGCAAACTTTTGAGCTTCTTTGCCATATTTTTTTCTTAACTTTGGCTCATCAATCATTTTCAGCATGGCGTCTCTTAGGTCATCTGGATGACACATGTGATATTTGGAACCATCTGTGTTGTATGTATAAGCCTTTGGTTCAACTAACAATCCTCTGTTTCTGACAATCTCATGAACTGCTGAATGATCGACTCCGATTGAAGGTACCCCAGAGATACCCGCTTCAATAAACGGTAGTCCAAAACCCTCTCCCCATGAGGCTAGGATGTTAACGTCAGCTAAGTTGTATTGAATATTGAGAGTTTTATCATCTATTGGAGCACCTTGTATATTTCTTGGCATTAATACATTTTCAGCTAAATCTAGTTCCTCAACAAATCTACTCAAATCATAACCGTCTAAGTTACCCACATCTGTTTTAGCTCGCAATATTCCAGATGACAAAATAAGTGCTGAGTTTGGCACCCTGTCTACAACTTGTTTGAATGCCTCAAGAAGAATTGGCACATTTTTTCTTTGCTGTCCTCTTGCGTTACAAATAAATATGTTGAAATTTTTTAATTTAAACTCTTCCTTTAGTTTTTCTTTATCCAGCTCTTTAAAAATTTTTGGATCAACTGGCGGATAAATTACTTCGCCCATCAGCGAGGGAACCTTACTTTTAACTTCGATAGCTGCGTGATGTGAGTAAAAAAAGCAGTAGTGCATCCACTTGAGTGATTCTCTGCAATAGAAATCTAATGGGTCGCTATCTAGTGTGCCCCAATGCACCCATTTCCATGGTCCTGGGTGAGCTAGGCTGAATGAGATCTTTGGAAGCATCCAAAAATCTTGAACCGTTAAAACAATATCTGGCTGAAATTCTTCTAGAGCAAAGTGGAGAACTTCTCTAGCGTATCTATCTTTAACCTCTGGAGTTTTGGTGTGATAAATATATCTGTCTTCATCAATTGGATAACCATTAAAATCTAAAGCAACTTGTCTGACCTCATTTTTCCCACCATCTTCTAGATGAGTCCAAAGGTCTCTTATGTTTCTGGCAAATCCAGACTTCCATTTATAGTAATCACCGTAGATTAATATCTTCATGATTTCCCTTTCTTCTTGAGCATTTTTCTAATAGCCTTGCGTTCTTTTTTATCCATCGAACGCCACTTAATACAAATCCCTTTTTCTTCACCAGTTTTAAAACAAGTTTCGCACCAAAGATCTATTCCATTGCTTGTATATACTTTAACAGACGTCTTTCCTTGAACGTTTTTCATTCCCATTGGGGACAAGCATTGGGGACAATACCCTTGTCTGAGCACGATGGTGTTGTTAGATGCTTTTTCAAATCCAGTAGTTCTTGTGGTGTCTTCTGATTCTAATAGTTTTTTATTTGTGGCCAGATCTATTGACATATTACTGTCCGCTCCTTTCAATATCATTTATGTCCCAAGTATATGATGGTCTTGTTATCAAGGTTGGATCAATCATTTCTGGACGCTTAATGATTTTATGAACTATTCCTAATTTCAAAGCTTCTTCTATAGAGAACCATTTGTCTTTACCACTAGCAAATAATTCATTCCAATATTCTGGAGTTGTTTTTCCACCAGTTTGATATGAGAAAAAGTTAGCCATTTTTTGCTTAATGCTTTTAATATAGTCTACTTGTCTCTCAATCTCAGAATTTTTATTAATCATCATAGTGGTAACGTCGTGCATCATTAGGCATGTGTGTTCGTGGCAAATTCTTTCTTTACCACCCATCCAAATAATAAAGCCACCAGAGATAGCATTGGCTAGGGCGATAGTTATTACTGGACAAGAAATGGTGCCCATTATGTCGGTAGCTACTATAGATTCAAAAAGATTTCCTCCGCGAGAGTTCACAACAATTTTCATTGGAGCGTACGCAGATTCTTCTGTAAGCCTGATAATATTTGTGTAAAGTGTTTCTACCAAAGCATCAGTGATTGGACCATTGATCCAAATCTCGCGCTTTTTAAGTCTATCTACAAAAGCATCTATCTTTAATTTCTGTATGGCATTAATTTCTATTGGTGTCGTCATCGCGATTCTCTTCCTTTAATAATTTTCTTATACTCTTTGCTGTTTCTACATTATTTTTTGTCAAATTTGTGATTAGTTTTCCTTGTTCTACTATAATTTTGCTCATTGCTTTTTGATTATTAATTACCACAAAAAATAAGTCAGCTACTTCTTTAAAATTCTTTTGAGCAGCAGCGTTGTGTTTTCCTATTGGCAACGGAGCCATTGGATTACCGCTTTCTGGTGCTGGCAAACTAATTTGTAGCAAAGGTTTTTGCTCACTTCCTTCTGGCAACTTGCTTTCTTTAGATGTTGGCGTCGGCGTTTGTTTTATCATAAATTGGTTTTAATTTATAAGTTGCATTAATATTTGATTGAGATACTTTATAAACACCAATGTCTGTTTTTATTCCATCATCAATTCCTATATGCTTTGGTTCCCAATCTGGAATGATTGGTTTCCAGTCTATGGGGCTTGGAGTTGGTTCAATATTTATACTGCTATCCTTATCAAGTGTTTTCATGAATTCCTCCATGCTTGGATCTTGTTTTGTAAGCTGTAGTTCTCCTTTTTCTAATTTTTCATTACATTTTTCGCATAAATATTTAGTGTCATTTTTATTTGTTAAAATAATTGCATCTTTAAATTCAATTTTAGATTTACAACTCACGCATTCAACTTCCCTGTTTTGACCAATGCCTAATTTTTCAGCAATTTTTTCTAGTTCTGCTAGTCTGTCTATTTTAGATTTCATGTTTTCTTGTCCAACTTACAGTATATTTCTGTGACAATGTTCGCGGATCTTCCTTAATTTCAAATTCACAAAATTTTTCTGATCCACCTCCGATTTTAGGATCTGCTACATATTTTTCTAAATATCTAAGTACCAAGTCTACGTCAGAATGATCGTCTATTTCTTTTTTTCTCAATCTTAAAAATAGTTTATCTAATTCTTTTTGTCTGTTTACTGACATCCCCTTGGTCTTTCAGGCATTTTTACACCTTTTTCTACACACGTAGTACACATGTAGTAAATAAGTTTTTTCATTGTTGCGGGGATTAGTTTTTTTAAACCGTTGGGTAGGGTGATTACTCCTCCTTTTTTTACAGGGATGAGTTGCATTTGCTTTATTCCTTTTGTTGTTTGTTTTCCACAAAAACTGCAGGGGACACTTGGAAGAGGAATTTCTTCATGCTCATCAAGTTTTCTTTGCTTAGGTACTATTATTTTTGTCATTATCTTTATGTAGCCTTAACTGGTTTCACGTTTTTTCCAAAAGGAGTTGTTACTGGTTCGTCAGCAACTTTTTCTAAATACCATACAATTACATAGTTACGATTGCCAATTGAATAAGCATTTCTACCATTAAGGAAGCGCTTCACATTGTCTATGGAAATTAAAAAGGCGTTCACTTCAGCATCGAACGCTTCAATTTGTTTTAGTGTGGGATTTTCTGGTGAAACAAATGACTGAACTTGCATGTTTGCTCGTACAGTTTTTTGTCCAGAATTGGGGATATTACCATTTGTCATATTTTTTCTCCTTCTTACCCTTAAACTTTTACTAAATACATTATACCATTTATTAGGGATTTTTTCAATATTAATTTACTTATCTTTATCTTTATCATTAATTTTACCATCACCTTCTGGACTATGTTGACCTGGAGTAGCAGGTTTTTTAGGTTTTTTACTGTCAGGTTGTGAATCATCTGGAGTTCTGCCGATTGCCTTCTTTACTTCAATTAGAGAATCATTTTTAGATCCAAGTAGGAAGAACTTGTCAGCCCATTTTTCATCGATTGGCAACAATCCCATTGCTAGTCTTGCTTCGTTAAATGAGTATAAAGCTTTGCTCCATCCCATCATGAAGTCTCTGCGCGAAGCTTCTGATTCCTCTAGGCCAGCTGATTTGAAGTCTATTCTAAATCCTTCAATTTTTAATCCTTGTTTAATTATGATGTTGGTTATTTTTTGAGAAAGTAGTTTTCTTAGTTGAAAAATATTAGTTATGTAAAACGAACGTCTCGACTCTGCAGCAGTGGCACGATTAGTACCTTCTGGGAATCCAACTAGTATTAATGGAACTCCGTATTGACCAGCTACTTCTCTTACTCCAAATCTCATGAGCTCTAGATAAGCCATGTCTTGAGGAGTTATTCCGAGAGCTTCTGCCTTGGCTCCTTTAAATGAAACTAGAGTTTTACCAGCATTGTGTGGTCCTTCATAATTTTTTTCCCAATATGCTGCCACAGACTCTGCGTCTGCTTCTGTAGAATCATCTGGAAGTATTAGTTGCAGGGGTGGACGACCACCGTTTTTAAGAATATTGATATTAAAAGTAAGCGCTCTCATTAATAATTGAAGAGTGGCCATGTTGTCTTCTAAGACAGCTCTGCCATAAAGATCTGCTTTTCTACTAGGTCTACGCACATGGAAAATTTCATCTAATGAGTAAGTTACTGGTTTGTTTTGCTCTGTTTTTCTCAGGTATCCAGTTTTTTCCAACACACCTTTCTTTTTCTTAGCAGCATCAACAAGAATAGTCATTTTTGTAGGATCAAGATTATAAAGTGCGGCCACCTCCATCTTCTTATTTCTTGACTTTGAAGATGATTTGGTAGGAACTTTTTCCCAATAGAAATTACCGTATGCAAGGAAGTTCTCGATAGATACTCCGAGTAAGGTTTCAATTGTGTCGTCTGGGTTAGGATTGTCAAAAAAATTAATTAATTTCTTTAGGTCGCTTTTTTTACCAGCAACACCCTCTTCTCGTTTAATAACGTATCCTCCTCCAATAACAGCTTCCCTAATTCGTGAGGCACTTTGAATAGATCCTGGAGAATCACTAAAGAGTGTGGTTAGAGTGTTGTAATTCTTACCAGATTCATATTTATTAGCATTGAATTTTTCTTGTCCATAATTTCCAGTAGTAGAAACATATTGTCTGGCTCTACCGAATTTATTATCGATAGCTTTTGCAGTATCTACAGCCCAATCTTTTTTGGCTGCGGTGAGCGCTTCATTAACAGCTTTATTTACTTCTTGATTATGTTTAGTCTGAGCGCTTTGTTTTACATCATTTTCAATTTCTTTCTTTGTCTCTATCTTAGCAACCGAAACTGCAGCTTTTACTTGTTCTGAGTTTAGTATGGTTTTTTCAAGAAATTTTGGAATTTTCATGGTTATTATTACTTTTTAGCAGTTTTTTTTAATAAAAACAAGCTTTTTAAAGAAATTACGTTTTTAGTATAGCACGTTATGCACCCAAAAATCCTTTACCTGGAGTTCCTTGCGCGCAATGATAGCAAACACCAGCTACAGCATCGCCTACATCCTTACGTCCTTGGCGTGGATGATCAATTTTCATACCCTTAACTTCCTCAAGTTGCTTGAGCTCTTCTGATAGTGGTTTGTAGTAATAGTAATCAAGCCTATCATCAAGCACAGCTGCTTTTAATGTGTAGTATGCCTCTGGATTTCTATCAATAGAAAATGTTTCAGCTTTAAATCCTGCCGAGTTAAGCATTTGAATGCTATCTACTGATTGCCAGCCGTCAAAAGTAATTTTATGAATGTTGTATCCCAGATCTCTAATTTTATAAATTAATTGTCTAATTTCTTCGAACTTAATTTCACGTTTTACTCCAGCTTCAATTCTTTTCATGAAGTCAATTTTAATTTTGGGTCGTTTTTCTATTTTTCCAACTGTGCTCTTGACCTCAACCCAACCATCAAATTTACCCATAGCAAATCCCGCAGCATCTCCTTTGCCTTCTCTATTAAGCCCAAGGTCGATATGGATAAAGCGTTTATCAGAATCATAGTCAGCTTGACTTGGCCTGTTTTGAAACCAATCGTGAAACTCTCCATCTTTTGGATTGACTGGATGTTTTCTGTCGTAGTTAGCATTGGCATCAATAATATCTGGAGTAGCAAAAAAGCTTTGAATAGCTTGCGAGGGTTGAGCGCCGTAGTCACGCATGGTTTTTTCAGGGTTTTGTCTAAATTCGTTCTCATATTCTACTGGAACCATGGTGCCCTTGAAGGCTGGAAGATATTTTCCTAAGTCAAACTTATCTCCACAAAACATTTCTTTTGGCATTGCATCCCAAAGCGGTGTTCTTTTTTTATATACCAGAGGATTGTTTTCTTCTTCCTCCATTTTCTTTTCTGCAAAATCATAAACATATTTTGGAGAAGTAATAATAAATAGCTTACCTTTTGATAAAAAACGTGAACGAATACGTTTTTTAATTTGGTTATAAGATTCTTCTGCGTAGTCTTTTTCCTTGGTTAAAACGTGGAACGAAGCTTCATCGATAACAGCTCCAAAAATATTGTATCCCAATGGTGATTCTTCATTTGATCCCAAGGGAAGAATGTAGAGATTCTTAGGGAATTCAAGCAATGATTTAATTCTAGGATTGGGTGGAAAGAAGTTTTGAAACCATTGGTTGTTGTCAACACGGTTTTTAATTTCGCTAAAAACAACATCTTTTGCTTGTGATAGAGATGTGGAAATATTAATGAAAGCAATCTTGGTACCCTTGGCAAAATTAAAATATGCTTGAGGATCTTTTAAACAAAGAAGTCTGTAAATAACGTACACGATAGCCATCGAAGAGATATATGATTTACCAGAACCGATACCAGCTATATATAAAACTTCCTCGTATCTACCTAAGTTTTCAAACTCTTCGAACGATTTATTATTATCAAAAATATCTATGAGTAATTGTTTATTGTGTGGTCTGGGAGCATCTTGTGGATTAACGAAGTTAGGATTCTCTAGAAACTCCTTCATCGTCACTGGGCAATGCTCGTACTTCGGATGTTCTATTAAAAATTCCAGTGCTTCCATCTCCTTCATCGAGGCGTCCTTCACGAACTTTTCGAATTGCGCCGAGAATAATAGATTTATCATGTTCGTTTAATTTGCTTATGTCTGCAGAAAATTTAGATATTTTAGCTTCTGCAGATAAATTAATATTGAGATTCTCGGGAGATCTCACTCCCTCTACTTCCATAATTTTGTTCATTATGTTTAGTGCCGTATTAAGAAAACTGTTTCTGACAGCTCCTTTAGCGTCAACATAATTAGAAACAGCTTGTTGATATAGGTAGCGAAGCTTATCAAGCAACTCAGCTCTTTTTACAATCATTTCTTCGTCATCTGACACCAACTCTGTCTTGATATATTGTATGTCTCTACGAACTATGCCGCGCGAGCACGCAACTTTAATTGTTTGTTGATCTTCATCTTTACCAACCTTTATTCCATTTTCTAAAATTAAAACAATATGAGCAACATTATATCCCATTTGCATTAATTCACGAACTTTTACACGACGAAGAGCTGCTTTGTCTAAATTTTTAAAATCAACTCCTGCTGCTGTGGCGTTTACATCTGCTGGATCAGGTAGTAATGAGCTTATTTTTTGATCATTCATGTTTGTTTTGCTCAACACTTTCTTCAGTCTTTCCTTGGCTTGATAACAATTTTTTGTTCACATTGGTAGTTGCTTCCAATATTGTTGAGTCTATTCCATTCTTTTTACACCAAGCAAGCAATGAATTCATATCTTTTGGGAAACATCCGCCACCATAGCCGCGGAAACCACCATGAAATACATTCCAGTACATTCTTCCCATTGGCGAACCAACCCACTTAGATGCAACGGCAGCTTTTTTAACAGTTTTAAAATTCGAATCAGTTTTTCTGCATATATCATAAAAAAAGTTAGCGAAGATAACCATCAATGCACCATGAAAATTGTTCACATACTTAGCTATCTCTGCTTCTTCGGCCTTCATAATTACGCCGTATGGACTCATTGGAAGCATATTTAAAACATCAGTAGCATGTTTGTAGCTCCGTGGTGTATGTCCAACAAGTTGTCTATCTGGATTTACGAAATCTTCCCAGCTAGTTTTAACACTTAAAAACTCTGGGTTAAATAAAATTTTAATTGATGAAAAATCTTTTTGAAGTTTACTTGTTGTTCCAGGGAGAATAGTAGATTTTATAATTACTATTTTTTCTCCTTGTATTTTTTCTAGAACATCTATGATTGGTTTTATGCTTGGCTCATTTGTTTTCCAATCAAAAGGTGTTGGGACTGCAATAAATATGTACTCAGCTTCTTTATTTATTTCTTCCCAAGTATGTGTCTGACTTTCTAGTGACAAACCCATTACTGGATAGCCACCTTCTTTAAAATATCTAAAAATTGGAGTACCCACCATTCCAGTATATCCAATTACTGCTATTGCTGGTTTAGTTGAACTCATCTTGGCCTCCATTCTTTCTAACAAAATCCATAAATTTTGCTAGTAACTTTATATCTATTACTGCTAGGGAAGTTTTTTTAAAATGTTGCCTGATTATAACTATTGATTCATCATTTTTTCTATGACAATATTTGTCCTTGACTCCTTTGTACAGTGTCAAAGCACTGGAATTCTTGCGTCTTTTTGTATCAATTCTAAAATTTGGGAAGTCCTCAATGTATACATCTGGAGCAGACTCAGAATAATTTCCTGCCCTACTAATACGCTTGCCTCCAAGCGTATCTGCAGTATCGTATTCTAAATCTTTCCATGTACTTCTCATACTATTTCCTTTAAATATTGACCCCAAGCTCGGATTCGAACCAAGATTTCTTACGACATATATGAGTCTCATTTTGAGTAAGACCCCTTATCGCGTTGCCTTTTTATGCTCTAGGGAGCTTGTCCTAGCGCTCAGCATAGCGTCCTAACCATTAGACGACTTAGGGATTTTTAATAGCTCACAACTGGGGGCGAGACCATCCTCCGTATCGAACACTTCTGCTCCTCCTTCGGATTTACTCACCAAGTACGACGATTTTCAGCAGTAGTATCATATTGTAGTATAAATACTATTTTTTTTAACCGCCCCAACCTATCTCTAGCAAAATAGTCCCTTATATGAGGTACTAGTAGACAGTGCCTTACCCCTGCTTAACAGGTTATTCAGCCACCCATGTGTGAACTATTAAAGTGCTGGCACGCTCAGAATCGAACTGAGATTTAAGGCTTAACAGGCCCCCGTCTTGCCATTAGACTACACGCCATTTGTGTGGTTGCGGGGGTAAGATTCGAACTTACTTCTCTGGGTTCAAAGCCCAGCGTGTTGCCAATTACACTACTCCGCATTTGCGAAAGTGTAATTAGCTCTGTTGATTCAATATATCTTGGGTGATGGAGGGGATTCGAACCCCCGTCACTCGGTTCACAGCCGAGAGCTTTGCCACTAAGCTACCAACACCATGAGGTGCGTGGTAACTTTTATGATGGTATTTTATATCGGCTATTAACATATTGGAGCGAATACGGGGATTCGAACCCCGACAACAAGTTTGGAAAACTCGTGTGCTGACCGTTAAACACTATACTCGCATTTGAGAGGTAGCTAACCTCTCTCAAAGACCCTGCAATATTTCAGCAGGTAAAATACAGTGCAGGTCGTCTAGGTATCGAACCTAGCTGAAAGCGTTTGGAGTGCTTTTTAGTCCCAGACTACAACCCTTATTTTTTTGATTCTACCACGCAGGGTGGCTTTTCAACAACACCAGATGGTTTTATAAAAACTGGTTGTATCATGCTACCGTCCGAATTGCTTTCCAAATAGTCTTCAGAAATTTCAGCAAAATTATTTTCTGAACCACAATTTGAACAGTGGGTCATACTTCTGTTATTAAATTCCTCAATAAGATAACCCTCTTTTTCCAAAGCATCTGCTTCTTTTTTAGTAACCACATAGTGTGCTTTTCCGCAGTCGAGACACTCTACATATTTCATAGTTGTTTATTTATTTTTTATAGGTTTATTTTCTTTTTTTTCTTTATTACAACAATCATCTCCAGGTTTACATTCGTGTTTATCTTCATTTTTTTTAGCTTCCACAGCTTCTTTCAAGTCATCTTTGTTTAGAGTGTCATTTTTCTCACTAATACATGCTTTTTTATCTTCTGCGGGTTGATCTTCCTCAGATTCACATGCTTTTTTAGCTTCAGCTTCACCATCTGCTTTTTCACCATCTGCTTTTTCGCACACTTCTTTTTCATCTTCTAGTCTTGATACAAAAGGTGGTTCAGCAACAATAAAGAACTGAAGTTTTCCTTCGACTAATATAATCTTAACGTCATCAACCTTAACTCCATTGCGTTTAAAGCTACCTAAAGCTTGGTTGGTTTTTTTTAGTTCATCGTATTGATAAAGTTTCATGATAGAAATCCTCTCTTTCTTTTAATAAGACTCTTGTTAAGGAGTACATGGTTTATTACTTTTTAATCTTAGCACATCGGAAGATACTACTGGAAGATTACTTATTTTGGGTACCATAGATCCCTCTACTATTTCTGGGAATTCTTCACTATGAACTATGACGTCAAAGTTGTTTGAACATGCGTTGTAGGTAGTTCTGAGCACAGTAGTATCTTTAGGCAACTTATTTTCAACAGCCGCTTTACAAATTTCAGCTATAATTTGAGCTGATACCTCAAGTAGTTTAACTTTTCTTGTGCTTGTTTTCATAGTTTGTATTTGAGTTTGTAATATTTATCTAATGCGGCCTTGATAGAATAACTATGATCTCTATGAGATTCCATAAAAGCGACTGCTCTTTTTACCCACAGTTTATCGCTGGCAAAATTAGGATCTGTAGTTTCTATTTTTTCACTACATAGTGGGCATAAATATCTTGATTGAATCATTATTTTTTTCCTTTCTGTAACTCTTCTAAGAATGCAATAAAATCGTTTTTATCTAGAACAACTACTTCGATGTCCTCTTTTGCTAACTGTATAGACAAGAGTGGCAATCTTTGTGATTTTAAAGCTTGTGAGTATAGTTTGCGCCATGTGTTGGCAGTAATACTATAGCTCTTTTTATCAGTAGTCTTTGATTCTATCAAAAACATATCTGTTTTTACATCGCCAGGGAAAGACCACATACCTCCACTACGTGGAGTAACTCTTCCGCCAAATTCCCTGGCGTCATTCTTTTCTTTTTTTTGCCACTGATCTGTCATTTTTTGATAACTTTTTTTCTAAAAGTTTGATAAAAAGCAATTCCTGCAAAAGCTATTAAGAAAAATAGTAAACCAATCCAACCTACATCAGAACTTGTTAGTCCGCCTTCTGACAGGGGTATTGATTGTTCTGTAGCGCTTACTGTAGTTTCTTGTACCTCATCAACGAGGGTTTCTACTACTGGAGTAGGAACTTCTGTTGGTTCAATAATTTGGGGTCCGTTTCCGCCTGCTAATAACATAGTGTCTCCTTTAATTTATAATTTATGGTTCTGGTGGGCTATCTACCTCTACTCCCAAAGCTTCTTCTGCTTCTTGCTCGGTAGCACCACGCTTACCATCTAGCATGATCATATCACTAACGACAACCTCAGTCATATAATGCTTAATTCCTTGATCGTCATCCCAACTTCTATTAGATAATCTTCCAGCAATATGTACTTTTTTGCCTTTAAATAAATATTTTCCAATGATTTCAGCTAATTTTGCCCATGCTACACAGCGAGTAAATGTAGCTTCATCATTTTCATTGCCGTTGGAATCTTTCCATTGCCTATTGGTTGCAATTGTAAAATTTACAACCGCAGTTCCATTAGGTGTTATTTTTAATTTTGGATCTTGAGTTAAATTTCCTATTAACGTGACCCTGTTTAGACTTCTTGCCATTTTGACTTTCTTCTATTTTTAATAATTCTTCGTGCCAATGTTTTAAAAGTTCGGCGTCTTTCTTTCTAAAGTCTGGATGCTTTAGATAAGCTTCCATACTTATTATATTAATTTTTAGCCACAGACCTCTGGGCATTCTATCCCAAGCGTCTTTTTTAAGTGTGGCAAACAAAAATCCAAATTCAAAATAATCAAGTTTTAGATTTACTGTTCCCATAATTCCCTTCGTATTACTAATTTATAATTTCTTGATTTCTTTTTTAAATTCTTTATCGGTTCTGATTTCTCTCTCGAGCTCTTCTCTGCCTCTAAATGTTTTTCCTAAAACATCGTAATAAGAACCACGTCTTTTAATTTCTCCGCTTAGTAAAAGCATTGATACTATTTCATCAGCGCTATCAAACACTTCTGCTTTTGGTGTGGCTGGGTCTGGATTATAAAACATAAAATATCCATCCCTAAACGGTTGACAAACTTTTGATTTAGTTACTTTAAATTTAACTTGTTGGCCAATAACCCTTTTTTCATCTTTTATTAAATCACCCCTTCTTACCTCCATTCTAATTGACGCGTAAAATTTAAGAGCATTTCCTCCTGGAGTTGTGAAAGGATTTCCATAGCCTCCAATTTTTTCTCTTAATTGATTGATAAAAAGAAGTAATGTTTTATTTTTATTTGCCTTGGCGGTAAGTTTTCTCATTGCCTTACTCATTAATCTAGCTTGCAAACCCATGGTTTGTTTTTCAATTCCTTCATTCTCTTCATACTCTGGAACTAAAGCAGCTATCGTATCGATGACTATAATGGCAACATCACTACTTTCAATAAGTTTGTCTAAAATATTAAAGACTTTTTCACCTGAAGAAATTTGAGAAATTATTATTTCATCTGTTTTGACGCCTATTTTTTTAGCAAATTCTGGGTCAAAGGTATTTTCAGAATCTAAATATACACATTTAAGCCCTTGTCTTTGGGCTTCTGCTATTGTTCTAAAAGCTATAAGAGATTTTCCTGAAGAAAAAGGACCATAGAGTTCGACGCTTTTGCCTAGTGGCCAACCTCCGCCGATAGTCCAATCTAGAAAATGAGATCCTGAAGATATGCGCTTCATCTTTACAGTAGGCATATCAGCAATAGTGCCGATTGTGTTAGCTCCAAATTTCTTGTTGATTTCCAATAATGTTTTTTTAAGATCTGTCATATTCGACTGGTGGATTATTTGAATACATCCTAGCTTTTGTTTTTTGAGAAATCTCAATGTATTTTTGCACTTGTTCTTGTTTGAAAAAATCGTCTACCAATGTTTCTCTGCCTTCAAAATCATCGAAGACAAAATTCGCCCTTCGCTTGCTAGTCCAGTCAACATTTTGTAACAAGAAACCCTTCATCTGCAACCATACGCAGATGTGGAAGTTTGTAGTTATAAAAGATTTATCTTCATTATTTTTCATATTTTCTTTTTAATTGTATATTACTTTCTTAGTGTTCTCAATCTGCTTTTACTTTCTTCACTGCGCTTATACTTTTGAACAGAATTACTACCTTTTTTGAACTGATGCTCTTTCCCTTTTTCTAAATTCTCATAGGTTTTATATTTTTGGACAGCCTCTCTAAGTTTCTGTTTGGTTTGCTCGCTAATGAGTGAAGTGTTGAGGTTCAATCCAAACATTTCTTTATAGACACGAGCTTTAATTTTGTGATGTCTAGTAATGTGTCTTGCTAGGTCTCTACAAACTACACCACATGGCTGCGAGCTCCCACTACTATCTCCAGTTGGGTACTCACATCTAAACGTGTCTGTTTTTTTATCATAAGGCATTACTCCGTATGGCATATTTGTTTTTCCAATCTACATAACTAATCATCTCTTCCGCCAAGCCCTCATATTATATCACAATCCAGCTTTTGATCAAGCATGTATTTGTGGTGCTCTACCAGACCTTTTCCAGAGCTCTTCTTTTGGCATCGATCTTGTTTCTCTGCCTGCTTTGCCATTGTTGCATTTTTTACATAGTAAGTGCGTCCTTCCAGTTCTGTCTTTTGATGATTTTCTTGATTCTTCTAAAGTTGGTATTTTATATCTTTTTTCTGGATGATATTTATTATTTTCGTGCTCAATGGTTGCTAATTTTAGTGAATTAGAGCTTACCCCCTTTGGCGGCAATATCATTTTCACACCGCAATCTGGGCAATTTGGATTTTGCTCATAAAGGTATTCTTTACGCCTTCTTACCCTTTCTCCTTTGCTTTTTTTCATAATTTAAAGTAAATGCTCCCTGAAGTCTGCTGGTATGTCAGATTGTGTTTCTGCAATTAAACTTCTATATTCAACAACAGATTGTTGATTTTGAATAAATTTTGGATCAAATGGTTGAGGAGCAGGCTCAAAATCATCGTTTGCTAGTTTTTCCCTAGAAACTGCTCCTAATCTTTTTAATTCTTTCAAATTTCCTCTTTTAAGAGCTTCTCTTGATTCTTTATAAATCAATCCTGCTGACGACGACAGTGATATTAGGAGATATGCCTCATAATCATTTAAGATTTTATTTCTCTCTTTGGGCGATTTTTTGGAAAAAGAAATGTAGTATTTAACAACATCCATTCTCTCGAGATCGGTAATTCTATTATTTATATTAGACATTTTGGTCCTTTCTTACCCATGCTTGAAGCGTCGCTCGGTAATCTTTATATTTTTTTCCATGAGATCTGCAATATAAAATCAAATCATTCTTTTTTCTTAAAACAACTTGTAAAGTAGTTCCATAATTTTTAGCAACCTTTGTGCAAAATTCATCAGTTAACGATTCAATAAATTCTTTATTATCTTCTTTTTCAATTTTTATTTCCTTACTTATGACTTCTGTTTTCTTACTTATGATTTCTGTATTATGATTTATGGGGGGTATCATGGTACCCCTATATATACCCCTATCTAAAGGATTGTTAAGCCAATCCAAAACATCTTTGCTCATTTTTTCAACAATTTTTTGTTTTGCAATCTCATTTTTACTACCGCTATACGTTTCATACTTGTTAGCATTTAAGAGAAAAATCCAATCTTTGTAGCAACTAATTTTTTTATTTTCAGAAAGTTTTTTTAAAGAACTTGTTACTTGCTTTTTAGTAAGTCCTAAATCAAAAGCAATTTCATCAATTGTCAATTCAAAGCAAAAAATAATATTTACCTTATCATTAGTCAATAGATAGGCATAAACAAGTTTTTCGTTTGATTTTAATCTCCTGACAAAACCATCCTTCCAAAATTGGGTATGCAATATTCTTGTTTTCATAACTTTTATACAGAAATTCCACCCAAACTGGCATCAATTTCCCATAAATGAAAGCAGGTTGGGTGCAAGTTGACATAATCTTCTTTTGGTGGAAGAAGCATGGCCGCAGTAATATCATTTGGTAGATATTTATAGCGAACGTGTTTTATTTCATCCCAATTGGGGTATCTCAGAGGGTGAGAGACGCTTAAATGCCACCTTCCTGCATCCTTGCTTACAATTACTATTAAGTCCTTTTCTTTAAAAGCTCCCTGTTTGATTTGCATTTATTCTTTCTAATACTATTTCTTTTTTGTATCTTCGATCACCTCGAGAGTTAATTCTAATTGCTGGAAAATGTCCTGCCTTACCCCATCTTTTTAATGTCAAAGGTGATACCCTAAGTATATCTGCCACCTCACGGACAGTGAGCAAATCTGGGAGATTATTTATATCTAGTTTTTCTTGCATTCTTCCTTTCTGGATAATTTATTAATTTTTTCCTCAAATGCTACGGTACCAATACTTTTCGCTTCTTCATAAAAATCTCCACAAATATCTCTGTCACCTGATGTAGAAGCATATAAATCATCACCATCCATAAGTTGTTCATAGCTATAACCCTTTTCAAGATATTTTAAAGCTACTTCCATTAATTCTTTTTCTGTCATATTTCTTTCCAAATTAATTTTTAATTTTTTCTTCGATTTCGTCCAGTCTCTCAAATACTTTTTTAAAGGCTTGTGCTTGGTAGAATGTAAATCTTGCAAATATTTTTGCAGGATGTTGAGCCTTACTCATATCCATAGTTTCTGTAGTTTTGGTGTATTCCTCCAACTCTGATTCAAGTTCTGCAATTACTTTTTGTGCTTTTGTCATGTTTTTCCTCCAAAAAATTTTTTAATCTCTTTTAATTCTTCATCAATATCATCCTCATTTTGAAATGAGCTTATGTGGGCTACATACTGCCAGTTTGTGGTCTTGAGAATATCCAGTTTGTTAAAATCTTCGCTGGGAATTATTATTAACTCCAAGCTTTCTTGTTTTTTTTGACCAGTCCCTTTGTGGGCTACCGTATGTTCGTCTTTCCTAGCTAACATTTCGGCTGGCGTAGTCGGTTGATTGGTTTTTGTCATTATCCTCTTTCCTTTATTTTATAAGCAGCAACAACTACATTCTTAGGCACAGGTTCAAAAAAATCAGGATGACTTTCTATAATGTAATCTGGAACAATAATTTGAGCACCAGTTTTATAAATTCTAACCCAACTTTTACCTTCTTTTTCAAAAATGTCACCAACTTGTAATCCAAGTGCTTTAATTTTTTGCGTGACCTTATACCTTGTAATTTTTTCTTGTGGCACTTTTTCTACGCCTCTAATTAAATCAATAAAATAAGGTCCTATCATCTTATCAAATAATTCCCAATTACCACCCCAATTCATTGTTATTAAAAAAATAGCTTTTAGTATTTTTTCTGCTTCTTTTTTTGTCATAATTCTCCTTGATCTAGGAGCAAGAAATTGTGAGCTTTTACAAAATCTTGCTCCCTAAAATAACTATTAAAATGGACACTCGTCTTCTACTCCCTCAGCATCTGTAATATCACCACTCTTTTTTTTAGAAACTGATTTGGCACCCTTTACCGTGACTGTTCCATCCAAATCTACTTCGTCGATGCTATATCCCTTGCATCCTTTAGTTCTCCAGTTTTTACAACTCCAGAAAATTCCAGATTTATCTTTTCTTTCAACAATTCTCATTGCTTCTCCACAAGTTGGACATTTTGGAACAACCTGAGTTGCATCCATTGCATATTTGGCCATCAACTCTTTTTGGTTCGGAGGATTGTAAGCTTGGCTTGGAGCAACTACATTTTGTTTTTGAGCAGGACTGTCTTTGTCATAAAGCAATAATCCAAATTGTTCTCCAAATGATGCAAAGCATCTTTTTAAAGCATCTGTAACGCTTCCTTTTATAGCCATTTCTTTATTATCAGCTCCATGGTATTGAGTGCTTCCAATGTCTGTTCTGACAATATCTTTTCCATCAATTTTTACTGTTAATTTGACAAAAATCGTATAAAGACCAGAATCTTTACCTTTTCTGTTTTTTGGTAGCTCAACGTGCTTCATGGTTTCCCAAAGCGCTTCATAGCTCCAATTACCAATACCAAAAATTCTATTAGCATTTTGTTTTACCCACCAACCTTCTAGATAATCTAGCATTTTTCCACCACCACCCTGTCTTTGTTTGATGTCCTTTTTTGACAATGATTTATTCAATTTGTCTTCAATGGTTTCTTTTTTTTTGACTGCCATATTTATAGCCTTTCTTTATTTTAATTTATTTATTAATTCAAAAACTACATCTTCATCTTGATCATGATCTTTAAAAAGTTTAATTAAGCGCGAAACAAGAGCTTCTATTTTGTTAGTCACATACATAAAGTCATCTTGAGTTGCATTTGGGTCGTTGATTGTTTTTAAAACACGCTCATCGTTGCTAAAATAATTGAATGAATCAAAGTTATACATGATGTTTCCAAGTATAAAAAATATTTTGGAATTTGCTTTTAAAACTGCTCTCTTCTTGTCATTGTCTTTTGTTGGAATAAAAAATCCTGCTTCAGCTATTTTTTTCATTAATGAAGCAAAGCTAATGCTTCCTTTATCATAATTACCAAATTCTGAATCTTTTAAATATTTTTTTAAAGTCTGTTTTTTATTTTTTTTGAATCCAGGACAAAACTCGCTTAATTCTTGTAAGAAAAAAGTCTCTTCAATCTTGTTAGTTTTTTCATCGACATTTTTAATTCTTCCACATGGATAAAATCTGCATGCCAGTGGTCTATTTTTATGAACTGAACATAACCATTTTTCAATTTTTGTGCCAGTTGCCAAAACTCTCTTCATTTCTGACTTACTTCTAGAATTAAGTTTACTTTTTCTTATTGCAGGAGATAAAAAGGGACACTTGGAGGTTTCTGAAGATAGATGTTGAAATTGGAGAGTACAAACTGGTAGACCAGAAGATGGGCCAATACTGAATGAGAGCAATCTTTCTTGAAGAATTTTTGTGGTAGAAGATCTTAATCCATTTCTTAATCTAACCATGTCATAACAATTGAGCATTACCACGTTGTTAAAACAACACTTTCCGCAAGCAGTGCACTCAAACTTAAACGTATCATTCATTTTTAACACTCGATAATTTTCAATGTTAAGATTTTCTAGTATTTTTCTCTCATTCATTTTCATAATTCTCTTGCTTTATATTATACCAAAAGGTGGGTTAAAAGTCAATATGATCTAGTTATTCAAGTAGTTTTTAAATTCACTCAACACCATTGAAAGCTTATTAAATAATCGTTTTTTTTCCTCATCGGTTAGTGAATCTTTTTCCATGTGCATGAGTATATTTTTAAGTTTATCAAAATAATTATTCCAATAATCAAATCTTGTCCCTTGGTCGTTAATGAATCCAGATTTCTTAATTTCAACAGTTAATCTTGAGGTTGACCATCCCTCGTCATTGGCCTTTTCTGCCCACTTTATACGCTCATTTCCATCAAACTTATTGCTACCTTTTTTAAACGAGTCAGAAAATGAAGCAATGAGGTAGTGAGTCCAACTAAGATTAAAAGTTCTCTCTGTGCCTCTAAAAGCTCGAGAAACACGACGATAGTGCTCAATAGTTCTAACTGGTTCTCCAATATCTATTGCAAACTTTTTCAAACTACTTTCTCCGTGTACTACGGCAACTTTGTTGGCGATGTCGCCTTTATACCATTGGTTTCTGGTATCAATTTCTTTTGAGATCATCCAGAGACTAACAAAGTCATCCCAAGTTTGAGCTTGATCTAAAAAATTTGGATCTAGAGTAATTGGTGGTGCTTGTTGTGGAACTAAAGTTTTATTTGTCATTGTTTTTTCTTTCCATTAATCCTAATTTAATAAGTCTGTCTTTTTCTTTTTCAAATATTGTTTTTGATAGCGATCGGCTTTCATGGTCAAAAATATTTAATCTTAATTCCCATAAAATCGTGAGCTCTATATCGCCAAGTCTGGTTTCCGCATCTAAATACGTGTGGGCTATTAATCTGATCGCGAAGTCTGAGAATTGCTTTGGCGTTAAAATGAGACGACTGTGGTATCCGTATCCACCTTTGGAAACAATATTTACATAAGTATCAAGTATTCTTTCGCCAGCATATAATTCAAAACCAATGGCGTGTGCCTTTATACTATCGATTCGTATTTTAAAAACACTTATTTGTTTTTGTTGCATGTTTTTTTATCTGGTAAACTTATTCCCAATCTTTTTTGTATTAAATTTAAGTCATTTATAATTGTTTCCTTCATGTTAGTACAAGTATTATCTTCAAGTAGAATTATATTGTTTTTAATTTTTTCAATATAACTTGCAGTTTCAATTCTAAAATCTTGGTAATAATTAGATAAATCTAAATCAGCACCTAAAGCTTTTGATGCAATTTCACCGCCTTTAGCTGCTTGATGCTTTTGAACCTCATTTACTCCATAGGTTGTAGTATGGAGAACACCAAACTCAGTGTCCCATGAGTTGATAATTATAATATCTTTTTTATATTTTTCCGAGATTTTTTCTGCCTCTTCAACTGGTATTGTTTGATACTTTTTTTTCATAATTTCCTCATTTTTATATACCTTTTTTATTTAAAATTTTCATTTTTTGATAAAAACTTTCTCTTTTTTTAAGTTCTATGTCAGAAATTTGTCTAGTTCCTTTGGCTGTCCCATCTTTTTTCCTAATTATTTTTACTCTATATTTTTGACATGATTTATAAAAATCAATAGCAATTTTAGCTCTATCTTGTTTAACCCTTAAAAAAGGCACAATTTGTTTTAAAACTAAACAAGTAGCTTTTGGGCCTAAATTCCAATGCCAAAATGGTTTGCTATTTGGCAAATCTTTTCTAGTATCTAATGATTTAGAACCACCAAATATTCTTTGTAATTCATTCACCATATATTCACTTGTATTTCCAACATATAGATTTGCTATATACCTCGGTGTTACTCGTTTTTGACTAGCTTTTGTCTTGCTTATATATATTGAACCATCTGCATCTATGATTCCTGCTGCCCAAGCTAAATTTATTTTTTTGTTCATGCCTAATATCATACTACTTAATCATATTGTATTCCATTATAGAATATTTATGTGTTTTTGCTTCCAATAAATGAATTCTTTTTTCTGGTAATTCTATTGCTGCTAGTCTTTTGCTAGAAGGCGGACAGACTGCACAATCTATCCCACACTTATTTTTCATCATTATTGGATAACCAAACTTACCCCATCTTTTTTCATACGCAGGTGTGTGTCCAAAAACTACAAATTTCCCCCAATCATAGTCGCTGTCAATAAATCCGTCTCGCGCCCACAATATTGTTTTATAGTGTTTTTTAGATTCTTTTATGCTTGCTTCTGGTATAAGACCGCCATGAACAAAAACATATTTTTCTTCCTCATGTAAGTATGGAAGTTCTTTGAGTAAAAAATCCAAGTGTTCTTTTGGAAAATTTGGTGGTTTTGGCATTTCAAATTCATCATCTGTTTGTTTTCCAAAATGACCACCGTAGCTTTGATAAGTTACCTTTCCACCGTTGCCAAACCAATTGTTAAGACCATAGACAGCGCCAGCTCTAGCTAGCCAATCATAAAAAATATCTTCATGATTTCCAGATAGAAAAACCCAGTGTGGATATTTGTTTTTCCACTCAACTAATTGGGCCACGACTTTGTTGCTGTCAGGCCCCCTGTCTATATAATCACCCAAAAAGATGACTTTATCCTTTTTTGGGTCCAATGGTAGCTTTTTCATGAGCAACATTAGCTCTGTGTAGCAACCATGGATGTCCCCAATACTAAAAATCTTATTTGCCATAATGTCTATTATTATAAGTTTTATAATCAATAAAAGCTGTTTTATATTTCATACAATCTGGCACATGAGGCTCTACTAGCTTGATGAATTTTTTAATTTCTTTTTTGTTAATCAAACGGATTGCTCCCTGATTTAGTTTAAAATTAATATCAAACTTTCTTTTAAAGAAATCAATAATTATTTCTTTATCTTTGAAAGCTTGTATTGATAATGTCAAATGATTTGTATCTTTATTTTGGTATAAATTTCCATCATCACAATACCAAATAGCAATAGCTTCCTTAGATAAATAGTTTAGAATATCATTTGTAACTACTTTTTTACCTTTTTGATAAAAGATTTCGTAAATTTTATTAAACGATTCATTTGCCCGTAATACTATCGCAACTGAGTTGTATATTTTATTAGTTCTTTTATCAAGTCTTTTTTTTTCGTATTTATTCCATTGAAATCCAATTCTTTCTGCTTTCCAAATAGCGTAATCTCTTTGTTTAGTAGTATGTTCCCATGCTATTTGTCTATTTTGTTGTCTAGTTGCCAATTTTGGAAAATAAGCATCGCCCAAAAGAGTTCCAAAAATAACTCTAATATTATCTTGAATAGTATAAATATTATTCATATTATTTATCCCCTACGGCAAATATTTTACTCATGTTTTTTTTCTTCTGCTAAATTTCTAACCCTAATTTCTTTTATTCTAATTAAATCGCGATCATTATTCATAAGCCGTAGGTCTGTGGCCATAGCTGGAATCCAAACGCTGACTTTGCCATCGCTTGTCAATACTTCAATCATTTTATTTCCATTACTATTTCTTGATTCGTGGTCAATTATCATATTTCCTTTCTAAATATTCTCTCTATACATAAAAGTGCCTTTAGTTGCCTGCTTTTGTTTTCTAGCTTTTCTGACACTGGGTAAAGTAGCTCTTAATAATGGGTGTATTTCTTGAATTTTTCTTCTTGCTCTGCTTACAGATTCATAAGATGGAGCCTTTAGGAATTTTTTAAAATTTATTGTTCCACCATCTAAATATCCATAAATTAAGCCAGCTTTTTCTAATATTTTCCAGTAAAGCAGCTTATCACTATTTCTAGTCGAAGGTATATTTTCAAGTGATTTTTTAACAGCATCATATATTTTAGTAGGTTTTTTCATAATTCTCCTTATCTTTTTTCAAATTGACAAGTATAAGTCATGACTTTTTCAGTTTCAGTTTGACCCAAAGTTCCATCATGAGCTCTGCAGGCTTCTACTATGCCACAAGCATAAATAGGAACGCTATTTTTTGAGTAAGCATTGATGAATTTTATACCAAGTATGTATACCATCAGCATAAAAACTATAGATAGTAATATATTTAGACGATTCATTCTTTTTTCGTGTTCAGTCATTTTTTACTTCCTTTGCGCTTGGCCTTTTTGAGACGCTTACGCCTAGCTTTTGATTTGTTTTTTTTCTTTTTACCTTTTCCTGCCATATTATTATCTCCCCTTTTGTGGAACACCATTAATAATCTTTCCATCGCTATCAATCTCTAAATCCATCATGATTTTCATCATGTCGGAGGTATAAGTAGCTGCGCCCATTGATTTATAAGCCTTCCAATAATCACAATCAGTGGAAATCCTGCCAGTTCCATATAAGCAGATAGCTTGTTTCTGATTAAGACCTTCTCTGAATTTGTCACCAAACCAATTGTTAACTACTCCTGCAACTTCTTCAAGATTATTAAAACATCTCCAATCAGCATCTACCATGTCGTGTCTATACCCAAAACCATTAAACTTTCCTTGGGCTACATTTTTACAACCATCTGTAGTCCCACCATCACTTTCTAACTTATAAAGAGGAAAAATAACGCTTCCATACTGATATTGAGTAATTACTTCCCAATCACTTAGGCCCACTGAAACATCTGAAAGCTTTGGATAAAATTCTTCAATGGGTTTGCAAGAACCATCAAAGCACCTACTACAACTTATTTCGCCATCTATTTCTATGCAACTATCGTATACTCTGGGTGTTTCCGTTATTATTTCTGGCTCTGGCTTAATAGGCTCGGGTTTGAAATAATTAACTAACCCCCCAGCAACGCCTACGACGATTAAAGTTCCAATAATGCTTGATATTATTTGTTTTTTATTTTTCATATTTATCTAACAAACCTAATTGATAATGTTCTGGTTTCTTTTTCTACGACACCATTAGGAAGTATGCCAGATTCTTTAATGTGTTTTTTAGCTTTGGCAGCGTCCAATGAAACCTTGACTTTTGCAAACTCTTGGCCAAGCTCTTCTAAAACAGCATCTGGATCTTCAATAACTATCTTTTCAGAGAGCTTAGATAGGGATACTGTAGCAATATCTGGTAGGCTAATAGATCTTCCTCCAGTTTTGGTTACAGTTACGACTGGATCGATAAGAACAGCTTTTTCAATTTCTGACTTAATTCTCGCAATATTATTATTTTGTTTTTCTATTGAAAGATCGATGTCTGCTACCACCTGTTTTTTATAGTCTTTAAGCTTATCAATTCTCTCATTGATATATTTAATAGCCCAGAGATATTTTCTGTAGGCAATAATACCTTCTCCAGTATTAACTGCTTTTGGTTGTTCTTGGTCGAGCTCTAGCTCTTCCATTAGTTGTTCGAAATTTTCCATGATTCTCCTTTTTAAATATTATTAAATTTTCTTTTTACTAGCGGGTTAAATCTCACTTATGCTAAAATCTTTTATAGTATCTCCCCCACATCTTCCTAAGTTACTAAGGATATACCACATGCTGTTATACTCAATCGTAATTCTTTTGTTCGTCTTAGAAGCGTTTTTCAAACCTTCTATTAGTTTGGTTTCATTTCTATGTACGCAGTATTTATCTGCCTGAGAAGCGTCTGTACTAGACTTGATGAATATGTGGTAATTCTTCCAAACAAAACCTTCTTGTTGTACAGCTTCTATGTAACCAGTTTGTTCACCAGAACCATAATTCCAAGCCTGTGTTTGTTTCGCATAAAACAAACCTCCTAATAAAAGTGCCATAAATATTATTTTTTTCATACTTCTTTCTTTTTAATTATTAATTGCATAAACATCGATTGTATTACCCTGTTATTTTCCACTTGAAAAGCAAAAAGATAACTAGAAGTAACGTGAATACTGGAAAAATATATGGTAGAAATCTTGCTGGTTTTATTTGCATTTTGGTCTAGCCTCTCTTTTAATCATACAAAAATCCATACCTATTCTTTTAGATAAGGAATTTAATAATTTTAGTTTTTTTTGTGGAGTCCAAGTAGCTCCTGCTGGAGAAATATCTTCAATTATTTGAATAGCTGGTCCAACTCTTCTAGTCAACCATTTTAAAAATTGTCTATCAGAAACTTCACTAAGGGAAAGATTGTCCCAACTTCCATTTAGAAGTTTAACACGTATCAAAATATAATCTAAATCTTCTTCTATATATTTCATAATTTTCTTTAGTTTACTCATTTATTATACCATAAATCAACAGTATTTTCAACTCATAAAATCTTTGCTTTTTAACTCTATATAAGTGTCTGAAACATTTTTTAATCCACTATTGTGACCCTCTATGACAGTAGAGTGTAGCTTAATTCCCTTGAGATCATCTTTAGAAACATGAACATCATCATCTCCGTCAGTTATTACTAGAATTTCTGCCTTTTCAAACTTGTTTTTATCTTCAGAAATGTCTTGTATGGCAACTCTTATGGCATGATCTATGTTGGTCCCTCCTCCAGAATAGGGACGCTTCATTAATATATCCATCATTTTTTCAGCTTCTTGTTCATTTGTTATTCTATTGAGATTTTTAACAGTATGATCAAAAAATCTTAAAAAATATATTGATCCCTCTGTAACAGCTTGTCTAACTAAAGATAGTGCTACGCCAGATGCGTAGATACCTCTTCGCTGCATACTGCCACTTACATCGACTAATAAATAAAGAGCTTGTTTTTTTAATCTGCGTGACTGATAGTCTCTTACTTGTAGTTGTTTTTTAGCAAATTTTTGCATAAAAATATCATCACTATATAGAAACTCAGTTGGCAAAATTTTTAATAATTCACTAGATTCTTCAATGTTTTTAATAGTCATCTCATTGTCGGGAAATGGTACGCTACTCAGCACTTCGTCTCTACGGTAACTTTCAGTAACTTCTTTGATTCTAGCGATATAAAGTATATCTATTTCTCTTTTTTCTATGCTATTGGCTATTTTTCCTATAATATCCATTATGTTATGTATTTTTACTTCTTTTTCTTCAATTCCAGCATGTTTTTTTAAATATTTTTTTATATCATCTTTGTCAAAAATTCCTATTTCAATTGCTTTTTCTATTTCGGGCAAACTCTCTTTAAATTTACTCATATCAATAGGCAAACTGCCTTCATCAGAGCTCAGCCCCCTTTTGTCTTGAGTATTCCTTCTTAGTTTTGGAGGCGCCTGTTGTTTTCCTTCTCCAGCTTGCTGTTGTTTTTGACCTGGACCACCACCTTCGTCCTGTCCACCTTCTCCCTTACTAGCTTGCGGTTGATTTTGTGGTTTTTGTTTAGAATTTTTTTCATTTTTTGGTAATTGGTCTTCTTCACCTTCGCCGTCTTGATCATCTCCGTCGTTTTTCTTATCCTCGCCATCTTGATTGTCACCCTGATCTTGCTCATTTTTCTCACCATCTTTGCTTTTCTCATCTTGTTTACCATCCTGTTGATCATTTTGTTGGCCATCTTGATCGCCATCTTGATCGCCTCCCTGCTGATCATCTTGTTTTTGAGAATCACCAGAATCACCACCCTCTTGCTTTGGTTGGGGTGGGGGGGGCGGAGGCGGTGGTTTGAACATTGCCAAAAATGCTTCTAGAGCTTCTATTGCATCAAGTTTATCTAGTTCATAGAATAGTTTTGAGGTAATTAAGTAGCGAAAGAATTTCCTTATCCGTGAGTAAAATTCTACATTGGTCATCAATTTTCCAATTTTAAATTTAACGAACAGAACCCTAACATCTTTAAATAAATCCCAATATCCTTTAAAAATGCCTCTTTTGCTTATTTCTTCATCAAATAAAGCATATAGGTCTAGTGCGAAATCTACTGATAAAGTAAAATCTTGAACCATTACTGATTCATCAACCATATCTGTGATTTTTTCAATTATTTCTGGTTGTATTTCAGTTTTTGTGACTCTCATGTTTTTTCATAGGTATTACTGTTAATAATGTGGGGTAAATTTCTCCAAACTTAAAGGCAAATTTCATTCCTTTATATTCAATTTTTTTATCATCGTTTAAATCTTTACCATCGATGCTCGTAATAGCTTCCATAGACATTCTGTGTAGCCATGAATGCAAACCTTCATCTTTATTTTTAGTCTCGTGCCAAGTTTTTCTACAACGGAGTGAGGCTCTATCTATTGCATGGCCACTAATTTCTACCTCGATGTCGATGGTGGTACCTCTCCTATCTAATTCTGCTTTGGCTATCTCTGAATATTTGGTTCCCTCGTTGATAAGCCATTTGAGATAACCTACTGGAATTCTGGTCCAGCGTTTCCCCCTGTACTTTCCGAAATCTGCGCGTAGATTGTGAGTATCAATTGTCATGTCGTCACTGTTTCTTTGTGATATTTTCCATCTACTTGCCATTGAATTTCCATTCTTTGACCACCGCTCACTCCATTTTTAGCATTTAAAATATTTTTCATTGACTCTCTCATTGCATCCATTGTTTTATCTGTATCTGCTATTGGAAAGCTTACATTTATGTCGAGTGCCGAATTAAAACTAGAGTATATTTTTTTTGTTGATGTTTGCATTTTAGTTTTTTCTATTAAATAATTTGTCTCTATTAGTATCAATTATTTTGCGCATACTCTCTATCGACTCATCTCTTTTTTGTTCAGTTCTTTTAGTTGGACAGCTCATGTTTTCTAGCAAATGGACGAGTTCGGTTAATTCTGTCATTTTTTCCACAAAATCTATATCATTTAATTTTTTAAAATCTTCGGGAATAATTTCAAAACGCTTACTAATGTTTTCTAAGTCTGTTAATATGATTTGCTCTTCTTCTGCATTTCCTACAAATTTTTCATATACTGCATCAAAAATTTCTTCTTCAGCTCTGCGATTTAATACGCACAATACATATTTGAGTTCTTCCAAATCTTTATAAACAACTTCTTTTCTACCATTTAGCAACGCTGCAACCTTCAATACTTTGAGAGCTTTGTTGGCAGTACGCTGAGATACGTATTTTTTACTTTCCTTGGAAAACTCTATAACGAGCTCATCGAATGTTTTCAAAACTTCTTTTTTGAATTTAACAGACTTTGGATCATCCATTTTTTTATTAAATTCTTTTAGTTTTTTTAAATCAAGTATTTTTTGTGTCTTGAAATTAGCATCTTCTAAATAATTTTCATAAACCTTCATTCTTTTTGCTTTTGCAGTAATTGGTTTAATTTCACATTGGAAAATAATACGATCAAGTACGGCCTGAGTAATATCATTTTCTCTCTGATAGTTAGAAGTAAGAATAGCGGTGCTTAGTTTGGCTTCAACTCTTTGTTGACCTTTCATCCATACGCGCTCATTGAAAACTCCCAACAATGACCTTAGAAGCACGTCAGAAGCATCAAAGAATTCATCTATAAATGCAAAATCTGCTTCCAGTATTGAATCTTTAGTATTATGAACAATGTTGCCTTTTTTTAGCTCAGCAATATTTAAAGGTCCAAATACGTATTCTTCAGTTGTTTGTTTAGTTAGGTGGATGGAAAATATTTTGGCGCCATGAATAGCCTCGAAAACCCTAGAAGCAAACAAGGATTTAGCCGTTCCAGGAGGGCCCATCAAGAGCATGTGTTCCTGTGTAAGTAGGGCATACATTAATTGCTTAATTTCCCTATCTCTATTAACTAATCCTAAATTTTTATTTGAAAACAATTTTCCATCAATGGAAGTTTTTGTAGTAGTCATGATCATTCTCCTAATTTTCTTTTATTAATTTCTATTATACCTCATTAACGAGTTAAGTGCAAGAGGAAGAAACAGTCCACTTACTATCTTCTCCTCTAGATAGAGCTCCCATCATAGCCAAAATCGCCCTATCATCATTTCTTCTGTCATCTTGTACAGGAAGCCCAACTTTTTTAGCATCTGAGAGATAAGTACCCAAGTGATATTGAGCAACGCCGTGAGCCCTGCCGTTGTCTCCAGTGGCTTCAGATCTTCCCCCAGATTCTAGAGTAACAATGCACTCAGCATATTTTTCAAGTACACCATAAGCCTCAGCATGTTTTGTAATAATTTGCCTGAGCTCTTCTGAGAGAGATTCTCTATTTACCACTTTTTTTGGCGCCACTATTACTGACTTACTCAATTCTGTTTCAAGTTTTGTTTTGGTTTTTTCCAACTCTTCATTTAATTTATAATTTTTATCAAACAATCTTCCAGTTTCTTCCATCTGTTGTTGGTGCATACCTTCTAATTCTTGATATTCCTGTCGTCTTTTTGCCAATTCCCTATTATTAAAAAACTGTGTCCCAAAAAGAATAATTAATAATAATATTAGCCATGGATCGTTTTTTATGAATCTTTTTATACCATTATATATAGTCAAAAATCCACGTATTAGAACAATCAATATTCTCAAGATCGTCTTTAGAATAAACTCTCCAAATTTTTTAAGTTGTTTTTTCATATTTTTTTAAGATAATTTATATTTTTCAGCCAGTCTTTTTCTTTCTTCTCTGATGGATCCATTTATTCTTTTTGTAGCGGATCCAATCATTTCTTTAGTAACTGGCCCATGATCCTGGATCATACATTGCAGAGCTCCAACAATTTGAACTCTCATATTATTGGTCAAGAGCCAACTTACAACATTACTTCTTTCTTGCTTCTTTCCATTTTTTTGAGCACGATTTTCAATTTGTTCAATTAGAAATTTTAAATCATTGTCAAAACCAGTGTGTGCTTCCAATCCTGCAGTTTTACATACAGATAAAAAAGCATCTATTTCTCCTGAAGTTCTTTTTCCTAGCATATTTATTTTTTTAATTAATATATATCTTCACTATATAAGCTAGTTCCTTGAAGAGACTTGCCAACTTGACCAGCTTCAATAGCAATATCCATAGCTTGTTTTCTATCTACAAATTTTCCATCAGTGGTGAGGAAACCATAGGTTCCCAAAACTGGTTTTTCTCCACTTACTCTATGTGCTACGAATATGCAATCATTGTGTCTTTTTCCATGGAATATTCTTCCATCACTCTTGAGTTTCAGTGCAGCGCAGGCTATTTTTTTCATAATTATCCTTTATTATTTTTTCTATAATTAATAATTTGATTAAGTCTATCAATAAAACTCGATCTTATGTTAATTCTTGCTTCTAAAAAATAAATCCTGATTTTGTTTTCTGGTGGATTTTTCATTAAAATTTTTTTCTCAGCATAATAATCATCAACCTCGCTTTGAGTATCAACAATATCTTGCTTAATTTCATCAGTAGGAACATTGCTGTTGGATTTGATTTGATCTTCAGTTAGTTTTTTCATAATTCTTCTTTCTTGACGTATCTATAAAATTCCTTGTTTATTTTATAGATTGCGTCGTCAATCTATGATTGATTATAGTTACTCATTTAAAATCCATCTTTTTAGTGCTGATAAGTAGTCATCTTTATAGAGGTAGAATGGTCCATAGAACCAAATTGCTACCACAAAACTCCAAAAACTTGTCACCGTATTACAAATAGGGTTCTGACACAATCTCATTGGGAGACCCAAGTACAACACTTTACTGACACTTGAGCCACAATTTATACATCTTTCCATAATATTTTTATTGTTTCTATGATCCCTTTTTCCGCAAAGCTTTTAGCAAGAGGAATAATTATTATTAAAACAGTGATTGCTAAAATTATTTTCACAGACTTTTATTAGCTAAATAATTTTTACAGTCCTCCTTAACTTCTTCCGCTTTCTCTTCAAACTCCCTAGCGATTTTCTCATTTTTATCTAGTAACCAATTTACCAGATCTCCAGTATCTACCCACGTTCTTCCTGCTTCTGGGATGTATCTAAAGACCATTTTTCTTTTTTTCATAAATTTTTCTTAATAATTTTTACTTCTTACACAAGAGACTCCACCTCTCCAAGCTACATAGCAATTTGTTTTTTCAACATCATCCCAAATAACAACAATGGGGTTATTGTTGTTGTGTGCATTAAACCTGTCGATTACTCCAAATCTTGAATACTCATAACCTGCATAAGTTATGCTTATGAGATGAGCCAATATAAATCCTAACAAAATTGATAGCATAGATACTGCAAAAAACTCTATTCTTTTATTTTTCATAAATTCTTTCATATTTTTTTATAATTTCTTAATCCCAACCCACCTTGATGGGCTGAGTTAAGAGATTAATTGACCGCTCTTTTGAGTGGCTTACCTACTCTAAAATTCACCGTATTGTGAGATTTAACAGTCTGTCTTTTGCTTTCATCGCCAAATGGAACGACATCTTTATCTTTAACTCTACCTATGTAAAACGTTCCTAGTCCTGAAATAACGACTTTCTCTCCCTTGACTAATTTGTTAAATATCTCTTGAAACGTGCTTTCGATAACTTTCTCAGCAAGTCTCAGAGATATGCCAGTATTTTCGGCAACCCTTTTGGTTAGTATTGATTTTGTCATAAAGATCTTTCTTTATAATTATTAATTTTTTTTACTACCAATAAAGTTTAATACCTCATCGGCTTCATCATTAATTAAGGCTAGTACCCTATTGACTTCACCGCTTTTTAGATCTTTTTGAAATTCTTTTTCTACTTCTTCACACGATTTGCATTTTTCTCCAAAAAGATGAGTAATTTTTCCGTGAGACACATACAGTTTTTTTTTAGATTGAAGGGTGAGTGCTTCTCTTACTGTTTGTCTAACCGCAAATTGAATTTCTTCAATAGAATTAAAACAGTTATCCATGACATCGTGGATACAATAATTAGTATCATCTGATTTTTTGGCAAAATGACTAAAAGTGCTTTTTATCATTTGTTCAATTTCTTTTGGTAGTTTATTTTTCACTTTTTTCCTTTCTAGATAAGATTATTTTATCAATCATGATTCTGGCGTAGTCTCGTCCGCTTGTTCTAGCTATCTGAAAATTATTATATTTTGCTTTTTCAAACCAAATATTAATTCCAATTTCACCTCGTACCCCAACTGTATAATTACCCTTCTTTTTTTTAATAAGAATATCGTGACCCTTGTAATTAAATAAAACTATAAATTCTTCTAGCATATTAAAATTTTGAATTATAACCTTTTGCCTCTTTTGAATAAATTAATCTGTCGAGCTCTTTTTCTGCTTCGTATTTATCAAACATTATTTGCTCCATAGTTTGTCCTTTTGTGCCTATCTTACCCCATTTTCTTACCAAAACGTACTGTTTTTTTGTACTTGTATGAGTATAATAGTCGCCGTTAGGAACAGACGTTGAATTACCAGTCAATGAGTCATCTGGTAATTCTTGCTCAATAATATGTGCAGCCCAAAATTTGTGACTATCTCCATTGGTATTTTCCCAATAAACTGGGCGTTTGTTATCATTTTTCATAAAAAACACTGACATTATTCTTTTTTATTTAATTTATCTTCTTTTTCAATCATCAAATCTATACATTTAAAAAGATTTTATCTTTTCTAGCTTCCACTTCATTCAGTGCTACCTTAGTATCAGCGTCAACTCTTATAGTAATATCTCTAGTCTTTCTTATTAATTTTTAAAATGGTAAATCGTCGCTATTAACAATTTCTCCCTCAACTACCTCACTTTCTTGATCATTTTCTTGATCATTTTCTACACTTGATGTTTCGAATAATTTGATAATTTTATCTACATATTTATCTATATTTTCCTCATCATTAGCAAACTTTTTCATTAAAGAAATAATTTTTCCTTTAAATTTAATACGTTCTTTTGCCATTGTTAGCAGTTCTTCTGCTTTTTCACTTAATGTTTTTACCATAATTTTTTTTCCTTTAGGTCTTCTAGAAATAATTTAAAGTTAAATAGGAAAATAAAATTTCTGCTTTGTTCCAGTTCCTCAAGAAAATCAGATTTAAAATCGTGATATAGGTCTAGTGCTTGCTCTTTATCAGTACATTCAAGCATGATTGCTAAAGCTAATTGGCTCGGACCAGATCCGCCGTATCCCCAGTTAAATCCATCTGGACTATGATTGTGTAATTTTTGACTTTTAGTTGGTGATAATTTCTTACCATCTATAAAAACTTCTCTAGTTGTTGCGTCTCCAGTTATTTTCATTGTTTTAAAATTTTTTATTTTCTCCCTTGTAAACTTCCTTTTTAATAATATCTCCAACTACGTTATATCCTGGGGCTAGCTCTCTAAAATGTGGGTTAGGAATATTTTTGTCATTGAAGCGTCCCTCCTCATCACCAAACATTGAGCAACGCCCATGTCCCATGCCTTTCCAATAGTCACTTGGTATGAGCTGTATGATTGTGCAATTCAATATTTTATAGAGCTCTCTAAATTCTTTTATCTTTGATGGGGGCAATGCCTCTTTAGTGCCGTCCATTTTCAAGATTGTGTACTGATATAGCTTCATTTCTTTTTGCCCTTCTTTTTTGTTCTTACTATTTTTGTTAAATATTCTGCTAGGTTTTTAATATATTTATCGTAATCTTTTTTGTGCTGATTTTTTTCATCAACCCTCTTGAGCAGTTCTATATTAAATTCTAGAGACACTTTTTTATTTTTTGTGTCTAAAACTTTTCCCTTATTTTTTGGTTTTAAAATTCCATGCACATAGAGAATTAAAATTATTCCCTGATACATTTGGTCAACATCTCGTTCTAATTTTCTAGTCATTCTTTGAAGCCTATACCAATCAAGCATGATCAATATCAACACGATCGTGGTTGCTATGTTTATTATAGTATTGAACATAATTATCTTTCTATACGGAGCTAATAATCTTTATTTGATTATTGCCGTCTCTAATTTTTAATACAAATTCTCTAAAACTCATGCCTGCTGGACATCTAGCCTTTATGTGGCGTTCTTCATCATAGCCCTTAATTGCTGGCAATTTCTCCTCGGCACATTTCGGACAATAAGCTTTGCTTCCAAAAATAAAACCACCAGTAGCTGAATCATTATTGGTATAGTCTTCGTCGCAAGAATCACAAAATACTGTATCACCTATTTCAAATACTTCTACTTTGGTCGGCTCATCTCCAAAGAATCTGCGAGCCATCTGAGAGCCATCAACTTTTTTACTTAATTTATCTAGAGTAGCTTTTCTATCTATCATTTTTACCTTTGCTCAATTTATTAATTTCAGCTTTTGAATATTTTCTAAAAAGAACATTGGCATAGGCGTTTAATACCAGAGCCTCACCTCTTTCTTTGCATTTTCCCTTGGGAAAAAGCTCGTTCAACTTTTTAGATAGTTCGTTGAAAAATAAATCGTTTATTTTGTTTGACATTTTTTTATCCCCCTGTTTTTAATAAATTTATAAGCCTTTGCAAAAACTTCGCCTTCATCCTCGCCCTCAAATTCTATCTTGTGTATAAAAGCTTCTCCCAATTTAATCTTGTGTATCCTCAATATGTAATCAGCTTCTACTTTATTACTTCCATAGTAGGATCTTGGATTAGCAACCAACTCAATCCTTGCCTTGATATTTTTAGAAATGAATTTGTAGACTAAATCTTTATTTATCATTTTTTTTGTTTTTCTTTTTATTTTTTTTGTCATCGTCTTCTCTTTTTTTGGCTTCATCTTTTTCTATAGCATCTATTTGATCCTTGGTATAAATATCTATAATTTTTGAAGTCAAGTGAAATTCACTTTTTCCTTGGTCTTCAAAACTGAGATATTTATAATCATAATTAGTGTCATCATCTTTAGTCCTTTTTTTAAACATTTGAATTCCTTGGTTTTCCACAACAATTGCCTCACCTGTTTGTAAAAACTTGAACATTTTTAAGGCACCCTCTAATTCTTTGAAGTGAAATAGTTCTCTTGTGCTGTATCCTGTCCCCATGCTCACAACGTAGTAGCGTTTTTTAATTGGCAAATAACTCATGACTATTTTCCTTTTTTAATTGATCCATGCTCTAGAACCTGACCTGCTTTATTAAATTTTCTTGATTGCCATTGAAGATCAATGTCTAATCCGTGTTCTTCGATTTTTTTGCAAATTTTATCTCTCCTTTTTCGTAATCTAAATATTTTCCCCTTCCACAATTCATTGACCATGTTGCAGGCTAGTCTGCTATCTGAGATAATTTTTGCCTCTTTGACGTTATTTTCAATAAGAATATCAATTGCTTTTTCTATTGCTAAAAATTCAGTATCATTATTAGTATGTACACCAGTATTCTTATCTATGAATAAAACGTCGTCTTCGGTTGTTACACAAATACTACCAACCGCATGATCTGTGCCGTTATCTTTACTACCCCCATCTACATACAAAACAACGTTCTCAGTATTTTTTAATTTTGGATAATCTTTTTTTACTTGATTTGCAGTATCTAATATTTGTTGACGGATTTTTGGATCCATTAGCTTGTTTGAACCTATTGCATCCTTTAGAGCAGACACAATTTCTACTTTTCTGGCTTCTATCGATTGTCTTAATTGATCAAAAGCAAACCAATATGCTAGAGGTTGTCCAAATGTAAATTTTTGTGTTCTTCCATCCATCTCTCCAAACCTATCAATGCTTTCAATTTCCTCAACGATCGATACAACTCCAGCGTGAGATTTGTTTTGATAAACAATTTTATTATCTTTTATTCTCTTTATAGTAAACTCAAACTCTTCTTTTTCTTGAGTATGTATCTCTAGCTTTTCTATTTCATTGATTCCAGAAGGTGTGTTGTTTTTTTTCTTTTGTTTTTGGTATTTTTCTTCTAAATTATTTTTAATTATTAGCTTTTTTCTAGCTTTCAAACCATTTTCCATACCTTGTGCGTCTTGTCTGATCGAGTGAAGTAGCTTTGCCATTTTGCCAACATCAAAGGAGCCAGTATTGATAGTAAATTCTAAAACTTCAATTGACTTACTTATTTTGTGGCAGATTGTTTTTTCTTGTTGCATTTTAATTTATAGTGTTCTTACCTTTTGCAGAGTCATCGGCATGCTTTTTAAGTTTCTGATCTGATTTTTGATTTTCAAGATTTTCGTTTACAGCACCCTGTAAAACCATCATTATTTTCAAGGAGCCTATTTTTTCAATCATTCCTTCTAATAATTTGTGTAGAGCAAAAAGAACATCAGATTCTTTTCCAAATACTAAAAAATTTGTTCGAACATCTCCGTTTGGTTGTTTACCGAACCCAAAACCAATAAAGGTAGTTGGTTTAAGTCTGCATTTTTCTTTACCATCTTCTATGATAATAATTTCAAATTTTGTTCGTTTTTTGTCTTTCATTTTATTGCTCCAGTAATTTTTATTTTACAAATCTAATATTTTGTACGCTGTATTTGTCTACCTCTTTAGGCGGGAAGAACGGGGCTACTGTATCAATTTCGCTTGTAGCATCCTCAACCTTATTAAAAACCTTTTCTAGACACTTTCCGCTAGGCATAATTACATAATATTTATCGCCGTGCTTTTCAATTAGACAATCTTTATAAGATATAAATTTTTCTGCTGTATCTTTTGGTCTGCTAAATTTCTCGGATGGCTTTTCTTCTTCTTCGATCCCTGCTCTTATTTGATTTTCAAGGTCTTTTGTTTTCTGTTCCATAATTATTAAGTACATTAATATCATAATTCCCAGAGGTAATGATTTAACTAAAGCATAGATAACCATGATTATTTTAATAGTTTTATATCTGTTCATTTATTTTTCACAAAAAAACCAGCCACAATAATTGACTGGTAGTTTACTAACTGGTTATGCAACTGGATGCAATAATTTCTCACTGTCATAGTAATTTTCTCTATTCTCATTTTCAATTTGTATTGTACCATAAATGAGTTAAGTATTCAAGCCCATTCTTAGGGATTAATTAATGGGGACGACCACTCATCCCCATTATTAAGCTCTAATTATTTTTGTAATTCTAAGATAAGCTTTTTGGCTCCATCGATTGCAGATTCTAAATCTTCATAGCCACCAGTGCTTTCATCTATACCGATACCCTCGATATTGGCTATATAGTTTTTGTGTTCGCATTCTGAGCAGTCACAAGATTGTATTTTGATTGTTATTTTTTCCATCTTTCCTTTCTATTAATTTATATATTGATAGCCATCATTTCATGACTGAGATTTTCTAGTTCGTTGACAATTAGATTTTTTGGCAAATTGCCATCAAGCAGTCCCACCACAATTTCATCAAGCATCAATTCCCAAGTTTTAATCTGCCTCTTTATACTGGCGTGATCTGCCTTGAGGTCATATTTTTTACTTTCTTGCATATTCCTTTCTTTTTATTTTTATAAGGGTCTGAGTGTAGCTATCGATGGGACAATCAATAGCTACATCAAGCTCTTATATCGTTCGTCTTACTACTGCTTTAAGCAATGATCTTTTGCTGACTTTTTCATACATGGCTTCACCGTTGCTAAACTGTGCAGTTTTAATCAACGGTAGAGTACATTTTGTTAAAACTTTTTCAATGTGATTGATTCTGCTTGCAATTTTATTTTTCAATGTTTGAGTGAGTTCTAGCTCCTCTATATCGTCAATATTTATATCAATCATTGCCCCTTCGTGGTAGCCTGATTCAACAATTATTTGCAAACAAACTTCATCCCATTGCTGTTCTTCCTTATCAAAATAATCAAAACTAACCCCTGCAATAATTCTATCTTCTCCAATGTGTCCATCATCTGAAAAAGCATCTTTTATTTTTAATAATTGATCTTTGATGTACTCAAGCTCGTCATCAAATAAGAATTCGTGATCATCGCCCTCGTATTCCATGCCCACGGTATAGCATCTTGACAATATTGGTTGTGAAAAATTTGGTGCTGACATATTTTTTGTCCCTTTTTAATAATTTATAATTAGTCGTTTATCCAAGCATCCATCTCTATTTTCCATGTGATGATTTTGTCATCACCACAATGTAACCTACCGCTTGTTTTTCCCTCGGCGATTAGTTTTCCAATCTCCTCTAAGTCCCGATCATTTATTTCTACTTTTGGCATTTTGTCTCCTTTTTATATATTTATAATGTAGTTTGGCTCTTTATATCCTATTATTTCCACTACAGGCAAGCCAAGTTCATCACTTATTAAATCAGCGAGTGCTAGAGGATCTTTATCTATCATCTCACCAGCCACTTTTTCTGATAAATTTATCAAAATATCTGCCTCCTCTGTATCCATCACCTCTCCACAATTTCCTATCCCTATAGTTGCTTTAACTATTACCATTTTGCTCCTTTTTTTTACTTTTTATTTTTTCCTCTTCTTTGACTTCTAAAAACATTTTTACAAACATTCCTATTGCTATTACTCCGCAAGCTATTTGTATAGCTAGAGTTACTTGATAAATTGTCATTTTATTTTTCCTTCTAGATATAGTTTTTGTTTATAATTTCTATGGTCTGCTTGTGTTACTCTCCATTTTTCTTTGTCATAATACTGTTTTGATCCTCCTCTCTCCGCCCTTCTTGCTTTGCAAGCCTCTAGTTTCGCGGGATCAAGCACAAATTGTATGAGCCTTTTTGATACGTTGTATTTTCTTGCTAGCTTTCTTGTTGACCACTCCCCAGTTTTATAGAGAATTTTTATTTTCTTTTTGTCTTCTGGTTTTAACTTGATTCGCCTATCATATTTTGTATTTTTTATTGGCATTTTGGATGACAGATAGGGCATTTTATTCGTCTTCCTCCACTATTCTAATAATTACAGACATATTTTTATTGATATATTGATCTGTTTTCTGTGTCTCTAGCCACTCGATAACTTCATCAATTACATCCGCTTTTTGACATCTATTGTTAGTTACAACTTTATCTATTGTCATAGTTTTTTTTGATAATTAGTATCTTGTAGCCTCCCGAGGATGAGAGACTACCAGTCACCAACTATTTGACCTCACCCCTATCAATAAAGTTTTCTAGTATTGCCATCATGCCCTCAACTGTTTTGTTGTAGTGGACTAGAAAAAAAGCAGTATCCCAACTTTTTGGCATTTCATAATGATTGAGACTGCCAGAGATAGCAACTCTAGTATGAGTATTGATAATCGTCGCAATTTCTCTTTTTGTTCTCAATCTATCGTTTATTGAAATTTCTTTGTGAGTTTGGCTTTCGATTGTCACCCATGCTGTAGAGTCTAAAATGTCATGATAGCTAATATCAAGCTCTTTCATTCTCTCCTCAATACTGCTCATCTGCTTGAGGTGTGTTTTATAAGTTTTATCAAAATTTTTGATCATGAATAGTTTTTGCATATTATTTTATTTTCTTTGCTACTTTATAAAGTTTGTATAGCGTTTCTAGATTGCCACTATAATCTCCCTTGAGCGTCACATCTTCAGCAAAAATCAGAGTGCATTTGCTCAATGTTTGAGTATATTTTCTAGCCTCAAGATGACTATCAAAATCTTCTGCAATATATTGAAGAGAAAAAAGCAAAATGTCCTCATTTCTAAATAAAACACTCTCTAGAATTTCTCCCCCTTCTTTTACAATCGCTCGAGCCTGTTTGATGGTGGTGCCATCCTCTGGGTCGCTCTCATCCAGATACACTTGGATCGCTTGGATCAAATTGGTTTCAAATTCTTTTTTTGTCATAGTTTTAATTTTCCTCTCTGTATAATTGATCTGCATAATCGCAAACCTCTTGATATTTTTCCCACTTTTGCTCATCCGACAATCCATTCCATTCTTGACGTTCTTTTTCTTTTTGAATTGTCGGATAGTCTTTTTTTGCCATTGTTATTTTTTCCCTAGAATTTTTATAGCTCCATCAAGTCTAAATTGCTTGGTGTCTTCGTCTAGATCGTCCCAATCTTCTGGCATTATTAGACCTTTGTTCTCTAGTCCTGCTTTGATCATTCTCTCTTTCCAATCGTTGCTCTCTTTTTGAGTTTTGCCAAAAATATCACCCAATTTGGCTATATTGGCTACTCTGTTCAAATCTTCCATGCTAGTATTACCGCCATTTTTAATAGCTTTTGCAAACACTTTTTTTTCTGCCTTTGATAGAGTGCTTTCTTTGTCTGCCAATTTTTTCAATACACTTTCATATTGATAGCTCTCCCAAGTTCTGTTTACATAACAACACTTGACGCTTTCCATTTCGATTCCCTCATAGGTTAGGGTTGCGGTGTGTTTGAAGCCGTTGCGGGTGTCTTTGCTCTCACATTTCACCTCTATTTTTTTGCTTATTTCAAATATTTTCATATTTTCCTTTTTTAATTTATACAAAATAAGTACCGTTTTCACATTGGATAAAATATTTTTCTTTTATCGCAACATCTGAATACCCTCTTTTTTCCAAAACTTTTTTTTGTTGCATTGCGTCGCCCTCGGTGTCCCATGCTGAATGATCCGAGTCTCCGCCGTTGGGTTTATAATTTTTCAGTACGACTATATACATTTTTCCTTTCTAATTTAATTGATTTATAATATTTTTAGCTACCGCCCACTCAGAGTCACCGCTTGCGGTCAAATCTATTTTTCTATTTCTTATCCAGACAATACCGCTTTTGCCATTATCGAGCGTGTAGGCTCCGAAACTTTCCGCTATTTTTACTATTTTTGTATAGTCTTGATTATTTTCGTTTCTCATATTTTAAGTCTTTCCTACTAGTGTTATTTCTTTATCATAAAAATCAATTTTAATTTCATCTAGTTGAGATGTTTCATCAAATATAGCTAGCCTAACTTTGAATTTTTTATCAACTGTTTTTAATATTTTGATTAGTTCTTTGTTTGTCATAGTTTTATATCTCCACTTCAATTTCTAAATGTTTCATAGCTCTATATAGCTCTTTTTCTGCTTTTTCCTCTATTTCTGTCTGTACTGCATACTCCCAATCAAATTCCTTGGCTTCTTCTTCACTTTCATCCCACATCTGATAATCAATCAAATTGATCCTACAAATCACCTCTTGCCAAGTCATGCCCTCATTAAATTCACCGCGTTCATCATTTTTAACTGCCTCGGCGACTTCTTCTTTATAAGCTTCTTTGAAATGCACGACCACATGATCTACTAACTCCTCTTTTTTATCGTCGCTTAGATCGTTAAATTCTACTGATAGATGTATTGTTAGCATGATTCTCCTGTTAGTTGATAAAGTGTAAATTCTATTCCCGATTTTCTTCCGAGGTGATAATTGAGCACGTCCCCTTTTGTTTTTTCTGTTTTTTCAAATTCATAACATCTCTCGCTCAGCATTATGTTTAGCTCTTTTTTGAAAAGTAGTTTGAATATTATATTTTTAAGTTTTTTCATAGTTTTAAGTTCGTGGCTCTTTTTATGCTCTTTGCTCTCTAAACTTTTATAGAGAGTGATACACTAGGCTGATTTAATATGCACTAGGATTCTACATAACCACTATTCTCGAGCAGTTTACCCACTTGCTCAGGTGACTTTTTAAGCCTCCATTTTAATTTCTAACTGCAGAGCTTCGACTTGATTAAATTCTGCTTTTGCTTCTTGCTCTTGTGATAGCAATAATTCGTTAAATTCTGTAGGGTAGACAGTTGGTCTGTCAAAAACCTCGTTTGTTGTTGTGTATGGCATTTTTTCCTTTTTAATAATTATTATTCGTCGCATGGGTAGCTCAAGGCGTCTTCAAGGCTTATTTCTCCCATTTTTGCAATATTTCTACTGCTCAAAACAAACTCTCTATGCAAATATACGTTGTTGATTGAGTAGCATTTATAAGATTCTGCAAAGGCTGATTGCCTTCCGTATCTGTAACCCCTGTTATATTCTGAGGTCATGATGTTTTTATCTATTTTTCGCCCACTTCCTACTCCAAAAAGGAAGGCGATAATCAAAAGCATGGTTATTGTAATTTTACTCATATTTTTATTACTTTCGTTACTTTATAAAGATAATTGACTAGATCCTGTTTATAATAAAATTCTTTGATTGGTGTATAAGTTCTTTTATATCTTCTAACTCTGAGTTTATCTTTACCTAGTGTTTTTTCATTGGTTACATCTTCAAAAAATATACCCCTATCTATAACCTTATATGGGTTCGTGTCCCATGCCACCATTGCTACAGGAATGCCCCCAACCATTTTCGTACAATTCCAAAACCCGTTTTTTACTTTCAGCTGATTATTTATTGATGTTTTGGTCATGGTTTAACTGTAATAATTGTAATTGATGATTGCCACCTCGAGTACATTTAACTTATTGCCGTACTCATTCTGAGCCCATTTTTTAGCTTCTTTTTTGCTTTTGAAGTCTCGGACTATTTCGTTTGATTCCCCTATACCCTTGATGATTATTTTGAATGTTTTCATATTTTTAGATAAATTTCATTTCATGTTTATAGACATTTTTGACCATAATACAGCGAGCTCTCATGTTTTCTATAAGATCTCGAACCGTTCCCTTGACATCCGAGCTAACAGTTCCCTGTTCGTTATCATCTGTAATTACATCGTATAAGTAGCCGTGGAAAACTGGATAATCTAGTGGTAGTTTTTTTATCATGTTATCTCGTTCTTTTTAATTGATATTTGGTTATAATTTCACTCACTACTTCTTGAACATACCTGTCACACTCATTACTATTTATGATTTTTTTAAGATCTTTTAAGATTTCTAATTTTTCTTTTTTGGTCATGATTCCCTTATTGATTAGTTATAATTTTTAGATCATGGGCAAAATCACAAGCCTCATCTTTTGTTTTGAATCTATTGGGTGCTAGTACGCCATTTTTTTCAAATTTAACGGCATAGTTGCCCGATCTGATTATTCTAACTATTACTACTTCCCCAACTTGATGATAATTTTCTACTAACATAATTGCCTTATTGATTATTTATAATTTTAATAAAACTAATTGATATTCATACCAGAGCCACCCAATTTGCACCATGCGATTATTGATTAAATCATAAGCCTTGATTATCTTATTGGGGTCTATCTCCTTATAACTCCACTCTTTAGATTCGAAAGTTGGGATATTATTGATTATTTGCATTTTTTATTTATAAGCTGATATATAATTTTATGAGTTGATATATAATTCTATTGATAATTTATTTTAATTTATAACCGCGTATCTGGTGCATAATTTCAAGGCTTTTTTAATATCTTTATAAGCCAAAACCATTATTTTTTCTACTTGCCTAGCAGTCCCACAATATCCAAACACATTTTTTTCTTTAATTATATCTAGTTGGTATCTACCATCTAGTAATTCAACTGTAGTTATTATCATTTTTTTAATTTTAATTTTTACCTTCCAAGGCTTGAATTTTTCAAGCCCTGTTAGCTAGTAATTAAAGCGTTGGGGTTACTACTTCCACCTCATAGCCTAGATTCTTAATTGCTCTAATATCTGCTCGAGTGAGTGTTTTTCTACCTGTCAAGGCTAGAAATTTGACTGCAGTCTCACAAGCTGGATATATTGCCTCACCCCCAAAATTTTTATCCATTCTTACTTTTATTGACATGATGCCCCTTCTTAATTAATTGATAAACATTTAATATCATTGGAATTATAAAAACATTGGCATTTTTCTAAATATTCTGGATTTTGAGATTTCAAAGCACTATTGCAAAGCATTAGATCATGATTGCTGATTTGAGTATTGATTGAGTGGGTGAAAGCAAGCGTTGAGATAATCAAGCCTGTTATTATGAAGAGGGTATAAGCCCCTAGCTGGAGTACATTGTGTTGTGGTCTATGTGTTGCTCTCATGTTCGTGTGTTTATCGTTATAAGAACCATAACATAAGGTGGGATGCAATGCAAGCCCCATTTTGCGTCTTCTTAATGTATTGCTATATTGTGTCATATCTAGTTATCATTATATTGGTATGTAATAGGTTTATAGATAGAGGGTAGATGGGATGGGTGATATATGGAGTTCTATCTCTCATGCCCTACCCTGTTCTATAAGCATTTTTTATAGGTCTATCAAGTAGACCCCATGTGTATGCTCGCCTTCACTCGCATTTCTTTAGCTAGTGGTAGGGGTTCAATCAGGGATTGACCCCCACTCTAGTTAAACAAAATACATATTGCTATTGTTGATCACTTCAATCGCCATACTCTCTTGACCCCATGCTTGCTTGATGCCTGCCACCATGTCACTCACTGCTAGCCCCTTCTCTCCTTGCAAGTCTTCCCAATTGCAAGCAGTCGCCACTTGCTTGACTCCCTCTATAACCTCTTGATCACTCTCGGCTATATAATAGCCCTCTGATGGTGTGATGCTAGCCCCCCCAAATAAAGCACTCAGCTCTCCCGCTACTGCCTTGGTTCTGCTCTCATGCTCTCGAGGTGTGATGGGTGTGTCAAGCCCTTGGGTACTAGGCACGTATACAATCAGCTTATGAGTGCAAGCTGGTGGTGTCTTGAATAGGTTTGTGTTTGTGTTCATGGTGTCCCCCATATAACTGATATTAAATCAAGGTTATCAGATGGCGGGTTATCATGTCAATGGGCAGGGGGGGTATATAGGATACAAATGGATTAAAAAAAAGAGCTGACTGGCTCTCTCTATCATTACCCATTTATCTCTCCTATAACCCTGCTTATGACTAATGCCTCATCCCATGATGGATTTACCCCTATCCCAACCATCATATTTACTCAAGTGGCCAATCAACAAAACCTCTCAACCCCCCTTATATTATTACCTCGAGTATCATATATTTTCTTATAAAACTATATATTCACCATATATTTTCTTTTGCATAGGTTTGCATAGATTCATGAAAATTTGCATAGATTTAGACGAAGTTAGACGAATCTCGTCTAAACTTAGACATGGGACTCCTAAAATAAGTACCCCTGGTTTGGGCAATGTGGGGAACCCGAGAAAAAAAACCCCTATGGGGTACTTGCATAACAACCCGCTTTATGGTATAATGTATTTAATATGAAAGAAGAAACATATCTAGGATTATTGTTTTT